>FPIC01016293.1_pt1 | contig 41700 bp, 39 predicted proteins | sample 1504481 | NCBI WGS metagenome assembly FPIC01 (sample SAMEA4475357, study PRJEB15587) | soil metagenome | biome: Soil; feature: Field | place: India | collected 2015-03-11 | depth 0 m
AATATAGAACAAGCCTGCAAACCAGGTAACTACAAAAATAATATGAAGTGATTTAATGTAGAGAAATGACATTATTAGTAGAGTTTACAGAATACGGTAAGCAAAGCAGTATTACATATCAGGTAAAAGCAATTACATGCAGCGCAGCTCTGTTTGGGCTAAAACCACAGCTAATCCTTAAGCAGCAAAACTGCAGTTAAACAGCCAGCCTTTAAATGATGCGGTATCGGCCTATACATGATATATGTCATGAAAGGAGTATCTGCTACCTGAAAAGTAAAAATGACCTCTTTACATAAACTTACAGTCTTGCTGCCTGGCTAAACTTATGCATTGGCAGGAGCAGAGCATGATTAACATCATAGCGATTATAAAAAGCTACTTCTACATTTACAGGCAATACAACGCAGTTACCTGTTTTTAAATGGCAACTTTATTATCAACCACAATCAAAGCTTTGCACCCGGTGCATACTACACGGCCTTTAGCATCTGGTGCAGGAAGCAAGCTCTTCTTCTACTGGACCAACCTTAGTATTCTGTTCTTTGCGCTGGCTGCTGCAATGGGTGCTTTTTTGCGTATGCAGTTTTTTTCCCCGGTTCCGGGCATACATTTTAAAAATTTTCTGCACGGGCACTCACACCTTGCTTTTTTAGGGTGGATATTTAATGCCCTGTTTACAGCTTTGCTCTATGCTTACCTACCAGGGCAGGCAAAAAAATACAGGAGTTTATTCGGGCTGCTGCAAGTAACTGTAATAGGTATGCTTATTATGTTTCCGCTGCAGGGTTATGCCGCTGCTTCTATTGCATTTTCTACATTGCATATTCTGCTTTCCTATGCATTTGTATACAAATTTCTTAATGATGTAAAACATCATCCTTTAGCCCGGCAAAAGCATGCTTTATCCCTGTTGCTTGTCAGGTGGAGCTTGTTTTTTATGATATTATCAACAGCAGGGCCATTTGCTTTGGGAGTAATTAAGGCCAAAGGCCTGGCGGCAACTTCCTTATATCAGCTGGCGATCTATTTTTACCTTCATTTTCAATATGATGGTTGGTTTACTTTCGCAGTATTGGGCTTGCTGTTCTGGATCCTGGAACACTATGGTATTTCTTTTAGCCAAAAAAAAGCCAGATACTTTGTGTGGCTCTTTGCCATGGCCTGCCTTCCGGCCTACGCCCTTTCTACCCTTTGGGCACATCCGCCTGCAGTAATATATGCTGTAGCCGGCCTGGCCGTATGGTTACAACTAGCAGCACTTTACTATTTTTTACAGATCGGTCTTGACATACGTGCCCAAGTAACCAACTTGTTCAGGAACTGGCAGGGCTGGCTCATGGCTTTTGCACTGGGCTCATTTGCAGTAAAGCTATTGTTGCAGTCTTTCACAGTTATACCCGCCCTGGCCGATAAGGCTTACCTGGTACGCAACTTTACTGTTGGCTACCTTCACCTGGTATTCCTGGGCTTTATCTCTGCTTTTCTTATAGGCTGGCTGGCACAGCAAAAACTTATTGTACCTTGGCCTCTACTTGGTAAGGTAGCCTCCATTCTGTATTTAACGGGTTTTGTAAGTAGCGAACTATGTATTTTTGCTCAACCTTTATGGATATATGCTGGCTGGGGAACGCTGCCATATTATCAGCAGATACTTTTTATGTTCTCCTGCCTGATGCCTGCGGGCATTATGCTGCTGCTTCTACCCTGCTCCCTGAAGCTTTTTAACTCCACAACTAATTATATTGAGAATAAAAAAAACTGATATAGATCATACCATGGCGTTGCAACCTGTTTTAGTTTTGCCCATGTTACAGCAATACCAGCAGGCATAAATGCTGTATAACCGCTTGGTATTATCTTACCCTCTACACATATGACTAGCCCGGATCAGGAAAAATCAATTAATGTATACGAAGTATTGAATGCAACCTCGCACGGCTTAGGCTTAGGGTTGGCTATTGCTGCTTTAGCCATACTTGTAAACACCGCAATATCACAACATGATACCTGGTATACAGTAAGCTACAGCATTTATGGCATAACACTAATTTTGCTTTACCTGGCTTCTACTCTATACCACAGCGCACCCGAGGGTAAACTTAAGTCCTTGTTTAAAAAGTTAGACCATTCTGCTATTTTCCTGCTTATTGCCGGCACTTATACACCTGTAACACTTATTACGTTGCGCGGCACCCTGGGCTGGGTTTTGTTTGGTACTATATGGGCTATAGCACTGTTAGGAATTGTGTACAAAATGATCTGGATCCGGAAATTTTCATTATTGTCTACTATCCTGTATATATGTATGGGTTGGCTTATTGTACTGGTTTCGGGACACCTTATTGCAGCAATGAATACCACCAGCCTTATTTTTATGCTTTGCGGAGGCTTATTTTACTCTGCAGGCACTGCCTTTTATGCATGGAAAAAACTAAAGCTCAATCACTTTATCTGGCATCTGTTTGTGCTGGGAGGCAGTGTTTGTCACTTCTTTACTATTTTGTACCTGTAATTCGCTGCCCGCTCCTCTTTTACCCTGCAGGCATTTTATTGTAGAGTAGCGGGCAGTTACATACCGGGCTGCAGAAGGCTTTTAAAAAATCAATGTATCCATTTTCTGCATCATTGTAAGCCATGCCGTTCGTACGCTATCAGCGTAGTCTTTCCATTGCTCATCCATTTCGTGGGTAACTGTTACAAGCGAACCGGCAGCGGTACCTTCAATTATTATACGTACTACATCAGCACCGTCTACACCATCCATAGACCAGGTAAACGAAATAAACCCAGGCTGTTGCAATTGCAGGTATGTTCCGGAGTGGCCAACAGGCTGCCCCTCTCTTACCTGCACAATCCTGAAGGTACCACCCTCCCTGGCATCCAGCTGTACCGGCTCTGTTTCGCCCAGTCCCGGGCCAAACCACTGCTGCACCAAATTCTTATTAAGCCAGGCATTATAAACCTCTTGAGGCTTAGCTGTATATACATGCTTAACTTCTACTGCTATAGTTGTTTTAGGAGTATGCAAATGTTTAGATGTTTAGTATTTAAAATAATATAATAATCCCACTTACTAAGATAGTTACTGATTAACAAACAGACATAATTTCTTTATAAATAGGCCATTCATCAAACAACAAATACTGCTTCGCTATTTTAGCAAGCGTAGTGCTTCTTTTTTACTTAAAGGGCTTAGTTCTGTTGTATTTACAAAGCTCAATACCCATGTTGGATCTGTTCTGCTGTATTCTCTTAATACCCAGCCAATGGCTTTGTTGATAAAAAACTCTTTGGAGTACAATAACGAATTAATAGTAGAAGCCAGTAATTCTGTATCAAGTGCTTGCTTATATTTTAATTGAAATAATACTGCCGACCTCTGCAGCCAGATGTTACCCGACTGGAGCCATTTCTGTACATATACTTCTCTTTGCTCCGGGTACTTTTTAAAGTAGGCTCCCATTAATTTATCGGAAATAAAATCTACAGTATCCCACCATGATTTATGCGTTACCATACACTCGAACAGCGCGATGTCTTGTTCTTCTAACTGCTTTATGTATTTAAAGGCAAGCTCCTGGGCAAAGTACTGGTACTCCCTTTGTGGTTTTTGCCAGAGAGCCTTTATAGTTTTGGACAGGTCTTTTTTAGGAGGCAGGTGTTCTTTGATAAAGAAAGGCTTTTGTAGCTCTCTCCTGGCAATACTTGTGAGCCCCCAAAACTCGAACTGATTTCTTAGATATGCCTTTTGTCCCAAGGCAATAGTGGCATTTGAATACTCCTTGAACTCAGCTTCTAAGGCTTCTATAAGGTCCTGCATTTTTTCAGTATAATTCTAAAATATATTTACACATTGGTGAATAACGAAAATACAATTAAGTAGCAGATTTTAATTCTACTGTTGCAAGGCTGACAATTATTACCATTTCAGAAATAAAATATATGAATCCTATACTGGTTAACAACTGAAAATAGTAAAGCACAAAACCAGCAGTAATACAACAATACAATAGGTTCGCAAAAGCAATATTCCTTAGGTATGGCTTTGGGTTTTCTCTCATAAAAAAGAAACAAGCGAAAGAATAAACAGCATACATACCTGCAACGAGTGCCAGCAAGTAGGATGTCTTCTGTGGCATCCCAAATATGCTCTCGAACCTTGCCACTACCCTACTTAACAGAAATGTTGATACTAAAGCACCAAAGCCATCTATTAAAAAGAGCGTTTTAGGTTTGATTGTCATTATTGTCTTATCAGTAACTCAGCCCTTCTTTCTTCCAGGCTTTTAAGGACAGTAAGAAAGAAACAATGTAAAAGGTATGTTAAACGTAGCAATAATGTGCATTGCTGGTTGCCAATCAGGTAAAGGATGGGGTAAACAAAGAATGGCTGTAGTCTTTACCAGTGTCTTACTTCGGTCACAGCCAACCCTTTCAAACCAAGCAGAAGCATTGGTCTATTATACACTTTCATAAGTAGAAAGCCTGTTGTGAAGGTTTGCAGCAATTTGCCCCGTTTTTTCATCATTGCATAACGCCAGACTAACGTTCCACAACCTGTCTTGCAGCTCCTCATTCAATACATCCGGATCTTCTTTCAACGCAATAAAGTTGCTCTTTTTCCAGGTGATAAATGTACCGGACTTTTTCAGGCTTTCTTCCTGGCTTTCAGTAAACAGGGGCGCCATGATCTCCCCACATTGTTCTATTGAAATAAACTTACCCAACATTTTCATGAGGGTGGCCATGGCTCGCATAAATGTCGGGATAATAGTTAGCTGGTTACTCCAAACAGTTTTATTTATCTGAAAACCGATAAATGAAAGCCTGGAATCTTTCCGGGCTCTGTACATTTGATGTAACTTAACCAGAAGCATGCGTTTAGCAACCATCGCCTGGTGAATGCCATCTTCAAAGCCCCACTTCTGTTTCATTTGCATATCATCCCAGAATATTTTACCGCCCTTGGTTACGTTAAAAATAACCCTGCCTCCCTCTTTAGATTTTTCCAACAAGTCTAGCATATTCAACAATAGCATAAAGTGGGACAGGTAATTTACCTGGAAGTGCGGATCCATGCCATCTTCAGTTTCTACACGTTTGGCGGCATACCCCAGACCGGCGTTAACAAAGATACCATCCAGGTATTCGTGTTTTTGCCTGATTTCCTTAATTGCGTTCTTTACCTCGCTAAGCTTTGTTAAGTCGCATACAATAATAGAAGTCTTGTTATTAGAAGTGCTAGTTTCAATCTCCCTCATTACCTCTCTGCCCAGGCTTTCGGACCGGCAAAGTATAATTATTTCATGCGCCTGATCATCTATACCTGCTAAAACCTTAGCTACCCCTTTGCCCATTCCATTGGTACCACCGGTTATTAGTATCTTCATTGCTTTGTATTTTTATTGAATATATATATTAAAACCCAGGTTTGCTACATAATTATGACGGGAGGTTGGAGCAGTATATGGCAGGATACTACTGATTGCACTGCGGCAAAAGATTGAAGGTATAAGTTGAATAAGCATTTCCTATCAATAGGATAATTGCTATTCCAAATGGAGCTAAGAAATTAATTCAGCTACATGATCTCAATCATAAGCCCTCCACACAGCCCCCACTTACCTTTACATCATAATCATCAGGCAGGCATTTTTTAAAGCCACTAGCCATTGATTATATGTAAAAAACCTTAATCATATCAATCAATACTTTATGAAATATACCAAACTCTGGCTGGGCTTTATACTGGTAATAGTAGGCTCATTTGCCGTTCTGGGGTATTATGGCGTGGAAATTTACAGAAAGGCCCCACCCATACCGGACCAGGTAGTTACCGAATCGGGAGAAGTAATTTTTAAAGGCCAGGACATTAAAGATGGCCAGAACGTGTGGCAATCGATAGGTGGCCAGCAGGTGGGTTCCATCTGGGGCCATGGTGCCTACCAGGCTCCCGACTGGACAGCCGACTGGCTGCACAGGGAGGCCATGTACATTCTGGATAAGTGGGCTTATGCAGAACAAGGCTCTAAGTACGATGCACTTGATACAGAACACCAGGCCATGTTAAAGGCAAGGCTGCAAAAACACTTGCGCACCAATACGCACAATGAGGCCACCAACACCATTACGATTTCTGATATTCGTGCAGAAGCCATTCGGGAAGTAAGCAAGCACTATTCAGGACTGTTTACGAACGATCCTGAGCTATCCAAGCACAGGGATGCCTACGCCATACCAGCCAACAGCATTAAAGAACAGGGCCGCATGAACCAGATGAATGCCTTCTTTTTCTGGGCAGCCTGGGCCTGTACCACCAACCGCCCTGGCGATGATATAACCTATACCAACAACTGGCCTTCTGAAGAGCTGGTAGCCAACACACCCAGTGCAGACCTTATCTTTTGGACAGGCTTTAGTGTAATTGTACTGCTGGCAGGTGTGGGTTTACTGGCTTATTACTATGCCGCCAACAAAGAAGAAGAGGTAGCCCCGGAAGACATGCCAAAGAACGACCCGCTGCTGGGCTTAAAGCCTACCCCCTCTATGAAGGCCACTCTAAAGTACTTCTGGATTGTAACCGCCCTGGTATTTGTACAGGTAATGCTCGGTATTGTAACGGCACACTATGGTGTGGAAGGGCAAGGCTTTTATGGATTTCCACTGGCAGAGTACCTGCCCTATGCCGTAACGCGCAGCTGGCACATACAAATTGCTATTTTCTGGATTGCAACCTCATGGCTGGCTACCGGTTTGTTTATAGCCCCTGCTGTATCGGGCCATGAGCCAAAATTCCAGAAACTGGGTGTAGATGTTCTGTTCGGTGCCTTGCTTGTAATTGTAGTAGGCTCCCTGGCCGGGCAGTGGTTCGGTGTAATGCAAAAGCTAAACCTGGTAGAAAACTTCTGGTTCGGCCACCAGGGCTACGAATATGTAGAGCTGGGCCGCTTCTGGCAAATCTTCCTGTTCGCTGGCCTGTTTATATGGCTGGGCTTAATGGTACGCGCTATTGCACCAGCCTTTAAGAAAAACGAAGAAAACAAGCACCTTCTGGCCATGTTTATGGTATCGTGTGTGGCCATTGCTTCCTTCTATGGTGCCGGTTTGATGTGGGGCAGGCAAACCAACCTGGCTATAGCCGAGTACTGGAGATGGTGGGTAGTGCACCTTTGGGTAGAGGGCTTCTTTGAGGTATTTGCTACTGTTGTTATTGCCTTCCTGTTTGTGCGCTTAGGTTTACTGAGAGCAAAAGTGGCAAACGGTACGGTATTGTTTGCTACCATTATCTTCCTGTTCGGTGGTATAATCGGTACCTTCCACCACCTCTACTTCTCTGGCACACCTACTGGCGTGCTGGCCCTGGGTGCCACCTTTAGTGCGCTGGAAGTAGTGCCGCTGGTACTTATCGGTTTTGAGGCTTACCACAATTTACAGTTGAGTAAAGCCACCAAATGGATTAAAGCCTACAAATGGCCTATCTACTGCTTTGTAGCGGTGGCCTTCTGGAACCTGGTAGGTGCCGGTATCCTGGGCTTCCTTATTAACCCTCCGCTGGCACTGTACTACATGCAAGGCCTAAACACCACACCCGTTCACGGCCACACTGCACTATTTGGTGTATATGGTATACTGGGTATAGGCTTAATGCTCTTTGTACTCCGCGCCATGAACACCAACACCGTTTGGAAAGACAAATGGATAGCCGTTGCCTTCTGGTCTTTTAACATCGGCCTGGCCTTAATGGTACTTATAAGTGTACTGCCGATTGGTATACTGCAAACCTGGGCCAGTGTTAAGTTTGGCTTATGGTATGCACGCTCTATGGAATTTATGCAGGAGCCTATTATGGATACCCTGCGCTGGCTACGGGCCATTGGCGATACCATATTTGCAGTAGGTATTGTAGCGCTGGGCTGGTTTATTGCAGGCCTTAAAACAGGCTGGTCTTTAGAAAAACCAACTCCGGACAATACACCGAACACAGATCCTGCCCCTACCTCCCGCCCTGTGCCTGGCAAAAAGGATAAAGAAGAAATAGAAGAATATGCTTAACATTTATAGCCGAATAAAAAGGCAGGCCTGCTTTTTTTGAAGGGTTAGAAGGCTCTGCTCCACAGCAAAGCGATACGGGATTTCCTGTATCGCTTTCTTTTTTTACGGTCTTATCGATTAGGTATACTTACAGTAAGAGTTGACTGAAGTCATTGTAAGGATTCCCTTTAAATTTATTTAGATTTATTCTAAATAATATGCTTGCGAAAAACTTTTTCATTTATATTTGCATCAGTTTATAATTAATCTAAATAAGTAAAGGCTTTGTATCAGCACCTTACAGGCATAAAGGCACTTTTTACGCTTATTGCGCTCCTACTGGTAAGCAGTATGGTTTCTGGCCAGCAAGCGGATAAGGCACTTATTTCTGGCAAAGTAAAAGCCACCTCTGGCGATGCTCTTATTGGCGTAAGCGTGGTATTAAAAGATACCCGGCACGGAGCTGCAACCGATGTGGAAGGCCACTTTGAGCTGGCCAACATCCCTCCCGGCCACTACATATTACAAGCCAGCTTTATGGGTTTTGAAAGCTACGAGAAAGCCATTGAAGTAAAAGCTTCCCAAAAGCTAACCGAAAACATAAGCCTTCGCGAAAAGGTAGTACAGATGCAGGGGGTAGAGGTAAGAGGCAAATCTATAGTGCAAGAGGTAAACGAACAAGCCTATGCTGTTACAGCCATTTCAGCCAAAGAATTTCAGAACAGCACTGCCGATGCCAAGGAGGTACTGATCCGCGTTCCCGGAGTTAGGGTAATGGAAGAAGGCGGCCTCGGCTCACGGATAAACTTCTCTCTTAATGGCTTTTCAGGTGATCGGGTAAAGTTTTTCCTGGATGGCATCCCCATGGACAACCTGGGCTCTTCGCTCACCATTAGCGATATACCTGTTAATACCATTGATCGGATAGAAGTGTATAAAGGCGTGGTACCCGTATGGCTGGGCACCGATGCCCTGGGTGGTGCAGTTAATATCATAACCAACCGCAAGCATAACTTACTGGATGTTTCCTACTCTATTGGTTCCTTTAATACCCACCGCATTTCCCTGAATGGTGCTTACACTAACCCCAATACGGGCTTTACCTTCAGAGGAAATATCAATTACAACTACTCTGACAATAACTATAAGGTGTGGGCGCCAATTGTGGAAGGCAACAATGTAATTGGCAATGCTGAAGTAAGAAGATTTCATGACCGCTACCGCTCCGGTACTGTAAAGCTGGAAACAGGCTGGGTAAACCGTAAGTTTGCCGATAACCTTCTTTTTGGCCTCCTGGCTACCGGTAACGATAACCAGGTACAGACTGGAGTTACCATGAGGCGGGTGTTTGGCGGCATTACAAGCAACAGCCAGTCTTTGGTACCTACCCTCAAATACAGTAAAGAAAACCTGTTTGTAAAAGGCCTCAACGTAAGTTTAAGCAGTGCTTTTAACAATACCAGTAGCCAGTTTATAGACACGTTGCGAGGCGTTACTTACAACTGGCTGGGCGAGGCCAGCTATAAACCAGGCTCTAATGACGGGGAGTTAGCGCAGCGTACCCTCACCACCCTTACCGATACTGAGTTCAACAGCCAGTTCAATGCCGGTTACACGATCAGCCCTTCACATTCGCTGGCCTTAAATTACGCTTTATCCGATTTTCGCAGGAAAGCTTTTGATGTTGTAAACCCCGATAAAATTGAAAACATGTTTCCCTCTGCGCTGAACAAGCAAATTGTAGGCTTGGCCTATACGTTTAGCCCAGGCAGCAGGTGGAACACTACCCTTTTTAGTAAGGTATACAGCCTGAAGACTAACACCAGTAAACTGTACGATTTTGCCCTTGAAACCCAGCGTACCGAAGCACTGCAGGTAAACAGGCAAAACCTGGGCTACGGACTGGCGAGCACTTACCTGCTACGCCCCCGCCTACAGCTAAAAGCCTCTTACGAGCATAGCTACCGCATGCCCCTGGCTTTAGAGTACTTTGGTGATGGCAGGTTTGTACTCCCCAATCCAGATATTGTACCTGAAAAAAGTGATAACCTGAATCTTGGAGCCATATATGCCTTTACGATCAGGAACAACCACCACCTTAACCTGGAGAGCAACCTTATTTACCGCGAAGCCAGAGACCTTATTTACCAGATAGTAGGAAACAGACCTACAACCCCCTTTGCCAACCTGAGCCAGGCCCGCACACTGGGCGCAGAAACCAGCTTCAGGTATAACTTTAAAGAATCGTTTCACCTGGGAGGCAGCTTTACTTTTCAGGATATTACAGACAGGGCTGATAGCGTATACAATGAATCATATACCGGTACGGGCTACCAGCGTAACTTCCAGAAGGGCTATCGGGTACCTAACATCCCTTACCTGTTTGGTAACGCAAGTGCAGGCTACACTTTTAAAAACCTGCTGATCCGCGAATCTGTTTGGAACCTCAACTATTTCTTTAATGCCACCGAAGCTTACTTTCTGAGCTGGGCACCCCTGGGCTCCAGGGATGATAAAAAAATTATCCCCCGCCAGGCTTCGCATAACCTGGAACTTTCCTGCAGCTTAAAGCAAGGAAAATACAACATTGCAGCCGAGTGCCGTAACCTCACGGATGCCCGCCTGTACGACAGATACTATTTGCAAAAACCCGGACGTGCCTTCTACCTCAAGGTTAGGTATGTTCTTTAAACTATATCACCCCAATATTTAATTAACAACTCATATGTTCTCAGTTAAATTTATAAGACTCCTGGCGCTATCAGTGCTTTGTATATGTGCCTCCCTTTTCTTTACAGCCTGCAACCGCGATAATAATACTCCTAACCCAGGCGAAAACCCTTATGTATTGTCGCTGGGCGTACAAGGTAGCGATGGTTCCTTTACTTATTATACGGTGCCCTTTAATGATGTTATGAGCGGCACCCTGTCTGCCGTTGGGCAAGGTATTGAGCAGCCTGGCTATTACGATTTTACCCAGATTGACAATACTATTTACAGCATGGGTGGTTTGGGCGATGTAAACGTAGTAGGCATAACCAAAAACGAAGACGGTAGCCTGAGGCAGATAGGTGACGTTTCGTATACCACTGGCCTTGCCGATATTGTTAAAGCTGATGACAATACCCTAATAGCCCTGGAGATGGCTTTTAACTCGGATGTGATTCGTTTCCATACACTGAATGCTACTACCCTACGGGCCACAAGCACTAAGCAACATCCCGTTTCGGCTATAACTACACAGTCTGTCCCGTTTTATTCGGGCATGCGCATTAGTGGCAACCACCTGTTTTTAAGCTACTACATAGCCAACCCTACTACCTTTGCTACCCCGAATACTAATGAAGCCGAAATAGCTGTTTTCTCATATCCTGGCCTAGAGTTTCAGAAGGTCATTAAAGATACCCGTACTGGTCCTGTTGGGGGATTTAATACCAAATCTGGTCTTATCAAAAATGAAAGAGGTGATGTTTATGCGCTATCTCACTCTAACCCGGCTAACGGCTTCAGCCAAAGCACCAAGCCTGCAGGCATTTTACGAATCAATAGTGGCAGTTCTGCTTTTGACCCTTCTTACTTCTTTGATGTAGATGCTATAACCGGGGGCAAAACCATCGCACATATTATGTACCTGGGTAATGGAAAGGCCTTTGTAGAAGTAAACACTGCTTCCAGAAATGCGCAGGCTGCCTGGTCGGACGCACCACTCAGATCAGCCATTATTGATCTTAATGCAAAGACTATTAACTATATTAATGGCGTACCAGAGCATGCTGGTGGCGGCCGCAGACTGCCTGCCTTGTACCACGAAAACCATGTATACATGGCTGTTCCGGAAGCAAGCGGTATTTATGTATACAGAATGGATGTAAACAATTACACCGCTACGAAAGGAGCCGAAGTAGAGGCTAACTTTGTAGCCGGCTTCTTTAAATTCTAGTAACCTGTTTTAAGTAGCACCTGCTTTAGGGCTCCGGTCCGAAGCAGGTGCATTTTACTTTATTACCCTGCAGTATGAAAATCAAAAAGAAAAGCAGTAAAAGCACCCTCCGGCGCATTAACGACTGGTTACACTTGTGGCTGGGACTTGCATCGGGTATTGTGGTATTTATTGTGAGCCTTACGGGTTGCATTTATGCCTTTCAGCAGGAAATAAAGGATGCCCTGGAGCCCTGGCGCTTTGTAGAAGTGCAGGACAAACCCTTTGTACCCCCTAGCCAACTGCTGGATACCGCCCATTATTATATGCCCGGCCAAACACCCACCGGCCTTACCTACAGCAATAAAGAAGGTGCCGCTGCTGTTGGCTATATGTCTTTTGAAGGCGGTAAAATGAGCTTTACCGCTGTATTTATGAACCCCTATACCGGGGAGTTTTTGTACAAGCAGCAATCGCATGGCGAGGGGCAGTTTAACTTTTTCCATTTTATTGTAGAAGGCCACCGCGCCCTCTGGCTACCTCACCATATTGGCCGGCCTATTGTAGGTATAGCTACTCTTATTTTTGTAGTGCTGCTTATTACCGGCCTTGTAATGTGGTGGCCTAAAAAGTGGAACAGTGCCAGTTATAAAAAGAGCTTTTCTATTAAATGGAAGGGGAGCTTTAAGCGTGTTAATTACGACCTGCACAATGTACTGGGTTTTTACAGCCTGGTGCTGGCTTTTGTACTGGCTACTACAGGCCTTGTATGGAGTTTTGATTGGTTTGCCAATTCTGTGTATTACGTAGCCTCGGGGGGCGAAAGCAAACCGGGCCACGATCACCCGCATTCAGATATATCCAAAGCAGGTACTTTAGACAGTAGCATTTCTGCGCTGGACAGAGCCTGGTACTTAACCCTGGCACAGGAACCTAATGCGCAAGGTATGTACCTCTCACCTACTCCCGAAGACGAAGAAGATGCCATTGAAATTATAGCCTACCAGGACCATGGCACCTGGTACAACCGCAACGAATATTTTTACGACCAGTACACCCTGGAGCTTTACCGCACTTCGGACGACCGTTACTCCGAAGCCCACCTGGCAGATAAGTTAGACATGCTCAATTACGATATCCATGTGGGTGCCGTATGGGGCCTGCCTGGCAAGTTGCTTGCTTTCTTTATCAGCCTTATTTGCGCCAGCCTGCCTGTTACCGGCTTTTTGGTATGGTGGAATAAAAAGAAGTACCCGAAGCAAAAAGAGGATACAAATAAAGGGAAGAAGCCTGAAATGGCACTGGGCGCCTAAGCCCATAAACCCATTTTCAATTTTGCCTTAGCTTTTCAACTTCTTGTTAAAAAACCAATAATACGTACATTATTAGCTTATACCCGCTATAAAAATTTAGCCTTTTTGTAGGTACGCTACTGCCACACACCTTATCGTAAATACAAGTGCTGGATAATTAAAAAGCTTTATATTTAAGCTCCTTAATAATTACAGGATAAGCATACCTTAAGCATGATAATAAGACAGATTAATAATAAGGATCTGGAAGCGCTGGTCAGGCTCTATGAGCAATTTTGGGGAGATGTATCAAACCTAAAAAGGATGGAACATCTGTATGCAGATTTAATAAGCAACCCGGCTTATAAACTTCTTTGCGCAGAAATAGATGGCAAGGTAGTAGGCACAATTATGGGCATTGTATGCCATGAGTTATACGGTAATTGTAAACCATTTATGATAATGGAGAACCTTGTAACAGATAAAAATTTCCGGATGAGGGGAGTTGCAAAAGCTTTATTAACTGAATTAGAAAGAAACGCAAAAGTAAAAGAATGTACTCAAATTCTTTTTATTACTGAAAAGAACAGAACCGATGCCATTTCATTTTACGAAGCAATGGGTTTTGACTCCGAAACACATGTTGGGTTTAAGAAGTCATTGCAATAACACCACCTCCCCTCCCGGGATACCCGGTAAACCTACCTCTATACCACCAATGCATGCTACCTATCTTTTCCGATTCCCTTTAGTATACTAAAGGCTGCTACTTATACCGATAAAGGTTGTAATACTGCACTATTACCAGCCAAACATTTTTAGAGTAAATACAGTACGGCTGATAAGCCTTTTCGGGCTATTTTTTTAGGCCTATATGATTGCAATCATAAGCCCGCCCTCTGTTACAAGCTATCTTTATATCAACAAAATAGGCATTAGGGCTCGGTATAATAAATACTGCAGCACTTTATAAGCCCTGGCTGTATAACTAAATGATACTTGTACCATGAACGTAAATGACTTTCCTCTCAGACTTATCTTACTGATCCTGGCTATTCTTCTTGCTTTCTCAGTAAGTGCACAGGATGGACCTGTATTATACAAGCAGAACTGCTCTACCTGCCACTCGATAGGCGATGGCAATATTGTAGGTCCCGACCTGAAGGGCGTAACCGAAAAGCGGTCAGAAGAATGGCTGGTGAGGTTTATAAAATCATCGCAGGAAATGATAAAAGCAGGCGATGAGGAGGCCACCGCTGTGTACAACCAGTTTGGCAAAATACCCATGCCCGACCATATGCATTTTTCTGATGCCGATGTAAAAAGCATCATCGCTTATATTAAAGAAGAAAGCACTCCCAAAGCAGCAGCCGTAGCGCCTGCACCGGTTACACAGGTTGCCACCGCCACTACTACTGTCGTGGCAGAAACAGCATCTACCGCTGCACCTTCTACACTTGCTATCCTGTTCAACGGATCATCTCAATCCAACATTGTACTCATCATAATGGGCATGATCCTCCTGCTGGTTATTGTGGTAGCACCTATGTTAGTAAAAGCAGCCATAATCTTAAGAAACTTAGAATAACCTATATCTCAGCATTCAAATCAACATAATATTAGAAACCATGGAAACTACCACACTACTTGATGTTCGCGTAATAGATCCCAGACATAAACACCCTGCCATTTTTAAAACCTTTGATGAGCTTGCCAATGGCACCTTAATGACCATTATAAATGACCATGATCCACTACCCCTGTACTACCAGTTTAAGGCTGAGCGCCCGGGTATATTTGAATGGGAGTATATTGAAAAAGGCCCCTTGGTATGGAAGATAAACATCGCCAAAAGCTATACAGCAGGCGAAACCGTAGCCGATGTGGTACGCAATAACCCGAAGGCTGCCAAGGTGCTTAAAAAGTACAATATAGACTTTTGTTGCAAAGGCAAGCGCCTGTTTGAACTGGCCAGTGCAGAAGCAGGCATCACGGCAGAAGCCCTTAAGAATGAAATAGCCCAGGCTACAGAATCTACCCCGGTAAATATGCGGGCTGAGGAGTGGTCGTTACCCTTCCTGGCCGACTATATTGTAAATAACCACCATGCCTATGTGCAGTACTCTATTCCGGAAATTACAGGCCTGCTGCAAAAAGTAGAAAATGCCCACGGAGAAGCACACCCGCACCTGCTGCAGCTTACGGAGTATTTTAAAGACCTGGCCCAGGATATGATTACCCATATGATGAAGGAAGAAATGATCTTATTTCCGGCCATTAAAGAAGTAGCCAATTATATAGAGAGCGGTAAAGACAAGCCTAACTTGCCCTTCCCGACGGTACGCATGCCCATTGCCATGATGGAAGATGACCACAGCCATGCTGGAGATTTGCTGATGAAGATCCGCAAACTAAGCAACAACTTTACGCCACCGTCTGGAGCCTGCAACTCATTCCGCATTTTGTACAGCCTGCTTGAAGATTTTGAAGATGACCTGCACCAGCACATACACCTGGAAAATAACATTCTCTTCCCTAAAGCCATTGAGTTAGAGAAGCTGATTAAATAACCAACAAGTTCTTATAAACCCATTAGCCTATGAAACACTAACCCATTAACATAGTAGGTGAGAAGTGGAAATCCCGGCCCAGCGCCTGGATTTTTTTGTATAGAGATGATTTTCATCATTTTAAAAAAGGTTACCAACCCCTACCTTCACCCTCTCAGAAGAATGAAAAATAAACCCTAAAGGCTGTGATAGCAGAAGAATTAATAAAGCGCTTTGGTGCCCAGGAAGTAAGCCTGCAAAAAGATGACGTTCTTTTTTATGAAGACGAAGAAGCCCTTAATTATTACCAGATTAAGACGGGTAGTATTAAGATGGTAAACTATAGTTACGATGGCCAGGAGTTTATACAGGGCTTTTTTGGTCCTAACGAGAGCTTTGGCGAGCCTCCCCTGTTTGGCGGCTTTAAATACCCCAGCGACGCCATTGCCACTATTGATACGGTAGTATTCAAACTCCGTAAAGAATCATTCCTGAATTTGCTGAAAGAGAATTTTGACATACACCTTAAGTTCAGCCACATTTTTTCGCAACGGCTGCGCTACAAGTCTATCATGATGCGCGAAATATCCTCGTACGCCCCGGAGCACCGCATACTTACTTTAATCAAGTACCTGCGCGAAAAATCTAAAATCCCGAAACACGAAAAATACACCGTTCCTTTTACCCGTCAGCAAATGGCTGATATGACCGGCCTGCGTGTAGAAACCGTGATCCGTGCGGTATCCAAGCTAAAGGATGAGGGCAAAATACAGGTGGTGAAGCACAAAATACTGAGCGACTAGTTTACACCCAGAATTTATCGTCCCAGGCATCATTAAAAGGCTCATCGGTATGCAGGCGTTCTATTTCCTGCAACTGCTCAGGTGTGGCTACTTTTTGTATTTCATTGAACAGAACACGCTCCTCAAAGCGTATGTGCTTTTCAAGTTCTTCTTCAATGTCGCTTAGTACATTCTGGATGTCTTCCTGCGCCTGGAAGAGTGTATGAAGCCTTTGGTGCTCGGCCAGGGCCTGTTGTACAAGTTCGTGCTCATTACCCAATACAGGAAAAATGTGGGCTTCTTCCATTTCGAAATGAGGTACGAGGCTATTGCTGTAAAACCAGTCTGCATAGGCTTTTATCCGGTCTGCTGTTACTCCTTTGCCAAAGCCGGTTCTTATTTTCCAGCAAAGTAGTAAGCCAAAATGATGTTCCCTGCTCAGGGGCTGCAGGGCAATATGTCTTTTGATAGGTTGTGCCATAGCTTTAAAACGTTGTTAAGCAAAGTAGGCTTAAATTGATCAGTATAAAAAGCAAAAAAGCAGATACCTGTTAAAAACGGATACCTGCTTCTTAAAAATTACAGCAATTAATCATCTCATATCTTCTTTAATAAGGTACTGATGGCATTAACCGTTTCATCAGGGTCTATGCCCAGGCCTTCCTGCTGGTGCACCATTTCTCCTTCGGCATCCAGTACGGTTATAATATTAGAGTGCGCGATGTAGCCATTGCTCTCCTTCTTATACTTTACATTAAGCAGGGCCGATAGCTCCTGGATATTGCCTTCATGGCTGGTAAGCAGGGTCCAGCGGTCGGCATCCAGTTTGTTTTTAGCAGCAAAAGCCTTTAGTTTTTCGGCAGTATCGTTGGCAGGGTCCATTGTTACGAGTACAATGCCTACATCGCTGCGCTTGTACTCTTTAATGCCGGCTTCAATACGCTTAAGGTCTGCAATAATGCGTGGGCAGGCATAGTCGCAGCCGGTATAGATCATGGCCACCATTTGTATTTTACCCTTCAGCGCCTCTAGCTGCAGTTGCTCACTATGCTGGTTGGTCCACTCACCTTCCAGGTTGTAGAGCGACATTTCGGTGGTATGTGCAGCCAGGCTGGCTTTTGCAGAGGTAGTGGTAATTGCGCTTTCTGCAGGCTTGCTGCAACAGGCACTATCTTGCTCGGTACAACCTGCTATAAGGTTAGCTGCTATGAGCAGTGCGGTGATGTATCGTTTCATGCTGATTGTAGTTAGAGTTCTATTTTTGTTTCTAAAGATTGCGCACACCTGAAACCCAGGTTGGCTACGGTGTAGTTAGCTTTAAGGCTGGAGCGGAAGGCATAGCGCATAAAGGCTACATAGTTTTTAACATCTTTGGCACCACTGGATCCGGCTCCGCAAAACAACTGTCTGTCCAGGCTGCCATTGGCTCTTGACTCACCCACCAGCAGGGCAGAATTATAATCCTGGTTCCACTCCCACACAAGCCCCAGCATTCCATAAACGCCATAGTAGTTTTTAAAGCTTTGACTTACCGGCGGCAGGTACTTGGGGTTAGGCTTGCTGTACCAATCTAAACTTAGCTGGTAAAAGGCTTCATCGTTAGAGGCATCGGCTTTGGTAGCACTGGCCCTTGCGGCAAACTCCCACTCATTAACGGTAGGGAGCCGCTTTCCCTGGCACTCGCAATAGGCTTTGGCTGCAAACCACGATACGTTTGTTACCGGGCTGTTTTCTATGTTTCCTCCTACATCCCCAATCGCAGCATCTGAAGCCCAATGCTTAAGGTAGCCTGCATCAGCAAAGAGTTTTTTTACATTAGCTTTTGACCACAGCGGATTACTTTTTACAAAAGCCTCGAACTGGGCATTGGTTACCGGGTACTGGTCTATCAGAAAAGTACTAACGGTTACCGGGGTGGAGTCGCTGCCATACAGGGGCACAAAAGCACCTCCCTTTACACGTTGCATGTGCTTGGGGAGTGTACTTTGAGCCACCACAGGGCATATTACTCCCGAAAACAGTATCAGAAAGATAAGCCTGGGTATCATGGTTTTTACTTTTAGTTAGTGCTTGGCAAGTGCTTTGGTTCTGGCTACATGCTGTGGCGTTACTTCACCACCTTTGTTTTGCCAGCTGTTCAGGATGTAGGTCATTACGTTGGCAATTTCTTCGTCAGAGAGCTTAATCATAGGCATGGTGCTGTTGTAGAGTTCGCCATTTACTTTGATCTGCCCTTCCAGGCCATGGGCAATTACACCAATGGCTCGGTCTACATCGGCATTAAGGTAATCGGACTTAGCTAATGGAGGGAAGGCCCCTTTTATGCCCTGCCCTTCTGCCTGGTGGCAGGCCTGGCAGTTTTGGGCATATATATTCTTACCCAACTTCATGCGCATTTCTTTAGAGCTTGCGGCTGCAGCTACAGGTGTTGGAGACGATGGCATATCCTGTATGGTTGAACCTTCGGGCAGGTAAATTTTAGCAAGGGTCTGGCCAGAGAATATCTTTTTATCTTCAGGTCCCTCTACCTTCAGCATACCCAGTGCGCCCTTGTTAAAGGTTCTGAAAATAGCATGGTCTACAATTACATAGTTGCCGGGCACATCTACTTTAAATTCTGCAATGGCCGATCCACCGGCTGGAATAAGTGTGGTTTGCACGTTGGTGTTCAGGTTTAGGCCTCCTTCCGGGTACACCTTGTCAAAAATTTCCCCGATTACGTGGAAGTTAGAAATAAGGCTTGGGCCACCGTTACCAATATACATTCGTACCGATTCGCCCACTTTCGCATTAATGGCATTGTCTCCGGTTAGGGCACCAACAGAACCGTTAAATACCACATAGGATGGGCGCTCGTCCAGAGCCTTTGCCATATCGAAAGGTTGCAGGCCGGGGGCACCAAATTCTCCTTTCGTGTAGAAATCGCCTTGCATAATGTAAAACTCCTTATTTACGGCTGGCAGGCCTTCTTCAGGTTCTACTAATATAAGGCCGTACATACCGTTGGCAATGTGCATACCTACCGGGGCCGTAGCGCAGTGGTACACATACAGGCCAGGATTTAGTGCTTTAAAGTTAAATACCGTTTCCTGGCCGGGAGCGGTAAAGGATGCAGAGGCACCTCCACCCGGGCCTGTTACAGCGTGCAGGTCTATGTTATGCGGGTTCTTGCTGTCGGGATGGTTCATAAGGTGGAACTCTACCTCATCGTTGGCACGGATGCGCATAAACTTGCCGGGCACCGAGCCACCGAAGGTCCAGAAGGTATAATCTACACCATCGGCCAGGCGTTTTACTACTTCGGTTACTTCAAGCTTAATCACTACTTTGGCGGGGTGCTTACGGGTAATGGGTGGTGGCACGTTTGGTGCATCTGTTAATATGGCTTCTTCAATAGGCAACTCTTTGTAAATAGCCTGTGCTTCTTTTAACGGTTTATCTTTTTGAGTAGCCTGCGAGGAGCAGCCTACCAATCCACTTATGCTCAATAGGCCTGCTCCAATCATGATCAGCGCCTGCCTGCCTTTGGTAAATCTGTTCATATCAATAAGAGATTGTTTATTTTTTGTACTGCTAAATAAGTACAGAAAATACTCTTACTTTATGAGCAGGATCATACTTTATTAATATTTTTAAAATATTTTAAACCATTGATACACCTGTAAAAAAAGCCAGGAGCTTTAGCAGTAAACCTTTATAATTTACCACTAAAACCCCTGACTTTAGACACTTCTTTCTTTTTCAACAGGCAATTTAAACCCGATTGAAAATATTTTAAATATCCAATTCGTGCATAACCGCCTCTACTGTTATTTCTGTAAGTACAGAGTTGGCAATAAAACACTCTTCGTGGGCACGGTGGTGGAGCCTGTCCAGCACCTCTTTATCTACCTGTACCCCTTCTTTAAAAACTACTTTGGGCCTCAGTATCACCCTGGTTACAGCCAGTTTGCCTTTAGCATTTTTTTCCAGGTAACCCTCTGCTTCGTCATGGTAGCTTACTACGTGCAATCGCTTTCTGGCTGCAATGGCCAGAAAGGTAAGCATATGGCAACTTGATAAAGAAGCCACTAAAGCCTCTTCGGGATCTACGAACTCTGCCCTGCCCAGGTATGCAGGTGCAGAAGAAGCCTGTACCTTAATACCTCCCTCAAAAGCCCACTCATGGGTACGGTCGTAGGTATCGTAAGAAAAATCGGAATGGTTGTTTACCCAGCTAATATTTGCTTTATGTGATGACATACTGATGCGTTTTAGTGATGCTGTAAATGTAAACTTTTACCTGAAAATCGTTTGTGACTTTAATCATAGAAGGTAAATAATTCATTGCCATTGCAAAGCTTATCCATTATTGCGTATAGGTATGTACCGAATTCTGTGCTACGGGCAGGTAGTTAAGCCCAAACCAGCAGATGAGCAGTACTACAAAAGAAATACTCAAAATCCATAGGGGGCTGCTTACTTTACGCGGGTGGAAGAAGCGGTAATGGATATAGCCCAGGTAGGCGGCCCAGGTTAGGAAAGCCCAGGTTTCTTTAGGGTCCCAGCTCCAATAATGGCCCCAGGCCTCTTTGCCCCAAAGCGCACCGAACATTAGCCCTAATGTTAAAAAGCCAAAGCCTATATATACCAGGTTATCGGCCATGTGCAACTGCGTAAGCGAAAATTTACTTTCTGATTTATAATAAGTCCAGAGGCTGTAAACCGCTACTACCGATGAGGCAGCCAGCACGGCATAGGCAAAAATATATACCAGTACGTGCGGCACAAACCAGGGGCTTTGCAGGGCTGGCATAAGTGCTTTGTTGTACACCTCGGGGTTAAGGTAATTTATAGCCAGAAACACAATGGCCAGGCCAAGGCTGTAAATGAGTAGCCAGCTATACTTCCAGCGCTGGTAAGTGGTAAGGCCAATTACCGGCAGGAAAAAGGCATACCATAAACGGGTTTCGCCAAGGGTGCGCATAGGCGGGCGCTCCAGGCCATGCCACAGCAGGCCAATAAAGGTAGCCAGGGTTATTATGCCCAGCCCTGTAAACAGGTGGCCCATAAATACACGCTTGTTAAGCCCTTTGCTTAAGGTATAACAGGCAATGCCCAGCAGCCATAAAAAGGCCGTAATAAAGGCAAACAGGGGAAAGTTAGTCCAGGCCATGGTAATGCTAATTAATTATTGCTTAATTTCTTTTCCTGCCCAAAGCATGTACACAGCTCCGGCAATCATCATAAATATTCCGGTGTATACCACGGGCAGCCAGGGGTCATGTATCAACTCAATCACACTTAGTTGCGACCAGCGCCCAAACCTGTCGTCATAACTGGTCTGGTACATTTTCCAGCCTCCAATGTTGTAAGGCTTGTTTACCTCAAGGGTTATGGGCTCAATGTGGCCGTTTTCGGTATACAAAATAGCCTCTGAACTAAAGCGTTTAGGCTCCGGCATGGTCATGGCCATAGAGAAGGCTTCGTCAAGCTTTAGTATTTCAGGACTTGTAATAAAGCTTCCGCAGCTTACCCAGCTTTGCAGCTCCTGGCCGGTAACCGTGTTAACAGCCTTTATAAAAGCAGCCGGGGCAGCGCCAAATTCATTGAGGTTCTCATACGTACCACCGTTTTTTACAGCTGCTGCATAAAACTTATCTACCGTTACCTGCCAGTTTCCCAACTGGCCTGTGTTGCCGGCTTCCAGTACAAAATGTGTACTTCCGGTTACGGGGGCCATGTTGCCTGTAGCATGCTCGAACAAAGCCAGCTTGGGGTTGTATTCTTCAATATCAAACTTGGTAAGCTTTAGGGCTATGGGCATGTCTATGGTATTGCGGTTTTCGTCCAGCGCCTGCCAAACGGTTTCGTCCTGGTACAGGTCCATAGTAAGCCTTTTGAAATCGCCAGTGCCCAAAAAGCCACCGAAAATGGCAATCCACAGACCTGCATGGTTTATAAAAAAGGCTACATTTTTAAGCGTAAGCGGGTACACTCTCTTAAAGATGGCAAACTGCAGCGTAGCCAACAGGTAGAGCAGAGCCAGTATAAAAGGCCAGCTGCTAGTGATGTGCGTTAGGCCAAACAGCTTGAGCCACTTGTTTACTTCCGGGCCTTCTACCTGCGGAATAAGCCCCAGCAATACTACCATCAGAAATACAAAACCTATAGCACTTAGCGAAGCAGGTACGGAGCCCAGCCATTTAATAAGCGGGTGCTTTTTAAACACCACTTTTAGTAGAACACTTACCAATAGGAAGCCAGCTCCAAAGGCCACGTTAAAAGGATATTGGAGGGCACTTGCACCTGTTCCGCCGGTGGCTACTTCAAGGGCCAGCCCAATCAGTAGCAGGCCCAGGCCCATCAGGATACTTTCCCTGTAGAGCCATGGAAACGCCCAGATAAGCTTGTAGCCGGCAGGCTGTTTTACCTGCCGGTCTGCAAGTTTATGCTTAAGTTCGAGTGTTGTTATTTGCGCCATGTCAGTTCTTTGGCTTGTGCTTTTTTGAGCCACTCGGGCAGCACGGTTTGTAAAAATTCTTTCTTCTCTTCTTTCATTTTCTCCACATCCAAACCAATATAAGCCTGCGCTTTGGCTTTGGTAGAAATATCAGGCATGGGCACCTCCTGGTTGTAGCCGTGGGCGGCCAGCACCCGGGCCAGTTTTACACGTGCATCCTGTGCTTTATGCAAACCAGTGCTTATGATTCTTGATGATTCCAGCGGAGCGTGGAAAGGACCACCGTGGCTGGCTGCCACAAAATCCCAACGCCATTGCGCATGCCGTATCAGGGTAAGAATGGGCGCCATCTCAGCTTCAGTAGCGCCAATATCCCAGGCATGTTTGGCCTCTATGTGCAGGCGGGCCAGCAGTTTAAGCAAGTCTTTTTTACCTTCCTGCACTTTGTCCTGGCGCTCGTACACATTCTTCAGCAAATTGCCTTCACTTTCGCGGTGGCACACCTGGCAGGAGTTGTTCATATTAGCCAGAGGGCTTTGCAGCTTGTGGTCTGTAAACTTCTGGCCGCCTTCGCTCTTGTAAGGCATGTGGCAATCAGCACAGGATACGCCCCGTTGTGCATGGATGCCCGACTGGTATAGCTCCCAATCGGGATGCTGGGCTTTTAACATCGGGGTTTTGCTTAAGGGGTGGAGCCAGTCTTTGTGTTGTATCTGGTCGTAGTACTCTTCCATGTTTTCTACAGTAAGGCCTTTATCCCAGGGGAAGTTGAGGTAATTGCCTTCGGGCTTAAAGTGGTACTCCACATGGCACTGGGCACATACCAGCGAACGCATTTCCTGGTGGGTAGCTTTCTGAATATCCTTGCCCATACGCTGGTAGGCTTCAATAAGGGCAGGGCGGGTAATGCGCAGGTTCATATTATCGGCATCGTGGCAATCGGCACAGCCAATGGGGTTTACTACCTCGTGGCCTTTGCCGGCCCATTTTCCTTTGTAAAACTCTTCTACACCCATCTCATTCATCAGGCGGGGCACATCGGGGCTCTTGCAGGTCCAGCAGGTACTGCTCTGCGGGCCATCTTCTGCATGCTTCGGTCCGCCTGTACGCAATGATTGGTACACATCCTCAACTGCATAATAGTGACCGCGGCCTTGCTTATAATCTTTAGAAAAAGCATAGCCAGCCCATACTACTACCATTTCGGGCTCATGCTCCAGCATATCTACAGTGGCACTGCCGCCATACTTACTGGCAAAGGAGGTGTCGGCTGTCTGGTAATACGATTGAAATTGTTTGGGGAAGTTCTGGCCCCATACCTCGTTGCGCGACTCGAACTGGCTTAGCGAAACCTGAGGCACATAGGAGAAGGCTCCTTCAGCCCTGCGCTCTGTAATAACAGACGCCAGTAAACCCAGGCCAAACACTACGAGCATAGTGCCACCGAATATGGCCCAACCGAGCCAGCCTCTTTTTCTTACTTCGGTACGTATCGTTTCCATATATATGTATGTTTAAATCGATCTGATATTTTAAATCTACTTTGCATTACTCTCGGCTTGTTTGTTCATTACTTTTTTGAGCCAGTCGGGCACTGGCGAGCCCATAACCGGCACCCGTGCATGCGGCACCGAAGAGAGGCTGTTTACCTTGCCGTGTGGCACCTCGCGGTGGCAGTCCCAGCAAAGCTTGCCTTCGCCATGCTTTACCTGGGGTGCCTGCACAAGGGTGGCTACCTTATCGTTCATTTTATCGTGGCAACGCATGCAATTGTCCTGCACTACATTTATGCTCGGCTGTGTAATTTTAATTACCTGCTCCTCGCCCCTCAGGGTAAAGATGGTAGCATGCCGCAGGCCATCTTTTGCCTTAAAGAAATAGGTGTTAAACACATTATCCTGGGGCACATGGCAATCGTTACAGGAGGCAACCTCCCTATGTGAACTATGTTGCCAGGTGGCATATTGGGGCGCCATTACATGGCAGTTTACACAGGTTTTAGGGTCGTCTGACAGGTATGATACAGCATTGGAAACATAGAGGGTGTAAGCGCCCAGCCCGGAGAAAACCCCAAGCAGGATCAGCACCGGCAACCTCCACCGGCGGGGAGGCAACAGGAAGTTTACGATCTTTTTCATACTAGTATCTGGTTAGAGGTTCTACTTAATACATAAGTGGTGTTACATAGCAGATCCGGGTACGGGAGCTTTCTTCATAAAATCGGGCTTAAAGATTACCCACACATAAGCCCAGTTATTGTTAAGGCCCTTGTTGCCGCCTTTCAGCGCTTCCATAGAAGATGTGGCAAACATTTGTGAATAACCTGCCTGCATAGCCAACTCTTTTGTAAACTGCTGGCGTATGGTCAAATCCAGTGCTGAACCCAAGTTGCTGTTCATAGCTGCTCCGGCTTCTGAGTTTACATCGCGTATGGCCGCTGCAGACTGGAAGTTGTGGCAGTTTAGCGATACAAAGCCTTTGGGAAGCTTATAACTGGCCTTTAGGTACACATCCTGAAGACCTACGCTGTTAAAGTGGTTGCCTACATAGAAGTAATCCATATAGCCGTTAAACAGGTGGTTGGTGCCGTAAAAAGGACTGAAAGAGCGGTTAATGTTCGGGTTGGTTTCCAGCTGGCTGGTGCCCGACAGGTATTCGAAACCACCGGTTAACGTAACCAGCGGAGCTACCTGGAAATTAATATCAGAGGCAATATCATAAGCACTTAAATCGCGGTTGCGGCCGTCTTTACCGGTTTGCGAATAGCCAAAGCCGTTAAAGGCAAACTTGTTTCTTTTATAAGCCCAGCGTGTGCCTACTGTTTGGCTGTACTTTATGCTGTGATTGGGCACACCATTTATTTCTTCTGTAAACTGAAGCCCGTTATTTAAAAACAGGAAGCTTAACGAGAGGTCTCTGAATTGCTTATTGGCCCAAAGGTACTGCATGGCCTTGTAGCTGTTGGGAATGGTGTAAAGGTTAGTGATGTTCTGCTCACGGTCCTGGTTATACGCAAAGCCTGTATGTACTGTCCAGGTAGAGTCGGTGTACTTCAGGAGCATAAGGTCATGCTTACGCCCGGCCATGGCCCAGTCCAGGTTACCGAAAATACGGTGGTCATCGTAGGCCAGCTCCATGCGCCCGCCTTTTACTGCAAACTTTTTGGTTACAAAGTATTCCAGCCATGCTTCGTGCACAGACATAAGCCCGTCTGAGCCTACAATCTGCGGCTGGCTTCCCCAGGTGCGCACATCCTGCACCGAGAAGCGTACATGGTATTTTTCTGCTCCGTAATTAAGGTTAAGCCTGCTTCGCTGCGCGGTAAAAAAGGCAGCATCCTGGCCATCCCTGGCCAGACTTTGGAAGCCATGTCGGTATTCGGAACGAGCCCGGAAATCGCCGGTTAAAGACAATTGTGCAAAACTGGTATGGTACACGACCGCTAGCAATGCGATAAGTATACAGCTCTTGAGGTTCATATGTTTGTTTGTTTTGATAAGGAGTGAATAAAGGCTATTGTTGTTACTTTTATCATAGGGTCTTTTATTTGGTATATCAAATTTCGAAGTTCATCTGCTCTTTTTGCTTGACTTAGAGAGGCAAAAAATATGATTGATGTCAGGGGGCGGACTATTACCGGGGAGATCGGATTTTTTGAATTAAATGCAAACACAAATAAACTAAAGTAAACACTTCATTTTTGCAGACCGCATTGGTATACCTTAACATATTTCTATATTAGATGCGCTAATCGAGCTGATTATCCAACCCAAAATGCCCTGGCAAACTATGATCAAATACATCCCGGCAGCCCTCTTGCTCCTGTTGTGGGCATGCAGTCAGCCTTCAAAAACAGAAGAAGCTACCAGCACTTCTACGCAGCCACCAAATGCGTTTAAACTTGTAGATAAAGCCCTGCCTGAAACCGGGCAAAACACAGCTGTTACAGAGCCCCACGCTGCAGCAGACATGCTTGCTATTCAGTTTGATTTGTTTACACTGCAGTTCCCGGGCCTTAGCACAGATGAATATGATCCAACATACAAGAACGATACAGTTGAGTTTTGGCTGGATTTGATAGATAATTTCAGCAAGCAGGAAGTACGCATAAGCCTTAAAAATAATACTTCGTATGACAGCCTGAAGCTTTTCGAATCGTACCGTACTACCCTTTCTATCTCTAACGAAGGCCCTCACCTTGACCTATATGAGTGGCTGGGACATGAGTCAGGGTGGATAGCTATGCCCAGCACCGGCCCGCAAACCTTTGTGGTAAAAACACTTACAGAAAAAGAGATGAAGCAGTTCCCTCCGTTTACCCATGAGGAGCTGATACATGCTGCCGATGCATATAGCGAAGGTACCTATGGAGAATTAATAAGAAACCCTTCAAATGGCAGCTGGAAGGATGCTTTCTGGATTGGCATTGGCTTACGCAGAATAAAAGTAGAGCTTTACAAAGCAGGAAAGGTAACTACTCGCATCCTGGAGGTTTACATTCCGATGGGGTGTTGAAGCCATCCTTTCTAGTATGCTGGCATTACCATCAGGCATATTACCTATATTGCTGGGCTTATCAGGCTTATGCATTTCGCTATTTGTCATATTTAAAATTGTTCCGCAACATAACAGACTTACCTTTATTTGCAGTGGCCTGTTAGGGGCATAACGGGCTTTATACTTTGGATGAAAATAGTAGGACCTGCTGTTTTACCTTAAAGATGGTTATACTGCTGCATGTTAAAGAGCAAAAGGCTACCTTTACACTTCTCAACTTAGCTGAAAATGGAAATACACAAACACAAAGGAGGCAGCAACGGACATGCAGGAGGCATAAATTTTGACAAGTTAGTAGCCAATGCCAAAAGCTCGGGCAAGGCAGAAGATATGAATGCCCTTTACAAAAGCTTTTTAACCCTCGATGAATGGTTTTTTGTAACCGCCCCAAAATCTGACCTGGAAAACCCCAAGCCTTTTATTGGGTTTATTGATGAGCAGCCTTGGTTATTTATATTTACAGACAGTAGTAAGGCCCACGCTTTTTGCACGGCTAACAAAGGCTTTTTAATGGAAGATGGTAGCTCTTATTTTATAAAAATGAAAACCGCCAACGCTATTAAAATGACCCTAAAACTGGGCGAAAGTGGTGTGTACGGCATTATGGTTAACCAGGGCGAAAACGGGTGGTTCTGCCCCATTGCGGGTTTGCCCCAAATTATGGAGCATCTAAAGATAGATCTGAAATAACTGCTCAGACTTCAGATAGCAAAACGCCCCAGTGCCTCTACCTTTTGTAAATACTTTTTTCGGAAAGATTCTTTTGAGAGCCGCAAGGGGCCAATGGTGGTTACCTTTACAGGGCTAATGCCGCAAAACTCCAGCGTAAGCTTTTTAATAGCGTTGGTACTCGGCCGTCCATATATAAAATAATAGTACCAGCCCGGCTGATCCATGGTGGTTATAATCCTGGCAGTTTTTCCTGTAAGGAGCTTATCCCACCACACGGAATTGGGTCGTTTTTGAAAAGCAAAACCGGGCAGAAAAACCCTGTCCAGGAATCCTTTCAATACAGCAGGTACCATGCCCCACCATACCGGAAACACCATCACAATATGGTCTGCCCATAAAATATCGTTTTGTGCTTCTTCCAGGCAGGGCTCAAGCTGTGTTCTTTTGCGGTAGCCAAAACTCAGGTTTGGGTTAAAATCAAGCTCACCGGTATTGATCACTTTTACGTCTGCACCTGCTTTTTGTGCTGCATACTGATAAGCGCCCGCCAATGCATAGCAGTAGCTTTCTTTATCGGGATGTCCTTGTATAATAAGTACCTTCTTCATGCTGCTTCTTGTTTTGCTCAATACAAAAATCAGCATCAGGCTTTTTAAACTACTTAACAAATGTGAAGAAATTCGTTTCTGATGCGGCTTAACGAACCTGGCGCAATACCCAGGTACGAGGCAATTTCCTGCAAAGGAATGGCGCGAAATACTTCTACAGGCATAGTTTGCATAAAGTGCAGATACCTTTCTTTAGCTGTCATGGTTTGCAGCATTCTTCCCCTCTCAACCAGGCACGAAAAAGACTCCTCAGCAAGCAAGCGGCCTAAGCGCTCTATTTTTGGGTAAGTGTCATACAGGGCAACCAGGTTATCATAATCAAATTGGTAGAGCTCACAATCGGTAAGGGCCACAGCAGCCTCATCAGAAATTTTGTTGTTGATGAGGCTATAATAAGAAGTCAGGAACATACCCTCCCAGGCCAGGTGTGTATTAACTTCCCTGCCCTTTTCATCAGGCATATACAGCCTCAAAATACCTTTGTGGATATAAAACACCTCTTTGGACGGCTTACCGGCATGGATCAGCTTTTCGTTTTTGGTTGCTAACCGATGTTTTACCAGGCTGGAGAGTAATACTATCTCCTCCGCTCCGAGGTGGTTCAGGTATTTGGGATGTAAAGGAAAAAGTGGCTGCATGCAGCAATTTAGAAAAATGGAAATACTAATAAAAGTCTACATAGTAGATAGTAGCGCTTATATTGCTGAGCAATTCAGATAGAAAATAGTAGAACTCTTCCCCACTAAAACAGCCTAATGAAGTTTTAAAAACCAGGGGTTATGTACTGGTGTAAGACCGTGAAGAAGACATTAGAAATATACAGGTAAACAAATCCATCCTGGACCAGATCAACCTGGACCCGGGTGGAGTAATTGTAACGGCTCAAGGTACCGACTGCGGTTTTGTGTCCTGGTTCTTTACCCACCCAGGCCTCTATACTGGAAGATCCGGTTACCGGCTCTGCACCTACTTCCTTATCCCTTACTGGAGTGAGCAGTTGCGTAAAACAAAGCTTACTGCCATGCAATTATCCGATAGGCTTGGCAAATTGTAGTGAAAAAATAAAGGTAGCAGAGTATTCATTAACGGCCAGCCTGAACATTTTCGGCTGGTTATTAATGAACAAAACAGGTCGTGCCTACTTGTTTCTCGATTGCCAAATAGCTACATTTATTAAATAAACACCGGCCTCTCCGGCCCCCTTCTACAGGGTATTTTCATGATCTTTTTCCAGGGCATACATGCGTATTTCTTAACTTATAATATGCTGACTATTGCCTCTGCTACGTAACATATACCTACCTAAAAAAGCCATAACAGGTTAAATGCAGGGCCAACTCCCCTCTTTATGATCAACCAATAGTGGATGCCAGAACCACTCACAAAAACGGGGCGTCACCGAAAAGCCAAACGAGTAGGAAACTAAAACCCTATTGATATGCCAAAGTATGTAATAGAAAGGGAAATACCCGGAGCAGGCAACTTAACGGCCGAGCAATTAACGGCTATTTCACAAACCTCTTGTGGAGTTTTAAACAATATGGGGCCACAAATTAACTGGCAGCATAGCTATGTAACAGATAATAAAATCTACTGTGTGTATATAGCTCCAAATGAAGAAATGATTCGTGAGCATGCATCACAAGGTGGTTTTCCTGCAAACACAATCAGCAGAATCTCTGCGATAATTGATCCTGCTACTGCAGAAGAAGTAATGGCATTAAACGATATGTAAAATTAGCCATGCACTTGTTTAAGGTTGGCAATAGCAGATTACTACAAGGGCAGTTGTATCCCTTTAAACCCTGCCGTTGCCAACCTTTTATTAACTATACTCCCCATAACCATAACTGGCTGTAACACATCCAAAATATCTGTATTAATTTAAAGCCAGTTATGACTTTCGTCATTCTATTTTCTGTGCAGAGAGCCGATCTTTATTGTGCTTTAAAAAAGAAGCATTTTTCATAAAGCTATTGAACTACTCTAAATACCCTGCTCATGAAAACTATAATTGCAGCCACAGATCACTCCAAGTCCGCCTGTAATGTGCTTGAATACCGGAAAAAACGAAACGGAATACAGGTTAAGCAAAGCAAATAAGCACTTATCTACCAACAAGTTACTCCACATACTTCTTCTTCTTTTAAAGGCCGGAATTTCCTATATTTAGTGAAGCAAGGCTCTTTATAGATTGTTCTGTAAATCACCATCCCCGAGCTAAATACTATAATTATTAAACATGAAAAAGATATTAGTACCAACCGATTTTTCTAAAGAAGCAAATGAAGCAATACAATTTGCCGGTTTTATTGCCAAAAGCTTTCAGTGTCGGCTTGTATTGATCCATGTAGCTGAAGAACCTGCCTCCAGACCTGGTACTCTAATGGCTAACTTCGAGCACTTGATAAATCATACTAAATCCAAAACCATTAAGAAGCTTAAAGATATTAAACAAGCTTTGTTAATGAATGGAATCGGGAAGGTTCAATGTGTGGTAAAAGAGGGCAATTTGATTATTGAGCTTAGCAGTTATATTGAAAAAGAAAAAATTGACCTTCTTGTAATGGGCACCAAAGCTTACCATAACCTGGTAGAGGTTATGGCAGGTAGTAATACATATGATATTGTAGAAGAACAACTATGCCCTGTGCTGGTAGTACCCGATACGGGCATGCAGGCTGCAATTACTGATATAATAGTGGCTACCGATTGCAAACCCATAGGTAATGCAGGCACTTTTAGCTCGCTGGTACAATTGGTGGAGCAATTTAAGGCTAAAATAGAAATTGTACATGTAGATACAGGGCACTCTATAAATAGAAAAAAAGAATTACAAGCAGTAAGCGATCTTAAAAAACAGCTCCTTCCCTTAAAGCCACCTGCTTTTTATATAGTACAGGGGTACGATATTGCTCAAACGCTCCATGCTTATATGGTAGAAAGCAATGCGAACCTATTGGTACTCATCAGCAGAAAGAAAGGCTTCTTTAAAACGCTCCTACACCATAGCATTGTGAAAGAAATGGTTCATCGTCCCAAAATGCCGATACTGATTTTGCCAGATGTACCTTCAACTGCTCCTGTTCAAAAGAGAAAATCAACAAAGGTTTTTGACCTTACATAAAGTCCTTTTCATTACCTGATACTGAAAATCAAAATTTAGATCAATATTTTTTAACCCTCATTAAATACCAGTATTATGAAAACTATCATTGTTGCTACCGATTATTCAAGGGCTGCCACCAATGCCCTTCAGTATGGAGCAGAACTGGCCCGGCATACAGGGGCCAGGATCATTCTTTTTAACGCTACTGCGGTTCCTGCTCCTATTGCCTACTCTTCGTACCTTACTGCCCTGAAACCAAGCCTTGAAGAATATATATCAGCCAATAAAACCAGGCTTACCGAAATTGCCTCTACTACCAAAACCACCTATGGCATAGAGGTAGAAGCGGTTGCAGGAAATTCTCATTTATTTGAAGAACTGAACGGACTTGTACAAAAATACCAGGCAGATGTTGTGGTGATGGGCATGCGTGGTCAATCTTTAAAAAGAGACTTGCTGGGTAGCAATACCTTATCAGTAATTAAAAAAGCTACTTTCCCAATACTGGTAGTACCCATAGATGCAACGTTTAAGAGTATAGATAAAATTTTATATGCCTGCGATTTTAACGCGCAATCGTTGCTAAACCGGCTAACCCTTTTAAAAGAATGGGCTACTACGTTTAAGGCCAAAATCGAGATTCTGCATGTTGAGAAAGATGCTGTAGTAGCCATAGGGGCTCCTGTAAAGGAATACAGTATGCAACATGAAATGGAAGAGGTGCTGAAAGATGTTGAACACTCTTACCGGTTTATGAAAGGCTACGATGTGGTATCAGGAATTGAGAAAGAGGTATCGGCTTATAAAGCTGACCTGCTGGTTATGATGCCTGACCGGGTTAACTACTGGGATTCGGTACTTAATAAAAGTAATACTCAAAGAGTAGTTTTGAAAACACATATTCCCCTGCTTGCACTGCCCAACCCTGGGTTTTAAAGAAAGCTATATAAACGTTTAAACAGATAACCTCTGATAGCCTCCTGATTTAGCAGGAATATGTCAGAGGTTATTTATTAGCAGTATAGTGCTAATTAGTACAATGTGTAATTGTTAGCTTCTTTCTATAGGCTCTGATACATCTTTTTCATTAACTGAAACTCAAATCAGGCTATTCTATTACCCTTTAGATATGACACCGGGCAGGCAGGAATTTGAGATTAATCAGACCTTTCAGGTCCGCCCCTTAGATACCTGCATTCTAATAAAACAGGCACATTTTAGCTAGCCTATTTTGACCCGGCATGCTTATGCTGTTTGGCTATGATAGTAATTATCAGGATTAAAGTTTAATGAAGGAGTGCTAAAGATCATATCCCTGTATGACAAGCCTCATCTTTTAAGGCAACTGCACCCGCTAATTTTGTGATTAAGAAACGGATAGCCACCCTTTAACCCGGCTATTCTTAAACAGAAAGGAAATCACATTATGAAACGGCCAGAGCTACTCGATTTCGGACAAGAACGCATAAAAATGCTGCACTACACATGGATAGCATTTTTTATAACCTTTTACTTATGGTTTAACATGGCACCCATTGCCAGTACCATGCTAAAAACCCTGGATTGGCTTACCCCCGATCACATTAAAGCCTTAGCCATTGCCAACGTGGCCCTTACCATTCCGGCACGTATTGTTATTGGCTCTCTTATTGACCGCTTCGGGCCCCGCAAGGTATTTAGCGGTCTCTTAATTATTATGGCATTCCCCGTATTCTTCTTTGCGTTTGGCAACAGCTTTATGCAACTGCTTATTGCCCGCTTGCTGCTCAGTGGTATTGGTGCAGGCTTTGTAATTGGCATCAGGCTGGTAGCCGACTGGTTTCCTCCTAAAATGGTAGGCCGTGCAGAAGGCTTTTATGCCGGCTGGGGTAACTTTGGTTCTGCCGTAGCCGCCATGACTTTACCCTGGGTAGCGCTTAAACTGTTTGGTAATTACGAAGAAGGCTGGCGCTATGCCCTGGCGCTTAACGGTGTGGTTTCTTTTATTTATGGCTTTATATTTTATGCTGTGGCTAAAGATACCCCTGAAGGCAGGGTGTTTAAAGGCGTAAAAAAAACACAGCCGCTTATTGCTACCTCATGGGGCGATCTTACCCAACTGGTGCTATGGTCTTTCCCGCTGGTAGGTGCCCTGGGCTTACTGGCCTGGCGCTTAAGCAATGTACAGATTGGTAAAAACGATGCAGGCAACTTTATTTCTGACGAGGTGCTGTATGGCATCTGGGCAGTATTAGGTCTTATCTTTATCATGCACATTGTAAAAACCCTGCAGGTAAACATTCCGCTTCTTAAGAAAGGCTTTAAGAAAGAAGAGAAGTATTCTTTCAGTAATGTGGCTGCCCTAAACACCACCTACTTTACCAACTTTGGTGCAGAACTAGCGGTTGTTTCTATGCTGCCCTTCTTCTTTGAATCTACGTTTAGCATAAGCCCAACAGCAGCTGGTATGGTAGCCGCCTCTTTTGCCTTTGTTAACCTGTTTGCCCGCCCCTTGGGTGGCTTGTTATCCGACTCCCTTGGTAACCGCAAGCGCACTATGCTTATTTACATGTGCGGTATTGCGCTGGGCTTCCTGGCCATGGCCTTTATTAACGCCACCTGGCCGCTGTGGGTAGCCGTAGCCGTAACCATTGCCTGCTCACTTTTTGTGCAGGGTGCCGAGGGTGCTACCTTTGCAGTAATCCCCTTTATTAAAAAGAACATGACGGGCCAGATCTCTGGTATGGCTGGTGCTTATGGCAACGTAGGGGCCGTAGTGTACCTGGTTATTTACTCCCTGGTAGATGCTCAGACTTTCTTCTACATACTGGCCGGTGGCGCTGCCTTCAGCTTCCTGTATTGCCTCATCTTCTTAAAAGAGCCTAAAGACTCCTTTGCAGATCATTTTGAAGACGAGCCTCAGCCTGGTACTGCTCCGGATAAACCAAGCTTGGAGAAAAAAGAGTTAGTGCATGAGCTGGCTTAGATAGAACGGGCAAATAATGCGTAGCCCTATCAGACTACGCTCTTGTAGTACGCCCCTTCAGGGCTTGGGTCCAACCTGAGCCCTGAAGGGGCGTAATGCGTTAGCATAGCCTGCTTAAGACTATGCATTCGGGTTGTGATAATCCACGGTACCGCCCGGGCGCGTAGCCTACAGATCAAGCTATTGTATAACTCCCCTTCAGGGCTCCTGCCTTTCCTAAGCCCTGAAAGGGCGCAATATAATAGCATAGCCTGCCTAGGGCTATGCATTTGGGCTACCCCAAGCCCCTCACACCCAACCCAATCTATAAATAATTATAAACCAGACACTAAACTGATAAATGATAGGGCCATGTGTGCGAAAGATCATATCCAGGCATGACAAGCATCATCTTTTGGGGAGCAGGTAGCCTATACCTTTGTAAGCGTAAAAGATAGCCTTTGTAAATGAGGCTCTTACAAAAGAATAAAAAGCACTTAAACTCATACTACCATGGCTACATTTGTTATCGAAAAGGAACGTAAAGCACCAAAGCCAACCCAACCAACCCCCACCATAGAGGAGCCCAAAGGGGGTACCTGGCTCACCAGATGGGAACCTGAAAACGTAGCTTTCTGGGAGTCTACAGGTAAAAAGATTGCCTGGAGAACCCTTACCGTAACCACCATTACCCTGGTGCTTTCTTTTGCCTCATGGTTTATGATGAGTGCCATTGTAACCAAACTGCCCGGTATTGGCTTTAACTTTACAACTACTCAGTTGTTCTGGCTGGCTTCTATGCCGGGCCTGGCTGCCGGCACCCTGCGCATTGTGCATACCTTCCTTATTCCAATATATGGCACCCGCCATACCATTACCATTGCTACGGCATTAAAACTTATTCCTTGTATCGGTATCGGCCTGGCCGTTATGAACCACACTACTCCCTACTGGGTATTTATAGTGCTGGCCCTTACAGCTGGTTTTGGCGGAGGCGATTTCTCTTCTTTCATGCCTTCTACTAATATGTTCTTCCCACAGCGCTTAAAAGGTACTGCACTGGGCATACAGGCAGGTATTGGCAACTTTGGTGTAAGTGTGGCCCAGTTCATGACGCCCGCCATTTTAGGTGTAGCCTTGTACGGTGGTCCACAGGTGTTCAATAAAGTAAACCCGGCTACAAAAGAGGTAATAAGCTCTTCTAACATTTACCTGCAGAGCGCAGCCTTCTGGTACGTGCCTTTCCTTATCATTATGACAGGCGTTTGCTGGTGGGCACTTCGCAGCGTACCGGTAAAAGCCAGCTTCAAAGAGCAACTCGATATCTTTAAAGATAAGCACACCTGGTACTGCACCATTACCTACTTTATGACCTTCGGTACCTTTGCTGGTTTGTCTGCCGCTTTCCCTATGATGATCAGAGCCCTGTATGGCAACTTTGATGGCGCTCCGGATCCGCTTACCTATGCCTTCTACGGTCCACTTATTGGTTCTGCGAGCCGCATCCTGTTTGGCTTTGTAGCCGACAGAACCGGTGGTGCTGTGCTTACCACCATTACAGGTCTTGGTTTAATGGGGGGGGTAATTGCTATGCTTACTATGGGCCTTGTAGCGCCAGAGTCTATGGAGCAGTTCCCGATGTTCCTAACCATTATGCTGAGCATGTTCTTCTTTACCGGTATCGGTAATGCTGCAACCTTCCGCCAGTACCCGGTTATTTTCCAGCACAACCAGCGCCAGGCGGCTGGTGTAATTGGCTGGACTGCCGCTATCGCTGCCTACGGTCCTTTTATCTTCTCTATGATCATCGGAGCTGTGGTGGGTGCTACCGCAAACGCTAACGCTTTCTTCTGGGGCTTGCTTGCTTTCTTAGCACTGGCCACCTGGATCAACTGGTACTTCTACAACCGCAAAGGCTGTGAACGGCCAAGCTAAGCCAGCACTGAACTTTCTAAAAGGTGTGGCTTAACAACAGACAAGCCGCACCTTTTTATTTTATCAAGACATTGATTATCACTTAATACAAAACATGTAGCCATGTTTAGACTATTTGAAACCCTGGACCAGAAATCACTGATAAAAGCCACCGTAGCCATGTTGCTGGTAATTGTGCTTGTGTTTATCGGTTCGCGCAACCTGCAGAATTTTGATGCTGCCCTTATCGCCTATTTAGTAGGAACCCTGTTTGCCGTATTCGGTGTAACCTACCGTTACTCGGTATGGCTGCAGCGCCCGCCTACTAAAATGTACTGGCGCAGGTCCTGGCAGTTTGCATTCAGCAAAAACTTTGTGCCCTACATGCTGTATAGCGCCAGGCAGTTTACCGAGAACATTATGTTCCAGAAGTTTATTTACCCACGCGGCAGAGCCCGCTGGATAGGTCACTTCCTGCTGGCTACCGGCTGTATGATTGCCTTTGCCGTAACTATTCCGCTTACCCTGGGCTGGGTACACTTTAGCCTGCAGGAGGGCACTACTGATATTTATGAGGCCCATGTATTTGGCTTCCATATGTCTGAGTTTCCGCTGGGTTCATTCATTGCCTTTAACGTGTTCCACATACTGGGCTGGTGCTCTATACTGGTTACCATTGGTTCTGTAATGATGATGAACCGCCGCATGACCAATGGGGGCCTTATTGCCACCCAGTCTTTTGAAGGCGACTGGCTACCCCTGGTATTGCTGATTGCCATCTCTATAACTGGTTTAGGTATTACCTATGATTATACCTTTCTTCAGGGTCGTACGCACCAGTTTATGTCGGTTACGCATGCCATTACAGTAATTCTGTTCCTGGTGTGGATACCCTTTGGTAAGTTCTTCCATATTTTCCAGCGCCCCGCCCAGCTGGGTGCCAACATTTACAAAATAGAAGGTGCCAAACGCGGCATGGCGGTTTGCCCGCACACCGGCCAGCCTTACGCATCGCAAATGCATATAAACGATTTAAAAACCATTACACAGGAGTTAGGCTACGATTACTCAAAAGCAGACGGAGGCAGCCACCTGGACTTAAGTCCGGAAGGCAAGCGCTCTGCACTGGCCAAGGCACACTTTAAGGCCCGCCAGGAATCAGGCAAATTTTTCGGTTAACCCTCAACTCCCAACCACAGATATATTATGGCTAAGTTACCCATACCCGTAGACCAGATCATTGCAAAGTGGGGTCCACACAAGCAGTACTCGCCCGTAGATGGCTTTAAAGGCAGCCACGAGCCCGATTATTTAGTAAAAACCCACTGCTGCTTTTGTGCCATGCAGTGCGGCATACAGCTAAAAGTAAAAGACGATAAAGTAGTAGGTTTTGAGCCCTGGATGGAGTTCCCGTTTAACGAAGGCCGCCTCTGCCCCAAAGGCGTACAGCGTTATCTGCAAAACAATCACCCCGACCGCATCCTGTCTCCCTTGGAGCGTGTGGAAGGCGTTGGCTACCGCCCCATTGACTGGGAAACTGCCATGAGCCGTACGGTATCAGAGATCAGGCGCATACAGGCTCAGTACGGTAACGATGCCTTTGCTATGCTTTCAGGCGTATCCTTAACCAACGAGAAAAGCTACATGGTTGGCAAGTTTGCCCGCCTCGCTATAAAAACCGCTAACCTCGATTACAACGGCCGCCTTTGCATGGTAAGTGCGGGTGCCGGCAACAAAAAAGCCTTTGGCCTGGACCGTATTTCTAACAGCTGGGCCGATCTAAAACATGCCGAAGTTATTATGCTGTGCGGTGCCAACGTAAGTGAAACCTTCCCTACGCTTACGCACTACATCTGGCAGGCCCGCGATAACGGGGCCAAGCTTATTGTGGTAGATCCGCGTATTACGCCCATTGCCCGTACTGCAGACCTTCACCTGGCCGTACGCCCGGGTACCGACTCTGCCCTGTACGGTGCCATACTGCAGCAGCTGGTAGAAAACGATTGGCTGGACCATGATTTTATTGCAAACCATACCAGTGGTTTTGAGCAGACCTTAGCAGCCATAAAAGACCATACCCCTGAGTGGGCTGAGGGTGTAACCGGTATACCTGCCGAAAAAATAAGATTAGCCGCGCAGATGTGGGGCAAAGCAAGCACCAGCTTTTTACTGCATGCACGCGGTATAGAGCACCACTCCAAAGGTGTAGATAACGTGGTAGGCTGTATTAACTTAGTACTGGCTACCGGCCGTATTGGCAAGCCCTACTGCGGCTACGGTACCATTACCGGCCAGGGCAATGGCCAGGGCGGCAGAGAGCACGGCCATAAGTGCGACCAGCTACCCGGCAACCGCGATATTACCAACCCTGAGCACCGCAAGTATATTGCCGGCGTATGGGGTGTAGAAGAGCATGAAATTCCAGGCAAAGGCTTATCGGCCTACGAGATTATTGAGGCCATACACCGGGGCGAAATTAAAGGCCTTATCTCGATGTGCTTTAACCCGATCGTATCGCTGCCTAATAACAATTATGTGCGCGAGGCCCTAGAAAAACTGGAGTACTATGTAGCGCTCGATTTCTTCCTGAACGAAACCGCCCGCCATGCCGATGTGATACTGGCTACCTCCCTTCACGAAGAAGAAGAAGGTACCGTAACCACAGCTGAAGGCCGCGTGGTAAAAATAAATGCTGCCGTTAACCCTCCCGGAAACGCCCGCAGAGATGGCGAAATTCTCATGGACCTGGCCAGGCGCTTAGGTGCCGGCGATAAGTTTGCTTTTGAGAACAGCGAAGCCATCTTTAACGAGCTGCGCGTAGCCTCCAAAGGCGGCACTGCCGATTACTACGGCATTACCTACGAGAAAATAGAAAAGAACATGGGTATTTTCTGGCCCTGCCCCAGCGAAGACCACCCCGGTACACCCCGCCTTTGGGAAGACCGCAAGTTCAAGACCCCCGATGGCAAGGCACATTTTAACCCGGCCCCTTACCGCGACCCGGGCGAGATAACCGACAAGGAGTATCCTGTTGTATTAACCACCGGCCGCGTGGTATCGCAGTACCTGAGCGGTACGCAAACCCGCCGCATCGGTAAGTTGGTAGACCAGTACGCAGAGCCCCTGTTGGAGATACACCCTAAACTGGCCCAGCAATACGGTATAAAAGACCGAGACCTGGTAAAGGTAATTACCCGCCGCGGTGTGGGCGAGTTTCCGGTCCAGGTGGTAGATACCATCCGCGAGGATACCGTGTTTATACCCTACCACTGGGGAGGCGAAAAAGCAGCTAACCAGCTAACCAGCGGCCACCTGGACCCTGTTTCTAAAATTCCGGAATTTAAAGTGTGCGCCTGTCAGCTGGTGCCACTGGGCGTTAAAGCCCCCGATTCTAAAGACTCATTGGCCTACCAGAGCCATTCAAAATAATACATAGCCTAAAAACACAAGATTATGGCAGTAGCAGAATATAATACCCAAATGGAGTTTTTCGTGGACATGCAGCGCTGCATTGGCTGCCATGCCTGCGAGATGGCCTGTGCCGAGTGCGAAACCAACGGCCAGGAAAGCATGATACACATACACTATGTAGACAGGGCCCACTCTGTGCAAACTACCGTGCAGGTGTGTATGCACTGCGAGGAACCCACCTGTGCCAACGTATGCCCGGCCGATGCCATAACCAAAGATAGCTTTGGTGTAGTGCACAGTGCCAACACCGCACGTTGCATTGGTTGTTCTAACTGTGTATTGGCATGCCCCTTTGGTGTACCGCAAAAGCAGGAAGCCGCCCAATTAATGATGAAGTGCAACATGTGCTACGACCGTACCAGTGCCGGTAAAAAGCCAATGTGTGCTACGGTATGCCCAAGCGGAGCCCTATTTTATGGCACCCGCGAAGAAATACGCAAAATGCGTCCCGACAGCGACCCTGTTAATTCCTTCCTGTTTGGTATGCAGGTAGTAAATACCAAAGTAAATGTAATGATGCCGAAGGGCAGCAAAGTACTGAAAGTATATGGTGATGAAGATGAGAGCGCACAGCAACAGCCAGGCACTAAAAAAACACCAGACCTGGTAAGGCTACCCGCTTTATAAAAAAGATAAGCTGCATTGCTAAAAAAACATCATTGAAAGATTAAAAAGAATAAAAAAAAATGGCACATACATCAGATAATAACGAGCTACCAAACTGGAAAAGCGATTTCCCGGTACAGAAAGAAGAAGCTACCCACATTTCGCGTAGGGAATTTGCCAAATTCCTGTGCCTGTTATCGGGCAGCTTTGCCCTGGGCAACGGGCTTATTGTTGCCAATGCAATGACCAACCCCAAACAAGAGCTGGAAGGCGAGCACCTCATCTGCCATACCTCAGAAGTGCCGATTGGCGAAATGAAACAGTTTGTGATCAGGAATAACAAGGATGTTCCGTACATTCTTATTCACCTGGCCGAAGACAAGTGGCGCGCTTTTGAGCAGAAGTGTACACACCTTTCCTGTGCAGTGCGCTACCGTGCCGATATCAAAAAGATTGAATGCCCTTGCCATAAAGGCTACTTTAATGCAGAAACCGGCGCTGTGCTGCAAGGACCGCCTCCCCGCCCGCTACCACAACTACAGGTAGTAATACGCGATGAGCAGGTTTACGTAGTAGAGTACAAGCCGCAACCTGTGGTGTAGAAGGGCACCTGGTTTAATGAGTTTATTCTGCTCCCTAACGGAACATATCCAGATATTTAACTAAATTGTTATGAGTAACTTCAGAGACGCCCAGAACCAGGCGCACCCTAATAAAACCAATACCCTGATGCTTGGTATAATAATGATCATGATCGGAATTATAGGCATACAGATTTGGTTACTCTACAGTGCGCTGAAC
>FPIC01014054.1_pt1 | contig 41636 bp, 39 predicted proteins | sample 1504481 | NCBI WGS metagenome assembly FPIC01 (sample SAMEA4475357, study PRJEB15587) | soil metagenome | biome: Soil; feature: Field | place: India | collected 2015-03-11 | depth 0 m
AAAAATCTTTTACTGTCCTTGGTGGCCCAATAACCTTAAACTGTACCCCATCAACTATTGGATAAAGTTCACCTCCAGATTGATCAGTTCCGGTTGCAACTGTATCATTCTTATTAATATTGATAATATACCAAGTTCCCTGACTATCAAATTTTACTTGATATGTATGTCCAGTTGTAATTGAAGGGTCAACAAGAATTGGAATTACTGTCCCATCACTTTTACCCCTATGGACAACGCTTAATGTATCACCAACCGCTCCAGAATACCTCGTCCCAGGTGGGGGCGATTGAGGTGTAACAGCAAGGACAACTGGCGGAGTTTCAAGTGCCCTAAACGGAGCAAAGGGATTAGGATTATAAGCATAAGCCGTGACAGCATAATAATATGTTTGACCATTTACAAGGGGACGCTGACAAATATAATCAGTTGTCAAAGTAATAAAACGTCGTACCCCGTTGTCACTGCCTGTTTGAACTGGAACTTGAACTACGGCGCCTGTTTTTAGATCTATTGTTCTGTCAAGTATTACCGTAACTTTATTGGGAATATCATATGTAGCAATTTTAACAGCCTCACTTAAACTAGAAATTGGTGATGGTAGTTGATAAACATTATAACCTTCGAAAGTAAATCCAACGGAGCTATAATTTTCAATTGCATTAATGCTTGCTTGGTTCCAACCCCAATTCAAAACAACTTGACGATCTAATGCAGCCACTTTAACATCGGGAGAGGGAAGTGGAGATGGCAAAACAAAGAGATTATCATACGCAAATTGTGCATATATATCGTAATATTTCAAGACCGAAATGCTTGAGAGATTGTTAGCTCCCATTGCTCCTATTAAAGCTACAACTATCTCTGCTGTATCTCCTAAACTTAAACTAAATGGACCGGTGACATTTACTATTCTTCTATCTCCGGGTATAATTGTCCTTCCATCAATCCAACCAGTTGCCGTCACCGGATCGCCCGCAACTGCATATTTTGTAGGATAAGCATTAGGATCATTAGTAAAAGCACTCCAGAATGGAACAAAGGATGGATATTCAGGTCTTGGCAAGCCACCTCTCATTAGGTTAAACCATTGAGCTGCATTGGTTGGGTCGCTTATCCCTGTCCCAGCGGCAAAGAAGACAAAAGTTGTAAGCGGATTTTCATTCCAATATTTATATCCTTTCCTCCATTCTAAGCCAATCACAGCAGAATCTTCCGGATTCCCAGTATAACGGGCTGGACCTTGTAAAAAGTCAAATCCAACCGCTGGGGCAGGCAATCCTATGGATTGATATTCAGGGTCAAGAGCAGTAGAGTTATAGACATATCCTAACCCCAAAACAGAGTCGCATCCTGCAAGGTCATCAGAATAATCTCCAAGATCTGGATCTGCCCATTTAACTATGTAAACGCTATCAATCTTAGAATCAGGTTTAGCTGTAGCTGTTCCCTTATAAATAATCCTAATTTGCTGGAATATAATGTTATTTAAAGGATTTGAGACAGCATAAGCCCATTCTGTAAGTTGTAATTCAAGCCCAATTGATGGCGAACCGAAAACTTGCACACCGATATCTGATGTTAAGTCATTTGCAATAGCCCACACAGTTTGAGTCGCCCCAGGAATACCAGGAACATGATCGGGGTTATTGGGATCGAAACCGGGACCATATTTTATCTTATAGGCGTCAGGTCCAGTAATTGTATACCATGGGGCTCCCTTATCAGCAGGCCAATCTTTCCAATCATTTTCATATTGTTGACGGAGTACTTCTTCGTCAGCAGGAGTGACATCTCTAAGTGATTTCATAAAGTACTCTGCAGCATCTGCTTTTAAATCCGCCGTCCTATAATCTGGACGAACGCGCCATACTCTTTTGACAGCAGGGTCCTCACGATTTTCAGCATTTCCTTTGGTTATAATCCTACCTGGCACCATACTTGTTCTATAAAATACTCCTTGCGCACGAAGCGTTGGAGACCCTCCATCATCAACAAGTCCTCCGATCATCAACCCTTCCCTGTAAATCATTCCTACTCCTGCCTCTTGGAAATGTCCCATTCCAAGAATTTCTAATTAATGGTGGCCATCCAAGGCCACCGGGCGATGAAACAACAGATACCCAGCTTGTTATATTATTTGCATCAACAATCGTTGATGTAACACCAGCAGCGGTTGATTTGCTAAAGAAGAATTCTTCGCTTCTTTTCTTCAATGGATCTTCTCTTCCAATTGCTAAACTGAATATTACAAAAATTAGTATTAGCAAAATTGAAAATTTCCTCATAGTTTTAAACCTCCTAATTATTTTTATTTTTGCAAATTATTTCACAATTCAACCCTTACTCCAACCCTTAACTGTCTTGGGGAGCCAAAAAGATCCTGCAATACTCCATTAAATCGCCACTGATGTTGTCTGTTCTCAAGATTAATTGCCTTATAAAGTTCAACATACATAGCTCCAAATTGATTAACAAAAGTTCCACTTAGGTCAGGATTGGTTAAAAAGCCATCGTCGTAAGCATTTCCAGTTCTATAATAGACATTTATCACATTCTTGGTGTTGAAAAGATTCTGAACATAAACATAGAAATTAAAGTTTACTGGACCAATTGAGATCGTCTTATCAACCCTTAAGTCAACATTCCATACCCACGGGGTTCGCGATGCATTTATAGGTTCGAGAGGAGTTCTATTTCTTGGATCCCCGTCATTAAGTATTCCACCATCATCAGCATCTTGCTGAGCTATTCCGCCAGTGGCAAGAGTATATGGATGCCCACTGTTAAATGTTATTAACAAATTAACTCCGAATCTTTCAAGCAATGGACCTCCTTCACCTTTTCCAAAACGATAATCAATATTTATCGTTCCTCTATGTGTTTGATTATATGAAAGCGGAATAGTTAATGTTGGGGTTATCTGTGTAATTCCAACCGCTGCCCAAGCACCATTTGCAAAAGAATTCGTTCCACGAGCATCCTGCAAAGTATAATTAATCTGTGCTTGAACCCTATTAACTCGCCTGATTCTTAATGTAAATTCAAGCCCATATACATTCTCAAAATCACCGTTCGTGTAAACAGCATACTTCAGCCCAGCATAAGGTCCACTTGTTATAGGAACAGTGGAAACTTGGAGCTGATTTCTAACATCTTTGTAAAATCCAGTTATATCAAAAGCTGCAAAATCAGTAAACTGTTGCGAAAATCCAATTTCATATTGGGTCGTTTTAACAGGATCCGGGTCAAATGCCAGTGGATCAGGTATCAATTCAATCGATGGTAAGTAAACGCTCCCAGGGTAATAGGATAAGCCAGCATAAAGTGATGTCAAAGCCGGTGGTTGAACAAAAATTCCATACTGCAAGTGGAACACAGTCCTATCCGTCACAGGGAACGAAAATCCTAACCTCGGCTGCAAATAAGCCCTTGGCTTTCCTTTTTCGAGATCAAGAAGTTTTCTAGTTTCCAAATCAGCCCTTGGTGCATTTGGATCTTTTAATCTCCAAGCGTCAAGATACAAGTAATCATATCTTAATCCAGCATTTATAATTAAATCGCTGAACTCAATTTTATCCTGGATATATGCCGAGAAGAAATATGGATGTCTTGGTCCATCTTCACCGGAATCAACCTTTCTACCAAACCTATCAAATCCATAGTTGTTTACATAACTTCCAAGCAGCTTATATAGATAACTCTCACTTCTCGCGGAATCAGGTAATGTATGAAAAGCTCTAAACAATCCCCCAGTTCCAATGCTATAATGTCTAACTGTCCATCTTTGATAACTTGCTCCGATTTTTATCTCGTGCTTCTCAACTTGCGAAGTTAAAGCAACATTACCACCCCAATAACCCTGTTGGAACTTGCTATACCCAGCAAATAAAGTTCCAGGCCTATAAAATGCAAATCCATAAAAATCATATGGCGGTGGACCAACATATCTACTCACATACTTGAAACGTTCTCCATATGCACGAGCCACTTGAAGACTATCATCATAAGCTAAAACATTGTCACCGAATGCCGGTTCATAAGACTTATTTCTGTAGTCAAGGAAGCTTACAGAAGCCTCTAAAAATGTCTTCGCTGAAATGAAATAAGTTCCCTTTGCACTAATGAAAAATTGAGTTAAATCTGTAACTGGCAATCTCTCCAGATTAAATATATTTCTCAAAAAGTTATTGGTCCTTGAGCGACTCCAAGTATAAGCTCCCGAAACTCTCAATTGAAGAGGCTTTAAATCAAATGTAAGCGTTCCATTCCCAGTATATCTATTTACCATCCTCCCTGGTATATTTGCATCGTTCCAGGCAACAAGAGCTGAATCACCCTTAGTTCCTCCTCTTCTTCCATTATCCTTCAAGTATCCAAAGTTATAACCTTTGAAAAAATGCTGTATATAATCTCTGATAAAATTGTTTTCACCGGCAAGGAAAAACTTAATTCTCTCTGTAAACAATGGACCACCCAAGGTAACTACTACATCGGAATATCCGTAAGAATAAGTTCCAAGGAACTTTTTCCCTGGATAGTTTCCAAAATTGTCAGTTTCAAATTGAACAGATGTGGAAAACTTTGACCTTCCGCTCTTAAAAACTTGTTGAACGATTCCAGCGTTTGCACCTCCAAATTCAGCACTATATCCTCCCGCTTGAACTGAAATTTCCTCGAGAGCTTCTGGGATAGTTGTTATAAGACCTCCACCTAAAGCTCTATACCTATCCCTTGCCGCAAATGCTCCGCCCCTTTCGCCTGTTGCTGCACCAAGTATATTAGTTACACTTGATCCCTCAATCATATAACCAACCTCATCTGATCTACTACCCCTGACATATAATATTCCATATTGTAAGCTTACGCCAGCTTGAAGCGCAAAATACACATTTACATCTCTAACTGGCAATTTCTCAACATCTGCAGCTGTAACAACACGAATAGCATTCGTAGCAGATTTCTCAATTAGAGGCCTTTCGGCAACAACTTCAACCGCTCTCAATTCTATCGCGGTGGACGGCAATTCAAAATTCAACTCTCTTGTCAAACCTGCAATAACCTGAACACCCGAAACCGTCACCGTTTGGTAACCAACATAAGACGCCACAACTGTATATGTTCCAGCAGGGACATTTAAAATCACATAGTTTCCGTTTACATCAGTTGCAGCACCGAGCGTTGTCCCTTGAATCACAACTGAAGCCCCAGGAAGCGGTTCCTTTGTTTCTCTATCAACGACCCTACCTGATATTTTACCATATTGAGCAAATGCTAGCTGAACAGAAATTAACAATAATAAAATTGAGATTAAGAATTTAACTTTGTTTTTCATGGGCTAACCCTCCTTTTAATCTTCTTTGAAAAGCTTTTTTTGTAAATTTGCCTTTAAACCATATACAACAACAGAGTATCTACCAGCCCCTGATATCCCAGGATCCCATAGTTTAACAAGCGTATCAGTTCCAGATATAACTGTATATTTTACAGGGAAAGATGCAATTTCAAGATATGGCGTTCCTCCCCTGAAAGCAATACTTGAGAAAGTTGAATCCACAGTTGAATCCTTCACCATAAAATTAACAACGACTTCTGCATCACCTAAGTCAGGGCTAAGATTTAAAAACCTAACTAATGCTTTACCACTCGGATACGGTTCGTCAAATGTATTACGTTCCGCAGCAAATAAAACACTATCAGACCCCCTTCCAACATAAAAAACAGAGTATTTCTTCTCCGATTCAAGTGACCTTCTTATTGTATCCCCTGCCGTAAAAACAAAAACCCTTGATCCAGCCGGTAGGTCAAAATACCTTGAAGTATCCCCAAAGGCAAGAGAACTCACCAGATCAGAACCATCAACATTAACCTTAATTGTCACATCGGGCTTCAAATTTACAAATTTCACAAGGGAACGATAATCAACGGGTTGAACCACTGGATTATCAATGTTGATACAACCACTCCCCGTAATTAGATAAGCAAAAAATAGAAAAGAAAACAAAATAAGATAAGGAATAAACTTACCTTTCATAAAAACCTCCGCTTTAAAATTTTAATAAATCAATGAACAAAATAAACAACCACCTATAAACAGGAAATGAAAAATTTTATTTATCGGAAGGAAGTGCTTTTTAAAAGCTAATAATTAAGCTTTTAAAGTCTGACGTGCTTTTTAGTAAATTTAATACGAAAATTTTATTTTGTCAAGAGTTTTTAGCTTCCGTGGAAGCAAACATTAAATTTCATATTTCAATATGAATTTAATATGAAAATTTTATTTTGTCAAGAGCTTTTTATAAAATTTTAGGACAAAATTTAAAAAATAAGCCCTTGGATTGACTTTCGATCCCACAAGGGTTATGAAACTTTTTTCATCCAGACATTTTTATTAAGTTTAGGTTGTAAACTCTAAAAACAAAATAAAATTTTAACGATGAAAAGCATCGAAGAAATAACTAAAGTCCTCAAAGAAATTCAAGATCCAGATTTGCATAGAGATATCGTTTCACTTGGATTTGTTAAAGATATTCGCGTTGATTCAAAAAAGGCATATATCAAAATTGAGCTCACAACGCCAGCGTGTCCCGTGAGAGATAAGATAAAAGATGAAGCAATAGAAAGAGTCAAAAAGCTTGGATTTGAAGAAGTCACTGTTGAAATGACAGCACAAGTTCCTAAGCACCTGAGCCCACAAAAAGATGCACTTCTTCCAAATGTTAAAAATACAATCGCTGTCGCAAGTGGGAAAGGTGGCGTTGGCAAATCAACCGTTGCAGTTAATCTCGCGGTTGCCCTCGCACTTGAAGGTGCCAAAGTTGGTTTAATAGATGCAGATGTTTATGGTCCGAATGTGCCGATCATGTTAGGTGTAAACGAAAAACCAACATTGGCTCCAGATGGCAAAAAGATTGAACCTGTTAAGAAATACGGTGTTAAGTTAATTTCAATCGGTTTGCTACTTGATGATCCAGATACTGCTTTGATTTGGCGTGGACCTATAGCAAGTGGCGCGATAAAACAATTTATGACAGATGTTGAATGGGGTGAGATTGATTATCTTATCTTCGACCTTCCCCCAGGCACAGGTGATATACAACTAACACTTGTTCAAACAATACCTTTAACAGGCGCGGTGATAGTTACAACCCCACAAGATGTAGCGCTTGCCGATGTAAGAAAAGCTATAAAAATGTTTCAAAAGGTCAATGTTCCCATACTTGGCATAGTTGAAAATATGAGCTATTTTATCTGCCCAAACTGTGGACACAGAGACGATATATTCGATCACGGTGGCGGTAAAAAAGCAAGTGAAAAATTTAATGTTCCGTTCCTAGGTGAAATACCAATTAACACAAGGATAAGAATAAGTGGCGATCTCGGTAAACCAATTCCAATTTCTTATCCTGATTCGGAAGAAGCTAAAATCATAAGAGAGATCGCTCAAAAACTTGCCGCAAGAGTTAGCATCGTGAGTTTTAAACAACAAGCAATGCCAAAGGTCGAGATTAAATTATGAGAGATAAAGAAGAATTAAAAAAACGCGTTTTAAAAGCACTTGAAATCGCAAGACCATACCTCAAAGCAGATGGTGGCGATGTCGAGCTCGTTGAAATTACAGATGATAATATCGTGAAAGTTAGATTGATAGGAGCTTGCGGCAGTTGCCCACTTTCAACGATGACATTACGAGCTGGAATAGAAAGGATTATAATCCGTGAAGCCCCGGAAGTTAGGCGGGTCGAAGCTGTCTTCACATACTAAAAAGCGAGCCCTAAAAAACGGGCTCGCACCTTCATCTTAAACCAAACAATGCCCACATCCTTCCAGAATTTTCACCATCTCTTCTGAACGAATGAAATAAATCCGCCTCACATATTGTACAATGCCTGCTAACCTCGATGTTTCTAAAATTCAAACCAGAGTTGACAAGCTGTGAAAATATCTCACCCTTTAAATCAAAATGATATTTACCATCCCGCTTAAATCTCAAAAATCTTAAATCAAAATATTCCTCAAATTCTTTATCAACCTCATAACAACAAACTGACGCACACGGACCTATGAATGCAGTTAGGTTATTAACATCACTTTTAAACTGATTCACCATGAAATCAACCGCTTTTGCAACTATCTTTTCCTTAGCTCCCCTCCATCCACAGTGAACCAAAGCAATCGCCTTAACTGATTTATCATAAATATAAACAGGTGCACAATCAGCGACACTTACAATAAGGTAAATTCCTCTCCTATCAGTTACAAGAGCATCACAATTGTCATAAATTCCAGGTTTATCGGCATAACAGATATTTGAACTATGTATTTGCTTGGGTATGGCAAGCTGATCCTTAGAAATCCCAAGTTGTTCAAGCAGAATTTTTCTATTTTCGTTTATCTTTTCCGGATCACTGTTTGTAGTAAAACCAACATTAAAAGCCTCGTTGGAATTAACATTTCTTTGGGTGGTCATCACCGCGAGAACCTCACTGAAAGCATCAAAAATTTTGGGCTTTATTAAATAAACTGGCTCTGACTTCACCATCCCAAATAATTTATTTTCAAATTTTCTCGAGCCCTTCACTAAGATCAAGAATTATATCGTCGACTTTTTCAAGACCAATTGATAATCTTATGCCACCTGGGTCTATTCCTTTCTTCAGTTGTTCTTCAGCTGGAATGGTTGCATGCGTCATCGAACCCGGATGCTCAATCAATGTTCTTATATTTCCAAGGCTTACAGCAAGCGTTATAGTATAAGCATTCTTTGCAAGGTAATTTATAAGTTTTTCAGCTTTCTTTCTCCTGCCTTCTGGAGATTCATCTTTGATCACAAAATATATTAAAGTTCCAGGTGCAAAATTACCTTCATAATCAACCATTTGCTTTTTCGCGAGTTCATATTGCGGGAAAGTATGAAGCCCAGGATAACTTACATACTGAACTTTTGGATGGGAAGCGAGAAATCTCGCAACTTCTGTAGCCGTCTTTTCTTGTTGACGAACCCTCAACGCAAGCGTTGGCAATCCATAGACAAGAATTGTCCAAGCACTTTTAGTCCCAAGGACGCCACCAAAATCTTTTCTATAAAGCAGGAGTTTATCTTTGCTCCACCTCGGTCCAATGACAGCGCCACCCATATCAGTTCCGAATCCTCCAATATTTTTCGTCAGTGAATGAACAACGAAGTCAGCTCCAAGCGTAAGCGGTCTCTGACAAAAAGGTGTAGCAAATGTGTTATCAACAACGACATAGATTCTTTCATTTTGCTTTCGTTTCTTATTTTCCTCTTTAACTATCTCTGCAACCCCAGCGATATCAATAAGTTCAAGTGTTGGATTAACAGGTGTTTCAAAATAAACAACCCTGGTTCTCGGCGTAATTGCCTTTTTTAGGTTCGTTAAATCACGAAGGTCGATAAATTTCGTATGAATTTGATATCTTGGATACCAATATGTTAAAAGTTCATAGGTGCAACCATACAAAAGCTTATGCGCTATGATCTCATCCCCCGTTTTTGTCAAAATCCCAAGTGCAGCTGAAATTGCCCCCATGCCACTTGCGAATGTCACAGCAGTTTCACCTTGCTCAGCATAAGCCAGATGCTCCTCAAGCATTTCTTTGTTCGGTTCACCAAGACGATCATAAATGTAGATTGGAGCTTTAACTTCAACCTCTTCATTATTTACAGTATGTGCAAATTGTAAAAATCCAAGCGCCCCGCGCTGCGCCGACTCAAGCCGAAAAGTTGCTGATGCTGAGATTGGTGGAACAACATGGTGTGAATATTCCCATTTCGGTGTGAATGAACGGCCATAGATGAGGTGAGTTTCAATTGAATATTTTTCTTCGTTGTTTCTTTTTTTCCTCGGGGACCTTTCCCGAGCCGAACTCATTGAACCATTTTCAATTGATTTCTTTCGCTTCGGGGACTTTTCCCGAATCGAACTCGCAGTGCCATTTTGTTTTTTTACCATAAAAATTACCCTCCTTAAGGTAGGTTTGTTTTCATTTCTAATTTAGAAAATGAACGCTAATTTTCCAACTGAAGATGCTAAGTATTCATAGCTGAAATTTGTTTTTGAGGCTTAAAAATTTTAAATTTTTTAAAAAGCTGGCGTAGCTCAGCGGTAGAGCAGCTGATTCGTAATCAGCAGGGCGTGGGTTCAAATCCCACCGCCAGCTCTTTTTAACCTTCCCCTGTAATTCCCCTCTATTTAATTGAAACAATCAAACCCAGATTTTATATTTAATCAAAAACCTCTGACCTTATGAAAAAGCTTTCATACTTGCTTATACTAACCATCTTTGTTTGGGGTTGTGCACCAAAACCATATTATGTTAAACCAAACGAATGGAAAACTCCTGACAAAAAAGACTCGGTAATTAATTTTTACTCCAAATTCCTCAAGGGGTGGAAAATTTTCCTTGATCCTGGACATGGGGGACAGGATAGAAAAAATATTGGGATCAAGAAAAGAGTTGTTGAAGCGGATGTAAATTTAAAGGTCGCACTTTATCTTCGAGACTATTTAACTCGTGCAGGTGCGATTGTTTTTATGTCAAGAGATAAAGATACAACTGTATCACTTGCCGATAGAGTTAAAATGGCTACAGAAAGCGGGGCTGACATATTTATATCAATTCATCACAACGCAATGCCAGGAGATGAAAACACATACTACGCCTCAACATGGTACCACGCAGTCGAAGGTGATCCGAAATTCCATCCGTGCAATAGAGACCTTGCAAGATATATTCAAAGAGACCTTGCGTATGCCCTTAGAATTTCAGGTTCGCTTGCAAGCTTTGATGGAACTATGTCAGACTACATCGTTTATCCAAAACAGGGATTTTATGTCTTAAGAAATGCGACGATGCCAGCAGTGCTTGTTGAGTGTACATTTTTTACTAATGAATATGAAGAGCGAAGATTAAGCATAGATGAATTTAATCAAATTGAAGCATGGGGAATTTTTAAGGGGCTCGCAAAATATATTCAAGCAGGCATCCCCAAAATTGAAATTCTCTCGGATACAATTTTAACATCAGAAAGACCAACATTTATTCTCAAAGTTTCCGACAGAACAGGGATTGACAGACAAAGCATTCAAATAAAAATCGATTCAATCTCCGTTGAGAAAAGTTTTATCACTTCAATTGACGCAAACAATTATTCAATCATACTTTTCACACCTAACTTCAATCTATCCGAAGGTATTCACACCCTTGATGTCGTTGTAAGAAATAAAAATGGAAACTCATCCTTCCCATTCAAGAGAAATTTTTACATCAGAAAACAAATTGGAGATTGAACAAATGATGAACTACATATGGCTTGCGCTGATAATCATTGGGATTATCACCGCCGTTGGGACGGATATTTATGAAAGCTCAGTGAACAAATATAGGAACGATGTTGAATTTGATGCTTTGATTGAACTTAAAGAAAAACTATCTACCGAAACTCAAGTCAAAGGAATTTTAAAAGTAAGCGGGGAATATTACAAAAATTTCTACTCCCTTAAAAATTTCACCCAAGACACCATTAAAAACGAGATAACTTTAAGATTAAAAAGCGATAGCACAGGAACTGCAATTTTGAACATTTCAGAAACCACACCAGATTTTTGGAAGCTAATGGCGAAAGGAAAGGGAACAAATACAGATAAACTTATAGCAAATGTGAAAAAATTTGAGAAAGTTGGGGAAAACAGCTATAAAGTCTCGCTTGTCTTTGAAAAAATTTCACTTGTAAAGATCAAACAAGTTTTAAATGCAGTGATTGAATATTCAGATATTGCAGTTAAAATAGCGATTGGATTGATCGGGGTAATGGCGCTTTGGCTTGGAATAATGAAAATTGGCGAGCTTGCTGGCTTGATAAACCTATTGGCAAAGATTGTAAAGCCATTGACAAAACGACTCTTTCCCGATATCCCTCCTGAACATCCAGCAATAGGCGCAATCATAATGAACATCTCAGCGAATATGCTTGGACTTGGAAACGCTGCAACTCCACTTGGTTTAAAAGCAATGGAAGAACTCCAAAAACTTAATCCGAAAAAAGATACCGCAAGTGATTCAATGGTAACATTCCTTGTGATAAATACAAGCGGAATGACTTTAATTCCAGCAACAGCAATTGCTGTAAGAGCTGCACTTGGTTCAGGTGATCCAGCTGCAATAATAAGCACGACAATTGTCGGTGGATTCGCCGCAACAATTGCAGGGGTAACAGCCGCTAAAATACTCCAACGCCTTAAAATCTTCAAAAAGGAACTCGAAGAAAGCAATGAAAATAAAAAGGAAGTGGAAGAATGAGTTTCAAGGAAATAATGAACATAATTTCAATCGTAGCCATACCCTTTGTGATCTTTACTTTTTTAATCTATGGCTTTGCGAAAAAAGTCAAAGTCTACGAATCATTTGTTGAAGGTGCAAAAGAAGGATTTAATGTCGCTGTGAGGATAATTCCCTATCTTGTTGCAATGCTTGTTGCAATTGGAATTTTCAGGGCAAGCGGAGCAATGGATGTCCTTGTTGCAATTCTAAGCCCTTTGACAAACTTGATTGGTTTTCCAGCGGAAGCATTACCAATGGCTTTGATGCGTCCTTTATCGGGAAGTGGTTCTCTTGGGATTATGACAGAGATAATGAAAACGCACGGACCTGATTCCTTCCTTGGACTTTTAGTTTCAACAATGTATGGGAGCACAGAAACAACTTTCTATGTTCTTGCAGTTTACTTCGGTTCTGTAAATATAAGAAAGACAAGACACGCTGTGATCGCAGGTGTGATCTCGGACATAACGGGCTTGCTTACTGCGTTTTTTATTTGTAAATTAGTTTTCGGATAAAAAACCCAAAATAAAAAAAGGAGAAACCAAAATGAAAAAAACGGTAATTCTACTACTTGCCTTAGCATTGTTAACCTCTGCGTATTCCCAACGCAGAGTTCAAAGAGAACCAATTCAACAGAGATCCCAAACAACTGGTGAATTCTCAGGTGGGATTGGACTTTCATGGTTTGATGGGAAACCGTATTATTTGCTCAACATCTCACCTGAAATTGCATTTGGGAAAATTGGAGTTGGTCTTGATGTAAATTTAAGAATTGGCGTAAATGATGGAAAAATAAGAAACGAAGATTGGAATGAGCCCTACGACTTCTTAAGGGCTATAAGATATGTAAGATATGGTTTAAAAGGTGAGCCACTTTACGCACGACTTGGGGCATTGGATTACGCAAGATTGGGACATGGGACCATCGTTTATTACTACAAAAACAACGCAAGCTATGACGACAGAAAAGTTGGGCTTGAATTTGATGTCGACTTTGGAAAATTTGGGTTTGAATCCGTTGTCAGCGATTTGAAAAAAGTTGGCGTCTTTGGAGTTAGAGGATATGTCAGACCTCTTAAATTTACACCAGCTGGCAATATCCCAGTAATTGGAAATATTGAACTTGGAGCAACTTATGCAACTGACCTTGACAAGAGCGCAATTGCTCATTATGACCCCGTCAAAAGAGAAATAGTTCAAGACTGGGAAAGACCTGATGTTATTGGTTTCGATGTTGGACTTCCAATTGTAAAGACAAAAATTTTTGGATGGGATGTTTATTTTGATTATGTTAAGTTCTTGAACTACGGCAGCGGAATTGCATACGGAAGCAATTTTGAATTTAGAGGACTTGGTCTCTTAAACATCGGTGCAAAAATTGAAAGGAGGAATTTTGGAGATCAATTCTTACCAAGCTATTTCAACTACTTCTATGAAGTTGAGAGGTTTAACCTAAGAGATACAGTCAACGCAACAAGTAAGTTGCAAAATCTAAAGCTCGCAAAAAAGACAGCGGGCACTTATGGAGAGTTAATTTTCACCATTCTTGGACAGTTACAAATTCTTGGAAGTTATCAACAACTTGATGGGACACCTGAAAGTGGAACTTTGCACTTAGACCTTGAATTTCCACAAGTTTTGCCAACAATTGTATTTGATGCTGGATACGATCGAAGGAATATAAAAAACTTTGGGGATGCTTTCAGACTTGATGAACGCTCCCTTTTGTATGCAGAGGTTGGGTATAAACCGGTTAAATATATTGTTATAAGCATGCTTTACCAGTGGACATTCAAACCTATAAGAGTTGGTGATCAAACGAAGTACGAAGTTCAAAAACGGGTTGAACCAAGGGTATCGTTTGTATTTCCGTTTGGAGGAAAGTAAAAAAACTAAGGGCGTCGATCAGACGCCCTTTTTAATTAATCTTTGCGAACTTTTAAAATAGCATTGTAAACCAGAGCCAGTATAACTCCGCCGATAAATCCGTCAATAAATCCTTCAATTAATCCAATAAATGCGCCTGCTAAACTAATGCTATAAAATGGGAATAACTTGCTCAAGAACGCACTTCCCCTATCACCTTGCAAAAAAAGAATAATTGTAGCTGCAAAAATCGCAAGACCTTCAATGACCCCAAGCCCAATTCCGAGAGCGATAGGATTAATTCTTTGGTAATTCATTTTGGATTTTATTTTTAATTTCGTCAATTAATTGGACTTTAAAAAGCATGCTTAAACGCATTATCTAAATCTTCGATTAAATCATCGACATTTTCCAATCCCACCGAAACTCTGATCAAAGAATCTGTGATGCCTATTTTCTCTCTTTCATCTTTTGATAGATAAGCATGGGTCATAGTTGCTGGATGCTCAATTAAAGACTCTACCCCACCTAAACTTTCTGCTATTGAAAAAATTTTTAAATTTTCTAAAAATCTTTTGACCTCCCGAATTCCACCATCAATTTCAAAAGATAAAACACCGCTAAATCCAGACATTTGTCTTCTTGCCAATTCATATTGAGGATGGCTTTTTAGCCCTGGATAATTTACTTTTTTAACCCTTGAATGCGATTCAAGATATGTAGCGATTTTCATCACATTATCATTATGCTTCTCCATTCTTATTGCAAGAGTTTTTATCCCTCTTAAGACAAGATAACTATCAAATGGAGAAAGTATTGCACCAATCGCATTCTGATTAAATTTTAACTTTGCATAAATTTCTTCATTTGATAACATTATAGCACCACCAACTGAATCACTGTGTCCATTTATAAACTTTGTCGTGCTATGAACAACTATATCGGCGCCAAGCTTGAGAGGTTTTTGAAAATATGGCGTAGCAAATGTATTATCAACTACAACTAAAATTCCTTTTTCTTTGGCGATCTCAGAAATTGCTCTTATATCGCATAATTTCATCAAAGGATTTGTCGGTGTTTCCAACCATATCAACTTTGTATTTGGCTTTATCGCAGTTTCAACATTTTCTGGATAGCGTGCATCAACATAAGTAAATTCAACTTTGAAATTTCTGTTTAAAATATCAAACAATCTTCTCGTCCCAGCATAGAGATCATCAAAAGCTACAACATGGTTGCCCGAACTTAACAGTGTTAAAGCTAAAACTGTCTCAGCTGCCATTCCCGATGAGAAGGCAAGCCCAAATTGAGCATCTTCCAATGCTGCTAGTCTCTTTTCAAGAGCATCCCTTGTGGGGTTTCCGGTTCTTGAATATTCATAACCTCGTGTTGGTTTCTCAACTTCCTTTCTCGCAAAAGTAGAGGAAAGGTGGATAGGAATTACAACATCACCTGTGCCTCCCTCCTCCAAATTTGGCTCTTCACCTATGTGGATTGTTTTTGTTTCGAATTTCATGGCAAAATTAATTTATTAGTTTTTAATCGATGAAACCTTTCTCTTTCATCCATTCATCGTTAAATATTTTACTTATGTAATTTCTACCTGTATCAGGTAATATGACCACAACAACTTTATCCTCGGGTAAATTTTGAGCTACTTTAATTGCAGCGTGAACCGCTGCACCACTTGAACCTCCAGCAAGTATTCCCTCTTCCTTGGCAAGTTTACGTGCCATATAAAACGCTTCAGCATCACTTACCTGAATTATATCATCAATAACTTCAAAATGCATCGTCTCACACAACATATCTTCCCCAATACCTTCGACCATATAAACCTTTGGCTCTATAAGTTTTTTATATTTAAACCAATCGTGATATACAGAACCTATTGGATCAACCGCTATTATCTTAACATTTGGATTTTTTTCTTTTAAGAATTTCCCCACCCCCGATATCGTTCCTCCAGTGCCGGCACCTGCAACAAGATAATCGATTCTTCCACCCGTTTGAGTCCATATCTCTGGTCCCGTCGTTATGTAGTGAGCCTCAACATTATCCTCATTGTGATATTGATTTACAAAATAAGAATTCGGTATTTCTTTAGCGAGTCTTTTTGCTACCTCATAATAACTTTCGGGTGAATCCGGAGGTACATTCGTCGGACAAACAATAACTTCGGCTCCGAATGCTTTTAAAAGGTTTATTTTCTCTTGACTCATCTTATCAGGGATCGTAAAAATGGCTTTAAATCCCTTTACCGCAGCATACATAGCTAATCCTATCCCGGTGTTTCCAGATGTGCTCTCAATTATCGTCCCGCCGGGTTTTAGTAATCCGTTTTTAATTGCTTTCTCAACCATATATACGGCTATCCTATCTTTGACACTCCCTCCTGGGTTCATAAATTCAAGCTTGGCTAATATAGTTGCCTTTATCCCAGCTGTGACCTTTGTTAACTTAACAAGCGGAGTATTGCCGATTAACTCAAGTATGTTTTGATGGTAATTCATAACGATCCGTGAAATTTTGTTTTAAATTCTTAACATTATGAAGAAAATTAGAAAAACGCACTTCGGGGTTTACCACTGAAAAAATATGGGGAAAATGAGAAGAGTAGCTATCGGGGACAACAAAGAGAGGAACATTGTGAGGATTTAAGGAAGAGGGAAATGTAAAGTTCTAGTTGTAGGATTATAATACCTTCAAATGAGTTATGCGACATCATGATCTCTCGGGCTTTTATTTTTAATCTTGATAAAGGTAAAAAATTTAAAAGTAAAAACAAAACTACGGTAGAACTTCTATACCCAATAATTTGCCGTCTTTAACATAAACACATCGATCTGCAAATTTTGTGTTCTCAGGATTATGCGTTACAACTATAATTGTTTTTCCACTATCGTTCAATTCCTTAAATAACTTCATTATCTCAATTCCTGTTAGGCTATCAAGGTTTCCCGTCGGTTCATCTGCAAGGATTAACAGTGGTTCATTAACAAGAGCTCGAGCGATTGCAACACGTTGTTGCTCTCCACCACTTAATTCATCTGGGAAACGTTTCATTTTTGAAGATAAACCAACCCTTTCAAGAATTTCCTTAGCCTTAGCTAATTTTTGCTCCTTCGTGTAATCCGTAACAATAAGGGGAAGCATCACATTTTCAAGCACAGTTAAATATGGAATTAAATAGAACGATTGAAATACAAATCCGACATACTCACGCCTGAAATCAGCTAACTTTTCCTGACTTAAACTGTAAATATCTATACCATCAACAACAACGGTTCCACTCGTTGGACGATTTAATCCCCCAATTATAGACAACAAGGTACTCTTGCCCGAACCCGATGGTCCCATGATTACAACGAACTCCCCATATTTAACCTCAAGTGTTACATCCTCCAACGCCTTAACGACTTCCGAACCTGTTAAGTAATGTTTTGTGACATTTTTAAGTTCTAATAGATTCATTTTTTCGTCAATCTTTTAATTTTTAAAGTGCCCTTAAAGCTACTATTGGGTCGATCTTTGAAGCTTTAGTTGCTGGGTAAATCCCAGCAATGATCCCAATTCCAAGAGAAATAAAAATCGAAAGAACAAACAAAATCCAGTCAAAACTGACCTCAACATTAGTTGTCCCAGAAAGTATAGGTGAAACAATCATTGATACACCCCAACCAAGTAGATACCCAAGCAAACCAGAAACAAAACTTATCACAAGGATCTCAGTTAAAATAACTCTCATGATGTGATTTTGTTTGTAACCAATGGTTCTGAGTATGCCTATTTCTTTCGTTCTTTCGTTTACTGAAGCAAGGACATTGGTAAAAATTATTAAAGCACTTATCAAGAGAATTATACCTGATATTCCAAAAGAAAATTTACCAAATCTATGCATCACCTCCATTCTTGACTCCACTAATTGCTTTATAGCGGTCACCTTAGCATTTGGCAAAACATCAGATATTTGCCTCACTATTTCCTCCACTGGGCAATTATAGCAAAGCGCTGCAACTTCTGCAAGGGTTATGGTTCCATGTTTTTTCAACAAATCTTGAACCCTCCCCAAATCAGCAAAGATCATCAAATCATCTTGAGAGCCCGTCTCCTCAAGTATCCCAGATACTTTAAAAACCTGAGCCTCAATATTTACAACATCACCGATTCTTAAATTAAACGATCGTGCTACCTCGCTTCCCACTATTACTTCATCCTTGTCCGAAGGTTTCCGCCCCAAAATTTTCCACCACTTTTTAAGCCTAAATTCGTTTTCAAAATTAACCCCACAAATTATTGCACTTTGCATTAAATTATTCGATCCTACATTTACCTTTACGATGCCGATAAGCTTTGGCGAAACGACGCTTATATTTTCTCTATTTTTAATTGTTCGAATTTTTAATATGTCATCTTCCCTTAATTCATTTTTCTCATATTCAACGGATGAGATCATCATCCCACCATAAGTAATGGATAAGCTATTTGATTTCGGAGTTACAAGGATGTTTGCACCATACTCATCAAGCTGTCTTGCAAAGTTTTCATTCACAATTCTTGATATCGTTATTAAAACAACGAAAGTAAAGATAGCAAGGACAAGGACAAACAGAAGAAGAAATGTTCTTAATTTATGTCTTAAAAGATTTTTAATCGAAATGCTGTATAGCTTCATACAACTTCAAAATTTGTTTTAAATTCTTCGCCTCCAGTTTATCACGATGCTTTCATCTATTTGGATTTCATTTCCAACTACAGTGCTTGGTATTGGATCAGGTGGATATTGTTGGCAAGCCCCGCTTATACCCTCAAGATTTTTAAGACGCCATCTCGTCCCGCAAGCATTACAAACCATTTCATCTTCCTCAGTATAAAATCTCTCGGAATTGCACGGCTCGCAAATACTTATAGCAGTTACAAGCTTGCCCTCAGGGGATATGTAAGCAAGCAAAGGAACTTTGATGTTTCCCTTTATATACTGAAAACCAACAAGCTTTTTATCAATAACTACATCAAGTGGGACAATTATTTTCCCATCCCTAACCTCTGGTTTAATGTCAAACATCCGCAGATTAACATTACTATAACTAATCTTAGATGTGACCTTAGGCTGTGCTTCTATCACAGGATTTTTATATGAAGGTAGTGAGTTATAAACCATAAAAATCATAAAACCAGCGATAATTAACAAGAGCAAATAAACACTCAAATTTCTAGATTTTTTGCTCTTACCGCCATCAAGTATTTTATCTCGCTTGCTTTTGAAATCAGACTTTGGCTCACGCTGTTTAGCTTCAGATTGAATGTCAAAAGAAGTCTTTTTGAGTTCAGCAATTTTATATCCACAGTTTGAGCAAAAGTTTGCCTCAACTTTTATCCTCTCTCCACAATTTGGGCAAAAATTTACAGACATCTTTACCTCCGTTATTTTAGTTTTAATTCAAGCTTTGTTCCGAATTTATCTTTAAACTCAGGTTTGATATTTCCATAAGTTTGATTAACGGTAATTATAACATCATCAACTGTTTCACCTTTAAATAACCGCTCTCTTATAAAATTTTTCTCTTGGATTGCATATGTACAGTCACAAGTTTCTAAAGGTAGGTTGCCACATTGACCGCACCCACATGTAAATTTTGATGAAACCTCATAAACTTTTGCTTCAACCTCCGATGAAACATTTACTGATGCAACTTTACTTGAGCTAACTTTCTGCTTTTTTGCTCCATAATTTGCGTAAAAGTAAATAAGTAAAACTAAGACCACAAATGAAATAACACTGGTGAATATAATTTTAACTATCTTGTCATTTTGAAAGCTGTATGCCGAACGATATTTTATTTTTCTTGGCTTGCTAATTTCCTTAATGTTCTCAGACAATTCATAATCGGCTGACTCAACTGGATGACCACAAGTTGAACAAAATTTGTCTTTAGCCTCAAGTTTTGAACCGCAGTTAACGCAGAAATTATGTGCTATTTCAATTTTAGTTCCGCAATTATGGCAAAATTTTTCACCTCGATATAATTCCTCACCACAGTTTTTACACTTCATTGTTCACCTCACTTGATTATTTTTAAGTCAAGTTATAAAGAGCAAACTCTTCGAACTAAAAATTAACCATGTGCAAGAACACCACCGTAAAAACCAGTGACCAAAACTAAAACAAAAGTGATAAGACCTATAAGCCACGAGAATCTTTTTAATCTCTTAACACTTAAGAATAAAAACCATACCCATATTGAAATTGCCGTCACTATTCCAAGCGTCTCATGTGTTTCAACCACCCACTCCTTTGATGTATCTTCAAACGCAGACCCTTGTAAAACTCCAGTTAAATACGCTGCAATTGCAAATACCCCAGCGAGGAAAATCAAGAGATTAACTGAGCTTGAAAACTTGTCCCACTTAAATCCTAGGATAGTAAGTATGAACCCTGCAACAACAAAAGCAACTGGGAAGTGAACTACTTTGTTATGAACATGCTCAAGCAGATTTTCGGATAATTTAATTTTATACGGTTGAACATTCTGAATTATCGTTAAAGTATCAACATTTGCTTTTAATGTATCTTTTTTATCATGCTTTTCTTTTCCATGAGCAAAAGCAGCAGTGGAGATTATAAGCATTAGAATAAACACTGAAAAAATGCGCATCATATAACTCTCCCATTTACTTTTTACTTTAAAAAATTTTTAAAACCTCACGCCCCAGAAGTAAAAAGTCAATCTCAGGGGCGCAAGGTAAAAGTTTAATGCATATGCTCCTTATGTTTGTGTTCGTCCTTCTTCATTTCTTCTTTCTTCTCCATCGTCTTCTTTTGCATCATTTCTTTCATCATCCCCATCATGTTCTTGCTTTCCATCATCATTTCGCACATATTCTTGGCTGTAGTTGTGTCTTTCTCCGCATGAGTCATAATTCGCTCAAGCATCATATCCCTTGCATGTTCGTCAGCCATGGCTTTGTCTAAAAGTTTCATCATAAGTCCATGATTGCTCACAATGTAGCTTAAAATTTCATCCGTAGTTTTAGGATCCTTGAAGATTTCCGCTGCTTTTTTCTGTTGTTGCGCAAAGACCGAATTTAACGCAAGAAGCATACTTACAAAAACTGAAAGAAAAATTTTACTTTTCATACCACTATTCCTTTTTTGTTTTGATTTTTACTTTAAAAAATAAATTTAATTGCCATCATAATTATCATAACCGCAACGCCGATCGCTCCATACATCATAGTTCCATGCATATCCATCATTGAGCTCCAAAAGTTTTTGGGCTTTAAGAGTTCAACTTCAAAAATTACCTCCTTTTCCACACCGGTTTGTTCATCCACAAATTTTACAACTAAATCATAACTTCCTGGTTGAGATAACTTCTCTTTTAAGAAATATTTCCCTGGCTTTACCATTTCCAGTTCTTTTGTTCTAGAAATCTCCACGCTGTTTTCAGATGTTGCATCCAGATAGTTTACATTTAGAAATATTCTCACGCCCTCAGGCGGGTTATGCATTTCCTTGTCTTCGATTTCAACCTTCAGCTCAAATTCCTGATTAAGTTCAATTTTGGGCAGATAAATTTTAGCGAGATAGTTTCCAAATATGATTTCTTTAACCCGTTGAGCACTTTGCATTTCAGAACCGTGAAGGTGCTGAGCTCGCATCGGGGTAAAAAGAAGGATAAAAAATAACGTGAATAAAATTTTTTGATTTTTCATTTTTCTTGAGTTTCTTCTGTTTTAATTTCTTTTCTTAAGCTCCAGCTTCTCCAAATAAGGTAAATTGCCGGATAAACGATAAGTTCGAGTATAAAACTTGTAACAACCCCACCAACCATCGGTGCAGCTATCCTTTTCATCACATCTGCTCCTGTTCCATGACTCCACATTATTGGCAAGAGTCCTGCGATTATTGCAGAGACGGTCATCGCCTTTGGTCTTAATCTTTTCACTGCACCATGATAAATTGCTTCCTTTAAGTCATTAATTGTTCTTAACATCCCCTTCTTTTTCCATTCCTCATAAGCAAGATCGAGATAAAGAAGCATTACAACTCCCGTCTCGGCATCGAGTCCAGCAAGCGCAATTATTCCCACCCAAACAGCAACGCTCATGTTATAACCAAGGATATACAGAAGCCATATTGCGCCAACAAGGGAAAATGGGACGGCAAGGAAAACAATGATTACTTTTGTAACTGACTTTGTATTCAAATAAATTATCACAAAGATTATGAGCAAAGTTGCTGGGATTATGTAATAAAGTTTCTGTTTAGCTCTTTCCATGTATTCAAATTGACCGCTCCAAGTTATCGTATATCCAGGTGGAAGTTTGATATTTTCTTTCACAGCTTGCTGAGCCATCCTCACATAAGTTCCAACATCATAATCTCTGAAGTCAACATAAATCCATACATTTGGCCTTGTATCCTCACTTCTTATAACCATCGGTCCTTTTTTAATTTCAATATCCGCAAGTTGCCCAAGTGGAACTTGTGCACCTGTTGGAGTTGGGACAAGAACACGCTTCAAATTTTCTATATTATCCCTTAACTCCCTTGGATAGCGAATGCTTACAGGATATCGCTCAAGGCCTTCAACTGTCGTCGTAACTTCCATTCCGCCAATTGCTGTCATTATAATATCTTGAACATCCCCAACCGTTAAGCCATACCTTGCTGCTTCCTCCCTTTTAATTTTAAAGTCAACATAATTTCCACCAAGAATTCTCTCTGAATAGGCTGAAACGGTGCCTGGAACTTGTCTTATCACTGCCTCAATTTGCTTTCCAACTTCTTCAAGCGTCTCCAAATCGGGACCCGCAACCTTTATTCCAACCGGAGTTCTTATTCCTGTGGAAAGCATATCAATTCTTGTCTTTATAGGCATAGTCCAAGCATTTGATAGACCTGGAATTTGAAGTGCTTTATCCATTTCTTCTATAAGTTTTTCGGGTGTCATTCCAGGACGCCACTCTTTTTCAGGTTTTAACATTATTGTCGTCTCAATCATGTCAAGCCCAGCCGGGTCGGTTGCAGTTTCAGCCCTTCCAATTTTACCGAAGACATGATGAACCTCTGGAAATTGCTTTATAATTTTGTCCGTCTGTTGTAGAATTTCTCTTGCTTTGGTAATTGAAATTCCAGGCAAAGTTGTCGGCATATAAAGAAGGTCCCCTTCCCACAAAGGTGGCATGAACTCTGAACCAATTTTTGAAAATGGGATATAGGTTAAAATCAAAATTATAACAGTTGCAACTATAACAAGCCACTTAAACCTTAAGACAAAATGCAAAACGGGATGATAAATTTTCATTAAAAATCTATTGACAGGGTTTTTCTCCTCAGGTGGGATTTTCCCCCTGATAAAATATCCCATTAAAATTGGAACAATTGTAATTGAAAGAAGGGCAGCTGCTGCCATTGAATATGTTTTCGTATACGCAAGCGGTTTAAATAATCTTCCCTCTTGAGCTTCCAATGCAAACACTGGAAGAAATGAAACTGTAATGACAAGAAGAGAATAAAAAAGCGAAGGACCTACTTCCTTTGAAGCATCAAGGATTATCTTCCAATGGTCCTTCTTACCAGAGTCATGCTCAAGATGTTTATGCGCATTCTCAATCATTATGATCGCAGCATCAACCATTGCCCCAATTGCGACAGCAATTCCGCCCAAGGACATTATGTTGGCATTTATCCCCTGGATCTTCATTATTATAAAAGAGATTAAAATTGCGGTCGGAAGCGTAAATATTGCCACCAATCCACTTGTAAAATGAAACAAGAACAACAAACAAACAAGGGCAACAATAATTGACTCCTCAATTAACTTTTCCCTTAATGTTGCAATCGATCTTTTTATCAGCTCAGACCTATCATATACAGTTATAATCTTAACATCCTCTGGAAGACCAGCCTTCAACTCCTCAAGTTTCTTTTTAACTCCATCAATAACTTTCAACGCATTTTCACCATGCCTCATCACAATGATGCCGCCAACAACCTCTCCCTCACCATTAAGCTCCGCTAACCCTCTACGCATCATTGGTTCAATTGAAATTGTAGCTATATCCCCAAGGTAAATCGGCGTTCCCCCACCGAAGATTCTATTTTGCGTGGATTCTCCAGCTGAAGGTGTAAGTTCCGAGCCCATATTTGAACTTCCCATACTCATTCCAGTGGAGGACTCGCTCATAGGCATTTGAACCATTGCTCTGGATGCTCCCTGAGAAGCTCTACTCACGCCAACGGGGATCCGTTTTATGTCTTCAATCGTCTTGATATAACCCAACCCTCGAATCATATACTCCATCTCACCCATCTCTATAACTTCACCACCGACATCATTATTGCTTCGCTTAATCGCCATTTCAACTTGACTTAACGGGATATTATATGCGAGAAGCTTATTAGGGTCAATTGTTATTCTGTAGTTTCTCACATATCCACCGATGCTTGCAACTTCAGATACGCCTTCAACACTTATAAGAGCATATCTAAGGTACCAATCCTGAATTGAACGCAATTCACTCAAATCTCTTTTATCCGACACGAGCGCGTACATATAAACCCAACCCACACCAGTTGCATCTGGACCAAGAGCTGGAACTACACCCTTCGGGAGTCTATTCATCGCATAATTTAAATATTCAAGCACACGACTTCTCGCCCAGTAAAGATCTGTACCATCCTCAAAAATGACATAAACAAGAGAAAACCCAAAGAACGAATAACCGCGCACAACTTTTGACTTTGGAACTGACACCATTGCCGTTGTAAGCGGATAGGTGATCTGCTGTTCAACGATTTCGGGTGATTGACCTGGATATTGGGTATAAATTATAACTTGAACATCACTTAAATCAGGGATAGCATCAATTGGAATCGTTTGAATCGAGTAAATTCCTGCAATGATCGCAAATATGACAACAAGTATAACAAGAAATTTATTGTTCACCGACCACTCAATTATTCTCTGAAGCATAGGTTAAAACCTTATTTTCGTTTTAAATATTTTTCTGGATCCTTTTTAAACTTTTCCATATCGGATTTCATGCAGAAGTAATACTTTTTCCCATTGTAAACATACGAAAGCTCCTCGTCAGGCTCTATCTCCATCCCGCAGACAGGATCAATAACTTTACTCACTGCTTCGGTTTTTTTCTCCTCTTTATGCTCTTCATGGGATTCGCGCTTTAATTCTTTCCTTTCCTCATGCTTATGTTCTTTCATCTTTTCAGGTTTTTTACTTTTCTCACCCGCTACTTCAGATTTTGCTTCCTCATGTTTATGTTTGCCTGAATCTACCATCTCCTTCGCTTTTTCCTTTTCTTTCTCCTCTGGGAGCATGCTCCCATGTTGATGAGTCAATCCGGCAAGTGCAGCTTTGAGATTGCTCTCTGAATCTATGAGAAAATGCGACGATGTAACTATGTTTTGATTTTCATGCAAACCTTCAAGCACTTGATAATAACCGTCAGCAAGAACGCCAAGCTTAACATCAATAGATTTAAATCTTCCACCGCCAAGCGCTGCAACAACTATATCTCTTTTGCCCGTCCTTATCACAGATTGTTCAGGTACAACTAAAGCATCAATAGCAACTTTCGACCTTATATTGACATTTACATACATATCGGGCTTAAGCAAATACCCAGGATTTTCAAATTCAAGTCGCACCTTTACCGTCCTCGTCTCAGGTTGAAGGAAAGGATAAACATAGACAACCTTCCCCTTTAGAACTTTCCCAGGGATATAAGACATTTCAACTTCGGCTTCTTCTCCAACCTTCACCCAAGGCAATTCATATTCATATACATCAGCGTAAATCCACACGGTTGACAAATCTGCAATTCTCATCAGAGTCATACCCTGCGCAACCTTTGTCCCAAGGAAAACATTCTTCTCAACGACAACACCATCAACAGGGGAATAAAAGACCAATGTTTTTCGAACTTGTTTCGTGTTTTCAAGCTCTTTTATTTGCTCCTCGCTTATATCCCAATAGAGAAGTCGTTTGCGAGCGCTTTCAACAAGCAAATTTGCCCCCTCGATTATATACGAATCTTTACTACCTGAAACACTTTCCCTATAACTTATTGCCCTGAGGTACTCCTCCTGTGCAGTGACAAGTTCAGGACTATAGACCTCAAATAACGGCTCACCCTTGCGAACGAACTTACCCGTATAATCAACATAAAGTTTTTCTATCCATCCGGAAATCTTTGTTGTAAGAACTGTAATTTTTGTTTCATTGTAGTCAACCCTTCCAACTGTTCTAATTGTTTTGGTCAATCTCATTCTTTTTACAGGTTCAATTTTAACTCCTATGTTTTGAACTATTGCCGGGTCAATTTTGATAATTCCGGGTTCGGACTCCTCTTCTCCTTCATAAACGGGAACAAGATCCATTCCACAATCAGGGGCTTTCCCAGGCTTATCGCTTGTAATCCACGGATGCATTGGATCTTTATAGTAAAGAATTTTTCGCTCCGACTTTACCTCGCTTTTAGGGTTTTCCCCATGAGAAGAATTAAACAATCTTGAAAGAGAATACCCAACAAGGCCGGAGATAATCGCAACGGCAATGACTATTAAAATATACTTTTTGTTCATCTTTTTCGATTTCTTTATTTTTTAAATTTTTTAAAATAGTCTCGTTCCTGTTATCATCTCAAGTTCCGCAAGTTTTGAATGATAATCAGAAAATATTTTTTCATATTGGATTTGATAATTGTAAAGCGACATGAAGTTGTCAACAAGGGTCATAAAGTCAATTTTCCCCACTTGATACCCAACAAGTCCAATATTTAAATTTTGTGTCGCTTGGGGTATTAAACCACTTTTATAAAGGTCGATTAATCTAACATTCTTTTCAACTTTGTTAAGTGTTTCCTGAATCATTTTTGAAATCTCATTTTTCATCGCCAGATATTTTGCTTCTGATTGCGATATAGAAATTTCTGTTTCTTGGATTTTTAAATTTTGCTTCCGCCAGAAGAATACTGGAAGATTCATTCCAACTGAAAGACTTAACATATCAAGCGCTTTCATCCCAGACGGATCAATAGCCGAACGTACCCCGTATGAAAATTTAACTTCAAAATCAGGTATCAATTCCTTTCTTGCCAGCCGGTTCATAACTCTATCCTTTTCAACCATTTTACCCATAGCAATTAACATAGGATTATTTTCAAAAGCAAGTTTCTCGATTTCATCGAAGCTCTTTGTAAATTCAACAAAGCGTATCTCATCGGGAACATAAACTGAATCCATCGGTTTCCTATAAAGCAAAGCATTGAATCGCGCTATCATATCTTTCCTTTCCGTCTCCATTTTCACCAGTTCATCTATCATCTTTGACAATTCGACTTGTGCTTTCAAAACATCCTGCTGAATTCCTTGACCAGTTGCAAATCTCGTCGACGCTATTTTGACAAAATCTCTCAAAAGGTCAATACTTCTTCTCGTTATCTCGATCGCCCTTGTCATATAGTAAATTTCAAAATAAAGCATCTTAACACTTGCGATAAGCTCAAGTCGTTTTGATTCATAAATTTCCTTCGCTATCTCATAATCTTTTTCAGCCATCTTCCCCATCAGAGAGTATTTTTCAGGATACATCAGCATTTGTGAGATCCCAATTTCTTTCATCGTCATCATATCTGCCGTAAAGCTAAAGTTTGTAGGCAAATTTATTATCCCAAGCATTAACATTGGATCAGACGGGGTACTCACCTGCTTAATTTTTCTGTCCGCAGCTTCAACTTGAAGCTTATACGCCCTTAATTCTTGATTGTTCTCAAGAGCAATCTTAATATAATCATCCAGCGTTTGAGAAATGGCGATGCTGATAGATAAACACAGCAAAATTAAAGTTTTCATAGTTCCAAAATTTTTACTTTTCGAAATTTTTATCACGAAATTATTTAAAGCCAATTCCAAAAGACAAAATACGGCTCACCTTTAGAGCAAAACTTATTCTATTTAAGAACCCATCCGGTTTAAAAATAGCCAAATGGAGTAATTAAATCAAAAGGGAAGAATTTAAAATCGGCAGGTCAAGTTTCGGTGGTGAAATGGGGTGAAAATAAAGAACCGGCAAGACAATAAGGCTTGAAATAGGAATTATCTCAGACTTTAGGTTCACCTGAACTGAAATTAGCTTTAAGGCATCGTTTTTAAAACTTACAAAATCTTGAACATTCCCTTTCTCGAATTTCTTCGCAGAACAGCATAGCATCTCTTCCTGCAATATCAAGGCAGAATCATCTTCTTTAACTTCGCATAAACAAGAATAAAATGACTTGCTTCCCATTTTCATTTGGCACATCGATACGACATTCGAAAATTGAACAGTTCCCATCAAGAACACGACCAAAATCAATATGTGTAAAAGCTTCCTAACCATACCAGAAATTTAAAGTTTTCAACTTGCTGTAATTTAAAACAAAATTTTAACTATTGCAAGTTCCAATATCAATAAGATTCACTTTCGCTGGGAAATTTGCCAGTTTTCACATCGGAAATATAATTTTTAAACGCATCTCTTATAACTTTTGAAAGTTCAGCGTATCTTTTGACAAATTTTGGCTTAAACTCTTCGAACAACCCAAGCATATCGTAAACCACAAGAACTTGACCATCGCAATATGGACCTGCACCTATCCCGATCGTCGGGACCGAAACAGATGAAGTGATTCTTCGCGCAAGTTCTGATGGTATCTTCTCAAGGACTATGGAAAAAACACCAGCTGATTCAAGTGTTTTCGCGTCGTTTAAAATTTTATCAGCTTCACTTTCATCAACCCCACGCACATCATAACCACCAAACTTATGAATGCTTTGCGGAGTTAAACCAAGATGACCCATAACAGGGATGCCGACACTTGTCAACTTGTAGACAACCTCTGAAATCTCACTTCCACCCTCAAGTTTAACTCCACTTGCACATGTCTCCTTCAAAACCCTCCCGCAATTCTTAACTGCCTCCTCAACATTTATTTGATAAGAAAGAAATGGCATATCAACTACTACCATCGCTCTTTTGACACCTCTACACACCGCTTTAGTGTGATATATCATATCTTCAAGTGTAACCGGCAAAGTTGTCTCATGTCCCTGAAAAACATTCCCAAGGGAGTCGCCAACCAAGATGACATCAATCCCTGATTCATCAAGTAGCTTAGCGATTAAAAAATCATAAGCTGTCAACATAGCGATTTTCTCACCACGCTTCTTCATTTCAAGCAAAGTTTTTGTCGTCACCTTATTCAGACCCATAAAATCATTTCCAATAACTTTGTTTCGCTTATCTCTTCAAAACTTATACCGAATTCAACCTCAAATCCCCTTTTCAAGGAATCCGCCACCTCTTCAAAACTTACATTACGGCCCAGAATTTCATTTAAACAAATCGTCTTTCTTTCAATCTCCAATTTCATTTTCTCAATTAAATCTTGTGACTCAACCTTTAAGAATTCGGGTAATTTCTTATGAAATTCACCGATCAAAATTGAACCATGCTGAAGGACAACATCACCATATCTTCTCTGTGCACTGCCAACGACTTTTCTACCAGCAAAATGTATCTCATACTTTGCTGAAGTTGCAAAACAAGGAATGGAGCTAAATTGCTTGTAAATTTTTGAAAAATTAGGTTGTGACTCCTCAAGTTCAAATTTCGCACCAAGTAAACTCAATCCCTTTGCTATTCCCCGACTTAACAAATTATAAACCTCAAGAACTGTTTTCCCAGCCCCATCTACTACTATTGAATATGTTAACTCCTCCGAATGAAGTATAGCTCTGCCACCAGTAGGTCTTCTAACGAAATCAAACCCTGCCTTTTTTATCTTCTCGATGTCAAAAACGGATTCATCTTGATTATATCCGATCGAGATTGCGTAAGGTTTCCATCCGTAAACTCTTAACACAGGCCTTATTTTACCTTTGCCAAAAAGATGAGCTAATCCTCTATCAAAATTCATATTAAATTCACCATCGCGAAAACCCGTATTCAAAAATAGCCATCTTCTACTAATCATAAGGTCCTCTAATTATTCCTCGCTGACTTGATTCGATGAAGTTAATTATATTTTGAACTTCGGGAATAAGTTCAAATTCTTCTTTCAATTTTTTTAAGGCTTGCGAGACATTAAGATTTGATTGATAAATTATCCTATACGCATCTTCTATCTTTTCGATCGTTTCCTTTTTAAAGTTTCTCCGCCTTAAACCAACTATGTTAAGTCCCTCAAACCTTAACGGCTCTCGTGCAGCCATTATATATGGGGGGACATCCTTCGGCACACGCCATCCCCCACCAACAATTGAATGTTGACCAATCCTAACAAATTGATGAACAGGAACAAGTCCGCCAATTACAACATAATCTTCAACTACTACATGACCACCTAAATTAACAGCATTAGCCATTATAACGTTATTACCTACCACACAATCGTGTGCGATATGCACATAAGCCATTAACAAACAGTTACTACCAATTACAGTTTTCCCCGAGTGGGCTGTGCCTCTGTTAAGTGTGCAAAATTCACGAATTATCGTGTTGTCTCCTATTTCAAGTGTTGTCTCTTCACCTTTAAATTTTAAATCTTGCGGAATAGAACCAATCGAAGCCCCGTGGAAAATTTTACAATTCTTCCCTATCCTTGTCCCATATCCAATGAAGACATTTGGACCAATAACCGTTCCATCCCCGATCACAACATTATCTTCAACCACGGTAAAAGGTCCAATTCGAACATTATCCCCGATTTGAGCATTCGGGCTGACTACAGCTCTAGGGTCAATGTAGGTGCTCATGATTCCACTTTGGAAGTTTGTTGAATAGATGTTAACTCGGTTTTTGTAACGATAGCTGCCATCATCTCAGCTTCAGCTACAAGCTTACCGTCCACATAAGCCTTACCCCGCATAGTGCAATATTTACTTCTCTTATCAACCATCTCAACCTCAAAAACAAGAGTATCTCCAGGAAAAACGGGTTTTCTAAACTTTGCATCTTTTATAGCCATAAAATAAACATATTTATCATCCATGTTTTCCTCGCCATTCAAAAGCAAAATTCCTCCAGTTTGAGCCATTCCTTCAATTATCAAAACACCTGGCATTATTGGATGTCCTGGGAAATGACCCTGGAAGAAGAATTCATTTCCAGTCACATTCTTAACTCCCACTATTTTCTCTCCCATTGTGAAGTCAACTATCTTATCGACGAAAAGGAAAGGATAACGATGTGGCAAAATTCTTTGAATTGCATTTATATCAAAGACAACACCTTCTTTCTTCTCAAATTGATATCTCTTGACAAGCTTCTTCTGCAGATAAAGTTTCCTTATCTTTTTCACAAACTCAATATTGCTTGCATGCCCAGGCCTTGCAGCAAGAATTTGTGCCCTCATCGGAGCCCCAACGAGTGCAAGATCACCTAAAAGATCAAGCAGCTTATGTCTAGCTGGCTCGTTTTTAAACCTTAAAGTTTTATTATTTAAAATCCCGTTGCTTCCAAGAAATACAACTTCGTTTAAGCCAAATTTCTTGCTAAGCCTTTCAATCTCTTCCCGTGAAAGATCCCTGTCCACAATCACAATTGCATTGTCAAGATTTCCACCCCGTATTAAACCTTGATCATAGAGCATTTCTACCTCATGCAAAAAGCAAAATGTTCTAGCAGGGGCAAACTCAGTTACAAATTCCTTCTCAAGTGAAAACAAACCTGTATGCTGACTGCCAAGTGCTGGATTTTTATAATCAATCATTATAGTTATCCTAAAATCATCGAGCGGTAAAGCCGCAATATCAACCCCTTTGCTTTCATCTGAGTATAAAATCGCTTGATCTATTATTAAATAATCTTTCGGCTCATCTTGCTTTTCAATCCCAGCTTCTAAAAGGGCATCAACAAATGGCTTGGCACTCCCATCGCCAACTGGTGGCTCAACCGAATCAAGTTCAATTAAAATATTATCAATTTGAAGCCCGGCGATCGCTGCAAGCACATGCTCAACCGTATAAACCTTAACATCTCCAATCCCAAGCGTCGTCCCACGGCTTACATCAACGACATATTCAATAAGCGCTGGGATTTCAGGAGCCCCACCAAGATCTATCCTTTTAAATCTTATGCCGTAATTTGGCGGAGCTGGCTTAAAGGTTATCGTACAATACTTTCCGGTGTGTAAACCAACACCTGATAAAGATACTGGCTTTTTTATCGTCTGCTGTTGCACTAACATAACTTTAACCTCCCAACCTAAGTTTTTTGTTTAACACAAATTCCTAAATTAAGTTTAAAAAATTAACCTTTTGAAATGATCTTTTCAAATTTTTCTTTAAGCTCGCGAAACTCTTTTATCAACTCTGGAAGCTGCCTTATCGCTCCTTCTATTCTCAAAGCAACCGAATGTTCCCGCGCTGGATAACCAAAATAAACTTTTCCTGGCTCCGTAATCGACTTTGATACCCCGGATTGCGCTGCTATCGTCGTTCTATCGGCAATCTCAATATGACCAACTATCCCAACTTGACCAGCAAGCACACAATTTTTCCCAATCTTAGTGCTCCCAGCAATCCCCGTTTGAGCTGCTATAACTGTGTTTTCACCAATTACAACATTATGAGCTATTTGAATTAAGTTATCAAGCTTTGCGCCACGCTTTATCACAGTTTCACCAAGGGTTGCTCTGTCAATCGAACAATTTGACCCAATTTCAACATCATCTTCAATTACAACTATTCCAACCTGAGGGATTTTCTCATATGTTCCATCTGGCCTCGGGACAAAACCAAATCCATCGCTACCCACCACAGTTCCAGAGTGAATTATAACTCTATTCCCAATTTTACATCTATGATAAATCGTCACATTTGGATAAATAAGAACATCATTTCCTATCTCAACATCGTCGCCAATCACAACTCCAGGCATTATCACAGTGTTATCACCTATTTTTGCTCTTTCTCCGACAACGACATTTGCACCAATGCGAACATCCTTGCCGAGAACGGCGCTTCCTGCGATAACTGCTGTTGGATGAATACCCTTGGGTAAAAGTTCAACCGGTGGATTTAACAACTTTAAAACTTTAACAAAAGCATAATAAGGCTCATCAACCATAATCAATGACACATCTTCCCTTCTCCTGCTGAAGTTTTTCCCAACTATTACAGCCGAAGCTTCCGTAATCTCAAAAAATTTTTCATATTTTGGATTCGCAATAAATGTTATATCACCTTTGGATGCATTCTGTATCTCCGAAACTCTCTCCACCTCCACATCGCCATCTCCAACTAATTCACCTCCAAGAATTTTTGCAATCTCTGATAACTTCATAAAGTTAAATCACTTTACTTGTAAAAGTTTGTTTAATACCTTCTGAGTTAAATCATATTTTTCATTCGCATAAAGTAATAAGATCTCCCCACTTTTATCAAACACGAAATCATACCCTTCTTCAAGTGCTACCTCTTTTATCGCGTTAAAAATTTTATCCTGAATTGGTTTAACAATTTCAGCTTGCCTACGATAAAGTTCTCCATCCGGACCGAACTTTTGCATTTGGAAATCAGCAATTTTCCTATCAAGTTCTGTCAATTCCTTTTCCATCTGTGCTCTCGCTTCATCGGTCAGAATAAGCTTTCTCTTTTCATATTCATCATATTTTGTTTTCCACTCATCTCTCATCTTTTGAAGTTCTCCTTGCCACTGCTTAATTAGTTCATCAACCCTTCGTTGTGCTTCCTGCGCCTCGGGAAGCTGCCTCATTATCGTCTCGGAATCAACATACCCAATCTTTAACTGAGAAAACAAAAACCCAACACAAACTAAAGATAAGATCAAAACCCTCGCAAGTAATTTCATTTAGATTTTGCTCCCCTTGTTAATTTATCAAGAACTTTAAATGTAATGTCGAACTGTTTATCTGCATAAAGTAAAATTACATCCCCAGCTTTGTCAAAAACAAAGTTTAACTTTTCTTCCCTGGCGACATCCTCAATTGCATCAATAATTTTGTCTCTCAACGGTTTCAATCTTCTTTCCCTCTCTTGTTCAAATTCACCCTGTGGACCAAGTTTTTGATTTCTGTACTCGAAAATTTTCTGCTCAAGTTCGGCAATTTCTCTTTGCATTTGTTCCTTAGCCTGGGGATTTAGCATCGCCTCTTTCTTTTGATATTCTTCAACTTTACTTTGATATGTCTTAACCATTTGATCATATTCACTTTGATACTTCTGCAAAAGGTTATCAAGTTCTTTTTGAATTTTTTGAGCTTCCGGCAATTGCTGCAAAATTACTTGCGAATCAACATAACCAATTCTTATCGCTGCTTGTTGTGAATAAAGCGATGTGACAAAAAGTAATGTGAATAAAAGTAAAAGAATATTTTTCTTCATCAGGATTCTCCATTTTTTGTTTTAAGTTTAGAAACCTCTGCCAAACTGAAAATGAAAACGCCATCCATCGGGTTTTCCATCTTTGGGTTCAACATCATCAAACCCATATCCATAATCAAATCCAATTAAACCGATTGGTTGCATGTGAAGGCGCACGCCAAAACCGGCGGAACGTTTTAAACCAAACAAATCAACCTGCCTCGTCTTCGCCCACGCATTACCAGCCTCAGCAAATATCAGTAAATATATCGGCATTGGATTCATAGTTAAACCAAAACGAAGCTCAGTGGTATATTTCATTAAAACTCTTCCTTGTGGGACACGGTTCGATGTAACTGCAATCGACATATCTTCATAACCACGGAGTGGAGTTACTGCAATATAACCAAGCCCTGTGCCACCCATCGAAAATAACTCAATCGGTGGAATAAACGAATCACGCCGAAAACCATCAACATAACCCCAATCAAATGAATTATACCAAACCAACTTCTCCCAATTAAAAACCCTGGCAAACCATTCAGAGTTTAAATAAATTTTAAAGTAATCCGTAGTCCCAGGGAAAATAGGTCCACCAGATATCTCGGTCGAAAGTGAAACATTTGAACCAATGCTTGGGAAAATCGGATTGTCCACGCTATTTCTTGATATAATCTGCGTCAAGCTAAATTGACTCCACTTCCCTTCTCTGTAATACCCACTTGTTCCTGAAACATCATAAATTTGAAATCTAAAAATATAATCAATCCTGAAATAATCATCCGGCCATCTCAACCGCTTACCTAAACTAAAAGAACCACCTGTTTGCCTTAACTCATACCCAAAAGCATATCTAGTATCAACAATGTTAAAACCAACTGATGTTGGGGTATCTCTAAACCACGGTTCTCTAAAACCTAAACTAAAAGTCCTGTAATCATACCTTCCAAAAACCCACTCAAAATTAAGCATTTGTCCATCTCCACCACGCCATGGCTCGGTGATTGAAAAGTTATTAAATGTCACCCCAATGCTTCCAATCAACCCAAAACTGCTGTATCCTACTGAAGCGTTAAAAGTATCGCTTGATTTCTCCTCAACTTCATAAGTTAAATCCACAGTTGAATCACTTACCATCCTGTAATCAGGTTTGAGCTTTTCAGGATTAAAATAGTTCAAAACGGCAAGATTTCTTATACTTCTTACAATATCGCTCCTGCTGAAATATTTCCCTGGAACAGTGTAAAGCTCACGCCTTATTACTTTATCTTTCGTTTTAGTATTTCCTTTGATGTCAACCCTTCTTATTCTAAATTGTTTACCTTCAAAAACATGAATCACAATATCCAAAGTATCATCAGCCACTTTGACTTCCTCAGGTTGCATGCTCATTGTCAAATATCCATTATCAAGATAAAGCGAGGCAACATCTGTTTGTTGTTCGTTGCCATACAAATTCCTCTCAAACTTCTCACGATTGTAAACTTCACCACTTTTGAAACCAAGTCGGTCACTTAAAACTTTATCATCAAAAATCGTATTGCCTTCCCATGTGATATTTCGAATTTTATACTGTGGTCCTTCAAACAACTTTATCTTGATAAAAAGATTTTCCCTCTTCTCATCTACATACACAGAATCATCAAGTATCGTTGCATCTTTGAAGCCCTTCTTGCGGTAATATTCAATTATTTTTTTCTTATCCTCCTCATATTTTTTTCTATCAAACTTCGCAGTCCGCCAGAACATCCACCATCTCTTCTCTTTCGTATCTTTCATCTCACCTTTTAAATCGCCATCTTTAACTTTTACATTCCCCTCAAAGATAATTTTTTTGATTGAGATTTTCTTCCCCTCATTTATGCTAACTTTTAAATTTGCCCTCCCTTCTTTTGTTGGAATAATGTCAAATTTCACATCAACTAGAAAATATCCCTTTTCTTCATATGCTTTCCTTATATCGTTTGCAATTGAAGTTAATCTATTTTCAGCAATTACTTGCCCACGAACAAGGTTAATTTTATTTTTAATATCCTTTACAGAAATTGCCTTAGCCCCTTCAACTATTATATCATCAAGGCGTGGATATTCCTCAACTCGAATTAGAAGATAAACCCCGTCACCAACTTGATTTTCAATTTCAATGCTGACCTTTTTAAAAACCCTTAAAGCCCAGAGTTGCTTAATAGCATTCCTGATCTTATCACCAGATATTAAGATATTTCCAACCCTTGTGAAACTAATTTCATCGCCAACTTTTAATCCTGAGTTGGCAATTATAGCGGAAGGCTGAACAACTGTATTACCTTCAACCGAAATTCCAAGAATTTTATAAACCTCTTGTTGCTGGGCAAACAAATTTGAAACCAAAAATACAATTAAAAAAATGTAACTTAAAAATCTACGCATTACCATTAAAACTTTTCTTTTTTATTTGCTCGCTCGTCATCCCAAATCTTCGTTCTCTCCTTTGATAATCTCTTATCGCCTCATATAGATGCTTCCTTCTGAAATCGGGCCAAAGACAATCACAAATATAAAGTTCAGTATAAGCAATCTGCCACAGCAAGAAGTTACTTATTCTATACTCACCACTCGTTCGTATAAGTAAATCTGGTTCAGGCATCCCTGCAGTCTTCAAATAATTTGAAAAAAGTTTATCATCGATCTCATCAACCTTAACCTTACCATTTTTAACATCCCTCGCTATACTCTTAACCGCTTCAATAATTTCCCATCTGCCACTGTAACTTATAGCGAGATTTAAAATCATTCTCTTATTATTTCTCGTCTTCTCAATTGCCTCTTTGAGTTCTCGTTGAACCTCAACAGGTAAACTCTCAATATCACCAATTGCCATAAGCTTTATATCGTTTTTCTGAAGTTTATCCACCTCTGTTCGCAAAACTTTAATAAGAAGCTTCATCAAAGTATCAACTTCATATTTAGGTCTTTTCCAGTTCTCAGTTGAAAAAGCAAACAAAGTTAAGTATTTTACCCCGAGTTGTGCACATGCTTCAACGACATCTCTAACTGATTTAATCCCTTCTCTGTGTCCAGCAACTCTTGGCAATCCTCTTTTTTTAGCCCATCGCCCATTGCCATCCATTATTATTGCGATGTGCTTAGGAATCTCACCTCTCGATTTTAACTCCTCTTGAATTCTTCTGTCGCGATAGCCTTTAACCTCTGTTTTCGATGAGGAAACGGCGTCGCCCACTTTATCGATGCTTTTGCTTTTTTTGAAAAAATTCAAACTGTAAAATCCTCTAACTTTCAAAATTTCTAAGTCAAAATTTAACCTTTTAAATTCAAAAAATCAATTTTTCACACTAACTTGATTTTAACTAACTCAGAAATTAATTTTAAACTGAAAAATTAAAAAACCGCATCCCCGGATGCGCATTATAATCTACACGGGAAAAGGTGGCGTTGGCAAAACCACTGTATCAGCCGCAACAGGAGCGTTATGCGCCGAGCTTGGCTATAAAACCATTGTGCTCAGCACTGACCCCGCTCATAGTTTAAGTGATTCAATCGGTAAAAAAATTGGCAAAAACCCAGTTAAAGTAACTGACCGACTCTGGGCTCAAGAAATTGATGTGACCGAAGAACTGCGGATTAATTGGGATAAGATTCAAGGCTTTATTGTAAAGTTTCTGTCATACCAAGGATTTGATAAATTCATAGCCGAAGAATTTGCTATATTCCCTGGACTTGAAGAACTTTTCAGCTTGCTTAAAATAAACGAATACTACGAGAAGGAAAGTTATGATGTAATAATCGCCGATTGCGCCCCAACAGCGAACACAATTAGAATGTTAAGTTTCCCTGATATAGTAAGTTGGTATATGGAAAAATTTTTCCCACTTGAAAGAAAACTCGTGAAGACAATAAAACCCGTAGCTGAAAAAGTTGTCAAATTCCCACTCCCATCCGACGATGTTTACGCACAAGTAGAAGAACTCTATAAAAAAATTGAATACACAAAGAAAACTTTAACGAACCCTAAGATATCGTCCGTGCGCCTTGTTGTCAACGCCGAAAAAATGGTTATAAAAGAATCACAAAGAGCATACACCTATCTTAACCTCTTCGAGTTCCCAGTTGACCTTGTAATAGTTAACAAAGTTTTTCCAGATGAAATTAGCGATAGATATTTCAAAAAATGGAAATTCACGCAGGCAAAACATATTGACACCGTAAGAGAAGCATTCGACCCAATTCCAATTAAGATCTCATTTTTACACGATGATGAAATCACCGGTTTAAACAAACTTTTAAAATTTGCACAAAACCTTTTTAAAGATGAAGATCCGACCAAAATTTATTATTATGAAAAACCAATGCAAATCGAAGAAAGAGATGGCAGATATTTTCTAAAGTTAAAGATGCCAATTTTCACAAAAAAAGAAGTAAACATTTGGGTTAAAAATGATGAGTTGATAATTGAATTGCCGAGCTTTAGAAGGAACATATTTTTGCCCTATACCCTCGCTACATCAAAAATTAAAGAAGCAAAGTTAAACGACGGAGTTTTAACAATAGAATTTGAAAAAACAAAACAGGATTAAACCATGCCAGTAGAAAAAGAAAAACAAATGCCGAAATACTATATCCCATTGCCGGATTTCCAAGCGCTTTTTAAATCTCTTCCACCGGAGCTAGATGAAGCAAAGAAACATTTCATTCAAGTAAATAAAGAAATCTTACTTACGATAAGATCGGTAATAGACGCTGGGATTGCGATCGCTGACAAACTTCTCGAAGAAAAACCAAAAACAGAACCAGCAAAAAAGGTAAAAGTTAAATAATTATCTCTGCGGGATCTCAAAGCTAAACGATCCCCAAAAACTCTCCCAGTTTACATTGTCACAATTCTCGCATCTCCGCAGATGTACAAGACGAACAAGTTGAAATCCTAAATTTTTAACTTTAAACTTTGCTATTCCATTTTTGTTTGTTTTCGCCTTTTGCTCAAAAACATCATTTTGACCCGCACTGTAGAGTGTCACTATCTTATTCGTAAGCGGTTTACCTTCAAATAAAACTTGAACCTCAAGTTCATCCCCAACTTTAAGAAGGTATGGATTTTTCAAAAGCACTATCTCAAGCCGTTGCCCGATGACCTTTTTATAAATCTCCCCTTCAATCTTATCCCCTGACAAAACAAGCGATTTTATATACCTACGGTATCTCTCCTTTTGAACTCCGCCTTCTAACTTTACCTTGATATCTGTTATCCCTTCATGCTTTAAATACTCATTAAATTCTTTAGGCTTCAACTCAATATAAGCCCACCCTCTTTCCATAGCGATTAAGCCGAGCCCATCAAAATCAACCTCCTTTTTCAGAACCGGAACTGATTTATCTTTGACTTGTGATAATAAGTCAACAACACTATCGTTTTTCACTAATTCAAATTTTTCGGTCATTTCCCTCTGGAGTTCTCGTTCAACCTCAGCCTTAAGTTTATCGCCAACATAAAGATGTACAATCAATGTATCGCCTTTTGACAAAACAAATTTTTGTGGACGAAGCCAATAGTCATGGGCGTAAACAAAATTAAAAATGAACAAGAGGATCAGGATTTTTCTCATTGCTTCCACCTATAATTTTCTTTTAAAAATATGATTGCTTTTGCCTTTTTGTTTAAATCAAAACCCGTGAAATCATCCCCATCAAAATCATAGGGGTTTCCGTAACCAAGCCAATTCCAATCATGAAGTATTTCAAGTTTATCCTTCTTGTTAAGTGAGTTGTAATTCGGTATGACATTTTTCAATCTCGGGTAATTCGCATACTTAGTTGGATTAACTATTGAGAAAACTTTTTTATGTCTTCTCATCTCACCCCATTTTTCATCAGAAGTTCTTTCAGTTTTATAAACATAAACTTCACCTGCTTTTATTTTAATAAATCCACTCTTTATAAATTCTCCTTCATCATAAACACATATTTCAGCCCCGGTTGCGATAAGCGAAGCCTTAAGAAGAAATTCACACAAAAGATAAGCGTTAAATTCATTCCCACCGATTCGTGTTATACCACTTGCTATCGAATTATCAATATACCCCCCTCGTTTAAGCACAATTAAACCCTCTTTCTCAAGTTTCTCAAGCGCCTCAACCTCGCTCATTCCAGATGATAAAAGCGTTTCAAATTTCTTCGCTATTATATTTTTAACTGGTTCCTTTTCTCCAGCCCACATCATAAGCTCAACATTTTCCCAATTTGGGAAAACCGCAAATCTTTTGAAATTTATCTTCCCTGCAGTCCAGATAAATTCCGAGTTATACCATTTCTGCAATCTCATCATCTCATTCCACTCCTCATCACTCAAAAAATTTTCCCCATTATCCTCTATCCAATATTTTATCCTTCTCGCCATAACTTTACCTCCATTGTCTTGAGAAATCTTTCAACATACTTGCCGAAGAAGTCAAATTCAAGATTTACCCTGTCTCCGACCTTTCTGAATTTAAGATTTGTATTCTCCCATGTAAATGGGATTATCGAAACTTTAAACCTGTTTGCATCAAGTTCCGCAACGGTTAAACTTATCCCATCAACCGCAATTGAACCTTCCGATATGATATATCTTCCAAATTTTTCGGGAAACTCTATTTCAAAAATCCAACTATTTTTCAATTTCTTTATGCTTTTAATTGTTCCGGTTGTATCAACATGACCAAGGACGATATGTCCACCAAGTCGTTCTTCAAGTTTAAGTGAAAGTTCCAAGTTTACCAAATCCCCAGTTTTTAAATCCCCAAGATTCGTTTTCTTTATCGTCTCTTCTACGGCTTCAACTTTAAAACGATCGGTTTGCCTTTCAAAAACAGTTAAGCAAACCCCATTTATTGCAACGCTGTCTCCAATTTTTATCTCTTTGATTAACTTTTTTGATTTCACAGTGAAAATCCTTGCCTTTCCTCGCTGAATGATATTGTCAATTTTTCCAACCTCTTCAACTATTCCAGTAAACATACTTAAAGTTAGATTTGTTTAACGATTTCAAAATAAGATTAAA
>FPIC01019549.1_pt1 | contig 41612 bp, 51 predicted proteins | sample 1504481 | NCBI WGS metagenome assembly FPIC01 (sample SAMEA4475357, study PRJEB15587) | soil metagenome | biome: Soil; feature: Field | place: India | collected 2015-03-11 | depth 0 m
TGAGGTACTCGCCGACGGGGCTGTAGCGTACGTATTGAGCATACATTGTAAGAAAGACTTTGCCACAATTTATTTCCAGGATTCAAGAAAACCTGCGGGGGGAGAGAGTTAAGTGAAATATAACCACGACTTATGCGACGTGGGCTATATAGAAATCCCCGTAGTGTCTAGGTGGCAGATAGAAGATTTGAAAAGTGGGGAGGCAAGAGTCTCTTTCGACTTAGAGCTCACAAAAACAGAAGTGGAGTATAGAGGGGGACGTGCCCACTTTGCATACGGCGGAGCCGAGTACGAGGTCAACATCGACGACTTGCCCGATATCGACGAAGAGAGTTGCGAAGTGTACGCATATATCGACGGCGAGTGGCGGGAGCTCTCTGTGGCCTCAGCCCGGTTTTACAAGCTATGCGTCTTTAAGAGGGGCTGGGCGCCCACCCTTATGATAGACGGCATCACCATGCACTCGGTGCTGGAGAACCCCCTCGTCGTGACGGCGCGCAAGGTGACAAGGGCGTGGGGGACCGTTTTCGAGTGCTGCACGGGGCTTGGATACACCGCCGTAGAGGCGTTGAGGAAGGGGGCTAGGCGCGTCGTGACTGTGGAGGTTGACCCAAACGTGTTGCTCTTGGCGTCGTTCAACCCCTACAGCAGGGGACTTTGGACTCCTGCGATCGACTTAGTATTAGGCGACTGCCTCTCCTTAGTCAGCGCGGTGAGGGACGCCTCTTTCGATTTCGTGATACACGACCCGCCGCGGTTGAGCTACGCAACCCAGAGGCTCTACTCGGAGGAGCTTTACAGGGAGTTTTACAGAGTGTTGCGGAGGGAAGGGGGTCTCTTCCACTACGTGAGCCTGAGCGGGACTAAGTACAGGGGGCTCAACCCCTACAGAGGGGTCGCCGAGAGGCTTAGGAGGGTGGGGTTCGTGGTGGAGAAGGTGAGGGAGGGCTACGGCATCGACGCGAGGCGGCGCTAGAGGAGCAACGGCGTCTTGTTCAGCACGACGGCGCCGCCGTTTATGTACACCATGTCCTCTATGCGGACGCCGCCTACGCCCTCTATGTACACCCCCGGCTCAATTGTGACGACGTGGCCCCGTCTCAGGACGTCTTTGGAAGTGGTGAACAGCCTGGGGGGCTCGTGGACCTCCACCCCGACGCCGTGCCCTGTAGAGTGGATGAAGTACTGGCCAAAGCCATACTCCTCGAGGACCTTCCTCGCCGCCTTGTCCACCTCCGCGGCTGGCACGCCTTCGCCTGCAACTTTCTCCGCGGCCTTCACCGCCTCGTATACCGCATATAGGGCGTCTCTCAGGGCTGGATTCAAGCCTATTGTAAATGTCCTGGTCATGTCGGCGCAGTATAAGTCCTTCCGGGCGCCTATGTCCACGACGACGTAGTCGCCGTGGGCAATTTTCCTGTCCCCAAACCTGTAGTGGGGGTACGCCCCATTGGGGCCCGACGCGACGATGGGGTCAAAGGCGACTCCGTCCGCGCCGTCTTCCATGAACCACTTGTAGACAAGCGCGGCCACGTCCCTCTCCCTCAGCCCCACCAGTCTCGCCGACGCGAGCCTTTGATAGACTCCTTCCGTAATTCTAAGTGCCTCCTTCATGATGACCACCTCCCAGTCGTCCTTTACCGACCTAATCTCCAGTATCTCCTGGGAGACGTCTGTGCCGACCTCCTTGTTGTCCGACGCCACCCGCCCCTCTAGCTTTTTCACCACCTCGTTAAAGCTCGGCACAATTACCAGCTCTTCTCCCGGCCTCCTGGGCGGGATCTCCGCCGACGAAATGCCTACGACTTTGTCCACGGCGGCGGCACTCTTTGCCCGCGCGTAGTCCAGCCTGGAGACGTAGAGGGTGGAGCCGCCCGTCTTTAGATCTACCACGAGACCCACCGCGTCGGGCATACCCACGGCATAGGCGAGGTTGGGGCCCCTGGTTAGTACTAGGTAGTCAAACCTCTCGGAGAAGGCCTTTACTAGCTTTTCGAGACCCATGTAGCTGTTCATGGCCGGGTTTTTAATAACCTCCGCGCCCGTGTGCCAGGGGGACCGGCTTGTCGTATTTCCTAACCAGCGTGAAATATATCACAGAGACGGGGTCGTCGTCGCTCACATCTCCGTAGATCTCTCTAAGTTCGCCCATCAGCTCCTCCCTAGTCTCCATGCCCTCTGCGGATACCACGTCGTCGCCTAGGCTTCCCATCTTGGTGTAAACCACCCGGGTAATAAGCGCCTCGCCGTAGATCTCGCCGCAACACACGACGTACACTAGACTAAACCGAGGTCTCACTATTCCATACCTCACGGTGACCCGCTTCCTCCCCGCCAACACGGCATCTAGATACTTTTTCTTAAACCGCATATAGGGGCCAAGGCCTACGTCTCTTCCCACGTCTCTTGATAACTGAATGTATTAAGCTTATGTACCAGCCGCCCACGCGCCGTCCCGCCCTACAAAGCCAGCTGTACACAGACGCCACGGACCGCCGCTTTCTCAGACGCAGGTGCCGTAGCGTCGTCTCAACGACGACCCTCGACGTGTCAAGGCGCTTGTCCCAGCCCTCAACGGCGTGTCTAAGAGATAATCTTAAAAAACTTGGGCCTGACGCTGTGTGGTGTGCGAGGTTTCTACAATAGGCGACGCCGTTGTCTTCACCGCGCCTGAACTGGAACTCGCCATGGCCTACTTACTCGTGAAGCCACTGGCAGAAACGGTGGAGGTCCGGGAGGGACATCTTCGAGCAACGCCTGCAGTGCCGGAGATTGTACATTCTTTACAAGAGCTGTGCAAAGCCGACGTATCAGCCATCCTCCTTGACATCAAGGAGTCGCTACTCCACATGGGCTGGCTCGTGGAGGGCACAAAAGACGTGGTTAAGATGAGGAAGAGCAGGCGGGCAGGCGTCGCAGGTTTTATCACTGTGGAGTACGACAAGGTGGCGAGAACGATGTCCATCACCGCAACGCAGAGGTGTCTCACAGATTTCTTAAAAGGACTTGGATTCAACGTGTCGGATAGCCGGTATTTCCTAGAGGCCACTAGACGCGTCTCCTCGTTGGTGGAGGCCCTTGAGTTGGAGGAGCGCATATCCCAAGCCCTATGCTAGGGTTGGTGCTTCTAATAGTCCAGCTGTCTGTGTTAGTGGCGGCGGCCTACGCTGGGAGGACAAAGCTGAAAAGACTATTGGCTGAGGCCCAGACCACCGGCGAGACTGAGCTAGATGAGCCGCTGGAGGGAGATATGTCCGAGGTGGACAGGTCGATACTGAGGCTACTCGCCGAGCGGCAGGGGGTTATGTACCAAAGCGAGATCGTAAAAGAGCTGGGCCTACCCAAGAGCACCGTCCATAAAGCGCTGAGGAGGCTCAGCGAGGGTGGCTTCGTGGAGATTCAGAAACGGGGCCGCTTAAACGTGGTTATCTTGAAAAGAGCTACTTCAGAGGCCTCAGCAACTTAACCTCTCCGTATTCTCTCAAGATGTCTATAACCAGCGGGATTGGGTCCTCTTCAAGACTGCCGTAGCCGGCTAGCTTCACGGCGTCTTCGGTCACTCTTATAAATCCGCCCCCCGTCCTAATAGTGACCTCCTTAGGCCCGAAAATCACCTTAAAAGGCTTCTTGGCCTCGCCCAGTCGCCGCGCCACCCTCGCCGCCAGCTCCAACTGCTCCTTGGTCGGCTTGCCCCTCGGCTTCCTCTTCTTGAGCTCGCTCAGCTCCTCCTGAGCGAACTCCCCTTTCACGACGCCTTTGACTTTTTCCACAATGGCCGCATCGCCTTCGTAACCGATTACTTCTATGTTTTCCCCGCTCCTTACTCTCTCTACGACTTCTTGTAAAGTGGCCCGGCTCATGATCGGCGAATAACAATTAAATAAATACATTAGCGGGGCCGTGGACAACGAGTACCTAGAATACACGGCCTACTGCCCTTCGTGCGGACGTAGGATGGAAGTCGCCAACCAATACCTCAGAATAGACCAGCTGACAGGCAGGAAAACTCTAGAGAGGGTGATGTACTGCAAGAGCTGTAATATAAAAATCAGACAGTACGCACAGCTATGAGCCGGGCAGTACTGTATAAGAGGTCGGAAATGCTGAAACAGAGGTATTCCCTGTACGGCATGTTCGCCGCCATGTTTCTCATAGTCACAATGCTGGTAGGCGGCGTCGCCTACGCCTCTAGCAACCTGCCTGTCTACCTCAGCCTAAATGCGGCAATGGCCAGCGGCTACGGGCCCGCGATTTTCACACAGAGTTTGTTAACACTTTTGTCTTTCGTCGCGGCTGTGGCCGCCGCCTTTTTGGTTTTCCTATCCAGGTCAACCACGGCGCGGGGGGAATTCGCCTCGTCTAGCAGACTCCTCTACGCGGCCATAACGGCGGCTGGTCTCGCATTTATCTTCGCCTCAGCGGCTTTAGCCCCGCCGGCATCCCAGGTGCTTAGCCCGCTGTACTACGCCTATATAGCCATGGCCGCGGCCGCCGTCGCGTTGCTGGTATACGCAGTCTTCCTCCTCAGAGCAGTCACCAGCTACTACACGCCGAGGCGGAAGTAGCGCCTTGGATCCTTGAACCCTTCAAGAAGCGACAGGCTCACCACAGCGTTTAGGAGGTTGTTCAGCGGCACCTCGAGGCCTGAGCAGTTAAGCGCGGCACAGAACTCCTTGAGGGGGCGGTATATGTCGATCTTGGCGACAAACGGCGTTCTAACAAGCTTCGCCACTACGTCCTCTCTTACCACCGAGGCAACCCAAATCGGAAAGGCCCTCTCCTTCTTCTCCTTCTGCAACAGCTTGACAAGCCCCATTAAGTTTTTCAGGAAGGCGACCCCTATCTCCACCCTGTCGTAAGGCTCAAGCGACTTCGCCACCTGCTTCCCTAGATCTATGTACACGTCAAGTTTGGGCTCAAGCGACTTCAAAAACCTCAGCCCCTCAGCAGCCACATCGCACTTATCCTTGTCGGGGCACGAGTTGCACCTATCGCCCAAGACCGCCCGGGCGCACAACACGCACGTCTCGGTTATTCTACACATGTCGAGAGCTGGGGCGGCAAAGCCACAAGACTTGCACATAGCCACCCCCTTCGCCGAGTAGAGGTTGCCCACCAGTATAAATAGTGGCATATATTTACCTGTATGGACGTCGTCATCGTCGCCGAGTCGCCCACCCCAGACGAGCCCACCCGCGATATATACTTCGAGGTGAAGAAGAGGGGACTTGGCGTGCGCTACGTACCGCTTCAACGCCTCTCGGTAAAAATCTACAATGGAGCTACGGTAGTAGAGACTCGGAGGGGGCCCCTCAGCGCCTCCGTCGTCGTGATTAGGGGACTCGGCTACGTTATAGACTCCAACGTGCTGATGAGGAGAGTTTCTACGCTGAGGATTCTCGAGCGAAGCGGAGCCGTAGCCATAAACCCGGTTGATGCCCTGGTTAATTGCAGAAACAAACTGGAGACTATATACATTCTCAGCAAACACGGCATACCCGTCCCCCCCACCGTCGTGACAGAAGATCTGTACTACGGCTATGTGGCCGCCAAGGAAATGGGGAAGGTAGTGCTTAAGCCCATACAGGGAAGTAGGGGCTTCGGCGCCATGCTTTTCGAGGACCCGGAGCAGGCCTTCCAGGTAATGCGGACGCTCCTCATCGCCAGGAACCCCCTCTACATTCAGAAGTACGTGGAGAAGCCAAACAGAGATATTAGGATAATTGTGATAGATGGGAGGGCCATTGGATGTATGTACAGAGTGTCGTCGGGGTGGAAGACCAACATCGCCCAGGGCGCCGTGGGGGTGGCCTGCCCACTTACGCCAGAGCTAGAAGAGCTGGCGGTCAAGGCTACCGATGCCATGGGCCTTGTCTACTCCGGCGTAGACATCGGCGAGGGGAAAGAAGGCTACGCCGTCTTCGAAGTAAACGCGAGCCCCGACTGGCGCGGCTTCAAACAGGCAACCGGCATAAACCCCGCGGTGCACCTCGCCGAGTATATCCAACGCGTGGTTAAGAAGTAGGGGCCGTGGCGCGGTGGATACTGAAGTGTATAGTCTGCGGTGAGGAGAGAATTTTCGAAGCCGCGTTCAACCTACGCCTGTTCGGAGGGAAGATGTACCTCTACTGCAGAAAATGCAAGGCGAATAGAGAACATCTAATTCTAGGCTGCGAGGAGGGCGGCGAGGAGTGTCTCAGCGCTGGGGTGGATGTTATAGACTAGCGTCGCGTCACCTCTTCCAGCAACTTCGCCAGGTGGGGGGCCACCTTTCTCAACTTTTCAATTGCCGTTTCTACGTCCTCATAGGGGGAGACGCCGTAGCGCTGGATGAAGTAGGCGTGGGGTCCCAGCACCGCTTGGAGAGAGACCATGAGATAGGTGCATATCCAGTTTAAAAAATGCTCCGTAGCGCTTAGCAGATTAGCCTCAGCTGGATTATCGACGAGGTGATTAGGTGGCTCAAGGCGTTGATGCTACCCAAAATGTTGAGAACCTTGCCCAACTCCTCGGCCTCTGATTCCTCCAGCTTCTCCAACAGGCGCTTGGCCTCTAGCCTCTCCCTCTTCTTCTCCAGCTCCAGCTTCAGCTGTGCTAGGGACTGGCTGACAGAGGCAAGGCTCTTCTCCATGTCGATACACGCCGTCCTGAGCCTCTTCTCCCTCTCCTGCAACCTCTTTATCTGTTCATTGTAGACGTCCATCCCTATTACGCCTTTTAGGAGGGCCTCCTCCAGCTTGTGGTATGACTTATCCAGCTCACCCCGCGTCTTTTTCAACTCCTCTATCATCCTCCCCACCTCCCTCACCTTCACCTCGAAAAACCTGGGGAGGGCAGATATATCGAGGTCTACATACTCCCTCGTTATCTTCACCTTAACGTTAGAGGTGTCTATGTAGTAGCTCTGGCCGCTAGTGTCCTTGACCTCTATGGAGACTAGCTTCTTAATCTTGACGTTGAACTCTCCCTTCTCCGCCACCCCTACTAGAAGTACTCCCCCAATATACACTGGCTTTCCCCTCACTGTGGGAACCTTGACATCCTTCTTCTCCTGCTTACCGAGAGGCGGCAGAAGCCTCCAAAACACGTACATCGCTCCTCTCCTTTTAAAAGCCCAAAGCTTAAGATAGTGTATTTTCGGCGCTCATTGTGACTCTCGAGGAGCTCCACGAGGTAATAAAAAATTGCACGAGGTGTCCTCTTCACAAGACCCGCAGAAACGCGGTGCCGGGAGAAGGGGATATTAAGCTTGGCATCATGATTGTGGGCGAGGCCCCGGGGGCGTCCGAGGACGAGGTGGGTAGGCCTTTCGTCGGCGCTGCAGGCCAGCTACTTACAAAAGCCCTCGCCGAGTTGGGGATCCAACGTGGGGACGTTTACATCACAAACGTGGTTAAGTGCAGGCCTCCTGGCAACCGCCCCCCGGCCAGGGAGGAGGTCGAGGCATGTCTTCCTTACCTACTGAAGCAGATCTCTATCTTAAAGCCCAAGAGGGTCGTGGCCTTAGGCGCCGTCAGCGCGAAAACGTTGCTCGGACTCGTTGGGAAAGAGGTGGAAAAAGTCGGCGACGTTAGGGGGAAGTGCTACCCGGGAAAGATAGCCGGCGTCCAGCTGGAGATCTGCGTTACCTACCACCCCGCCGCGATTCTGAGAAACCCGAGGCTCGGGGAGGATTTTAGGCGGGATATTGCGACGTTTTTCAAAGGAGGTCTGGACCGGTACTTTTAACACGGCGTCACCTGTGTACTGCACGATGTCCGACATAGTGGCAACTTTCAGATCCGGGGGGCTGACGCAATTTCATGATGTGTGGGCAACCGCAGCACCAGGACAAGCCGGCGAGGGGTCGGGAGAGCCGCCACGGCGTGTCTAGAGTCTGACATCAGCGCGTCACGGCGTACCTCTAGCGTCTTCGGTTACGCCGACTGGGACGCGGCCGTGTTTAAAGACAGACGCCGAAAAGGGCAGGCGGCAGTCTATACGGCGGCGTTCCCCGGGCTTCGCCTCAACACTTAATTTATATAGGGGGTCTATCAACGTGGACTTCCGTTGCCACAGGCGCGGCTGCACTGCCAAAGATCACAGAGAGGAACTTGAGTACTGCGCCGCCAACTTTGGTCTTGAAAGAGTTAGGAAAGCCCTTGTCGAGGCTTCGCCGGATCACATGGCCTTGTTGCAGAAGTTCTTTCTAAACTGGGTAAATACAAAAAACCCGATCTACATGTTCTTATCGGGTAGCCTAGTGGTGGAGTGCCTATGGGAGGAGCCACTGTGCGCCAGTCTGGAGGCCATGAGCCGGGCGGGCTTGGCTGAGAAGTCGGGCGTGGCCTACTACCTGCCCCACACCCTGCTTGCCTCCGAGGTGCTGGAAAATCTACCATTGCCCGAAGTCTCGGAGGAAGACTACGAGATCAAGAAGTTCTACACAGTGAGCCTTAAAGGGATCTCCGGCGAGGCAGACATCATCCAGGCTTTGGCAGATTTTATAGAGGCGGCCTCTGTCTTTTTAGGCAAGAGGCTGAGCAAGGTGATAAGGGGGGTGCCCTACGTCCCGCAACTCGCCAATAAATACACAGATAAGATTGACATCTTGCTAAGAGGTGTAGACGGCACTCTTACAGGATTCGGCTACGTAGACGTGACAAAAACCGCGCACCTCGGGTTCTCCATGGCTAAGACCTTCCTCCTTTACGGGCTGGACAGAGTTGTCCTGCTCCACCCCTACGTCGACCAGAGCTTCCACAGAGATGTGGCCAACAGAATTAGGAATAGGTGGGATGTCTCGGAAGTTGGCTACGCGGTGATTAACCCCATGGAGGAGGAGTTGTACCTCTTCAAGCTCCCGCATCAGAACCGGTATTTGAGAATGAGCATCTCGGCGCATAGGTATGCCGCAGCCATTAGGCACTATATCGAGACCCTATGAGGTCTTTTGAGAAGGGGTATAGCATTCTCTTTGGGCGTTCGCCGAGGAGGGTTGCGCTTTACGCAACGGCCCTCTTAGCCTTCTTAGCGGCTTTGAAGGCGCTGTCCGCACAGCGGGCGCCACTTCTTTACGCCTTGTTCGGCGGCGTGATTCTCCTCATACTGCTCTCAGCGGATCGCGCCGTGATTAACCCGCGCAGATCTTACTACGTCGCGGTTATATCGACGCTGGTGGTCTCCTTCTTCGATTTATTATTTCAAAAAGCTCCGCTGACCTTTGCCCTAGTCGGCGCCGTGATAACCGCGGTGGTCCTGCAGTCGCTTAAATGCAGGAGCTTTTGGTACATCGCTCCACTCGTCGCGGTCTCAGCTATTTACTACGCGGTGGGGGAGCTGTACCTTTTCGCCATTTCTCTCCTTTACATATCGGTGCTCCAGCTGACTAGGTTTGTTATAAACAAGATGGTGAGGGGTCTCGACGCCATGTGCATGTTTTCGAGCTTTATCTACTCCGTCTTTGCAGAAGATGACGTTTTGGAAGACGCCTTCAGGGAGTTGGGCAGGTTGGAAAGGGTGCCTCTCCACGTCTTTATCATCGGCGGGAGGCACGTCGTCGTTGTGTCGGACTTCCACCCAGGGCCGTTTAGGCACATCGGCGGCGGTATGCTGGTAGATGAGTTGCAGAAAGCGGTTGAGGGTATGGGGTACAGCTTCACCTTTCTCCACGGCGTTGGTAGCCACGAGCGCGACCCCGTGGACGGGGAATCCCTCAGGAGAATAGTAAACGCGGTCAAGACTGTCTTGGCCTACGGGCGAAACGGAGCCCCGCCCAGGGGGATCTATCCGCAGAGCCACATTGTTGGGGACGTAAAGGTAGTGGGCCTCAGCCTCGGCGCACCGCCGTACCTAGCAGTGGTGAGCAGGGTGAACTCCGCCTCGGACGACATCCCCACCTGGGTTAGCCGGCTTGTGGACACCGGCGCGTATATACTAATCGACGCACAGAACAAATTCGACGGCGCGGTGCAGTGGCGCGAGGTGGACGTGGCGTCGCTCTCCAAGGGGCTGAAAGCCCTCCAGGAGGCCCCGCAGTGCCGCGTCTTCAAAATCGGCGTGGGCAAAGTAAGTGCGCACCACCTCGATGTCCTGGGCTACGAGATTGGGCCGGCGGGGATATCGGCAATAGTAGGCGAGTGCGACGGGGCGAGGAGCTTGCTGGTAGTTTTTGACGGGAACAACCTACACAGCGAGTTGTACAACAAGATCGTAGACACGTTCGAGAGCCGTGGCTACAAGCTGGTTGAAGTAGTAACCACCGACACTCACAGGGCCACGGGAATTGGCATCGGCAAGGGATACCGCATAGTGGGCGAGCGCATAGACCATGGACAGATCTTAAAGGCCGTAGAAGAGGCTGTGTCCATCGCCGAGAGATCGCTCGGCGACCACAACGTAGACTACAAGAGGGTAGAGGTTGAGGCGTACGTCTTGGGTGAGGAGGGCTTTAGGAAGATCCAAGACGCCGTGAGGATGTACAAGAAAGTCGGGGTGTTGATCGCGGCGGTTGTATTCGCCCTGCCAATTCTCCTAATTTCGCTTTTAGCATAAGGTTTTTATAGAGATAAAGGGTAAGGGCCATGAGTCGTGAAACTCCCACCACCGAGGCAGTCCTGGAGTATCTTGAATCCATGATGGAGCGCCTAGACCAGTGGGTAAAAGAACAAGAGAGACAAGTCAAGGAGCTGGAGACGCACGGGGACTCCATGAAAACCGCTGACAGGCTGGAGTTGCTATACTCGGCCCAGGCCATGCTAGGCTACATAGCCAAGGTCCTGAAAGATTTCGAATCTTGGCTAAGCAACCCCGTTGTCACCTCGGTAATGCCCGAGGAGATGCTAAGGAGGCTGGAGGCCATGCTGAGGGAGGTCGCCATCAAGTTCATACAGGTGGACATAGCCCACACCAGCGAGTACAGGGACCTCTTGTCAAAATTCGCCAGAGAGGGCAAGGTCCCCAGCGTCCTAATGCTGTATATACAACAGAGGCCCCAGGCACCTCCGAGGAGGCGTGGAGGGGAAGAGGGGGGCACGCCGAGATTTTTCTAAGGCTTATAGACGTCTAGCCTGACCTTGTAGACGCCGGGGGCGTAGTCTCTCACCACCCTTCTTTCCAGTATCCTGCACTCGGGGCAGTGGTTTTTTACTATCTCCGCGGCCTCACTGAAGGGGTCCTCTTCTCTGCCTAGGTGGTAGAAGTGGACTACGCCCCCGCTCTCGAGACATTCAAAGGCTAGTGGGAGGTATCTATACGCCCCCAGCGGGAGCGTTAAGATGACTCTGTCGAATTTCCTCTTAAAGAGCGGGGCCACCACGGCTACGTCGCCGTGAACCGCCACTGCGTTTTTTATCTTGTTCAGCCTAAAATTCTCCACCATATACTTGAAGCCCCACGGGTTGAGCTCTACTGCCACTATTACCCTCGGCTTTGCGAATTTTGCCATGGCAACCGCGTAGGGGCCCACTCCGGCGAAGAGGTACAACACCCGCTCACCCTCGCCCACCCTTCTCGCCACGTCTAGCCTATCCGTCTGGTCCCTGGAAGAGAAGAACACCTTCGTCGGGTCCACCTTTATGTAGTAGCCATGCTCTTTGTGGAGGACCTCGGTAGGCCCCTCTATCAGCGTCTCGTAGCTGTACAGCCTGTACTCGCCGGAGCGGCCGCCCACTTTGCGCAGAACCGCTCGTACGTGCTTGTTCATCTCGGCAACGGCCTTGGCGATGGCGTACTTATACGGCTCGAGCTCCGGCGGGATCTCGATAATGGCGACGGCCCCAGCTCTGGACCCGATAACCTCAAACGAGGTGGGCACCTTTTCCAACAACTCAGGAGGGACTACGCCGTCTAATCGACGTTTGAGAGACACAGCCTCTTCTAACAGAGCGCTTAAAAAGTGTATGCAGATCCTTTCACGCTCGTTGCGTCTTACTTGACGCAGAAGTGTTGTTGTGTTGTTCAGTCCCTGACCCCTTCTTCATGCAATCAGATGGGTTAGTTATCTTCACATTGTAGAGCTGTAGCTGTAAATATTTATATCTGCACCCTTTGTCTGTACGTGTCTTCGAAGAAGAAAAAGACCGACGCAGAGGCGGCACAAGTACAGGCCGCCGTAGAGGTAAGCCCCGACCTAGATGTGGAGGAGCTGGAGGGCGTGGGCAAAGTCACCGGCGCGAAGCTTAAGGAGAAGGGCTTCTACACCGTCAAGGACGTTGCCTTCGCCTCGGTGAAGGAGCTGGCGGAGATCATAGGCAATGAGGAGAGGGCGCTCCAGATAATCGAGTCGGCGAGGAAGATGCTCGGCCTACACTCCTTCATATCTGCGCTGGAGGTTTACGAAAGGCGCAAGAAGATAAGGCGCATCTCGACAGGTGTGAGGTCGCTAGACGAACTGCTAGGCGGCGGCATAGAGACGAGGGCCGTAACCGAGGTTGTCGGCGAATTCGGCTCTGGTAAGACTCAGCTCTGCCATCAGCTGGCTGTAATGGTCCAACTCCCAGAAGAAAGAGGCGGGCTGGGGGCAAAGGCCATATATATCGATACGGAGAACACCTTTAGGCCGGAGCGCATTATGCAGATGGCGCGGGCCAGAGGCCTAGATCCAGACCAAGCCCTTAACAACATCTTCTACGCAAGGGCGTACAGCTCCGACCACCAGATGATACTGGTAGAACATGCCAAATCGATAGTTAAGCAACACAACGTGGCCCTCATCGTAGTGGACTCGGTAATAGCCCACTTCCGCTCCGAATTCCCCGGCAGGGAGAACCTAGCCGAGAGACAACAAAAGCTGAACAAACACGTGGCCGACCTGCTCCGCCTAGCTGACGCCTACGACGTCGCCGTCGTTATCACAAATCAAGTGATGGCCCAGCCAGACGTCTTCTTCGGGAACCCACTGAGACCAGCCGGCGGAAATATCTTGGCACACGGCGCCACATACCGTCTCTGGCTGAGAAAGTCCAAGGAGAATATCAGAATAGTGAAGATATTCGACTCGCCATACCACCCAGAGGGGGAGGTATCGTTTAGAATTACTGAGGAAGGCCTAATTGATTAAAAACCCCCAGCCCTCAAGTGCTGTGTACGAGGGGAAATTCTACCGCCTCCTCCACCCACGGCCAACAGTCATCATCGTATCTAGGTGCCCAGACGGTAGGTTTAACCTAATGCCTGCGTCCTGGAACACCCCTGTTTCAGAAGAACCGCCTACTGTGGCGGTGGCAGTGGACAAGGAGACGTATACCTACCAGTGTTTGAAGAGCCACAGATATGCGACGCTTAATGTACCGCCCATTGAGGTCGCCGATTTGATATACAAGCTGGGCTCCGTGAGCGGGCGAGAGGTGGACAAGGCGGCCCACTTCGGCGTGAGGCTGGAGCCGTCTGAGAAGGTGGACGTGCCGCGGGTGGCCGGCGCCTTGGCGGCCTACGAGGTGGAGGTGTACAAAGAGGTGGAGGTGGGCGAGGTGGCCTTGTTCGTATTCAAAGTGCTGGGGGTCTGGGTCGCGCCGGGAGTGGCGAACCAGTGGGGCTTCGACTTCAAGAAGGTTAATATCCCCCTCCACGGCGCCGGGAGGGCCTTCTACCGCGTAGACCCTCGGCCCGTGTTCGCCAAGAAGTAGCGCTACTTGCCGTACATGAGGAGGAGCCAGTTGTAGGCGGGCAGGAATTTAAAATTCGACGTGACGAAGTCCCAGAACTTCCTATATGCCTCGTAGGCCGGGTGGCCGGCTAGCCGCGACAAGAGCTGGAGGGCCTCCGCAACGCGGCCCGACACGGCGAGGCTGGCGGAGGCGTCTACGGCCAGGGTGCGGACGAGGGTGTAGAGCAGGGTGTCGCCCTCCACTATCTCGGGGCGTGCCCTCTCGATTACTAGGCCGGCGTCTACCTTAGCCACGAGAGCGTCCAGTAATCGCCTCAGTAAAGCCAGGGAGAGCTCTTGGGCTAGCTGATCTGCGGCGAGTTCTGGCGGGGCGGCCCACACCTCGGCGTACTGCGGATCGGTAACCGCGTGGGCGTAAGCCACTTCTTTAAGAACGGCGTATTTATCAACCGGCACCGAGATTTTCAGCACGTAGAGATCGGAGGGCTCAAGCCTGGTCTCCTCGGCGCCTACTACAACTACGTCGATTGGGCTTGGGCCCATGCTCTCAATTAGCTGCCGTATCTCTGCCAACGTTTCCTCGCCGACGGGGACAAGCGTGACGATTTCCACGACACATACGGAATAAGGCTTAAAAATGGATAATCTAGACAGTTGTATGCAGTCTCCTCGTTTTGACGTCATACTTACCGCCGACAGGTCAATGATGTCGAATTACCACCGTAAGGAGTTTTTGGGCTTCGGCACCACTGGGCCTATCTTCGTGGAGCTACCCTTCGGCTTTTCCGAGCGCTTCCACTCGTATCTATTTGCACCAAAGTTGAAGACTGACAAGTGGGGGAGGCCGGTGGAGGCGCCGTACGGGATGAGGAAGATAGAGGCGAAGCTCCTCGACGCCGGTATTAACGCCGCCGTAATTGATCCAGAACACGTCCACAAGTACCTACCCCACGCCAAGGTGCTTATGCTGAGCCATCACGACTACTTTGGGCTCAACCCGCCGAGTAGCACTTGGGGGGTCATCGTCGGGAAGGAGCCGATGAACGCGGTGTTTTTCAAGGGGTTCATGGAGAGGCTGTCTCCCCATATATGGAAGGCGAAAGCCGGGAACGGGCTTAGGGTGATTGTGGGAGGCCCCGCCGCGTGGCAGTGGCTCTACTTCCCGGAGCTGGTTGACAAGTGGGGCATAGACACTATTTTCGATGGGGAGGGGGAGAGACTTGTGGTGGATCTGGTTAGGAGGGCGGTGGAGGGGAAGCCTCTGCCTAAGTATATCTATGTCGGCGTTGGCGAGGCGCCTAGTCTTGAGGAGATCTCTACGATTAAGTACCCGAGTATAAATGGGCTGGTGGAGATTGGGAGGGGTTGCCCGAGGGGATGCGCCTTTTGTTCTGTCACGCTGAGGGCGATGAGGTGGTATCCGCTGGAGAAGATCGAGGAGGAGCTTAAGGTGAACGCCAGGGCCGGCGTTGTTGACGGCATTTTGCACTCAGACGAGGTGCCCCTCTACGGCTCGACGACTGTAGAGCCCAACCCGGAGAAGCTCGTAGCCTTGCACAAGCTGGCTAAGAGGTACTACCGTAAGGTGGGTTGGAGCCACACGACCTTCGTGGCTGTCTACCACGGCGAGAAGAAGATGGGGAAGTTATTCACTAAGCTGTCCGAGATTATACTGGACGAGCATCAGGACTGGTGGGGGGCCCAGATCGGCCTTGAGACTGGCTCGGTGCGGCTAGCGCGTAAGATTATGCCGGGGAAGGCGGCGCCTTACAAAATCGATCAGTGGCACGAGATCGTGGAGGAGGCCGCCGCGATTATGCACGAGATTAGGCTTATTCCCGCCATTACCCTCATTGTTGGCCTTCCCGACGAACAGCCGGACGACGTGGTGGAGACTATAGAGCTTGTGGAGCGGCTTAGGCCCTACCGGTCTTTGATAGTCCCCTTGTTCTACGTCCCCATGAGCCACGTAAGGACGGACAAGGCTGGGTGGCTGGATAAGCTGAACCTCTACCCAGAGCACATCGACCTCTTGGAGGTGGTGGCTAGGCACTCGATATACTGGGCTAAGGATATTGTGAACAAATTCTACTTCAAGGGTCCCCAGTACTTCTTGGTCCGGTTCCTGGTGAACTACTTTATAAACTACGTTGAGAAGAGGCTAGGCAAAATTAAAGAAGACGTGGAACATTACAAAGAAGCTCTTAGGCAGACAAGAAACAATGCCCGGAAAGAGGTGCTAACTTTCGCCTCCTAGCAAGCTCCTTATTTTATCTCTAAGATCCACCTCGACGCCAAGATGGGCGAGTCCTACGACTGTTGCGAGCATACAAGCATCACCGCACTGCTTGCAACAACTCAGCCGGACGTCTTCCCCGCACTCCACGTCGCCGGAAGTGCACAGGAGCCCGTCAAGGTAGCTCCATATCTTATCTAAGAGGTGCTGTCTGGCTACTTTTTGCTCGAACGCCACCAAGTTGGAGATTCCGTAGAGATCTGTTATGTAGAGAACTGACTTTACTTTTACTCGCGAGACGAGCGACTTTAGGCAGGGCAGAGCTCTCCGTTCTATAGAACCTCCACAGAGCTTAAGGATTCTTCTAAACTCTTCCATAGCCGCATCATCCGCCTCGACGTACGACACCAGCCCCTCTCTCCAATCGACCAGCGCTATACCTCTATGCATACTCCTCCATCTTGAGCTTTATATATTGGTTTCTTCAGCCACACCATGGCCACCGAGCTGTGTTTCGCCTGCACCGATAAGGATTACGCCAGACCAGCCACAACGATCACATGCAGTGTGTGCAAGAAGGAGGTGAGCTGGAGAGAGGCTGTGACGCACTACATGGGACATGGGAAAAAGAGCGGAAATGACGTCGTGTGCCCCATATGTAACACCAAGGTGAAACAGCAGGAGTACAGAAACCACGTGAGGCGCCACTTTGCGGCAAAGAGGGGGCTTTTCTATATCTGCGGGATCTGCGGCCGGAGCTTCGTTACGCTTAGATCGCTGTTGGTGCACATATCGAAGACCCACGAGTAATGGATCTCTTTGTTTTTTTCGCGCTTATCTGGCCTCCCTACGTCGCCAATGGCTCCGCAGTTTTGGCGTCGAGGCTCAAGTGGCGCCACCCGGTAGACTTTGGGCACAACTTCGTAGATGGCCGGCGCCTTTTTGGAGATGGCAAGACATACGAGGGTTTGGCTATAGGCGTTGTCTTGGGCACAGTCGTAGGGTATCTCCCCAATCTCCTACATCCAACATTAACCTTGTTAGATGCACTAATTCTCTCAGTCGCTGCCCTCCTCGGCGATCTGCTTGGGGCTTTTATAAAGAGGAGGCTGTGCATGCCGAGGGGGCACCCCGCCTTTCCCCTAGACCAGCTGGACTTCATCCTCATGGCAATGCTGGTTCGTAGCCTCTACGCAGACGTCCCCGTAGAGTATATAATAGCCGCATCGGTAGTTACGCCGATAATACATAGAGCAACCAACATAGCCGCATACATTCTAAGGCTAAAAAAAGAGCCTTGGTAACAGGCGCTAGCAAGCTCTCCTCAAGCCGATCGCCGCCGTTTGTACGCGTTTCCCTCTCAACGACGCCGCCAGGCATGGCGCTCGCCACTTACGTATGGCAGCGCTTTTCACCATAAGCGGTCCGCCGGTAGACCGCAAATCCGCCTAAAGCAACAGCCTTCAACTCATCTAGGCCGGGCGTGTGGCCGCGAGTATTGCAATGGTCAGTGCGCCGGCTACGCGCGTCTACTATGAGTCTCAAAACCTGTCTCCTTGAGTGAGCGAAATATAAATACATCCCTTATAAGGCATCTATGCACATAGTGATAGGTGACCGTTACACTGTTGCGCTGTTTAAGTTAATGGGGTTTGAGGGTAAGACTATTGAAGACCCCGAGGAGGCTCTTAGTTTCATTAAGAAAGGTCTTGACGTCTACGATGCGATATTCCTAACTTCTAACATTGCAAAGGCTATTAGTAAGGAGCTTGACGAAATCCGCATGCGCAACCCCAGAAAACTAATAGTTGTTGTGCCTAGTGTCGGGGATGGGATGGATCGCGAGGTTAATTATTTACAAATCGTAAGGCAGGTCCTTGGTGGGTGACATAATTTATAAACGTGGCTTGTCTGGAAGGGTATGTCGCTTTTCGAAGATTTAATCCGGACTAAAATTGCAGAGCTGGAGGAGCTTAAGAAGAACCTCCTCGTTAACATAGAGACAAGAATAAGGAAAGACGCCGACGCCGCCCTGAATAAGTATACAGAACTAGTTACTAATCTCGAGAGCGAGGTAACTCTCGAAAGGGAGCGTATCCTCTACGACGCTACAGTCAATGCCAGGAAAAGAATAGCGGAGACCTACGAGGAGCTTCTTAAAGACCTAGTCAACTCTCTCTACGAGGAGGTGGACAAGATAAGAGGCTCAGAGAGATATGTCAAGTTTTTGACATCGCTGATAGAAAGCGCGACGGCGTACATCCAGAGCAGAGAGGTGGTGATATACACATCGCCGAAAGATAGGGGGGTGGTGGAGGCCATCGCGAGGAACATGGGGCTAACAGGACTGGTAAATGAAAAGGATATAAGAGGTGGCGTCATTGTCGCGTCGAAAGATGGAAGCATCGTAGTGGACTACACGTTGGAGTCAATTATACAGAACAAACTAGAAGAAATAAAACACCTCCTATATCTTGAGACACAATGAGCGGAAAAATTGAGTACATATCGGGGCCTGTAGTAAAAGCCGACTTGCCAGGGGCGCGGCTATACGAGCTAGTATTCGTAGGCGAGATAAGACTCTTCGGCGAGGTGGTGAGAGTACAAGGCGACAAGGCCTTTATACAGGTCTACGAGGACACCACAGGGCTAAAGCCGGGGGAGCCTGTGGAGAGGACAGGAGAGCCTCTAAGCGCTTGGCTCGGCCCCACTATCATAGGCAAGATCTATGACGGAGTACAGAGGCCGTTGAAGGACATAGAAGAGATTTCTAAAAACCCGTTCATCACCCGCGGAATTGGATACGACAAGGCGCCCCCACTTGACTTAAAGTCTGAGTTCGACTTCCGCCCCGCGGTTAAGCCAGGCGATGAGGTAAGTCCCGGAGATGTGTTGGGATCTGTAAAGGAGACGGAACTAATGACACACTACATCCTCTACCCGCCTCTGCCAGAACACGCGCCGGGAGTGGTGGAATGGGTTGCGGAGGGCAAATACAAGGTAGACGACGTGATTGCGAGAATTAAGACAAAACGTGGCGTCGTCGAGGTGAAGATGTGGCACAAGTGGCCGGTGAGGAGGCCGAGGCCGTTTAGGGAGAAGCTACCCCCAGTGGAGCCTCTCATCACAGGCGTCCGCACGGTGGACACCATGTTCCCGATTGCGAAGGGTGGCGCCGCAGCGGTGCCCGGGCCCTTCGGCTCAGGAAAGACCGTCATGATTAGGACTCTCTCCATGTTTGCACAAAGCCGGTTCATAATTCCCGTGCTCTGCGGGGAGCGCGGCAACGAGGCTGCCGACGCCCTCCAGGGCCTGCTCAAGCTGAAGGACCCCGCCACCGGCAGGCCGTTGCTGGAGAGGACAACAATTATCGTCAACACCAGCAACATGCCCGTCGCAGCGAGAGAGGCGTCGGTCTACATGGGGACGACCTTGGGCGAGTACTTCCGCGACCAGGGCTACGACGTCCTAGTGCTGGCCGACTCCACCTCCCGCTGGGCGGAGGCCATGAGGGAGGTAGCTCTCCGCATTGGCGAGATGCCTTCGGAAGAGGGCTACCCCGCCTACCTCCCCACAAGGCTTGCCGAGTTCTACGAACGCGCGGGACGCGTGGTGCTGATGGGCAGCAAGGAGAGAATAGGCTCTTTGACTATCGCCGCGTCTGTCAGCCCGCCGGGAGGCGACTTCACGGAGCCGGTTACCTCAAACACCCTGCGCTTCATCGGCGCGTTCTGGCCTCTGTCGCCGAGACTGGCCTATTCGAGACACTACCCAGCTATCGACTGGCTCGCCGCCTTCTCGAGATACGTGGACACCGTTGAGGTGTGGTGGTCAAAGAATGTCTCGCCGGAGTGGAGAAAAATCAGAGACTCTCTCCAGTCCCTACTGGTTAAAGAGGCCGAGCTCCAGGAGATTGTGAGAATTCTGGGCACCGAGGCGCTGAGCGAGTACGAGAAACATATTCTCAACGTCGCGTTTATGATAAGAGAGGGCTTCCTGAAACAGGATGCCTACAACCCAATAGATACGCCATCGGCGCCAATAAAGCAGTTCCTCCTCATGAAGGCAATATATACATACTACGAGGAAGGCCTAAAGGCAATTGAGGCGGGTGTACCCGCATCAGCGCTGAGAGAGTTAGACAGCGTAAAGAGGTTGCCAAGGCTGAGAATGGAAGTGACTAACGACGCCGCCAAGGAACAACTCACAAAATTCATAGAGACGCTGGTTCTGGAGATAAGAGAGAAGGTTGCTAGGAAGTCTTAATATTTTTATAGTATCTACAACCTCGCCACGTGTCTAGAGTCTCTCTTGGGGTTAGAGAAGTCTCTGTAATACCTAAGGAGGAGGCAAAAGAACTCCTCAAAAGGCTAAGGATAAGGCCATGGCAACTACCGTGGATCAGGTCGAGCGACCCCTTAGCCAAGTTGGTAGACGCCAAGCCTGGGGACGTGTTGAAAATAGTTAGGGAGTCTCCCACCGCTGGCGAGTTTGTTGTGTATCGCCTTGTCGTCCCGGGCTAAGTTGAAATTTATATACATATCTCTCTTGTGGGCCGATGGTTGATCTACTTCCTCTACCCGTGATATCACCCTCTGGAGACGGAGGGCTTCTTACAAAAGACGATAGGTGGGCCTTGGTGGAGAGGTTTATAAAAGACAAGGGGCTCGCCAGCCACCAGATAAAGTCTTTCAACGACTTCCTAGACAAGAAGCTCCCCCGCATTGTCGAGGATTTCAAGGTGGTTGATACAGAGATTAAGGGGCTGAAACTGGTGTTGGAGAAAATCGAGGTTGGGTGGCCGAGGATTAAGGAGTCGGACGGTTCCGAGTCCCTTATCTACCCCATGGAGGCTCGGCTCCGCAACGCCACCTACTCGGCGCCCTTGTACCTAACCGCGGTTTTGTACGTAGATGATGAGCCCTACGCCACAGAGACGTTCTACATAGGGGAGTTGCCCATAATGGTTAAGTCGAAACGTTGCAACTTGACCCGGCTGAGGCCAAGTGAGTACCCTAAGAGGTTTGAGGACCCCCAAGACTTCGGCGGCTACTTTATCATAAACGGGAGCGAGCGGGTTATTATAAGCCAGGAGGACCTCGTCGCTGATAGGCCAATTTACGACAAGGGCGACAAGCCCTCCGTGAAGTTCTTGGCCAAGACTATATCCACCGGCATAGGGTACAGAAGCACGTTGACTGTTGAGCTGAACAAAGACGGGGTGATTTACGCCACGCTTTCGGCAATACCCGTCAAAATACCCTTCCCCATTTACATGAAGGCTCTCGGCCTCGAGACAGACGAGGACGTGGTGAAGGCCGTGTCGGACGACCCAGACATACAGAAAGAGCTCCTCCCCTCACTCGTGGTTGCCAACCAGATAGCGATAACCCGCGAAGACGCGCTTGACTACATAGGCGGCAAGGTGGCAGTGGGGCAACCCCGGCCCGTCAGAGTGGAGCGGGCGTTGCAACTGCTAGATAGGTACTTCCTGCCTCACCTTGGCACCACGGTGCCGGATGAGAAGAAGCAACAAGAAATTAGGCTGAAAAAGGCGCTGATGCTGGGGCAAATTGTTAAGGGTCTTGTGGAGCTCCAGCTGGGGAGGAGGAAGCCCGACGATAAGGACCACGTGGCAAACAAGAGGGTGCGCTTAGTTGGCGACTTGATGACCCAGCTCTTCCGCACGGTGTTTAAGCAGTTGCTCCAGGAGCTGAGGAGCCAGCTGGAGAAGTACTACGCCAGGGGGAGGATACCCCACCTGCAGACAATTGTAAGGCCGGACATAATAACCGAGCGCGTCAGGCAAGCCCTAGCTACGGGTAACTGGGTAGGGGGCAAGACGGGTGTCTCCCAGATTTTAGACCGCACCAACTACCTCTCCACTCTGAGCTACCTGAGGCGTGTTGTGTCCTCCCTATCCAGGACCCAGCCCCACTTCGAGGCCCGCGACCTCCACCCAACCCAGTGGGGGAGGCTGTGCGCAGTTGAGACGCCTGAGGGCCAAAACGTGGGGCTTGTGAAGAACCTCGCCCTCCTCGCCGAGATAACCACTGGTGTGGACGAAAACGATGTTGAACAGATGCTCTTACAGCAGGGCGTCGTGCCTATACTAAAAGCTAGAGAGGAGGGGGTCCGTGGCGCCGAGGTCTACCTAAACGGGAGGCTGATAGGTATCCACCCAGAACCGGAAGAATTGGTAAAGACGGTAAGGAGCTTGAGGAGGCAGGGCAAGATAAGCGATGAGATAAACATCGCTTACCTCAACGGCGTCGTTTACGTGAACAGCGACGGGGGGCGCATAAGGAGGCCTCTCCTAGTCGTGGAAGACGGGAAGCTGAAACTCACAAAGGACATTGTTGAGAGGGTGAAGAGGGGGGAGCTCACCTGGGACGACCTATTAAAAATGGGCGTAGTGGAGTACCTAGACGCCGACGAAGAAGAAAACGCCCACATAGCTGTTGACCCCGAGGGCGACCTAAGCAATTACACCCATGTGGAGATTATACCATCCTCCATCCTGGGGGCAATTGCCTCGATTATACCCTACCTAGAGCACAACCAGTCGCCGAGAAACCAATACGAGGCCGCGATGGCCAAGCAGAGTCTGGGCTTGCCGCAGTCCAACTTCTTGTACAAGCTGGACTCCAGAGGTCATATGTTGTACTACCCAGAGAGGCCGATAGTGACTACCAGGGGTCTGGAGTTGGTGGGTTATTCGAAGCGGCCTGCAGGCCAGAACGCCGTAGTGGCTCTGCTCACCTATACGGGGTACAACATCGAGGATGCCGTCATCCTAAACAAGGCGTCAGTGGAGCGCGGCATGTTCCGCTCGGTGTTCTACCGCACATACGAGACGGAGGAGCAGAGATACCCAGGCGGCGAGGAGGACAAAATCGAAATACCTGACAGCTCGGTCAAGGGGTATAGGGGGCCAGAGGCCTACAGCCACCTAGACGAAGACGGCATAGCCCCGCCTGAGGTGTATGTGAGTAGCAGCGAGGTGTTGATAGGCAAAACATCTCCGCCGAGGTTCTACACCACGCTGGAGACAGAGCGGATACTGAAAGAGAGACGTGACGCCTCGGTGGCCGTAAGGCGCGGGGAAAAGGGTATAGTGGACAGGGTCATAGTCACGGAGTCTCCCGAGGGCAACAAGCTTGTTAAGGTGAGGCTGAGGGAGCTCAGAATTCCGGAGCTCGGCGACAAGTTCGCAAGCCGGCACGGCCAGAAGGGAGTTGTGGGGATGTTGCTTAGACAAGAGGATATGCCATTCACAGAGGAGGGCATTGTCCCCGACATAATCGTAAACCCACATGCCCTGCCCTCGCGTATGACCGTCGCCCAGTTGCTAGAAAGCATGGCCGGGAAGGTCGGCGCCGCCACAGGGAACCTAGTAGACGCCACACCCTTTGAGGGGGTAAAGGAGGAGGACTTGAGGAAGCTGTTGCTAAAACTCGGCTACAAGTGGGACGGCAAAGAGGTCATGTACAGCGGCATAACCGGCGAGAAGCTCGTAGCGGACATCTTCATAGGCATTGTGTACTACCAGAAGCTACACCACATGGTAGCCGACAAGATACACGCCCGCGCTAGGGGCCCCGTGCAGATCCTCACGAGACAACCCACCGAGGGCCGCTCCCGCGAAGGCGGCCTAAGGCTGGGAGAGATGGAGCGCGACGTCTTGATAGCGCACGGCGCCTCGGCGTTGCTCTACGAGAGGCTTGTGGAGTCGAGCGATAAGTACACGATGTATGTCTGCGAGCTGTGCGGCCTGCCGGCGTATCTGGATGCCAAGAGTAATAAGCCGAAGTGCCCAATCCACGGCGATACGGGGCAGTTCGCCAAGGTCACGGTGCCCTATGCCTTTAAGCTTCTGCTTCAAGAGCTGATTGCGCTGGGTATATACCCCAAGCTGGAGCTCTCTGAGGTGCTGGACTAAACTTTTTATATTGACTTGTACCAATCGCCGTGTCGTTAAAGGAGGAACTTGACACTATTCCTCGTAAGGTGATTAAATCTATAAAATTCGGAGTCCTTAGCCCAGAGGTTATTCGAAAGTACTCGGTGATGGAGGTGACAACATCGGAAGTGTACGATGAAGGCGGCTTACCGGTGAGGGGTGGTATTTCTGACCGGAGGCTGGGGGTGGCCGAGCCCGGGGCACGTTGCGAGACGTGTGGTCAAACTCACGATGTTTGTCCGGGCCATTTTGGACACATAGAGCTGGTTAAGCCTGTGGTTCACGTTGGTTTTGCCCGTGTGATATATGACATTTTGAGAACTACTTGTCCCAACTGCGGGCGCATAATGCTCCGCGACGAGGAGATTGCGCGGTATAGGGAGAGGCTGACTAGGCTTAGTAAGAGGTGGCGTCTGCTTGCGCAGAACCTGCACGAGAGAATTAGGAGGAAGGCGGCGGAGCGTATGACTTGTCCCCACTGTGGGTATAAGCGGAATAAGGTAAGGTTTGAGCGGCCGTACTACTTCTACGAGGAGACTGAGAATGGCGCCTTGGTTAAGCTTGATCCCGAGATGCTGAGAGATAGGCTTAGTAAGATACCGAGTGAAGACTTGGAGCTTCTTGGGATCAACCCTTCTGTTTTCCGGCCCGAGTGGGCAATTCTTAAGGTGTTGCCCGTTCCGCCTCCGCATGTGAGACCTTCTATACAGCTGGAGACCGGTATTAGGTCGGAGGACGACTTAACTCACAAGCTTGTGGATATTATTAGGATGAACGAGAAGCTTAAAATCGCCATTGAGACCGGCGCTCCTACTAACGTGGTGGACAACCTCTGGGACCTCCTCCAGTACCACGTCGCTACTTACTTTGACAACGAGCTCCCGGGGATCCCGGTGGCTAAGCACAGGGGCGGGAGGCCGCTTAAGGGGATAGCCCAGCGCCTAAAGGGCAAGGAGGGGCGCTTCAGGGGATCTCTCAGCGGGAAGCGCGTGAACTTCTCGGCGCGTACGGTCATCAGCCCCGACCCCCACATCAGCATAAACGAGGTTGGAGTGCCTACTGATATCGCCAAGATTTTGACTGTGCCGGAGAAGGTGACTGCTTGGAATATAGACGTGCTACGGGAGTACGTGATCCGCGGCCCCGAGACTTGGCCAGGGGCGAACTACGTCGTGACGCCCGAGGGGAGGAGGATAGATCTACGCTATGTGAAGGACAGGAAGGCCCTCGCGGAGAGGCTGGCCCCGGGTTGGGTGGTAGAGAGGCACTTAAGAGACGGCGACATTGTTCTTTTCAACAGACAGCCTTCTCTTCACAGGGTGTCTATGATGGGCCACTTGGTCAAGGTGTTGCCGGGGAGGACGTTTAGATTGCACCTGGCCGTGTGTCCTCCGTATAACGCTGATTTTGACGGGGACGAGATGAACCTCCATGTGCCGCAGACGGAGGAGGCTAGGGCGGAGGCGAGGTTGTTAATGCTGGTGGAGAATCACATAATCACTCCGCGCTACGGCGGTGCCATTATCGGAGCGAGACAAGACTACATAATCGGGGCCTATCTGCTTTCTCACAAAACTACTTTCTTAACTAAGAAGGAGGTGGCCTTCCTCCTGGGCGCGGGTAAGTCGGAGGAGGATCCGCCGGAGCCGGCGATACTCTACCCCGTAGAGCTGTGGACGGGTAAGCAGATTATCTCCCACTTCCTACCGAAGGATTTCAACTGGGTGCAACCCACCGCTTTTAAGTCGAAGTGCCAAGACGCCTATACTTGCTATGGCGATGAGTGGATTATCGTGCTGAACGGCTACTTAGCAAAGGGGGTGTTGGACAAAAAATCGATAGGCGCCGAGCAGGTGGACTCTCTCTGGCACCGCATTGCCCGAGACTACCCGCCGGATGTGGCGAGGAGGTGGCTTGACTCGTCTCTCCGGTTGTTCCTAAGGTATCTTGATCTACGCGGCTTCACCTTTGCCATGGACTCAGTCTATATACCTACGGAGGCGTATAGGGAGGTGGAAGAAGTCATAGAGCAGGCCTTGAAGAAGGTTGAAGGACTTATCGAGGATTTCACAAGCGGGCGTCTTGAGGCCATGCCCGGCTTTACGGTGGAGGAGACGTTTGAAAACAAGGTTACAGATATCTTGTCAAGAGTTCGCGAAGACGCGGCGCAGGTTGTGGAGAAGTATATTGATAAGAACTCTGAGGGCTACCTAATGGCTAAGACCGGCGCTAGGGGTAGTCTCGTTAACATAGTGCAGATGGTCGCCACGCTGGGCCAGCAGACTATCCGGGGCGAGCGCATTAGGCGGGGCTTTAGAAGTAGGACGCTTCCTCACTTCCCTGTGGGGGATATAGGCGCCTTTTCTGGGGGCTTTGTTAAACATTGCTTTAGGTGCGGCCTCACGCCTGTTGAGTATTTCTTCCACGCGGCGGCGGGTAGAGATGGGTTGATAGACACGGCGGTGCGCACGGCGCAGTCAGGCTACATGCAGAGGCGTCTTATCAACGCGTTGCAAGACGTCTACGTGGCCTACGATGGGACCGTGAGGTTTGGCGGCTCTATGCTACTCCAGCCCCTATACGGCGAAGACGGCGTTGATGTGAGCCGTTCAGACCACGGCAAGGTCACAGACATAAAGCTACTCAAGATGTGGATAAGATGATCTCGAAGCAGGAGCTTTTGGCAAAAATACAACACGTACTGCCGAGGCCGCTGTACGCTGAGATTGAAAACGCAGTGAAGGATCTAGACGATGAGAGGGCCCTCCGCCTCATATACCGCGTGCTGAGGCTTTACCTAAACTCGTTGATAGACCCTGGGGAGGCCATAGGTATTGTAACGGCGCAGTCGATAGGCGAGCCGGGCACCCAGATGATCCTCCGCTCTTTCCACTACGCGGGTCTGAGGGAGTTCTCCATGGCGCGTGGTCTGCCGAGGCTTATAGAGGTGGTTGACGCCCGGAGGACTCCCTCAACGCCTTTGATGTATATCTATTTGAAGCCTCCGCATAATAAGAGCCGAGAGGCGGCGGAGGCTGTGGCAAAGAAGATACAACAAGTAACTCTAGAGATGTTGGCAAAGGAGGTGGATGTAGATTATATAAGTGGCGCCGTCACAATTGAGCTGGACACAGAGCAGTTGAAGTATAGAGGTTTGAACATAAAGGAGGTGGAGAAGATTGTCAGCAAGGCGAGGGGGAAGGACTTGTCAATCTCTTTCCGTGGCCACACAATTACAGTTACGCTTACCTCGCCTGATATTTTTAAGCTAAGAAAAGTCAGAGATAAGATACTGCAGATAAAAGTAGCTGGGATAAAGGGAGTGAGGAAAGTGGTGCTCCAGTACGACTCAAAAGCAGATGAGTGGTTTATCGTAACTGAGGGGACAAACTTGGAGGCGGTGCTACAACTTGAGGAGGTAGACGCCACGAGAACCTACAGCAACGATCTCCACGAGGTGGAGGAGGTGTTAGGCATAGAGGCGGCCAGGGCTTTAGTGGCACAAGAAATCAAGAGAGTTCTTGACGAGCAGGGCCTAGATGTTGATATTAGGCATATGTACATGGTGGCTGACACCATGACTTGGTCAGGTAGGCTCAGGCCAATAGGACGGCACGGAGTTGTTGGGACTAAGGAATCCCCCTTGGCGCGCGCCGCCTTTGAGGTCACCGTCAAGACGCTGATTGAGGCCTCTGTAAGAGGCGAAGAGGAGGCCTTTAAGGGAGTGGTCGAGAGCATAATTGCGGGGAAGTATATACCCATCGGTACCGGCATCGTGCGCCTTTTGATGCAGTTCTAACAGCCGCGGTGGGTGTAAATTTTTTAAAGACTGCTTTTAGTGGCCCTCGTGATTGATATAGGCAGAGAGCTCCAAGTAGCGATCAACACGGGAAGCGTGGTTATAGGCTTCGAAGAAACGAGAAGAGCATTGTTGGCGGGTACGCCTAAGTTGGTAATTATAGCGGCAAACGCGCCTAAGTGGGCAAAAGACGATATTGAATACTACGCCAAACTAGCCGGCATTCCGATATTTGTTTTTCCCGGCTCGAGCATAGAGCTGGGCGCTGCGGCTAAGAGGCCGCATAAAATAATGGCACTGGCAGTGATCGACCCTGGCCAAAGCGAGATTTTGAAATTAACAGAACATGCCTGATATCCGGTTAACTGAGGAAGAAATTAGATACGCCACGCTTTTTGAAAGCATTACTGGCGTGACCCCTATAGACGTGGTTATAGACAACGCCTATTCTAGAGTTATCTACGTCGTGCAGAAAAACCAAGCGGCACTAGCTGTGGGAAAGGGGGGTTCTAACGTGAAGATGTTGCGGCAAATTGTTGGAAAAGACGTCGAGATTGTGGAGGCAGGCGATACGCCTGAGGAGTTGATTAAGAACAGCCTATACCCCGCCAAGGTGATAATGGTCAAGGTGACAAAAGCCCCCTCAGGCGCCAAAGTTGCCATCACTACAGTGGCACCTGAAGATAAAGGCATTGCGATAGGGAAGAACGGTAAAAACATAGCACGAGCTAAGCTATTGGCAAAGCGGTACTACGATATTGACAAAATAATACTAGCATAGTCATATCTCCTGTCTCCAAGTAGCGCATACCAACACGCCGCATTGGACTTGAGAAGACTCCAAACCACACCACATCTATGTCGTAACTAGCGGCCAGATTTGTTGGCATCACTACCTTGTACTATGAGTGGAAGACCATTATGCTCACTATCGCCGAAAAGGATTAGTAAGGACGCTATGAGCTGTGTTGCGGCAGGTTCAAAAAGGCGAGAGATCTATGCGAACGCCGCTACTAGCGACCGTCACGTCTTGTTGAGTAGCGGCTTCTGCGGCTAATATAGGCGCTTGAGATAGTAAGGTAATGCCAATACATACCAATATAAAGGCGACCCACTGAGTAAATAACTTAGATATCAATGTAGGTAATGGAGAAGGGGAGAGACAGCCTCGTAGCGCCGAGACAAAATTTATTAACTGCCCAAACGAGGAAGGCGTGCCTGGAAAGAAATCACCCTACGGCCTATTCGCAGGCGGCAAGTTAAAGAGGAAGAGAAAACGGTTTAAATGGAACGATGTTACGTACAAGAGAAAAATGTTGGGACTTGTCGAGAAGTATGATCCATTAGAGGGAGCTCCCATGGCCCGAGGCATAGTGTTGGAAAAGGTGGGTGTCGAGGCTAGGAAGCCTAACGCGGCTGTCCGGAAGTGTGTCAGAGTTCAGTTGGTGAAAAACGGGAAGGTGGTAACGGCGTTTGTTCCTCTTGACGGCAGTTTGAACTACATAAATGAACACGACGAGGTGGTAATTGAACGTATAGGCGGCCCAGAGGGGAGGTCGCTGGGCGATATCCCGGGAGTTAGGTTTAAAGTAATAAAGGTAAACGGTGTGTCTTTGTGGGCTATTTGGTCTGGGAAGAAGCAGAAGCCAACCAGGTAATGCCAAGGGTTTCTATTGTTGAAAAATCTCAATTATTTCTTAAAGCCATAGTTGAGGGGGTCCCCCCGTCGCTGGTAAATTCCCTCAGGAGAGTTATAATCTCGGAACTTCCTGTCATGGCTATCGACACAGTGGTTGTGGTTAACAACACGTCTGTAATGTATGACGAGTTTCTTGCTCAGAGGCTGGGGCTCATCCCGTTGACTACGCCGCTCCATTCATTGCCCACCTACGAGGAGTGCGCCACTGGCGTGGCAGATCCCACGGAGTGCGGCACAAGGCTAGTGCTGCAGGTAACTGCCGACGGCGACGTTACTGTCTACTCCGGCGATTTGACATCCGAGAGACCTGATGTAGTGCCTGTGTATAAAGACATCCCGATTGTGAAGCTTGTAAAGGGCCAGAGTATTGTTATTGAGGCTTATGCCAAGTTGGGCATAGCGAAGGACCACGCCAAGTGGCAGGCAGCAACTGCGAGCTATTACTACTACCCGAAAGTTATTATAAAAGATGAGAAGTGTAGGGAGATTTGTAAAGAGATCTGCCCCGACCTAGAAGACCCCGTGAAGTGCACATTTAATAAGGCGTGGACTTGTAAGGATTTATGTAAGGGCGGCTTGGACGTGGAGTGGGAGAAGAATAAATACGTATTCTGGGTCGAGTCATTTGGTAATTATGGCGTAGATGTGGCGTTGAAAGAGGCCTTTAGGATTTTGAAACGGAAGTTTGAAGCCTTTACTGAAGAGCTGGTTAAGAAGGCGTCGTCGGGGGAGAGGTAAAATTTTAAATACAATCCTTGTTGGGGTTCCGATATGCCTCCTAATCCTACAGGCCCGACAAACTGGCAGTTGAGGATGCTGGCGAGGTTTTTAAGGAAAGCGGCGAAGTCGAATTCATCAAATATATGGAGAGTCGTTGCAGAGTTTGTTGAGAAGCCGCGGAGACAGAGAGTGGTGGTGAACGTAGGCAAGTTAAATAGAATCGCCGAGGAGGGTGATGTGGTTATAGTTCCTGGCAAGCTTCTAGGCGGTGGACAACTTAAGAAGAAGCTTGTAGTTGCCGCTGTGGGCGCGTCTCCTAAGGCTATACAAAAGGTTTTAGAAGCCGGCGGCGAGGTGCTGACTATTCCAGAACTTGTGAGAAGAAATCCGAAGGGTAGTGGAGTTAAGATAGTGGTATGATAGAGAAGAGGGTTTTAGAATTTTCGCAACTTCCCGACACCGGCGAGGTTGTAATAGACGCGGCGGGCCATATTGCAGGTAGGTTGGCCACATATATAGCGAAGATTTTGGTGGAGAGGCCTGGCGTGAGAGTAGTGGTGATAAACGCGGAAAAGCTCGCAGTCACCGGGGATGAGAAGATGGTCGTAGAGTGGTTTAAGAAAAAAATAAGTGAGTGGCGTACGCATTACAACCCAGAAAAGGTTGGGCCCAAAGTGCCGAGGAGGCCGGATCGGGTGTTTAAGCGTATTGTTAGAGGTATGTTGCCGAAGAAGAGCTGGACAGGGCGATATGCGCTAAAGAGGCTGAGGGTCTATATGTCGGTGCCTATTGATATGCTGAATAGGAAAAAGCTGGTGGTATACGAGGTGCCGCAGGCCAAGCTGAGGATTAGGCCGTTGCTGAAATACACAACTTTGGAAGAGGTTTGGCGAGCAATTGATCCTAAGGCGTGGGAGAAGTGGAAGAGGGCAAACGAGGTTTGGGGCAAAAAATTAAAACAGGCCACTAGCGGATAGCCATGGATGTGCGTAGTGCGAAGGTTTTGCAGGAGAGCCCTCGGGTGGTGATTTCGGTTGGGAAGAAAAAGACTGCCGTGGCTAGGGCTGTGATAAGGCCTGGGATTGGTCGTGTTAGAGTCAATGGATATCCCTTAGAGTCGTGGCCTATTGAAATGGCTAGGGTTAAGATGCAGGAGCCTTTAATGCTTGCCGGCGATCTTGCTAAGAAGGTTGATATTGATGTAAACGTATCGGGCGGCGGCTTTATGGGACAGGCCGTGGCTGTGAGGATTGCAATCGCAAGGGGCTTAGTGGCGTATTTCCAGAGCCAAGAGCTAAAAGAGCTGTACGAAAAATACGACCCGTATATGCTTAAAGGAGACCCCCGCAGGACGGAGCCGAAGAAGCCAGGTATAAAACACGCAAGAAGCAAGAGGCAGAAGGCCTATAGATGATTATCCCAGTTCGCTGCTTTACATGCGGAAAGCCGCTGGGCCATCTCTACGCTGTTTTTAAGCAGAGAGTTCTCGCCGGCGAACATCCCGGAAAAGTCTTGGATGATCTGGGTCTTGTGCGCTATTGCTGTAGGCGCACATTGATGGCGCACGTGGAGTGGATAGACGACGTTTTGATTTACGAGAAGAGGTAAATCAAGGACTGAAATTTTTTATACAAGCTGAAGTGGGGGTTGCCATGTCGAAATCTCCACAGCAAGTTAAGCTACCCTCTCCAATAAAGGTGCTTACTAAGATGCTTAACAAGGAGATAGTTGCTAAGCTTAAGGGAGGTGTCGCAATAAAAGGTGTTTTGACGGCGTACGATGGTTGCATGAATCTGGTTCTCGACAGTGCCGCCGAGCTGGATAATTCCGGTGAGCCTAAGACGCGCTATGGACGAATTGTGGTTCGAGGTAGCCAGGTGATATATGTCTCGGCTCTGGAGGTGACACCATGACCGTAGTCGTAGAGCAGGTGGACAAAACGCCTGTGGCTAGGCGGCTTGTGGAAATTGTAGAGAGGAAGGGCCAGGGCCACCCCGACTACATAGCGGACGGCATCTCGGAGTGGGTGAGCCGCTATCTTTCTAGGTACTACCTTCAGAGGTTCGGAGTCATCTTGCACCATAATGTAGACAAGACGCTTGTGGTAGGTGGGCAGGCCGCGCCGAGGTTTGGTGGTGGCGAAGTTTTGCAGCCTATCTATGTTTTGGTGTCTGGGAGGGCTACGTACGAGGTGAGGACTAGGGATGGCGTTGTGAAAATCCCGTTGGGGCCTGTGGTGATCCAGGCGGCTAGGGATTGGATTAAGCAACACTTTAGGTTTTTAGACCCAGACGCCCATGTGGTGATAGACTACCGAATAGGCCAAGGATCCGCAGATCTTGTAGGAATATACGACTTAGGCGTTACTGGGGTTCCTCTTGCAAACGACACCTCGGTGGGTGTTGGCTACGCTCCGTTTACTCCTCTGGAGGAGCTTGTGTATAAAACCGAGAGGTTGTTGAATTCACGCGACTTTAAGGCAAAGTACCCGGAGGTGGGGGAGGACGTAAAGGTTATGGGAGTGAGGGTAGGCAAGGACGTGAGGTTGACAGTAGCCGCCGCAATGATTAGCAGGTTTGTCAAAGACAAGAGCCACTACCTCTCTGTAAAGGAGGAGGTGAAAAAAGTAATAGAAGACCTCGCCGCGAAGATCGCCCCCGACTACAACGTAGATGTAACTATAAACGCCGCCGACAAGCCGGAGTTTGACATATTCTATCTCACAGTCACAGGTACCTCTGCAGAGCACGGCGACGACGGCATGACCGGCAGGGGTAACAGAGCCAACGGCCTTATTACCCCTATGCGGTCTATGTCGCTGGAGGCGGCGGCGGGCAAAAACCCGGTGAGCCACGTGGGGAAGATATACAACGTGGTTGCCCAACGCATAGCTGATCGGGTTTACAAAGAAGTCAAGAACATAATAGAGGTGTATGTCGAGATTGTGTCGCAGATTGGTAAACCTATTAACGAGCCTAAGATTCTAAACGTCGAAGTGATTAAAGAGGGGGCGCTGACAAGCGACACAAGAAACGAAATAGAAGCGATAGCCAGGGAGGAGCTCCAAAGAATAACTAAGGTGACTGACTTAATTCTCAGCGGCGAGGTGTCGCTATACTAGCCCTCGGCGGTACTGCTCCACGATTTTTCTCAGGTCGATTTCCCGCCTCTCTTCGATGCGCCGCTTTATTTCGTCTGTAAGTCTCTTGAGGGCGTCAATATCGATCACGTAGTACTCTCCCAGTTGCAACTTTGCAACAAGCCTCAAGGGGACTCCTAAGGTTTTTCGCGCCACGGCGTCGTCTACAGTTTCTGTATTTCTGCAGACGGTGCCAACAACCTCGCCGCCTCTGCACTCCACAGTCTCTGATAGGTGGAGTAGCTTATACCGAGTCCCGAAAGCTTTGAGTATTTCCAGAAACAAGTTTTTCAAAGCGTTTATCTCATCCTCTTTCTGCGTCAGCGCCGCTGTAAGCGCCTCTATTCTGTTCTGGAGCTCTCTGTATTTCATATCTCGCCACTTAGCATCCTCAAACGCTCTTTTTAGCTGCGCATATTCCCGCCTTAGATTTTCAAGCTCTTTCTGCAACTCCATGTTTTCATACTCGAGGGCTTTTATACGAGCTGTGAGAGCTTCGTCTCTTGAACCGCAGGGCTTTTCCACAGTTACGTAGATAACTTTGGTCTCCTTCTCCTCACGTCTCTTCAAGGCCTCGGAGACGGCTTGGGCTATGGAGTAGCCCTTGGCCACGAGGGCCCTGGCATATTCAAGCTGGTCGGGCTTTAGTATACCTCCGAATTCCTTTTCGATTTTCTCAAACTTCGGCTTATAATCCTGATATGCCTTAAACGCGGCCGCCAAGGCGTCTCTCTCGTGAGTTGTCTTAGCCCTCCAGCCCACTTTTTCTAACACCTCTGCCTTTTCCTCCGACGTGAGGTCTCTGCTTGGCACATAGAGCACTGCGCCGCACATAGACGCCAACCGTTTCACGTATTCGGGGGGGTCGGCTACGTCCGTGGCAACAACCACAGGCACCCCCCACTGGTGTACGTACCTGAGCACATCGCCCCGCGAGAACCCTCTTCTAGCCAAGGTGTCGAGGACTTCGCCGTCTAGCGTCAGCACTGCGACACCTGTCACTATACCTGGATCCACTCCAACGATTAGATAGCGCCCGTGGGTGGGGACTCCGCCTTTCTTAGCCGGAGCGGAGTATATAGATACTGCAACGTCGATACTGCGCATGGTCTTTACATACCTCCTAACAACCTCCTTGCTGGCATAAACTATGAACTTGGCAGAGGTGACTTCGCCGGACTCCTCTTTTAGGAATAAGTCGTAGTCTAACTTGGCCTCTTTTAGCTTTGCCTCAATTCTTGCCGCTATATCTCTTATCCTGTGGCTTATGTTTCTCATGTACCTGTTCCTGCTCATACCGCCGGGGGTCGTCGAAATGCGCCTGTAGACAAGCACCACGGTCTCCTCCTCGAAGAGTTTTACAGGTGTCCCCACTCCGCGTCCGGCTAACATGGCTAGGTATATCGCCGTCTCCTGCGGATCCAGCCTCCCCTTCACTACCCCGAGATGTTGCCTCACCAAGTCTTCTGTTCTAACATACCCCTCTCCAACCCTAGTGACCTCGACGACGTTTACGTCATATGGAAGCTTACCGAGAAGTCTTATCACAGATCTGCCGTATTGAAACAGTTCCCCCAGATTGTCCAAGGCCAGCTTTTGAATTCTATACTTCTTAAAAACGGATGCTAGATCTCTGGCGCTAGCGGTGCCCTTCTCCACCACGACGTCGTTATCCACGACGGCGTAGGCAAACAAGCCGCCGGGCGCAATGTCAATGCCCAGGATAGCCACGACTATAGGAAGTCTTGTTTATAAATTTCTGAGAGGAACTGCTCGCCGCTGTCGCCGGACTCTCCCACAGCTAGCAACAGCTCTTCTACTGGGATTTCTACCCCCCACTTCTTGAAAAAAGCAGAAATTGTGGCGAGGTCGCGTCTTAGGTAATATTCTGCCTTTGGATGCCTTGTGGGGACCCATTGGGGCCAGTCTATGACGTATCCCCGGTCCCCCACAATTATGTTGTACGGAGAGAGATCGCCGTGTATGATCCCGATTCTCAACGCCGTGGAGATAGTGTGCACTACATCATCTGCGATTTTTCTCATATCCTCCTCCGCCGACCTGTACAGCTCCACCCCTTCTACATAGCTCATAAGAACTACATGCCGGTTGTAAGCTATCGGCTCCGGGACCCACCCGCCGGCCTCGAACACCTTGCTTAGGGCAAAGTACTCGGCCAGGGCGGAAAGCCTTGTCTCAAACACGTCGGCCAGGTGTCTGTATTTAGACACTTTTCTGAGAAAAGGCCGCTCGTACCTAAAGACGGAGACCCCCCCTCTGTGAAACTTAAGCGCAACTTTAAAACCTGACGGCGTCACACCGGCGTAGACCACAGACTCCTTACCGACTCCGACTGGCGTAGGCGATAAGGAGAGAATCTTGCGTCTCTGGACGAGAGTGTGTAGGGCCAACACGTCGTACCCATGCGTGGTGATCTTCCACCCCCTGTACGGCGCTACGTTCCTCCTCAAGAAGCCGTAGTAGTGCAAACGCTTTATGCTCTGAACAACCTCCTCCTTCCTGTATCTGGCCCAATCAACGACGAGCTCTTCGGGGACATACTCGTATCTGCGGTGGCCAACCTCGATTAATCTCAGTACGCGCAAATCCCGCTTCGTCAATTTGCCGTAGCCCTCCACAACGTCTCTCAACACAAATAAACCTGAACCAGTATTTAAGATCATGAAGAGGGTCGTCACGCTTGTGTCCAAGGAACAAGCCGAGGTTGGGCACAGATTCCGCGTATTCAGCGTGCCTGATGAGTGCAAAAGTTGCAGACTATTTTCTGTATGCCTCGGGAGGCTGACCCCAGGCAGAAGCTACAAGGTTGTAGAGGTAAGGCCCTCCATGGGGCAACGATGCAAGATCACAGACAGCGAAATGGTGCCTGTCGTTGTCGAGGAGGCCCCAATAGTGGGACTACTTCCCCTCAACAAAGCCCTAGAAGGGGTAGTGGTGACGTACGAGGATGAGTGCGCAGGCTGTGAGGGTTGTCCAAACGATGTAGTTAAGAAAGGCGAAAAGGTGAAGGTAGTCAAGATACTCGGCCGCAAGAAGTGCAGAAATAAAGAGTTCGCTATCGTCGAGTTTTTCGTCGTGTCAGCGCCCTCACACGCAGTACTAGATTCCTCAAAGACCGCTCAAGCCCCTTCTCGCGCGCCGTCTTCACGACGTCCTTTAAAATAGACTTGGCCTCCGATGTTTTTCCTTCCCGCGCCAGCTTCTCAGCCTCTCTTAGGCGCATCACTAACTGCGCCGCAACGGCCTTGAGGTCCTCTGCCATGCGCTGGTAGATGTGGCTAACTTATAAAGTTTTAACTAATCTGTTTCGCCTCTCTGTGGATAGAGTGGCGATTTACATCAAAAACCTAGAAGAGGCGCTGGGTTCCTTAACTCTGAAAGACCAATCTTACAGACACGTGGTAGACTTGGCTAGGGCATATCTGAAAGACGCCAAGTATTACTTCTCTATTGGAGATAGAGAGACAGCGCTCGCCACGGTTTCATACGCCGAGGGGCTTCTCGACGCGTTGAAGCTGATAGGAGTTGCCGACTTTACGTGGAAGAAGCCCAGCGAGATAAAAAACGCCAAGACTGTGATGGTCGCCGGCACTTTTGAGATTCTGCATCCTGGACATCTGGCCTACCTGAAAAAGGCGTGGGAAATGGGATATGTCATAGCCGTGGTTTCCTCTGACGAAAACGCCGAGAGGACGAAAAAACGTAAGCTAGTAATTCCACAGCAACAGAGAGCTGAGGTCCTCTCTTCTCTTTATTACGTTCACAGAGTTGTTCTAGGCTCGCCAGGCGACATATTTGATATTTTCAACACCGTGAGACCTGATGTAGTTCTCCTGGGGCCCAACCAGAACGTAAAGGAGGAGGTAGTAAAAAGAGAAGCTAAGAAAAGGGGCGTAGACGTGAATGTAATCCGCCTGGAAGAGCTCAGACAGTGCGAGTTGTGTAGCACTACGCGAATAATTGAAAAAATCTTGTCTACATTTCGCTAGTGCCCTTTAACGCCGAAGCAGCGCGGCGGGTGCAGGAGCGCTTAGCCAAACTCGTGGTTTTTGCCCCCATACCCAAAGCCGAGACTGTGGCCGGCCTTGACGTCGCCTACAGCGGCGATGTAGCATACGGCGCGGCGGTTGTGGTCAAGATGCCCGCGCTGGAAGTCGTCGACGTGGCTTGTTCTGTAAGCAAAGCGGTTGTACCCTATGTGCCGACCTACTTAGCGTTTAGGGAGTTGTCGCCGATGCTCAGGGCATACTTCAAACTACGGGTGAAGCCAGATATTATTTTAGTTGATGGACATGGCGTAGCCCACCCCCGTAGATTCGGCATCGCCTCCCATATAGGAGTTGTCCTGAAGAAGCCAACGATAGGCGTCGCCAAGTCGAGGCTATACGGAGTGGAAGAGGGTGGCTGTGTTTTAGACCCGTCTACAGGCGAGGTCTTGGCGCAGGTCGTAAAATGCGGAGGGAAGAAGTACGTGTCTGTTGGCTCATACGCCACGCTGGAAGATGCAGTGAGGATCGTAGAGACTTTGTGCAAAAAGGGGGATGTCTACCCGTTGAGGGCGGCGCATGAGATTACGCAAAAGATTAAGAAAGCCGCCCTACCTCACGATGAGGACAGGTACCCTTGCTCTTGACGCCACCGCTTGTGATACTGAGCCTAGGACCAACCTCTGTAGCGCTGAGAGGCCTCGGGAGCCCATCACGATGAGGTCCACCCCTTTCTCCTCTGCGTAGTTTAGAATCTCCGTTGCGGGTGTGCCAGACCTAACAGCTACTTCTTCCAGCGCTACTCCCTGAGATTTCAAAGCTTCGGCGGCTTCAGACGCGATTTTCTGGGCTTTGTCTAAAGACGCTTGTGAGGGATCTACTGCGACTGTAATAACACAAACCGAAGAACCAAAGGCCTTTGCCAGGGCGAGTGCGTGAGCCACAGCCTTTTTGGCGTGGTCTGAGCCGTCATATGCCACCAAGATTCTCCTATACATGATGTAGTAGAAGAAAGTAATTTTTATTATTACTTTCCGCCAGACCCCAGCACAAGTAGCCCTCTTATGAAATATCTTCCTAGAGCTATAAATAGCAAAAGCGGCAGGAGAGAGGCTATTAAAGCCGCTGAGAACATCTCGTTGTAGAGATTGCCGGATTGGCCGACGTAGCTGAACACCTTTAGAGTTATGTGGTTGTTGTACGTCCGGGACAGCGCCAGTGGAATAAAGAAGTTGTTCCACCCGCTGATTGTTAGATATGTGGCGACGGAGGTGAAGGCCGGGCCTAGGAGGGGCAACACCGCCTTGGCGAATATCAACATCTCGCCGGCACCGTCTATTTCAGCGGCTTCCACAACGCTACGTGGTATCGCCGTGATGAATATTAACATCATCAACGTTGCGAATGGTATGAAAAATATGAGGAGACCCAGAGCGATGCCGTACAGCGTGTCGAACAGCCCTCTTTCTGTCATAAAACGGGCAAGTGGAACAACCGCTGACTGATATGGCAAGTAGGTAGCCACGGCCACTACTACGAGAAGTACGTCTTTCAGCTTAGTCGTCGCCCTCCACAACGCGTATGCCCCCAGAGAGCCAATAAATGCCGCCCCTAGAGCTGTGGGGATTACTACCAATGCTGTGTTTAGCAATACAGGTGCGAGCTCACCGGCCACTCTGAATAAGGTGGTCAAGTCGATATTTGTGCTCGGCACGTACACCGGAGTGGTTAACACCTCAGAAAGCGGCTTCAACGCGCCTATAGTCAAGACGTACAGGGGCAGTGCCCACAATGCGCCTATTCCCGCAATTATGAGGTGAGGTAGGAGTCTCATTTTATCCATCGTTTCAGACTAAGTAGAGCGTATGGGATTACCATCACTGCCGATATTGCTATTATCACCACGGCCGACGCGCTCGCCACGGCTAAGTAGAAAGCTGTAAATTTCATAAATGTATACATTACAAGAGTCATGGTATTAGGATTTAAAAAAAGTATCGAATAAGGTAAGTCAAACATTTGAATTGCAAATAATGTAAAAAATATTGTAGATATTATAAGACTCTGCTTAGATTGAGGAATTACTATGCTTAACATCGTATAGAGCTTGCTAGCCCCGTCAATTTGAGCTGATTCCAGTTGTGACTTGTCCACGTTGTAGAACATGGCTAGGTAAAACAGCGTAGCTAAGCCGGAGTAGACCCAAACAGAGACTAGGGAAATGCTCCAAAATGCTGCATCTCCTTGTAGAGGGTTTCCTAAAAAGCGGCCTATCCCCCTGTCCGCGTCTAGTAGCCATCTCCATATTATCCCCGACGCTACTAGAGAGAGGGATAGGGGGTATATAAAATACGCCGTGAGGATATTTCTCCACGTGGCACTCGCCACGTTGTAGATGAGAGATGCTATGACGAGCCCCGCTAAGTTGCCCACAGCTACCAGCACGACAATCCAGAACAGCGTTTTAACCAAGGCGCTTTGGAACAAGGGATCTGAAAAGAGCTGGAAATAAGTTGCAAGCCCAACAAATCTGTAGTCTGGGTTCAGCACTGAGAAGTTAGTAAATGAGAAGTACAAATTCCACGCCAAGAAGCCGTAGAGGAGTATTGTAGTAATAAAGAGGGGGAGAGAAAAAAGTATTAGGGTTATCCTCATTTAACCCACGGCGGTTGGTAGCCGCCGAAGGGCTTACCCGGCGCGCCGAGGTACCAGGTGTCCTTCCACAGGGAGCGCTCTGTGGACAGCGCTTTTGACAAGGTGTCGTACCACAGATCTGCCCTCCCCGTCTGCACAAGGACTATGGCTTGTTGCAACAACATCTGCCAGACGTCTGAGAACAACGCGCCGTGGGTAAGGCTGAACACGTAGGATCTGGCGTCTCTATACTCCTGTACTTCCCACCTCTGTATTGGGGTGGGGTATATTGCGGGATCTATGTTCTTGTACACTGCTATTGAGCCCTTTAATGGGTTGAAGATAGACTGCCCCTCTGGCCCCGCGAAGAACTTGACAAACTCTATGCCCAATTGCGTGGTCGGACCGCCGGCCGGCACCGCGACTGAGTCTATCACCAGATTGTAAACTCCCTGGGTCCCGGGGAACGGCGCGACAACTATGTTACAGTCTGGAGTTATCGAGGTGTAGGGGCACATCTTCACCTGGGGATACACGTTGTATATTAGGCCCACTACCCAATCCCCGTCTACGTGAGCCAGCCCTTTGCCCGCAACTAAGTCAGCGACGGCGCCTGTCCAGTCTAGGGCTGGCCAGTTAGCTGGGAATGACTTAGCTAGTTCTAAGAACTTCTCCGTGGCTTGTTTTAGCGAGGGGTCATCGGGTGACAGAGTGCCGTACATGAACATTATAAACTTCTGGGGCCCCGCCACCGCAAGGAAAACTTGCTCCCAGAGGTGTAGCACTGTGAACTGATCTGCGCCCGCTTGGATTAGGCATGGCATCCCGGCGGCAGAGGCCTTCTTGCAGAGAGCAACCAAATCGTCTAGGGTTGTGGGGACAGAGCCGCCGAGTTTGTCGAGAACTTGTTTGTTTATGAAGATGAGGTTAGCCCTGTGGATATTGACGGGAAGCGCGAAAACCTTACCGTTGAGGGAACACGCAGACAGAACGTCAGGCGCTTGGGTAGACATATCTATTTCCTTGGCCACGTTGCTCAGCTCCATAAAGCTGGCCTCGCCCTTCGGTGCAACGTAGATATAGCTCAACATCTCGGGGCCGCAGTGTACTTGGAATGCAGCCGGCGGATTCCCCGCCTGCATCAGCGCCAAGATTGCAAACTTGGCATTCACACCGGCGCCGCCAGGCACCGCCGTCTTCTCTACAGCGATGCCGGTCTTTTTAGTAAAGTTTCCAATAACGGCATCGATGGCAAACCTCTCAAGACCAGCCCACCAGGTGTAAAACGTAATCTTCTTAGGGGCCGACGGTGTGGTCGGCTGAGGCGATGCCGTAGTCTGTGAAGGCGGCGCCGTAGTTTGCGGCTGTTGCGACATAGAACCGAGGTAATACCCCAACAACGCCACAACAACCAACGCGACAACAATCCCTACTACTTGAGATAACTTCATATGATTGAGTAAACTTGGGTCTTTAAAGTATAATCTTATATATGTTTATAAAGCAGTTATATAGGTAAAGAGGGGACTCGATAAGAATCACCTTGAAACCCGAACTATAGGCCATTGCATAATAGAAGATATTTCTGAAAGCTTTGTCAAGATCAAGGCCTCACGCCTTGGCTATTTGCATAATGCGCTCTGACTGGAAGGCATTTTTCATTAATATATTATGGCCTTCGCCCCCAGCCCACCCTCTCTTCTGGAAGCTGGACCATCACAGCCAGCTGGTGGCAGAGTTACGTCTTACCAGAGCCGAACTCGACAACAATCTCCATGAAAGCTGGTATAAAACGTTTAGTGGCGCCGGGGGTGGGATTTGAACCCACGC
>FPIC01027625.1_pt1 | contig 39723 bp, 33 predicted proteins | sample 1504481 | NCBI WGS metagenome assembly FPIC01 (sample SAMEA4475357, study PRJEB15587) | soil metagenome | biome: Soil; feature: Field | place: India | collected 2015-03-11 | depth 0 m
AAATTGGTGTATTAAGTAGGTTGTTTTGACAGTCAGACTGTGGTGGGTCTGACTGTTTTTTTTTGCCCTTTTAAGTATTATTACTTACTGCAAGAGCCTTGCTTCTAAGAAAATTGTAATTACAGAATAAATTTATTTTATTTGTGCTACTATTTTTTTACAGCACAACCTGCTTCTATTGTGCATTTTTTAGGTGTACCTCACTAAATATCATATAACTATGAATACACCCTCTTCAAGAAGATTATTTTTAAAGAACCTAGCAGCGGCAAGCGGCTTGCTATTTTTACCGGTAGGCAGCATGGCTGCAGGAGTAGCCAATTCATTAACCACCCCCCGCTTTAAATTTGGCTATGCAGCAAACACCTGGGATACACAACCCAACCAGGCCATAAAAGATATTTCTGAATTGGGCTTTAAGGCAATTCAATTGCAAGCAAGGGTTATCAATAAACAAACGCTTACTCCCGAAAGCCTTAAGGAAACCCTGCGCAAGTTTAAACTGGAATTGCCCATACTTGCCTGTGGTCTTGTAGATATATATACCGCACAGCCTACTACCAGTTTTGAAATGCCATTACAGTATGCAGACTTTGCTAAAAAAGCAGGGATAGAATATATCCAGGTTACAGGATCGCCTTATCCAGCCACTAATCAGCTTAACCCACAGGATTTAACCAAACTGGGCAAACAGCTAAACGAATTGGGCAAACGCCTGCAATTAGATTATGGCTTAAAACTGGCCTTTAGCAACCATATACATTATTTAGGAGCCTCACCAGCAGAATTAGATAAAGTAATGGCTGCCACAGACCCCAACTGGGTAAAACTGATTCTGGATACCGGCCACTACAGGCAAGCAGATGGCAACCCGATACTGGCTATTCGCCAATACCGGGACCGACTCGTGCATTTGTACCTTAACGATGTAATGGCAAGCGCTTCACTTGATGGCAGCGATAAAAACTACCAATTTGTAGAACTGGGCCGTGGCAATGTAAACTTCCCTGCTGTTTTTGCAGCCCTGCGCGATGCACAGTTTAAAGGATGGTGCATTATAAAGCTAGATACCCTACCTGCCCAGACGCGCACCCCTCGAGAATGCGCCCAGATTAGTAAAAATTATATAAGTCAGCAACTAAAGTTCAAGATGTAAGCATTAAAAGCATCACCTATTTATACTCGTTACCAAGCTTTATTTTACGCCCTTCTTTATTACTTTGCCAGGCTGCTTCCAGCACCTCTATAACCTGGGCGCCCTGTAAGGCTGTAACTTCAAGAGGCGCCTTACCTAATATTGCCTGGTAAATATTCTGGTAATATGCACTATAATTGCCGGCCAGGGTCTCTACCTTTCCTGTAACATGCAAGCCATTCATCTCTGTATTTAGTGTACCCCAGGCAGAAGCAGGCTCTTCGCCCCACCCTGGCGCTTCAGGGCTTTCCCCGCGGTTTAAGGCTGCTTCCTGGGGGTCGGTACCCCATTTTAAAAATGAGCCCTGGGTACCATGCAATGTATACCGAGGCCCTTGCTCCCGTACCAGGTAACTGGATTTAAGGGTAACTTTTACAGATGGATACTCAAGATGTATACAGTAATAATCGTCTATTTTACCATTCTGCCGCAGAGTGCCTATATCCGCCCAAACAGCTTCCGGCCTACCAAATAATACAAGTGCCTGGTCTACCATATGGGAGCCCAGATCATACAATAAGCCGGTAGCGGGGTCTGGCTCTTCTTTCCACGAACCTGTTTTTATGAAATTTCTGAAACGGTCAAAATGAGCCTCATATTCTACAAGATCACCCAGCCACCGTTGCTCAATTATTTTACGTATGGTTTGAAAATCGCCATCCCAGCGCCTGTTCTGGTATACACTCAACAACTTTCCTTTTTGCTGTGCCAGGGTGTGCAAAGCATAAGCCTCTGCTGCTGTAGCTGTAAAGGGCTTTTCTACTACCACATGCTTGCCTGCTTCAAGGGCTTGCCTGGCCATATCAACATGTAATGCATTAGGTGTATTTACTACTATAACATCAAGGCTGTCATCATCCAGGAGCTCGGAGTAGCTACGTACTATTTTTACACCGGGGTACCGGTCTTTGGCACGAGAACTGTTCCTTTCCAGCACACTCATTAATTTAAAGCCTTTGGTGGCATCAATAAAAGGAGCATGAAAAACCTGGCCCGACATTCCAAAAGAAGCCAGCCCTACATTAAAAACGTTACCCTCATCCATAGTATAAAACAGCTAAATAATTATTTGTTACAGTTGCAGGGCCAAATAAAGGAAGCAAGTAGCTAAGATCAAAGGCCAATAAAAAAGGAGAGCCAAATTTGACTCTCCTTTTTTATTTATTCACTATGCATTAAAGATTGTGTTTTCTTTCACGGTCTAATCTTTCTCTTTCTTCTCTTGACATAGGAGGGCGGTTTTCATCTCTCTTATCTACATCAATTTTAGTGCTGCGCACGGTATCACTAATCTTTTCTTCGCGTTCTGTAACTTCTTTATTCAGGTTGATCTCTTCTACAACACGTGCTTCTTTAGATACAACAGCTTTTTCAGAACGTTCGGTTATTTCCATTTCACCTTCTTTAAAGTTGGCAAAATCAGCATCAGTAGCTTTACGATCTACCGGCCTGCGCTCTACACGTACATGCTCTTCGCGTAAACGTAATCTTTCTTCTACAGGACGCTCCACAATACGGCTACGGATACGAACGCCACCACCTTCTACAGATCTTTTACCAACGTGCATCTGCTCTTCAATTACAGGAATTGACCTGGCAGTGTCGCTTCTATCCATATCAGCTCTGCTTCTATCAGACTCCATTGAGCCAGACTCGTTTGTATAGCCATATTGAGAAGCTCTCTCATCAATATCAATAGCGCCGCATTTATCCAAAATATCTGCAGCACTTCTGGCCTCGTCTATAGAGCGTGCATGTACAGTTACAATAGAGTCGCAGCTTCTGGCTGCATCAGAATAAGCTGTTGATTGCTTAGTACTACCAAACAGGGAGTTAAAAAACTGAGTTATGCTATCTTCATCACGGTCTTCGGTGCGCGATACGTTTACCGATCCGGCCGATGAAGAGCCAGCACAATCATTAGAAATGTCTATAGAATCGCGGTTAAGACCACGGCTTACAAGTTGCTCAAGGGCCTCCTGGGCCGACCTTTTATTTTCAAATAATCCAATTACGGTATGTGACATAGTTTAAAAAATTTAGTTTAAGTTAAAAAAATTGAGATATGGATCTCAAGCCTCAAGATTGAGTAGGGGTATTATCATCTCTTTCAATGTCAATTTCCTCTTTGCGTAAGGTAACCTGGCGGGTTTCTTCGGTTTGCACCTGCTGCCTGGTAACACGAAGCTCCTCTACCAGCATAAGGCGTTTTTCGGTAACTAATACCTCTTTTAAAACAGGTATAATCATGGTGTCACCTTCATAGCGAACAGGAGGCGGAGGAGAGTCTACATATTGGTTTACGGGCACGCGTTCAATATTGGTCTTTTCATGCATAAGCTGCATATTAACAGACTCTTCATGCTCCGTTACTTTTTTAGAAATGCGTACTTTACCACTATCTACCAGCTCCTTGCTAATGCGTACCTGCTCTTCAATTACCGGTATAACAGCAGATCCTGCTACTGTTTTAGGGGCTGCAGAAGCCTGTATATCCTGATCGGGTTGTTTGGGAGAATTTTCACTGTTGAGATTCTGGTTCATATAATTTAATACGCTTCCTCCCTCTATATGTTTAGGCAACCATCAATAATAGATTGTATTTACCAAACATTTAACGTTAAGTTATACCCAGTCAAAATATATACACAATTTATTAATTTACAGATACTTACAAATGGTTAAAATTAAAATTTTGAGTACAATAAAACTGGACCATATTTATATTGATATTGATGACACCTCAGCACACAACTTCCGGGAGCTTAAAGGTATACTTACAAAACCGTTACGGAATCGCCTACCTTGATAACACCAGTTTCCATAGCCAGGCAGTTTTGCCCAAACATTACTTTATTATGTATGGTACGGTATTTAGCCAGGGTACGCAAAGGTTCTTTACCTGCGAGGCCTGTTTGCTGATTTACGGTAGTAAGCACACACCTTGCACAGGGCTTTACTCCTTTAAACCTGGCCGAACCTATAGAAAAGTCTTTTAAATTATCTTCAGCAAAGGGCTCAGCGCCACTTAGTACTAAACTGGGTCTGAAGCGATCCATGAGTACAGGCTGATCCAGCCGTTGGTTCAAGTCATTTAGCGAGGCCTGGCTGATAACCAAATAGGGATACCCATCGGCAAAGCTTACAGTTTCATCGTTAATGGCGTACTTTTTATCAACAGGCCTTTTGGTACTTTCGGGCATAAACATAAGGCGACAGCTTTTGCCGAGCATATCGCTAAACCACTCATCGCAGGTATTGCTTACTTGTTGGCCTGGTACAGTATCATCCCAAATGGTTACTTGGGCTATATTATTTGTTTGAGGCTCAAAAGGAATATGTAAAAATTTGCCAGGGTGTAGCTTATGATGAACCTGCAGGCCATCCGGATGCAGGCTTACCTGTAGCAGGGCCATTTCATGGAATGTGCGCTGAGTTAAAAAGTGGTTCTGGTCATCTACCAGCATCCAACGCCGGTCATATTGCAGGCCACGTTCTTCTACTACAGCCTCTTGCACACTAATCCCCCCCAGCGATTTGATAGGGTATATATAAATATCTTGCAGAATCATGCGCCAAATATAGAAAAATAAGCCTTATGGTGCTGGCTATTCTTCTTCGTGCTCACGGGCTTTCTCTTTACCTTCTTCTATTTTCTCTTCAGCTTCTTCTACATCGCCCGGCTCTGCCTGGGGTTTTCGCTCAACGTAGTTTTCTCCTGGCTCAAAAGTAAGTTTTACAAACATCGGGAAGTGGTCTGACCCAAAGCGCTCGAGCCGCTGTATAGAAGTAAGGCCAAAATCTGCAGTGTAAAAAATATGATCAAGCGGGTATCTGAACAATGGAACAAACACACTATAGGTATTATATAAGCCCCGGCCTTCTCGAGGATCTACCATACCTGTATAGCGTTGAAAAAGCCTGGAAGTATGCGACCAGGCTACATCATTCAGATCTCCGGTTACAATGGCGGGCCTTTGTTTCAACTTAGCTTCTTTGCCTACAAGAAGGATTTCAGCATCTCTTTCATCAGTATTCTGGTCGGGCATGGGTGGCTTGGGGTGTACGCAATACAGATCAAAAGTATTACCCGATGGCAGCTGTACGGTAGCAATAATAGAGGGCACCTCCTTCTCTATAAGGAACCTCACTTTTTCATCCAAAAGCGGCAACTTTGAAAACAGCATCATCCCATAGGTGTTTTCAAGAGGGTATAATACCTTATGCGGATAATCTGCAGCTAAAGGTTCTAATTGCTGCGCCCACCAGTTGTTTGGCTCATTAACCAATAAAATATCAGGCTGGTATTTATGAACTAGCGCTACAAATTTGGCGGCTTCTGTGTTATCCATCCTTACATTGCTGATCATGAGGCTAAAAACATCCTTCTGCTTAACCTTATTACTTGCTTTGGCTTGCACCGGGTATAAAGGTGTATAGATAAACACGTAAGACATTTGGTAAACAAAAGCCACAGCCAATGCAATTAACCAGATCTCCTTATAAGGCTTACTAAAAAATGAAAACCGTAAAGCCAGTAATATACTTACCATGCAAAGCACAGCAATCTGGGCCCTGGGATAATCAAAAACCCGGATCCACCAGAGGGGTGTTTTAATAAGAGGAAGCGCAGTTGCAAGCAATGCCAAAGCCCCCAGGAATAGTGATACAAAACGCATAAAAAATATTGGATAGAAAATAGCTGCCCAACCTATACGCATACAGAACAGTAGGGTTTACACCAATAAAAAACACCGTTCCGGCTGTAGCAAAATGCAGCCGGAACGGTGTTCAGGTACCGTACTTTAAAAAATAATCAGAACCGGAACAACGGTCTGTATTCATTAAACAAGCCCCATGGAATAAATGCCAGCATGATAAGCAAGGCAATACCGTAAAAGATAAAGGCTCTTTTGTGCTTGAGCAGGTCTGAATTTGCTTTTTTAGAACGTATGCGCCCTACCTGCGCTACAACAACGGCAATTACCATACCTGTAATATGCTCTACTGCCCAGAAACGAAGGCTTGCACTGCGCATGGCATCTCCAAAATTAGAAAAGGCTTGTTGCGCAATAGGACTAAACACAAAGTATAAAAGCACTCCCACCAAGAGTTGGGTATGTACAGAAGCTATAAATAAAACGTTAACCAGGTTATCGCCTTTGGTAAAAGGCTTATTGCCCTGCCAGCCTCCCAAGGCCTTTATAATGGCTATCAGGCCCAAAATAAGCACCAGCCAGCGCAGAATGTTGTGAACTTGTAGTAGTGTTAGATACATAGTAATTGTTTGTTAAGCCTGCCAAAATTAACGTTTATTATGATAATGTAACACTCCCTATAAAAAAAAGCAGCCTTTCCTTTTACACAAAAGGAAAGGCTGCTCTCAGATAAAAAGGTGAATATTAATTTAACCCCGAATGGTAGCGCTTATATATTTTTTCAAGCATACCGAACAGGGTGTCGTTTTCAAGGTGAAGCATCTTCCGGGCTTGCTGAGGAGTAAACTCATCAGCAAGCAGCAACAAATAAAGCTGGTATGACGCATATAGCTCATCCAGGTCATCTCCGATTGCATCTAATAACAAAGGCAATTCCTTTATATCCGGATAATCGGTATCGGGTATAAGCGACTCCAGCATATAGCAGGGTACACTTGATATCTCTTCTTTATCTTCTGCTGAAAGCTCACTTTCATCTTCTCCTTCAAAACCTTCTTCTATGGAGATCTCGGGCTTGTATACTACAAAATGGAACATATCCATATGTACATAGTCGCCAGCAACTTCTACAATATCCAGCACAGTAGGCTCATCCATCCAACCGCTGCTCAGCTTCTCTGCAATACTCTCCAGGGCAACAGTGGCCTCTTTATTCGGTACTGACAAAATAGCGTTTAACTGCTCAAAATCACAGAACAGATTTATATAAGTTGCTTCTCCTTCTATAGTTGCATAGCCACAAAGAGTTACTCCATCACCTTCGTCATAAATAACGGTGCTTATCACAAAGGTTTGAAAAAGAGTATACTCTGGCTCAATTATGCGTGTAGACATAGGCTGTGTAATGTTTGTAAAGGTAAATACGTACAAAAGCCGTTTCCTGGACGTATTAAAGCACTAGTATTTACAAGAGAAGAGAAATTCTCTTTTTTTGTATTTAGGCACTTTCCTTTAAGATAACCACCTTTTTCAATAATTCCAAATGCAGCTATGCCTCCTCTTCGGCCTGGCTTAACAAGTGCGGATCAATAGACTTGGATGCGCCCGCTCCCAGCTTTTTGAGGTTTTCTACCTTACCAATAAGGTTGCCCTTACCGGTGCTTAACTTATTCATGGCGGCCTCGTAATGCTGCTGTGTGCGGTTAAGCCCATCGCCTATTTGCTTAATATCTGTAAGCAACCCTACAAACTTATCATATAGCCTGCCACTTTCGCGGGCTATTTCAAGTACGTTTTTCTTTTGATTTTCCTGTTTCCAGATACTGGCAATGGTTCGTAGCGTAGCCAGTAAGGTAGAGGCCGTTACAATAACAATGTTATCATCCAGGGCTTCTATAAACAAACGGTTATCGTGCTGCATAGCCAGGGTAAAGGCAGGCTCTACAGGCACAAACATCAGCACAAAATCAGGACTGTTTACACCGTTTAACTGCTCGTATTTACGAGCCCCTAATTGCTTAACATGGGTTCGTAACGCCAGGCAGTGCGCGTTTAATGATTGGGTAGCCAACTTATCGTCTTCACAGCCACAATACTCTGTATAGGCCACCAGCGATACTTTAGAGTCTATTACCAGGTGCTTGTTTTCGGGCAGATAAATAACCACATCGGGCCGCGACTGGTTGCCATCTTCCAGCTTAAAGGATTGCTGGGTACGGTAATGTATATCCTTGTTAAGGCCCGATTTCTCCAGCAATGACTCCAGCAACATTTCGCCCCAGTCGCCCTGCATTTTTTTATCGCCTTTCAGGGCTTTGGTTAGGTTTACGGCATCTTCTTCCAGGCGCTTGCTTTGCTCGGCCAGTAAGGCAATCTGTTCTTTTAAAGAAACATTGTCGGCCAGGCTTTTCTCGTAGGTATCCTGCACCTTGGCCTCAAACTTATCAATCCGCTCTTTTAAGGGATTTAATATGCCGGCCAGATTGTGCGCAGAGCTGCTCTGGAAGCTCAACGCATTTTCTTTAAGTACCTTACCCGATATTTGCTCAAACTGCTCCAGCAGCCTTTTGTGCAAGTCTTCAATTTCGCCTTTCTGTCCTTCAAGCTTCTGGCTCAGGTAATGGTAATCGGTTTGCAGTGTATTAAGCTTGGCCGTAAGGTCCAGTATGGTGGTTTTCTGGTCGGCATTTTCAATCTTAAGCTCGGCCTGGGTGCGCTCCTGTATCTGCTTTTCTGCATTAACAGAGGCCAGTTGCATTTTTACTGAAGTAAGCTCTTGCAGCTGCCCGTCTGCCGCAGACCTGGCCTGTTGCTGCCCCTGGCGCCCGGCCCATAAATATCCTGCAAAGGCTCCGGCTATAAGGCCGATGAGTAGAAAGAGTATATCCATAGAAGAAGTTTTACCTGCATATTGCTGCAAGCTCTATAATGTAACCTGTATTAAGCAGGTTTATTTTAATTATATAATTTTACCAGCTTATACCAATACAGTAAATGTATGCTGGCAAGCCAATATATTGCATAGAGAGCAGCAACCTATAAAAGGAAGCCATTGCTTAGTACACTCAGGCTTCCTGTAAAGTTCAGGGCTTGGCCCATCCACGCACCATTTACTTATTGTAAGTTAGCAAATATTGCCTGAAATTACCGGGTATGTGGCTTTAAAAGTGCTGCGCCAATGCTACAGCGCAGGCAGTGTTTGGGCATGCAAAATTCATTGTACAACTCAATACTGCCCTGGGCATCGGCAGCATTGCGAAGCTCCAAATTGAGGCTCTTCCAGAAACGGGTAATCTTGTTATCTTCCGCAGGCAGGTTTTCCAGTAAGGCTATGGCACGATCCAGGTAAACCGACTGGTCTTTTTCGTGAGAGTATGCCACTAACAAGGGGGCAACGGTATTGATGAGAATGTTTTCGAGGCTATCTGGGCCCAGGGAGCTGATATGGCGCTTGCTTACCTTACCCAAATCATAATGCTGCTGCCAATAAGAAGAAGGCTCGGCCTGCAAAGCATGCATAAGCTGCACCGGACTCTCAGTAGTAAGAAAAACACTGAAAATATGAGGGCTTTGCTTTAGCAGGGCAGCTAATTGTGCAAGGCGCACTGTAGGAAAGTTTGCCGGCCGTAGGCGCAGGTACTTCCACTCATGCCTTTGCAACCCCGTAGCGGACAGGTTGTACTTTTTGCTTAGAAAGACCCATTCGCGCTGCAGCTGCTGCAGGTATCCCTCTTCCAAAGTACCTTCCAGGAAACCGGCTTGTCCAAAAAGCAGCGCCTCAACCTGCAATAACTGGTCGGCATGCTTACGGATCAGCTTTAAGGGCATTGCTTCTGCAAGGCGCATAAAGGCCTCGCTGTTAATTTTAAAACCCAGGTTTTGCGCCAATAACCGGTATGCAGCTTCTTCCCAATCGTTACCTGTAAGTTTATATACCTTTTTTACCAGGCCTGCCTTACGCTCCAGGCGATGCAAAAGAGAGCGGTCCAGCATTGACATTTTCTTGATACCTGATACCTGCCTAAAAAGTGGCTGACAGGGAATAACATAAGGATTACTGAGAAAGGCTTCCCACTTTTGAAGCAAGTCGGCAGGCACTCTTTCTTTTAAGGCGAGGGTAGGCAGCACACTACCATTAGGCAAGGCAATAGGTACATCGGCCTCCCATACTACATGCAAAATAACACCATTGTAAGCAGGGTTGTGCTGATGTCCATGCTGCAACCATTCGCTTGCCTTTACATGTACTTCTACATGGCCGGCCCACTCAATAGAACCTATCCTGATACTGGCTTCGCTAAAGTCAGGACCAGCATCTGTATTATAGAAACCAGTGTGCAACACCTGCACCGGCTCGCCATGGGTAGTACGTAACCCATCTTTAGTAAAATACTGGTATTGCCAAACATAATGGAGCAGCGCTTCTTTCATGAACAACATTTTTTCTGCAATACCCTTAACCGGCCCACCCTTAAAAGTAGCCAGGTGCAAAGCATTACAGCATCAGGTGCTATACTTGAAGTAGCTGTACGTAAAACTACTTACCCAAGGTACTTATCAAGGTAAATGGTCATTTCTTCCTGCATGGCTTTGGCAGCTTTACGGGCAGCTTCTGCAAAATCTTCTCCGGAGCTGGCATACTGTATACCTCTTGAGGAGTTTACCAAAAGGCCGCATTGCTTGTTCATGCCCCATTGTGATACAGCCTCCAGGTTACCCCCCTGCGCCCCGATACCTGGAACGAGTAAAAAGTGATCGGGCGCCAGGTTACGTACTCTTGATATAAGCCCGTCTTGCGTGGCTCCTACTACGTACATCATGCGGTCGGCACTGGCCCAGGCCTGCGATTTTTGCAATACTCGCTCAAAGAGGTACTCTCCATCGGCCAGTTGCTGCATCTGAAAATCGGCACTGCCAGGGTTAGAGGTAAGCGCCAGCAGTATTACCCATTTATTTTCAAACTCCAGAAAAGGCTTTACTGAATCTTCGCCCATATAGGGAGCTATGGTAATAGCATCAAAATCCATTTCAGAGAAAAAAGCCCTGGCATACAGAGATGCGGTATTGCCTATATCGCCCCGCTTGGCATCGGCTATAGTAAGCATGTTGCCCGGAATATACTCTACTGTACGTTGCAGGGTTTGCCAGCCCTTAACACCCATGGCTTCATAAAAAGCTGTGTTGGGCTTATAGGCTACGCAATACTCGGCTGTAGCATCAATTATCTGGCGGTTAAACTCAAAAATAGGGTCTTCTTCCTTTAGCAAGTGCTTCGGGATTAAATGGATATCGCTATCCAGGCCTACACACAGGTATGACTGCTTACTGACTATATGTTCAAAAAGGTGCTTCCGGGTCATGGCATCTAAGTTTTTTGTTTACTCTACGGGCCCGCAAGATAAAAGGTATAAATGAGAAAAAGCTTTATTCGGGTGAATAAAGCTTTTTCTGTTTAGGGATTAATGATTAACTATCTAGTTGTACAATGACCAGGCATACCAACACCGCCTTCATTAAAGTCAGCTAGCAAATCTACTAATCTGCTTACACTTCCAGGAGAAATAAAACCTGTTCCAACTGGAGGAACAATTAGCGATCCAATCGCATCATCAGCATCTCTAATAGCAGAGACAATTACATCTGGAGTAGCATTAGGATCTGTAAATTTAGCTATGTTTAATTTTGCTGCAATAAGTTGATGAGCCAAATTCACTAAACCATTACCAGCAACTTGCTGATTCAATATAGCTAATAATTGATCAGGTGTGTACGATACGCTACCTAACATTAGACCATTGTCTTTAACACTTTGTGGCCAAAGATAGCTATTACCTTGTCCTGTGGGTACAGGTCCATTATTTTTCCAGAATCCTTGAGTATATGTACATTCATTACCTCTTGGGTCACATGACAAAGTACTGCAATAAGTAGGACCAGAAAATGCGCTCCTATTCTGCGTGCTTGTAGCATGAGCAAAGACACGGAACACATATTCAGTTCCACACTCTAAAATACCATCACAACCATCAGGCCCACCGATAGAAGCACCATTATCAAGTAAGATGTCACCTACCCTAATAGTTACAGACTGCCCCGCTAGCAAGTTATAATTTGATATGTTTGCATTCCCAGAAAAAGAACCTTCACAAGGCTTTTTATCGCCATTCCATGAGTCTCCATTGGCCTCCCAATCTTCTTTCAACATCCACTGTAAGGAAAAACCTGCGGGTGCTCCTGAACGACCAGCTGTTACCCTAATGCTAATAGATGTTTGTGTAGAACCTTCACAGGATAAAGTGGGTGTATCAAGTACACCTGTTTTACTTTTCTCAACATCTGTTCCTCCATCCTGGGGAGCAACATCGGAATCAAGTTTGTTACAAGCTACAAGTACAATACCTACCATCAGCAGGGTGAGTAATGAGTAAATTAATCGTTTCATAAGTTTAGGGGAGTTGAGTTATTATTTTGTACAATTCCCACAAAACTCATTACAATTCAACAACCAGTCAATACCTAAAAGTAGTGATGCCAGCCACTTACATTAATTTACTCTGAAATTACATTTACAATTTCGCATTGCTTATATGTAACCTGCTATATATGCAACTACTTGTAAATTTTATATAGATTAAATTTTTTTTAATCTTATTGGCAACTATTAAAGATAAATAAAAAGATGAAAATGTAACTAAAGAGTAACTCAAAACACAGAAAGACTAAGCCTGTATTGAAAAAACCAGCCCAGTAAAGACTATTGCCATAAAACCGGAGCAGCAGAGGCTATTAGTAGATAAAGAAATTAACAAACAGATGGCTCAGATTAAATTTCAAAAAGTAACATATATAAGCCTTAGATAACCAGGAAAATACTTAAATAGTAATTTTCAATTATGCTTTTAGATATTTACAACTCATATAAAATAAAAAAAGTCCTTACCTATTTCAGATAAGGACTTATAAAATTTAATTTTAATCTAATTTATCTTACCCGCAGGTCAGAAACCTTAACGTTAGGATACTTTGCTTTATCAAAAGCAAACTCAGCATCGGGAGCGGGGGCGTTGGGTATAAAGCGGGTAATTTCGAAAATCTGCCTGTCGTTGGTGCCACGACTGGTTACAATACCTCTACGGAATGTATTATCAGCTTTATTTACAATGAGGCGCACCGTGCGTACATCAGACATACGATCTTCTGGCTCCATATCAATAATTTGCAGAATATCCTGTCCGTCTTTAATTTCACCCATATACTTGTATTTATAGCCCTTTTTATAAAGAGTTATAATTTTATTTGGGGTTAGTTCTCCATCTTCCGGCTGAAAGTCAGAAATTACTACTTCTTTTTTGTTACCGGCATCCATGAGTTGCCACAACGTACTGCCGTTGCATATTACCTTCATATCACCCAGCTTAAAGTTAAACTTGGTGCCTTTTACTAAAACCTCACCAGACATAGTACCCATTTTCTCACCATCTACAGTTTCGAGGGTTTGGGTAAAATCGGTTTTAAATGATTTTAGTGATGTGTATTTCTCACTTACTTTATCCAATATGGCTTCTGCCTTTGGATCTTTGGTAGTAATTGCTTCCTCTTTCGGGGCTTGTGTTGCTGCTGTTTTTCTTTGTGCATGCGCACCTTCTAATCCACCCATAAGCAACAACACTACGATTGCTAATTTCTTCATTATGCTGGTCTTTATATTAATTCGTAAAATTCTATCCTAAGTCTTTCAATAACTGTTCCAAAGAATATTCGTCCCTAATAAGTACATCCCTGGCTTTGCTACCCTCAAAGGGTCCTACGATTCCGGCGCGCTCAAGTTGGTCTATCAGGCGGCCTGCCCGGTTATACCCTAGTTTAAGCCTGCGCTGCAGTAACGAGGTACTACCCTGCTGATGTGCTACAATAACACGGGCTGCCTCATCAAACAATGGGTCGCGATCGGATGGATCAAGCTCGCCCTTGCCTTCACCTGCGCCTTCGTCACCGGCGTACTCCGGCAACTGGTAAGCACTTTCATAGCCTCGCTGGTTACCTATAAATTCACAAACGCCATCTACCTCTGGAGTATCTACAAAAGCACATTGCAAACGGATCAGGTCAGAACCCATCGAAAGCAACATATCGCCCTGGCCTACCAACTGCTCAGCACCACTGGTGTCAAGAATGGTTCTGGAGTCCACTTTAGAGGTTACCTTAAAAGATAGACGGGCCGGGAAGTTTGCCTTAATGATACCGGTAATTACATTTACGGAAGGCCTCTGTGTAGCTACTACAAGGTGTATGCCAATTGCACGGGCCAGCTGTGCAAGGCGGGCAATGGGGGTTTCTACCTCCTTACCGGCAGTCATCATCAAATCGGCCAACTCATCTATTACCAATACTATATAAGGCATAAAGTAATGGCCTTTTTCCGGGTTCAGCTTACGCTCAATAAACTTCTGGTTATACTCCTTCAGGTTACGGCAACCGGCATCCTTTAATAGGTTATAACGGTCATCCATTTCAATACACAACGAGTTAAGCGTATTAATTACCTTTTTGGTATCAGTAATAATAGAATCATCTTCGCCAGGCAGCTTGGCCAGGAAGTGGCGCTCCAGCTTACTGAACAGCGAAAGCTCCACTTTTTTAGGATCTACCAGCACCAGCTTTAACTGCGAAGGGTGCTTTTTATAAATAAGCGAAGTAAGCAACACGTTCAAACCAACCGACTTACCCTGGCCGGTGGCACCTGCCATAAGCAAGTGAGGCATTTTAGCAAGGTCAGTTACAAATACTTCGTTTGAAATGGTTTTACCTAACACCACCGGCAGGTCCATAGAGCTCTTCATGAACTTTTCGGTAGCCATTACCGAGCGTATGGATACCATTTCGCGATTTTTATTCGGCACTTCAATACCAATGGTACCTTTACCTGGTATGGGCGCAATAATACGTATACCAAGGGCAGCCAGGCTAAGCGCAATATCATCTTCCAGGTTTTTGATCTTGGAGATACGCACACCGGCATCAGGCACAATTTCGTACAAGGTTACAGTAGGCCCGATGGTGGCTTTAATGTTGGCAATACCAATACCATAATGCGAAAGGGTTTCTACAATACGGTCTTTGTTAGCTTCCAGCTCTTCGGTGGTTACCTGTTGCGGGTTATGGTTGGAATACTGGTTTAACAAGTCCAGATGCGGATACTGGTAGGAGCCCAGCTCCAGGGTAGGGTCAAAGTTCACCATTTCAATGGCTTCTTTTTCTTCTACAGGCGGAGCTACTTCTAAGCCAAGGTCATCTTCTATTTCTTCAAGCAGGTCCAGGTCCGGGCCTTCTATGTCTAATACTAACGGAGCTTTAACTGCTGCAGCAGGTTTTACAGCAGGCTCGGGCTTAATGCTAAACTCTACCTCCTGTACAGGAGGCCTGGCAGGGGCCGGGGCTGGCGCTACAGGCTCGGGCATAGCAGCAGAACCGGTAGCCAGGTTTGGCAATGTTTTTACCAAAATTTCCTTCTCAAACTTCGCAAACTCTTCGTCTGTTAAATCATCACCTTCTTCATCAGGCAGGTCTTCTTCTTCAACAAATCCTTCTTTTTTGCGGGCTTCAAACTCTTTTATCTCTTCTTTAATCTTACTGCCCAGGCCAGGCAGGGTAGTTACGTTAAAGAAGTAAATTACAAATACTACCATTACAAAAGGAGAAAGCAGGTAGCCGCCCCAGCCAATCATCTGGTGAATAAGTGCGGCCATTTCATAGCCTACTCCGCCACATAAAAAGGCATTGGCTTGCTCCAAACCCGTATTATGCACAATAATACCAATGGTAACGCTTAGCCAGAAGGCAATAAACAAGCAAAAATTTATGGTTGCACTTAACGGAATAAGATCTCTGCGAAATACAATACGGAAGCCAAGCCCAAACAACACCGGTATAAGAAACAGCGCACTAATACCCAGCCACTTGTACATAAACACATAGGCCAGCCATGCCCCCAGCAAGCCCAACCAGTTCTCTATTTCTGCTCCGGAGGCCCGTAGTCCTGTTTCTATTACAGACTCTATTACGCTCTGGTCGGCACGGCCGGTAAAAATATAAGAGATAAAGGCTGTCATCAGGAACAGCGAACTAAGCATGATCAGGAAACCAGCAGTTAAATGAAAACGCCGGTCCTTAAAAAAATCAGAAATTTTTCCGAAGCTAAATTTACTGCGCCGGCTTGCCTTCTCTTCCTTCTGTCCTTTGTCAACAGGTTTTTTGTACGTGTTTTTTGCCATAGCTATGTTATATTATTTTGCCTCTAACAGCGATTTGTTAATGCTCCTGATCAAGGCGGGACCTTCGTAAATAAAGCCGGTATACAATTGCACCAGCGCTGCACCGGCATCCAGTTTCGCAAGGGCATCATGGGGAGAATGTATACCGCCTACTCCTATCACCGGAAACTTCCCTGCAGACTCTTTGCATAAATAGCGCACTACTTCTGTAGAGCGGCTGGTTAACGGCTTGCCACTTAGGCCGCCCATGCCTATAGAGCTGATAAAAGCTGCTGATGTTTTTAAATTATCTCTTGAAATGGTAGTGTTGGTTGCGATAACCCCATCAATGCGGGTATCTGCTACAATCTCAATTATATCATCCAACTGGCTCCAGGTAAGATCGGGCGCAATTTTAAGAAGCACCGGCCTGGGCTTTTCTTTCTTCTGGTTGCGGTTCTGTATGGCCTGCAGAAGCTCAGTAAGTGGTTTCTTTTCCTGTAATTCCCTTAAACCTGGGGTATTGGGAGAGCTTACATTTACAACAAAGTAATCAACCACATCATGTAGTTGTTCCAGGCAATACAGGTAATCAGATACAGCATCCTCGTTTGGCGTAAGCTTGTTTTTACCAATATTGCCGCCAATAATAACCTTGCTTTTGCGGGTTCTGAGGCGGCGGGCAGCTTCAAGCACCCCTTCGTTATTAAAGCCCATGCGGTTGATAAGAGCACTATCTTCGGGCAGCCTGAACAGGCGAGGCTTCTCATTGCCGGCCTGGGGTTTGGGAGTTACCGTACCAATTTCAATAAAGCCAAAGCCAAAGGCAGCCAGTTCATCTACCAGCCTGGCATCTTTATCAAAACCCGCAGCAAGGCCTACCGGGTTGCTGAATGTAAGACCAAACAGTTCGCGCTCCAGCCGCTTATCTTCCATAGCATACAGGCTGTTGGCAATGCTGGCAAAGCCAGGCAATCTGAACATTCTTTTAATAGCATCAAACGTGAAGTGGTGAGCCCTTTCCGCGTTTAACTTAAAAAGTGCAGGTCGTATTAATTCTTTATACAAAGCCAGGATTGTTAAGTATCAGAACAACAAAGATAAAGAAAATGAGATAGCTTGTTGAACGATGTAAGCTCTTTTATTACGCATCAGCGGTTGGTGCCTTTATCCTCATAACCAACTGCCTGCATTTTGCTGGCTTCTATGGCCTCGTATACAACCTGGTGTATGTTGGTGCGGGTATTTAGTTGCCCTAGCCGTGGATTTTCGCGTGTAGGGTATACCCTGTTCGAAAGAAAAATATATACCAACCCTTCTTCCGGATCTACCCATGCATATGTACCTGTAAAGCCGGCATGCCCAAAGCTACGGGCACTGGCTCCCTTCGCAGCATTACTGTTGGGCGTCCAGGGAGTAGCAGGCCTGTCAAAGCCCAGGGCCCTTCGATTGCCTTTATCACAGAACTGGCAGCGGGAGTATTCATCTACTATTTCGGGCTGTATAAGTTGTTGCCCACCATAATAACCACGCTGCAGGTACATTTGCATAAGCTTGGCCAAGTCATTGGCATTACCAAACAAACCAGCATGCCCCGATATCCCCTCAATCATAGCGGCTCCTTCATCATGCACCCTGCCATGTATAAGCTCTTTACGAAACAGGGAGTCATGCTCTGTAGGCACAATCTGCTCCAGGCTATAAAAACGCCTGGGGTTAAAGGTAAGGCTGGTAGCCCCTAAAGGCTTATATAAATTTGTTTTTAGATACGTTTCAAAAGGCTGGCCAGCTTGCTTTTCAACAAGGAGCGGGTATAGGTAAAACGACAGGTCGCTATACACATAGCCTCCTTTATCGTTTAGTGGCGATTTGCGTATATTTTTGTATATCTTGCGTTTATAATTTCTATGCAGGTACAGGTTGTCTGCTACTTTTACCGGGAACCTGCGCGAAGAATCCGCTTTGAAGGTATACCACCTGTACTGACGGGGCGTGGCAGCTGTAACGTTTTCCTTATCGCGTTTGCGTAAAGTTTCTCTCCAGAAAGGAATCCAGGCTTTAAGGCGCGCCTGGTGGGTAAGCAAATCTCTAAATGTTAAAGACTCCTTGTTTGATCCTTTCAGCTCTGGCAGGTACGTACCTACCTGTGCATCTGGGTTAAACTTCCCTTCGCCTTGCAGGTGCATAAGTGCAGCCACACTAGCCCCCACTTTTGTTACTGAGGCCAGGTCATAAATATCTGTATTGCGCACCGGGGTTGCCTGCTCGTAAGTATGGCTGCCAAACGATTTCTGATAAATTACCTTGCCCTCTTTTGCTACAAGCACCTGGCAGCCTGGAGTAGCCCTTTGGTTTATGGCTTGCCAGGCAAGGCTATCAATGCGTGTAAATATCCTGGAATCCAGGTTTACCTCTTCGGGTATAGTATATTTTAGACGGCCTATAGCAGCAGTTTCCAGGCCCATGCCTTCCCTGTATACTTCATTTACTGTAACTGGTAATCGACCGTTTACAGGCGTAGCACCAAATAAGGCATGTACTGCAGCCCTGTGCATATAGGCATTGTCCTGGTAACTCAGCAAAAGGGCTTGGCTTTCCTGGAGGGCTGGTAAGCGACCCAGGCTGTAGGCATTGCCAAATACGGTTACAATGGCTTTTCCTGTACCTGTAATCTCGGCTAGCAAGTAGGGCAGCGACGTGCTTATATTAAAGTTACGGGCTGCCGTCTGATTGGGAAGGTGTACACTTGTTATAATCAAATCATAAGGGCTCAGCTGATGCATTAGCTCTCTCATTTGTGTACGGGTGCTACTTACAGAAAGCGTGTATATATCTACATCCGTATAGTTTGCTATCATCTCCTGGAAGTAGGTAGGCGCATCGGCTTGCATTGAAACTACAGCTATACGGCGCTTTTCCAGCTGGCGGATAGGCAGTATACTTTCTTTGTTAATAAGCAGGGTTTGAGCGGCCTCGGCCAATTGCCTGTATATAAGATCTGCCTGAGGATTATTTAGATCTGCATATAAGTTTTGCTCGCTTACAGGTTGGTACTGGTGTAAACCCGCCCAATACTTTGCATGCAGCACCTTACGGCAACGTGCGTCTATTTCTTGCTGGCTGATCTGGCCTGCCTTTACCGCTTTGCGTATTTCGCGCAGGGCTACGGGTACATTTTCTGCAAACAAAAGCACATCGTTACCTGCCAGCAGGGCTTTTAGATCAACAATGCCTGGTTCGTAAAAACTGGATACCCCCTTCATATTAAGAGCATCGGTAAATACAAGCCCTTTAAAGCCCATTTCATTCTTAAGCAGATCGGTTACGATTTTCCTGGAAAGGGTTGATTGTTTTACTTCTGCATCAAGCGCCGGAATATTGAGGTGTGCTACCATTATACTGCCCAATCCCTGCCTGAAGAGCTCCCTGAAGGGGTAAAGCTCCAGCGAATCAAGGCGCTCGCGGTTATGCTGTATCAGGGGAAGCGCATAGTGAGAATCCGTATCTGTATCGCCATGGCCCGGAAAGTGTTTTGCATTAGCCAATACCCGGTTATCTTGCAGGCCTTTCATATAAGCAACCCCTTTGGCTGCTACCCTGTACTTGTTTTCCCCAAAAGAACGGAAGTTAATTACCGGGTTGGCAGGGTTATTATTTACATCAATTACCGGCGCAAAATTTATATGAATGCCCATACGGCGGCACTGCCTGGCAATTTCTGCCCCCATATTATAAATAAGCCTGTTATCCTGTATAGCACCTAAAGCCATTTGAAAAGGAAACCGAGGCGTGCTATCCAGGCGCATAGCCAGGCCCCACTCGCCATCAATAGAAATAAGCAGAGGTACCCTGGCTTTTGATTGATATAGGTTATTGAGCCGGGCTTGGCGGTAAGGGCCACCCTGCATAAACATTAGCCCGCCAATCTTATGTTTTTCCACAAGACTTACAATGGTATCTACATGCGCCTGGTTCCGGTTAGAGTAAGCTGCTACCATCATCAATTGTGCTACCCGCTCATCGGGAGTGAGCGTACGCATCACTGAATCTACCCATTGCTGGCCCTGCTGTAAAAAAGGAGGCTGCTGGGCTGGTGCTTGTACAGACTGCTGGGCAAAAGAACAAATAGAGGCACAAAGGCACAGGAGAAATATAAGCAATAAGTGGTTGCGCATGGTAAATTTATTGGATACTTAAAACGGGCGATAACCGCATATAGTCTAGCTGCGGGGATGAAAATCCTGAATTACCTGCTTGAGATACTCTACATCCATATGGGTATATATCTCAGTAGTGATGATAGACTCATGCCCAAGCATTTCTTGTATGGCACGCAAATCGGCACCTCCTTCCAGCAAGTGGGTTGCAAAAGAGTGGCGAAAGGTATGCGGGCTTATGTTTTTGGTAAGATTTATAGCCCTAGCCAGGTCTTTGATAATAGTAAACACCATTACCCGAGTAAGCTTTGCACCTCTTCGGTTTAAGAACAGGATATTTTCGTTACCAGGTTTAATATCCAGGTGTGCCCTTATCTCATTGCGGTATATATCAATATACTTAATGGCATCATTTCCTACCGGTACCAAGCGCTCTTTATTATTTTTGCCCAGCACTTTCATAAAACCAATATCAAAAAACAGGTTATTGAGGCGTAGGTCAATCAACTCAGATACACGCAGACCAGAACTATACAGCGTTTCGAGCATAGCTCTGTTGCGTGTACCTTCTGGAGTGGACATATCTATTGCATCAAGCAAACGCTCAATTTCATAAAAATCGAGCACCTCGGGTAGTTTACGGCCCCGTTGCGGAGCTTGTATCTGTAAAGCAGGGTCTTCGGTAATTAAATTCTGAAGGATCAGGAATTTATAAAAAGACTTAACACCTGACAGAATCCGTGCCTGCGAGGGGGCTGTCATGCCCAGTTCATTGATGTAAACCAGAAAATTTTTTAGGTCGCGCGCTTTTACATGCTGTGGCCCCAGTTCCTTGTTGGTAAGCTCCAGAAATTGCTTCAATTTAGTAATGTCGCGCACATACGCTTCTACAGAATTTCCGGAAAGAGAACGTTCAATTTGTAAATAGCTCCCAAAGGCATTAATAGCATCATCCCAATTCATAAAGCGTAGTAGTTTTAAGGGAGCTAAAATTAACAGAATATACAGCTAACTCAAAATCAGCGGAATTTCTTTAAAATCCTTTCTACTCCACTTACATAACCTGCGCCAAACAAGTTTACATGTACCAGGAGGGGGTATAAGTTATAAAGTTCCATACGCTCCTCAAAGCCTGGCTCCATAGGAAAAGCTTCCTGATAAGCTTTGTAAAAGCTTTCATGAAAGCCCCCAAAGAGTTTTGTAAAGGCAATTTCAGCTTCTCTGAGCCCGTAATAAATGGCGGGGTCAATAAGAGCTGCAGTACCCCGGGAGTTGGTCATTATATTTCCAATCCACAAATCGCCATGGAGCAGGGCTGGCCTTTCATTAGGCACCAGGTCTTTGAACTTGTCAAACAAGGCCGAGATCTGGTTAAACATTTCTTTGGTAATTTCATTGTTATACAAGGCAAGGCCTGCCTGAATACGAAGCCTCTTATCAATATAAAAGTCAACTCCATTGGTAGCAGGCTCATTATACTGCACCAACGCCCCCAGGTAATTATCGTGCTCCAGCCCAAAAGTTTTGTTGGTATGGGCATGGATTTCGGCTAAAGATTCGCCAAGGTTTGCCCAGTAAGAAGGGCGCTGTACTGAAGAGTCAATATACTCCAGTAAAAGATAGGATTTCCCTTCGCAACTGCCCCAGCCCAGCACTTCTGGAATTTTAACCGTATTGGTTTGCCGTAGCTGCTCTAACCCAAAAGCCTCTTTTTCGAAAATAATGGGTTCCTGGCTTTCGTTCCATTTTACAAAATAGGTACCGGAGGCAGTTACCACCCGAACAGCACTGTTTATATTACCTCCTCCTAAAAAGTGGTAATTAAGTACATGGTCTTCTGTACCCAGACATTCATAAATAATATTTTCAAAAAATTGGATATAGGTTTCTTCAGAAAACATTACAGCTGGTGTTTAGATATGAGATAATCTAGGAACCTTTCTCCGGACCGTAACAGCATGTGATAAACCTCCTCAAACCCCTGCTCTCCTCCAAAGTAAGGGTCAGGCACCTGGCCATCGCCAGGTTCAGGGTCAAAGTCTCGCATCAAAATCACCTTTTGATGATGAGGACTATCGGGCGAAAGGATAAGCCTACCAATATTTTCCTTATTCGAATGGTCCATTGCTACAACATAATCAAAGTTATCCAGATCTGCATGTATCAATTTTCGCGCTTTATGCGTAAGGGCTATTCGGTAAGCACTAGCGGTTTTACGCATTCTAGGGTCAGCAAGTTCTCCTACATGATATCCCGATGTACCTGCAGAATCTACAATGATTTTATTTTGCATATTCCGCTCTTTAAGGATTTTATTAAATACCCCCTCTGCCATAGGAGAGCGACAAATATTGCCTAAGCATACAAAAAGAACCCTGATTGGCTTCATACAGTTTTCATTCGGTGGTTTTATAATTGAGGTAAGAAAGAGTGAAATTATACAAACAATTATACCAGAAAATACCCTATATTTGCCCTGGTATGTTTAGTACAAATTTTAATCAATTTACTTCAATAAATTGATTAATAACATTTATTAAATGGAAAAAATTTACAAAACAGCAGAGGTAAGTTTAGATAAAAAATATTTTGACTTATCTTTTACATTTAAAATAACCGTTTTGTTTGCTCTATTAGCATTGGGCCACTTCAAAGAAGAAGCCAATAGTACTTTAAATACCTTTTTTTCAGAAAAAAGCAGTATTACTCCTAACATAATTAAAGCTAATACCACAAACCAGGTATCTGCTGCAAAAACCAAAGAAATAGAAGCAATAACAGTAAGTATTACCACCGATTAAGTTTAAATAAAAAAACCAGCCTGTTTAAAGCTGGTTACCGGTTATACTCCTTCTGCATGAGGCAGAACCCCCATGTATTGTTCTACTTCTACTCCAAACCTTCTTAAAAACTCTACGCCTTCATCGCTGGCAATACCCTTATAGGCGGCATACGAGTTAAGAAAAATTACCTTTTTGATTTTCATACTATAAATAATACGGGCACACGATATACAGGGCGACAGTGTTACATATAATGTGCTGCCTTGTATAGAGCTACCATTTTGCACTGCATAGAGTATAGCATTTTGTTCGGCATGCAAAGCCAGGGAGCAACTTCCTTTAGAGTCGCGGGCACAACCAACCCCTGGCCACTCTTCATCACAATTATGCGTACCCGGAGGCGGCCCATTATATCCAATTGAAATAATGCGGGTATCTTTTGCCAATACAGCCCCTACATGTCGTTTTACACAATGAGAGCGAGCTGCAAGGTTTACAGCTAACTCCATAAAAATATCATCAAAATGTGGCCTTGGCATAAATTATTTCTTTTGTTGGCAGCAATAAGAGCATTGCGTATTTACTGCATATGCTTGTGCTGACTAAAATATTGAGCATAAAATTCCGTTTCAAATTTACACATATTTATTTATCTGGCGCGGTGCTGGCACCTTAATTGCAAATGCATTATTACTTAAACGATAAATACTATTACCTTGCAACCTGTATAAACCTGCTCTATCCTATATGAAAAAAGCCTCTTTATTATTTCTGGTTCTATGCATGCTTCTGGCTGCCTTCCAAAACACTCAGGCACAGGTAATTCCTTACAAGCCCCGTAAAAGCCAGATTGCATTGGCTACCCTAAAAACACCCAATGCATATATTAAAATTAACTATGGCCAGCCGCTTAAAAATGAGCGTACTATTTTTGGCGGTAGTGTTGTACCTTATGGCAAAATATGGCGTACTGGCGCAAACGAATCTACAGAAATAACGACCACCGCTGATTTACGCTTTGGCAATAAGGTACTTAAAGCAGGCACTTACTCTATTTTTACAATACCCCGAGCGGATAAGTGGACTATTATTTTTAATAGCGACCTGGGAGCCTGGGGCGATTATGAATATGATGAAAAAAAGGATGTATTGCGCGTAGAAGCTCCTGCCAGTACAATGCCGGAAACCTACGAGGCCTTTACCATAAAACTTAAAGAGGGCAAACCTAACCCCGAAATGCAATTTATGTGGGATCGCACCTTGGTGGTATTGCCTTTTGAAATAGCAAGCAGCCTTCCTTAATGATTGCCTTTGCAAGTGTATAAATAAAAAAAAGAGAAGCTTTACGGCTTCTCTTTTTTTATGGTTATTCGTTATTTGTTTCCGTGTCTGGCGCTGGTTTGTCGCCTCCTTTTTTAAAGCCATTTACAGCATCCGGGCCTTTGCGCGCTTCACGGGCGGCATCTGCCTTATCGTATGCATTAATGATTTCACGAACCAGTCGGTGGCGCACCACATCAGCTGCTTCCAGTTCTACAAAGCCAATGCCTTTTATTCCTTTAAGGGTTTCGCGGGCATCAATTAAACCAGAGCGCTGATTGCGCGGCAAATCGATCTGAGAAGCATCTCCGGTAATAATTACCTTAGAATTAGGCCCCATACGCGTCATAAACATTTTAATTTGCATAGGGGTGGTATTTTGTGCCTCATCCAACAAAATAAATGCATTATGCAGCGTACGGCCTCTCATATATGCCAGGGGGGCAATTTCTATTACCCTGTTTTCCTGGTAGAATTTGAGTTTTTCAGCCGGTATCATATCATCCAGCGCATCGTAGATTGGCCTTAAATAAGGATCAATCTTTTCTTTCATATCACCAGGTAAAAAACCAAGGTTTTCTCCTGCTTCTACCGCTGGTCGGGTAATGATGATCTTTTTAACTTCTTTATTTTTAAGTGCCCTTACAGCCAGTGCTACCGAAATATAGGTTTTACCGGTTCCGGCTGGCCCCAGTGCAAACACCAGGTCATTTTTGGTGGCGGCCTCTACCAGCTTTTGCTGGTTGGGGGTTTTGGGCTTAATAATAATGCCTTTGGTGCCGTACAGCAAAGCGTCATCGCGCATCTCACTTTCAACCCGCTCTTCGTCCTGTTTCAGATAACTTTGAACGTTCTCCTTGGTAACACGGCCATACTGGTTGTAATGATCCAGCAGTGTGTTAAGGATGTCGTTAATTTTCATTATTTCAGGAGCTGTGCCTTTGATGCGAATCTCATTTCCGCGCGAAATGATCTTACTTTGGGGAAAAGCACCGGCTATCTCATTAATATTTTTATTTTCTACTCCCAGAAAATCGACTAACGAAACATTGTCCAGTGTGATGATTTTTTCTACCAAATGTTGATGTATTAGTTTAGGTGAATACTAATCTTATTACTTTTATTAAAACTTTGTGAAAATTAAACATATTTTCACAATCGCAATATACCCAGCACCAAAATGCGAATAGAATAGTGAACCTGGTTCTTACCCAATACGCTTTTGTATACTGTACGTGTTAATTGGCTTTTTACTTGTATTAAAGTTGTTTATAAGCTACTTCTTCTGGCATTTGCTCTTCAATAACATTTGTACAATAGCTTGAGTTCTGTATACTATATAAATTAACAACCTGTTTACTAGAAACTTAAACTTTGCATACTGTTATTAGACCATACCATCTGCAATTACCATATATAATTGCCGCGTTTACTTTTTGCACTGCCTTATCCTTATACCCTTCCTTGCCGGTAAGCTTTAAGAAGCACGTATAAAGTTTAAGACAGTTTTATATACGTAAATTAATTAGCTTTGTATCAAATAAGTCATTGTTTATGCTCATCCGAATTGTAAGAATGCATTTTAAGGAAGAGGAAACCAGCCGTTTTCTTGAAATTTTTAATGCCTCTAAACATAAAATACGTCATTTTGAGGGCTGCCAGCACCTTGAACTACTCCAGGACCTGAACATGCCGAATGTGTATTATACGTATAGCTATTGGCTATCTGAAGACTATCTGAACGGATACAGGGACTCTGCTTTATTTGCAGAGGTATGGGCGGCAACTAAAGCTCTTTTTGCCGGAAAACCAGTAGCATACTCGGTGCAAAACCTTATGACAATTGACTAGCCTCCTGCAGGCTATTTTCTAAAGCATCCAGCAACGCAGCTACTTCTTTTTCTGTGTTAAATACGTGCAGGCAAATGCGCAGGCGCTCCTCGCCCTCCTTAACTGTGGGAGAAAGTATAGCTCTTACATCCAGCCCTATAGACTTTAAGTCTGCTGCTACCCTGCGTACACGCTCATTGCCAGGAATACAAAATACCTGAATTGGGCTTTGGCTATCAATATAGACCTTTTGAAGTAGCGAATACTCTACCTGGGCTAACCGGGCTCTGAAAAAAGCAATTAGAGCATGCAACTTTTGCTGCAGTTCCTGGTGGGCGGCAAGGTAAGTAAAGGAGCTGCTAATGGCGGCCAGGCTATACGGTGAGGGAGCCGTTGTATAAATAAATGGGCGTGCAAAATTGATCAGGTAATCGGTTAGCAACTTGCTGCCTGCTATACAGGCTCCGTGTACGCCCATGGCCTTACCAAAGGTATACACCCTGGCCAACACTTGTTGTTCAATACCCTGGCTGATGGCAAGCCCATTGCCGCCTGCCCCCCATACACCTGTACTGTGCGCTTCGTCTAGCAACAGGTGTGCGCCATTTGCCTTTACCACATGCAATATTTCCTGCAAAGGAGCAGCGTCCCCATCCATTGAGTATATCGACTCAACTATTACAAACACTTCGCCGGTAGCCCTTCGAAGCTTACGCTCAAGATCCTGTAAATTATTATGCTTAAAAGAAAAGCGTTGGGCAAAACTAAGCCGTGCCCCCTCCTTTAGGCTGGCATGGATCAGCTCATCATATATAATGGTATCTCCTTTTTGTGGTAAGGCTGAAAGCAAAGCAGTGTTTGCCTGGTACCCCGATCCAAACACCAGGCAACTTTCTGCACGAAACAAGGTAGCTAACTGTTCTTCCAGTTGCTGTGCAGCGCGCGTATGGCCGGCCAGCAGCCTGGAGCCGGTTGATCCGTTAATTATTATTTCCTGCTGCTGCTCGTGTACTTTTAAAGCTAAGGCATGTAGCTCCTGGCTTCGGGCCAGCCCAAGGTAATCGTTTGAAGTAAAATCAAGCAAGTTGCCCGCCAGGCGCAGGCTACGCAAATTCCCTGCTTGCTGGCGGGCAACTAATGCTTTTTGTATACGGTCGTTTAAGCGATCTGTTGACACATTAGTGCTGTTCCACATTTTCGGGTAACTCTTTTTGGGCCAGGTTAGGCAGACGAATGCGGAAACTTGTTCCTACATTAACCTCAGATTCTACCACCAGGTTACCTTCCAGCTTTTCAATTACCTGCTTTGTAATATACAAGCCTAGGCCAGAACCATAAGAGTCTTCTGATGCTCTGAAAAACATATCAAAAATCTTTTCCAGGTACTCATTATGGATACCACGGCCATTATCCCTTACTTCAATATCAGCCCATCCTTCGTGTGTTTTAATATTCACCTCAACAAAAGAATTATCGGCTTCTACCCGCTGGTACTTTACTGCATTAGAAATCATATTCTGGAATACAATGGTAATGCGCGTAATATCAGAGTAGAATGGATACTGAAGGTCAGTATTGATAATGCACTTAATTTTATCTGCATGATCCATATACCGGAGGTTATTGATACACTCCGTGATAATTTGCCTGAAATCAATTTCCTGCACCTCTATTTGCAGGCGCGAGTTGCGCGAGAAGTTGGTAAGATCAAGGATAAATGAATCGAGCTTGTTTATACTCTTCTCAACAAGCTTCAGGTACATGTTGCGTTGTTCCGTATCCGGCTCTAAACGGGCCAGGTTAATGAGCCCTAGTACCGATCGTAAAGGTGCCCTTAAATCATGCGAAGCCCGGTACACAAAACTATCAAGCTCAAAGTTTGTTCGCTTCAACTCATTTTCTGATAGTTTGCGCTGGGTAATATCACGACCAAACACGCTGAGTCCGTTTACCTGGCCTTCTTCAGTGAAAATAGGGTTATATGATATCTCCAGGTCAACGGCAAAATCATTGTTTTCATAGCGCACCTCTTTAGTAATACGCTCACCCTTCATCACCTGGGCATAATGATCTTTCCAATCGGCACTAAACTCTTCAGGTATTACCTCGTCTATCTTACAGCCTTGTTCTACTTCTGCCCGGAAGCCTTCCTTACAAAACTCTTTAAAAGCAGAGTTTGCAGTAGTAAGCCTTAATTGTTTATCCAGCGAGTAGATGATATCATCTGTATTTTCAATAAGGGTGGTAAGGTTTACCTCACTCTGGCGTAATTCTTCTTCGGCCTTTTTACGCTCAGTTATATCCCTGGCAAAAATACTAATTCCCGATATCTGACGGTCTTCTGTATAGATAGGGTTAAAGGATACATCGTAATTTATGTAGTGGCTATTTAAATCAATGCGAAACTCTTTAGAGAAGCGCTCTCCACCCATAGCTTTAGAGTAGTACCCTTTTACCTTACGCACCATTTCCGGGCTTAACCGATCAAACACATTTTCGTAAAGATCCCACTCAAAGCCTAAAATAGCATTACACTGGTGCTTAAAGGCTGAGTTCTGAGCAATAAGCCTGAAATCCTTATCAATAGCCCAGATAATATCTGAAGTATTTTCGATAAGGGCGCTCAGGTTAGCCTGGCTCTCAAACAGAGCACGTAGGGTAAAGATTCTTTCCAACTCTGCGGCTGCCCTGGCAGAAAATATCTGCAGAATAGACTCTGCAATCTGCAGGTTGGGCAACTCCTGCTCATGCATTACAGATAATATGCCCAGGGTTTTGCCGGTGCTTTCCTTAAGGCTAATACCCAGGTAGGTTTTATATCGTTGCGGAGACTGCATCAGCGGACCTGCTTCATAGTCGGCCTCAGAGCATTCGCAGTGATAAAGTCCATGCGAAAGCACCTTTTCTGCAGATGTTCCCTGCAAGGCAATATCATAATTATCTACAATTTCGCCCTGGTGGTAAACTGCTATAGTTTTAAGCAACTTATTTTCATCATTGCCTTCACCTACTACTTCGCTTATAACGGCATGGCTTACCTGCAGGTAGGCAGCCAGGTTTTCTACCAGCGATATAAAGAACTCTTTGCCTATGGTACCCGAAACTCCTTTTACAATGTTCTTTAAGGTATCTTCTGCACGTTTACGTTCAGTAATATCACTCAATATACCAATGTAATTGGTGAGCCTGCCATCTCCATTATAAATAGGCGATACATTAAGCTCGTACCAGGCATACTTTCCATCGGGGGCTACATCGCGTAAAAGTACGCTGCACTCGGTTTGCTGCTCAATAGAGGTGCGCAGGTGCGTAAGCTGATCTTGCTGCTTTTCTGAGGTATTGTGCTCTGCATACAACGTATGCAAGGTTTCGTACAGCCCCTGGCCGGTAGCAGAATAAAAGGCTTTGTTGGCATAAATTACGGGGTGGCCAGGCTGTGTAGAGTCTGATATTATAACCCCGTTCTTACTAGCATCTATAGCTCGCTGCAGTAATTGCATGTTCTCCTCCTGGAGCTTGCGCTCTGTAATTTCGCGCGAGTTCATTACAATGCCATTTACTGCAGGCTCCTGCAACAGGTTACTGAAGCTCGTTTCTATATATACATAATGACCCTGGGCATGGCGGAACTGGTACTCTATGGTAATAATAGTACCAGGCTCCTGGGCTACTTCATTTAATACATGCTGTACTCTCTTTAGATCATCAGGATGTACAAACTCAATAGCTTTACGGCTCAACAGCTCAGCAGAGGTAAAGCCAATAAGCCGCTCTGCCGACTCACTATTGTAGGTAATAACTCCTTCACTATCCAGTACCGTGATAATATCTGATGAGTTTTGCGCCAGCGAACGGAAGCGCGCCTCACTGGCGGCAAGTACCAGTTCTGTATTTTTACGGTCTTGTATATTAAGTACCGTAAAACAGATATTGGTAATTTTCATTTGGGCATCGTACACAGGCAGAAAACTGATTTCAAGCCAGTAGCCAGCATCAAATGGAGTTTCCAGGTAGGTTTCAAAAGCAATATACTCACCCTGTACGGCACGCTGGAACATATCCTTAAATTTACCCAGCTTGGACTCGTACACGTAGTTTAAAGCAGATACATTGGTTTGCAGTGCCGTGCCCGTTAGCGAATATGCAAGTTGCTTCGCCATACGGTTAAAGGTCTGTACCTGGTAGTTTGTATCAATAAGTACAAAGCATTGTACAGTATTATCAAAAATGGCTTTCAAGCTTGCTTCTGAGCGGCTTAATGCATTTTCAATAAGCTTACGGTCGGTAATATCGCGGGAGTTAATTACAATACCCGAAATATTAGGATCATGAACCAGGTTACTGGTTTGCGACTCGAAAAAGCGCCACTCCCCGTTTTTATGCTTAAACCTGAAATCTATACTAGGCACAAACCCTTTGGAGTCAACGGGAGGCATAGAAAATATTTCCTGCACCTGCTGCCTGTCTTCAGGGTGTACAAAATCAAAAAGAGACTTTCCGGTGAGCTCATTTTCATCATAGCCGAGCAGCACACTTATAGAAGGGCTATCATAAGTTACAATCCCTTCTTTATTTACTATAGAAACAAGGTCGGTAGAGTTCTGAATAAGGGTTTTGTAATATACCTCACTTTTCAGGAGAGCTTCTTCTGCCTTTTTCTGTTCTGATACATCATTGATCATGGCAACGGTAAAGTAATCTTCACCGATCATAATTCGCTCCAGTGATACCAATACTGCTCTAACCTGCCCGGTGTTTGTAATTAACTGGGCATCTACATTGTGTACTGTTTCACCCGCACTTAGCCTGTTCATGGCTTTGCTCAGCTGAGATGAATCACTCCACAATTTTATTTCGTGAGCCTCGTAAGAAGTAATAAAGTCTTTATCATATCCTGTAAGCCTTTCAAAACTATTATTGACATCAACAAACAAACCTGTTTCAAAATGAGAAATAGCAATAGCAGCAGGGTTAGAAGCAAACACTTTTGAGAAGCGTTCTTCTGACTCAAGCAGGTTTTTCTCGGCTTGCTTTTTTTGAGTAATGTCCCTGAGCACACGTAAAATACCAATGCTCTGGCCAGCCCTGTCGCGAAGTAATACTGCTGTAATTTCCGCAATACCTTCCTGGTTCTGGCTGGTTATAAAAGGAAGCTCTCCGCTCCATTTACCTTGAGAAAGCAAGATGGTAGGTAGCTGAAGCCCACCATTTGCCTGCGTACCGGGAATAAGGTCGCTTATTGGCTTACCAAGTATATCGTGGCGCTCAAAACCAAACATTTTCTCGGCAGAGGGGCTCCACTCCCGGATCTGATCATCCAGGTCAGAAATAATAACAGCATCGCTGATATTCTCAAAAGTTAGGGCTTGTTTATAGAGGCTTTCGTGGCTTCGGTCTCTTTCAAGCGCAATGCTAACCAGGTTGCAAGCCACATTAATAAGGTTAAACTCTTCCTCATCAGGGGTATGCTCCTCATAGTAGTACATAGTAAAGGCGGCCACCACATCTCCTTGTTTATCAAAAACAGGAGTAGACCAGCAGGCTTTTATGCCATGCACCTTGGCCTTATCCCTGTAATCATCCCATAAAGGACTTTTGTCAATATCGGGTACAATAATTGTTTTTTTAAGGTAAGCAGCAGTACCACTGCTGCCTGCTTTGGGGCCTATGCTTAACCCTTTTATAAGTTCAGTATAGCTTTCTGAGAGCATTGGCGCGGTAACCGACTGTATAGAGCCTGTTTGCGGATCAAGTACAAGTACAGCAACTGCAGAAGCAGGGTTTAACTCCTGTATTTTCATACAGATCTGCCTGAAGATTTTTTGTATAGAAGCCTCTTTGGCAATTAATTCAAAAATATCTTTCTGGTAGTTTATTACTACTTCAGATTGGCGCTGCTGAGTAATATCCCTGGCGTATATATTAATATAATTAGCCTCCGGAATATATACGAGAAGTAACGAAAATACATTATTCGCCACTTCTATATCTGTAAATTTCTGGCGGTTTTCCTTACTTAAGCCCTCCGTTATGGCAATTAACTCGGCAGGTAAATACTGTTGATCGGCAGAGCACCAGTTTTGTATCAACCGTGTAGCTGCGGCATTAGCGTATACTATCTTACCTTGCGGAGTAACTCTGAAAATAGGGTTAGGCGCCTCTGCAGGAAACTTGGCAAGATCCCGTATTTCGGCCTGGGCCCGTACCTTTTCGGTTACATCGTTAAGGAGCATTATGCGGGCATTACGGCCTTGAAATACCTGGTGCTGGCTTACTACATCTACATACAACCATTTTCCCTCTTTTGTACGGTGCAACCACGTACCAACGCTACCCTGCGCCCCTTGCTCGCTACATACGGCAGTACTGTACTGCTCTGCTTCATCAGCATCTGCTGGGCCCAGGTCCTTAAGTGTCATACCCAAAAACTCTTCTTTTGAGTAACCAAATACAGAAACAGCAGTTTCGTTCACAGCCAGGATTTGCAGATTTTCTACATCAAAAATCCACATTGGCATAGGGTTGTTCTCAAAAAGCAGCTTGTACTGGCGTTCTGAATCTACCAACCTTTGCTCCAGGCCATGCTTACGAAGTATGGTCTGAATAGTGATATCAAGCTCTCTATCCTGAAATGGCTTTAGTATATACCCAAAAGGATCTGATAATTTTGCACGCTGAAAGGTTTTATCATCTGCATATGCAGTAAGGTAAATAACCGGTACATCCTTTTCCTGGTGTATCAACTCTGTAGTTTCTATCCCATCAATATCCCCATCTATCATTATATCCATGAGAATTAGATCGGGAGGACTGGTCCTGACCACATTTATTGCATCAGCACCGTTGGTTACCGAAGCAATAACTTCATAGTTCATATTCCGGAGTCTGATCTCAAGATCTTTTGCTATGATCTTTTCATCTTCAACTATGAGAATCTTTGTTTTGGACATATTTAATATGGGCCGCCCGTTATTCACATCTTTAACACCCGGGCATTTATTAAAAGGTAAATTAATCCTGATAAAAGTAAGCACGCCTGCATTACGAGTATGTAATGTAAACACATTTAAACATTTCGCAAAGCAAGAGTTTTATCAAAATTACAGTTTTTTTTCTTTCATTACTTAGCCTTTTCCCTTAAACATATAAACTTTTCAACCATCTACCCTCAGCAGCACAATCTTCTATCTGTCAGATACTTGCAATAAACCTTTTGCTTTTCCTCTTAATTAAATACTTGTTTTAAGTTTTGAAACTGCATTTTGCAGCCGATTTTCACCCAGCCCCTCTACTATAAAATAAGGCAAACTGGCTTTTTCCAGCTCCTCACGATAGCGGTTAAAAAAATACTGTCGCATATGTGGGTGCTCCCTTTGTGGGTCCCACTGCCAGGGCAAGTCTATGTTAGTAAGCAAATAAAGATAATAATCAGAAGACTGGAGCCTTTCATCTATCCACAAAGGGTATGCACCATAAGCATGTTGCATCCACACTTTTATAACCATTAAATTGGTATCGCAAAAAAGATATGTATTGGCTGCTGGTGCAAGGGCTTCTTCTGCTTCTACCTGTTGTTGCGCAATCTGTTCTACATCTGCTTGTGCGTAGGGTCTATCTAAAGCATCTATATAGCTGCGTGCTACTTCTGGCACCCATACAGTATTAAAGTATGCGGCTAATTGCTTTGCCAGGGTGCTCTTTCCCGTAGACTCAGGCCCTACAAGTGCAATGCGCCTTATATGGCCAGTACTTTGGGAGCCTGTAGTGTTTTTTTCCATGATAGGTAACCATATACAGCCAGGAAAATAAAAATAGCATACAACCCACTGGTTACAAAAAGCTCTTTATAAGCATATACACCAACGTATACTATATTTACCCCAATCCACGCCAGCCAGTTTTCGATATATTTACGAGCCAGCATCCACTGCGCCACCAGGCTCACCACAGTTGTAAATGCATCTATATACGCAATATCCGCATTGGTATAGGTACTTAGCAGGTAGCCGGCACCCACGGTAGCTAAGGCTACCAGCCCCAACAAGGCTGGCACAAAACGCATAGGCATATTAGTAGCCTGCAACGCTGTTTGCTGCCTGCCTCCATATAGCCATTGGTACCATCCATAGCCCCCCAGTACAAAAAACACCCCTTGCAAAAAGGTATCTGCATATAGCCTTGAATGTGCAAAAACAATTGCATAAAGCAGTGCGCCCAACATAGCCAGGGGCCAACCAATAACATTCTGGCGTGCATTAAACCACACACAGGCCAGGCTTATAACTGCTCCTGCTACCTCTATCCAATTACCCGCCAGCCACTCCTGCACAAGAGGCCATACCTCCTCCCACCACTGCATTGCTATTACAACCATTTTAACTTATATGATAATTTAAACAGGAAGCCTGGTATCACTAACTAATACCCTTAGGCTCTTTGGCTTTATTTCGATATTTAACTGCGCAGGCACAGGGCAGGGTTCCCCGTCAAGGTGCAGGCTCTGACCAGGCTGGCAGGTTACCGATATTTTTTTAGCCCTCACTATTTCCATAAAGCGGGAGCGGTGCATTCTTTTAGAGAACAAGCGCATGCCCATACTAAAAGCCATAGGCTTTGGAAAAGGGTGTAAAATACAAATATCAATCAGGCCATCTTGTATGCTGGCCTCCGGAGAAATAAAAGCATTGTTACCATACTGCCCGGCATTGGCAAATGTAATTACAAAAGCTTTACGTTTTAGCTCCCTTCCATCTGCCTGTAGCAGGTAAGTGCTAGGCCTGTAGCCCATAAACTCCTGGAGTGTAGTTTTCACATAGCTTCTTAATCCCCTGGCAGCCTGTTTCGAAAACAGGTAACCAACATGAGCATCAAAGCCAACCCCAGCTGTACAGAAAAAGTGCCTGTTGTTTAACAGAACACTATCAATCTGCACTTCCTGCTCCTGGTTTAGTATTTTTATAGCCTCAACCACTTCAAGAGGTATACCCAAGTGCCGGGCCAGTCCGTTTCCCGAGCCCAGGGGAATTAGCCCCAACCGAACAGGAGTGTTCACCAATGCATTGGCTACTTCATTCATGGTACCATCTCCGCCCACCGCCACCACGCATGAAGTGTTTTCTTTTACTGCCAGTGCCGCTATTTTTCCGGCATGCCCGGCATACTCAGAATAAAGCATAGTAGCTGTATACTTATGCGGATCCAGGTAGCTTTCTATCAATAAAGGAATGTTGAGTTTACTCCTTGTACCGGCAATTGGATTTATAATAAATGTGATTTTCTTTTTTGAGAGAGACACCTAAGGGTACTTAATTAGAAGTTTTAACATTATATGTAAACACTGGACGAAGACTATGGTTTACGATATCTTCAGCAATACTGCCGCTGATCAGGCGCGAAAGGCCCTTTCGCCCACGGGTACCCAAGGCAATCATATCGGCTCCTACCTGCTCTGCAAAGTAAATAATACCTTTTTCTTCATCCATATCATTGGCAATATTTATAGAATAATTTCGCAGCCCCTGTTGATGCACCCAATCATTTAACTGCGCATAAATTTGTTTTTCTGAGATAAAGCTGCCCGGCGTAGCTACGTTTACAACAGCCAAATGCGCATCAAAGTGTTGCTGTAGCTGCAGCAGTATTCCAGGCACAGCATGCAGCTCATTTTCAACGCCTGTTGCATACACAATTCGCTTTAGCCGGAATGGCTCTGGTTTTCTGTTAACTGTAATTACCGGGCAGCGGGCATCGCGCACAATGCGCTCTGCATTAGACCCTATAAACAACTCCTTCAGGCCGCTCGCTCCTTTAGTACCCATTACAATCAGGCTCACCTGCTGCTGATCTATATAGCTTTCTACCTCTGCAAACAAACGATTAGGCACTACAGCATGCACAAAGGGAACACCCGATGCACGAACTTCTTCTGCCAGCTTTTCCATTTTTACCCTTGCACTTTCCAGTTGCTGATCTACCACAGATTGATCGATTGTAAAATCAGGATAAGTGCCAGGCATACTCATACCCATAGAAGGCGAGACCGGCTCTACGGCATGCAGCAGGTGTAACTCTGCCTGCAAAGGTCCTGCTAATTCAAGGGCAACCTGCAGCGCGTTATAAGCCTGTTCGGAGAAATCAGTTGGTACCAATAGCTTAGCCATATACTATAAATTAGAGGTTTAAATTTATGAACACATCTATATATACGTACCAAAACAAACAGAAACTAAAACTGATAAGCAATTTAAGAGCCAGCAACTGCCCCCATTCCTCCAAATTCCCATAAACCACTGATACACAAAAGCAATTACCTTAAAAAAAGACTGGTAAGAATACCTTCTTATTAAAGTTGTTTATCTTCTGCTTTTTTTAAAGCTTTGCAGCCAGAATGAATCTGGCTTAACAATTGCTTCTGCCTGCTAAAATAGCAGATAAAGCAAATCCAAACCAGCAGTATCACCAGGACTCTGCCCTTGTATAAACTTAAATTACTGCCAATCAATACAGTTTTAAAGTTATATACATTGATAAATACAATTAATAAATTTAAAATCAGATCCTGGTTTTGCCTCAATATCGAAACTTTACCTACAAAGGGAAGGTTTTTAAAGTACAGATTGTTTAATTTTGCATATTAAATTTATTGTACAATGACTACCATTATATTAACAGTCGGAATAGTTGGCCTATTCTTTATTCTAATGTCGGTTAGGCTTATCTTTTTGGATAAGGGGGAATTTAAAGGCACCTGTGCTACCCAAAGCCCTGGTTTACGCGAAAAAGGTGTAGACTGCGGATGTGGTAAAAAAGCCGGTACCTGCGATGCTGCCATGGCTGCAAAGGCCAACACCGCTGCATAGCAACCCACTGAGGCACAAATACATCTGCTTTCCAGATCAATTTTTGTATGTTTGTAGACTTTTTAAAATCCTGAACACGTGTCTTTAATAAAATCAATTTCCGGTATCAGAGGAACCATAGGTGGTAAAGCCGGATCTGCACTTACCCCCCTTGACGTTGTAAAATTTGCGGCTGCATTTGGAACCTGGGTGCTAAACAAAACCCAAAACAACCATATTGTTATTGGTCGCGATGCACGCCTATCCGGCGATATGGTATCGCGCCTGGTAAGTGCCACCCTGCAGGGGCTAGGCATACACGTTACGGACTTAGGCTTGTCTACTACGCCTACTGTAGAAATTGCAGTGGCTCTTGAGAAAGCAGGAGGCGGCATTATTATAACTGCCAGCCACAACCCTATACAATGGAATGCCCTTAAGTTATTAAACCAGCATGGCGAGTTCATTTCGGCTCAGGATGGAGAAGAAGTGCTTTCCATTGCCGAAAATGAAGCATTTGATTTTGCAGAGGTACGTAAACTGGGTACTTACAAAACCGATGACACGTACTTCCAGAAACATATTGACATGATTTTGCAGCTGCCCCTGGTAGATGTAGAAGCCATACGGAACAAACGATTTAAAGTAGCTATTGACTGTGTAAACTCTACAGGAGGTATTGTATTGCCTCTATTGCTGGATGCGCTTGGCGTTGAGTCAGTAACCCCTTATTTCTGCGAGCCGGATGGCAACTTTGCCCATAACCCTGAACCTCTGCCCGAGAACCTGCTGCACATATCCAGCGAGGTAAGCCGAGGCAAGTTTGATTTAGGCATTGTAGTTGATCCGGATGTGGACCGCCTTGTATTTATTAGCGAGGATGGCAGCATGTTTGGCGAGGAATATACGCTTGTAGCAATAGCCGATTATATATTAAAACACAAGCCGGGAAATACAGTCTCTAACCTGTCATCTACGCGAGCACTGCGCGATGTAACCGAAAAAAATGGCGGTAAATACAATGCTGCTGCCGTTGGAGAAGTAAACGTAGTAGAGATGATGAAGGCTACCAATGCTGTTATTGGGGGCGAAGGCAACGGAGGCGTTATTTATCCAGAACTGCACTATGGCCGTGATGCCCTGGTTGGAATAGCTTTGTTCTTAACCCACCTGGCAAAGAGCAATAAACCTGTATCGCACCTAAGGGCCTCTTACCCTAACTATCATATTTCTAAAAACAAAATAGAGCTTACCCCTGATATCGATGTAGATATGGTATTGCTTGAAATGAAAAAGCGATATGAGAAACAACCCATCAATGATATTGACGGTGTAAAGATCGAGTTTGATAAAGAGTGGGTGCACCTGCGTAAGTCAAACACAGAGCCAATCATCAGAATTTACTCTGAGGCCGATACCAGGGCTACTGCAGATTACCTGGCGAACAAGATCATTACCGACATTAAAGAGATTATTACCCAAAAAGCTTAACTCATGCGCGTATACCTGGATAATGCTGCTACTACGCCTCTCGATAAAGAGGTATTTGAAGCAATGACCCCTTATATGCTGACTCACTTTGGCAACCCTTCTTCTATCCATTCACATGGCAGGGAAGTACGTTCTGCCATCGAAAGAGCACGCAAGGCAGTAGCAGATATCCTGCATACATCTCCTTCTGAAATCTTCTTTACTTCCGGAGGTACTGAGGCTGATAATGCTGCCCTTGTATGCAGCATACATAGCTATGGTCTTACCCATGCCATAACCAGCCCTATAGAACACCATGCAGTATTGCATACGCTTGAAAGCCTGGCAAAGAAAGGAGTTATACAACTAAGCTTTGTTCGCCTGGATGAAAAAGGCCATACAGACCTTAACCATTTAGATGAACTTCTTAAAAACAACCCTCGCAGCCTTGTATCATTAATGCATGGCAACAATGAAGTAGGTAACTTAAACGACCTGGATGCCATTGCCGCAATTTGTGAACAGCACAATGCTATTTTCCATTGTGATACAGTACAGACAATGGGGCATTATGTGCACAACTTACAGTCATTAAAGGCCAACTTTATTGTAGGCTCAGCCCATAAATTTCATGGCCCTAAGGGGGTTGGCTTTTTGTACGTAAACAGTAACACCCGTATAAATCCACTTATACAAGGTGGTGCCCAGGAGCGTAATATGCGTGGTGGCACCGAAAACGTATATGGTATTATAGGCCTTGCCAAAGCCCTGGAAATTGCCTACAGAGACATGGCTGATCATAAAAGCCATATTGAAGGTTTAAAGCAGTACATGATTAGCAGCCTTAAAGAAAAAATAGAAGATGTAAGCTTTAACGGGGATAGCGCCAACCTGGAGCGTAGTCTGTATACGGTATTAAACGTAAGCCTTCCAGCTTCTGATGACAATGACATGCTGCTCTTTAGCCTGGATATAAATAAAATATCGGCTTCGGGTGGTAGCGCCTGCTCCAGCGGCACCCAAATAGGATCGCATGTGTTAAGGGCATTACGGTGCGACCCGGCACGCGGTGCGGTTCGCTTCTCGTTCAGTAAGTTTAACACAAAAGAAGAAATTGACTATACTGTTGAGAAACTAGCTGGCATGTATCAAAACATAAAAACAGCGGTTCGTTAAGCTATATATAGTTTATATAATCATAAAAAAAGCCCCGCCATAAATT
>FPIC01000199.1_pt1 | contig 38997 bp, 44 predicted proteins | sample 1504481 | NCBI WGS metagenome assembly FPIC01 (sample SAMEA4475357, study PRJEB15587) | soil metagenome | biome: Soil; feature: Field | place: India | collected 2015-03-11 | depth 0 m
CCGCCGTCCTGGCGGCGCTGACGGGAGACGTGTCGCTGAAAGGGAAGAAGGGCGTAGCGGCATTTTTCCCTAAGCACCTATTCGCCCTCGCCAAGATAAAAGGCGTCGGCTGGGTGCTTTTAAGGTGGTACGCCGAGGTGATGGCCGAGTAGGGAAATACGCCACCAAAATAGTGGAAGTAAGCAACGGCGTAGTATCAGCTCAACGCAACTTAACCGCCTGGAGTTTCATACCTCCTTCGAGCCAGCCTTCTGGGTAGTACCAATCCCTAACTACCTTGAAGCCACACTGCTCCAGTAGTTTCCCCAGCCTAGTTTCGCCGGGAGCCGCGCCGCGCTGGAGGGCGGCGAAGGTTTCTCTATCCTCTACGTACTCGGCGTAGAGGACGTCCCCGGGCTCCATGTAGCGGCTCAATACGCAGTAGACGTGGCGCTCCCACTCCGTTTCCAGATAAGCCGGGTTGAAGTGGAAAACCTCGGCCCAAGGCGTATAGTAAGGCGGCCGGCCTAGGAATAACTTGACACAGCAGAGGAGGTCGGAGCCTAGGAAGAGCTCCGCGTTGAGCTCCTCTTTGAACCTCCCCCTTTTGAAAACGGCAGTGAGAGGCGCGAACGAGTTGGGAGCGATGTCTCTAAGCACTGATTAGAGCCAAGAGTTTGCCCTGTTGTTTAGATTCCAGATACATGGCGTAGAACACCTCCGCCACGTGGCCGCCTGCGACTTTGGCAATTACCTTCAACGCCTCTTCTTCCCTTAGGTTTTCCAGATCAGTCCCAGCCTTTCTCAAGGAGTATTGTAGATAAAACCGGAGAGGTCCATCAACGCTTTTCAGAAACTCCACGAAGCTCATGGTCTGACTGTGAAAGGTCTTATTTATATATTACCTTTGAAATACGTCGAACAAGACGCCTATTCAGACCTGAACCTTCTGATCAGAATAGGAGCCACGACGCCCAGCACCACGGCAAGTATCGAAGTAACGAGGTCTCTTATAAATACAAACTGGTCAAACGAGGGGGAGGACAGCGTGCTTATTAGGTATAACAAGCCCAAGACTATGGCAACGGCGCTGAGGGCGTATACTAGTGGTCTTGTATCCATGGGGGCTTGAGAAAATGGGCTATTTAATTATTAGAAACCTTTTCCTCGGAGTCCTCAGTAAATTTTCTGTGGAGAAGTGGCGCAACGATGCCGGTGGCGACGGCTGTCGCCGATATAGCCAAGTCCCTGGCTAGTATAATAGAGTCGAGAGAGGGCTTGCTGAGAGTTGACACTAGGGCTAGCCCCCCCAGCGCCACGGCGACGAGGCTCAGCACCATCAAGACAGCCCCTTTCATGTAAATTTCTATGAGGTGTAATAAAAAGATTAGGTTGACTATTCATGTATTAGCCTACAGATTTATAAATGCCACCTATTCGTCGGCACATGGGGAAATAGACTTCGTCTACGACATCGCCCGGCTAGACGAAAAACTCCTCCTAAACGAGCTTAAGGCCAGGGGTCTGAGACCCAGGTTTGTCAACGTCGAGGAGATCTACATCCCCGACGGTGTGAGGGATGTGGGAGTTATCAGAGTAGCGGCGCGGTCTAGGGTAATCCCACTAGCATTTACCTACGAACACCGCGGGGGCATTTCTATAAACAGCGCATCTTCGTTAGTAATCTCGCACGACAAATACCTCACATACTTAAAGCTGAGAGAGGTAGGCGTCCCCACTCCCGAGACGTATCTAGTGTTCAGCAGAGAGGCGGCCAGGGCGGTGGCCGAGAAGCTCGCCTACCCCGTAATAGTTAAGCCCACTGATGGGTCTTGGGGAAGACTTGTAAACTTGGTGAAGTCCGAAGAGGACTTGTCCACCCTCTTAGCTCACAGACTGGCGATGGACAGCCAGATGCACCTCTTCCTAGTCCAACAGTACATAAACAAGCCCGGCCGCGACATCAGAGTCACGGTAGTGGGCGACAGGGCTGTTGCCGCCATATACAGAATCAGCCAAGGCGACTGGCGCACTAACACAGCCCGAGGAGGCAGGGCGGAGCCCGTGAAGATAGACCCCGAGCTAGAGGAAATAGCTGTTAAGGCCAGCAAGGCCGTGGGGGCGTTTTACTCCGGGGTAGACGTAGCGGAGTCCGAGCGGGGTTATTTAGTCATCGAGGTAAACGGGGTGCCCGAGTTTAAAAACGTCCAGCGCGTCACCGGCGTCAACGTAGCGGCGGAGATCGCGGCGCTGGTGGCGGAGCTCGTAAAGAGGTGACTAGGCAAACAGCTCCGGCCTGATCCGGCGCCGCCCCCTAAACCCCTCCGGCCCATGGTAGAACATGACCTCTGGCTCATCTACCTTCCAACAGAGATAGACCAACTGACCGTCTTTGGTCAATGCTGGGAAGTCCACGATCCCGTTGCCCAAATCCCTTATGATAAAGCCCTCGCTCTCCGCGGCGCGTAGGAGCCACTGGATCTGGTTTTCAAGCTCCCTCAGCTCCGCCTCGCTGAGGCTGTCCCAACGCCTCACGGCCTCCACCACCGGCTTAAGGAGCGGCCTAAGCTCCTTCACCACATCGTTGGCCTCCTTGAGGGTGAAGTAGCGCATTATTCAACCCGCTTTGCTATTTTTAAGTATTCCCTAAGCGCCACCTTGGCCTTTACTATGTGCTTGCAAGGCCCACCCCTGTACTTGAAGTCGGGGCAGTCGCAGTGGCCGGTAAAATACCGCGTCCCAGGCCTCAGCTTGAGCACGACCTGGTAGCACTCGTCCCGGCGGCTCTCCGACCTGACGTAGCACATAGCCACGAGCCACCCTCCCCGCCTCTCCACGCTGTGTATATACACTTCATTGCCGTGGCTGTATACAACCCGCCTCGCCGCCTCTCTGCAGAGCACATTCTACTCTGGCCTTTTGTTTAAAATCTTTTCTAAAGCCTTGTGGAAGAGATCTGCCGGGTCTAAGGATCTGAAAATTCCGTAGTCTGTAATAAACTCGTCGAAGAGTCTGGGAGAAATCTTGTCGAAAATCGGAACCGCCGTGGTTCTTCCCCCCAGCTCTACGCTTACTTCAAGAGGCTTTGGACTCGCCAAGGGGACGGCCTTATAGCTCTCGAAAACCGCCACCGTCCTCGCCCCTCTGGCTCTTGCGGCGGCAAGAAGCGGGAGAGTCCCCACCTTGTTGAGGACGGCGTCTAGGTAGTACCCGTCGACCCCGACAACTGCCGCGTCGTATTCAAAAGCGCCTACCGCCGAGTCAGGGATAGGCACCACATCTGTAAAAGCCGAATACGTCCTGAGAGCCTCGGCGAACTCCGCACCCGGCTTACTCTCGGCAAGATACACCACCTCGACGCAGCTCCTTTTAAGCTCGAGGAACCTCGTCACCGCCCTGCTGAAGCTCACAGTCGCCACCCTCCTCGGGCATCTGGCTTTTGTTATCGAGACGTCTAGACTCCTCTTCGCATCGTCAAGATAAGTAGCCACGGAACGGGCAACCTCCCGCATATTAAGCCCCCTCTCCGCCGCGGCGCGCACCACCAGGTAGAGGAAGTCCAGCGAGCCCATCCCGGGGCGCACCCGCCTCGCGGCGTCGGCGGCTGAGACGGGGTCAGGAGAATTGGCCACTATCTCCAGCGCCTTTTCAAGATACCACGACGCACCCCGGACCCACTCCCCGCTGAGAGAATCCATGTCACATAGTTGGTATTAAATATAATGCACGCCGACGTCTAGAAAACGCCGGTCCAAATGCAACGCTGTGCATTTATAAACCCATGGCAAAGACAAGACGTGTCTCTATCGGTGAGGAGCCTAACAGTGATCAGAGATGGGACGTATGTCCTACAAGACGTATCCTTTGAGGCGCGCCGGGAGTTCGTACTAGTGGCTGGGCCCAACGGCGCCGGTAAGACTACCCTCTTCCTCGCCGTGCTGAGCCTCGTCCCCTACAGAGGAGAGATATGTGTAGACAACATATGTACAGAGGAGAGGACGAAAAAAGTTGGGTACGTCCCTCAGATGCTGGCACGAGGCTTCAACGCCACTGTGTGGGAGTACGTATACCTACCCGCCAAGTTCAGAAAACTAGCCGACGCCGCAACGAGAGCAGAAGAAGCCCTAAAACTGGTCGACCTCTATCCGTTGCGGGACCGCCCCATCCTCTCGCTTTCAGGTGGCCAGCTCCAGAGAGCCGCCATCGCCAGGGCGCTTGCCACCGGTGGTGACGTGCTCTTGCTCGACGAGCCTCTTGCCAACGTAGACCCACAAGGCCGCATTGAGTTGATACAACTACTGAGAGAGCTGAAGAAGAACAGGACAATACTCATGACCTCCCACGAGCTGAGCATGCCCTCGGACCTCGCCGACAAGATACTCCTCCTAAACCGCCGAGTGGTGGCCTACGGCACCCCAGACCAGGTATTCAGCGAAGAGGTGCTGAGAAAAGTCTACACATATGTCAGAATCGCAAAGACGCAGTACGGCTACGTCTGCGTCACGGAGGATTATGCCCACCCGCACTGAGTTGGCCGCAGCGGCGCTGGCGGCGGCGGCCCTTGCACACGCCTTTTTTGCACAGCCGCTACTGTTCTGGCCCCTTGTCTCCCTTATATTGTCGTCGGCGGTGCTGGCCATGCACAGCCCTCTTGCGCTGAGCAGGAGGATGACGTTTCTTGCCCACGCCCAGGCGCACAGCATATTGACAGCCGCCCTAGCCGCCGCCGTGACCCTCGCCGCCGTCCGCGCGGGCATGTCCGTCGCTCAGTACTATGCCACGGTGTTGACCTACGTCGTCCTCCTCAACCTCGCAGTCCTCGCCGTGGGGCGCCTCGGCCTAAGGGAGGACGTCGCCACCGGCGTGGTGATGTCCATGCAGATATCAGCAACGATAATACTCCTCTTCGCCCTGAGGAGTCTATATTCAACAACTATAGACCCAGTCGCGCTGATAACGGGGGAGTACGTGCTTATCACCCGGGACGATGTAATTATGCAGATTCCCTTCCTGGCCGCCGCTACTCTATACCCCATCGTCTTCGGCACTATGTACCTCTACACCGCTGTGGACGAGCACTATGCCCAAGCCACAGGCGTGAGACTAAGACTGTTAGACATCCTCTTCCTAGTCTCCATGTCTGTCGCAGTAGCGGCCAGCGTTTACACCCTCGGCTCACTCATGCCAGCAGTACTCCTCGTCATGCCAGGCGCCGTCGCCATGCGGTACACACACAAGCTGACGAACCTAATCCCCACAGCTGTTTCAATAGCGCTGATCTCAGTTGCACTGGCCCACTTCCTCTATACCCTCATCCCAGCGCTGTGGCCCACAGCGGCGGTTGGGCTCGCCTTACTCGCCCTACTACTCGCTAAGCCAGAAAATGGACTACGCAAAAACAAGACAAGCGACACATCTGTAACTATGAGCGAATAGACCTAGCTAGCTTTTTATTGTACTTTAAATAGGTTTAATATTCCCCGTCAAGGAGTTCACTGTTATTTAACGCTACCAAGTTTTCAACCGTCGTGTAAGGCCACGGGGGAAACAAATATATTTGCATCAGTTATTCTAAAACATGCGCGGCTTGTTGGCGGCTGTTCTGGTGCTCGCCAGCTTGGCGCTGGCGGGCACGCTGACGGATCACTTCACGTCGCCCCCCATAGAGGTGCTGGTTATTAGGACTGACCAGTGGCTCTTCTGCCAGGACTACGGCATAACCATCCAGGTTAAGGCCATGCAACCCGTCACTGTAAGTAAGGTAAGAGTGACTGCCAAGTTCTTCCCTGAGGGAACCCTCATACCAGACGTTCAGCCAAAGGAGTTTCCAGGATTCTCCCTTGGGACTGGGGACTGGAAACAACTAACCATGAGCTTCAACTACTGCCCACGGCAGAGGATAGACCCGCTGATCCTTCTCGAAATATCGATATACCTCCCCAACTACACGCTGTCCTACAACTACTACATCGGCAGAGTGCTCCCCTACACCTACGACGACTTGCTTGCATACGCCGCAAATCTGGAGCAGAAGGTAAAGGATCTCCAAGCGCAGGTAGATCAGCTGAATAAGAAAATTGAAGAACTAAAAAGGCAACTATCAAACAAAGATGCCGAGATCGCCAACCTCTCTACGCTTCTAGCCATGGCAAGGCTGGACAACGACAGGCTTGCCCAGGCCCTTGCCCAGGTCCGGGCGGAGCGCGACGCGCTTAGGGCTCAGCTAGAGCAGACAAAGGCCCAGCTCGACGAGGTGAGCAGGGCGAAGGCCAGCTTGGAGACCCAGCTCTCGGATACCAAGAAGCAACTGGACGACTTGAAGAAGGCCTACGGCGACTTGTCTGACAAATATACCGATGCGCAGCGGACTATTGCCGATTTGCAGGCTAGGCTGTCCGAATTGCAGAAGCGCTACGACGAGCTGAGCAGATCCGAGCAACAGCTGAGGGAGCAGTACTACAGCTTATCGGCGAAGTACAGCGAGCTAAGCGGCAGGTATGATCAGCTCTCCAAGGCATACGACGCCGCCATGCAGGAAAAAGCCGCCTTGCAGAGCCGCTACTCTGAGCTAAACACAGGCTTCACCTGGGCTGTGAACATGGCCACCGCACTGGCAGTCGCTCTCCTGTTCACACTAGCCCTAATACTAACACGCAGGAGGAGCCAGCCAGCGCCTGCCCCGGCTCCCCCCGCCGCTCCGGCGGGCTCGGTAAAGGCAGCGACAGTAATAGAGGAGCAGAAGCCGACAGAGGTCTTAGTTCGCTGGCCAGCAACCGTCGAATAATCCATTTTTCCCAACCGTTTCTCCCCGTCTCTCCTACATCTCTTTTCTAGCCAGCGGCTGAGCTTGTCATAGGCGAAGTCGTCTGGGTTTAATCTGGGGCCCGTAGCGCTGGGAGTCTCTTTTTAAAAATGGGTTTTCCTCCTCTCTCATGAAAAAGGTGCCTGGCCCGATAGTGTTGGTTGAGCCTCTCAGCGGAAACACGTCGCTGTTGATAAAGGTAAACGAGGTTTTGGCTGTGAGAAGATCTAGGTACCAGGAGATTATGGTTGTAGAGACAGAAGACTACGGCAGGGCCCTGATTCTTGACGACTACATCCAGTCTTCCTACTACGACGAGGCTTTCTACCACGAGAGCCTTGTGCACCCCGCCATGGTGACGCACCCAGCTCCGAGGGACGTGTTGATTCTGGGAGGCGGCGAGGGCGCCACCCTCCGGGAGGTGTTGAAACACCCCACCGTGGAGAAGGCGGTCATGGTAGACATAGACGGGGACGTGGTCGAACTGTCGAAGAGGTTTTTGCCGCAGATGCACCAGGGCGCCTTTGACAGCCCCCGTGCCGAGGTGGTGATTGAGGACGGGTTCGTCTACGTCAAGCGGGCGCTGGAAGAAGGCCGCAAATTCGACGTAGTGATCATGGACCTCACCGATCCATACAGTTCGGAGATAGCAAAACAGCTGTACACGGCTGAGTTCATAAACCAGATTATGAAACTACTCCGCGGAGACGGGATCATGGTGACGCAGGCAGGCAACAGCTTCTACTTCCCCGAGGCCTATGACATGGTCCTCAGCGCGGTGAAGGCAAACTTCCCAGTAGTGGCTGAGTACAACGTCTGGATCCCGTCCTTCGGCTACGCCGTGAACTACATACTGGGCTCGCTTAAGTACGATCCCCGAGCCTTACCTGCAGAGGAAGTGGACAAGAGGCTGGCTGACAGGGGGGTCAAAACGCGCTTCTACACCGGGAGGGCCCACGTCGCCCTAATGAACATGCCTGTGTACAGAAGGCTTAGGTAGTAGACTCCTCTCCTTAAAGGCCACCGCCACTATAAACAAGGCTACGAGGGCTAAGAAGACTTTTTTAAAGAAGGATACCCCCGCCGCGGGGGAGAGGAGCGCCACCACTAAGAGACCCAACATGGCCATTTTTAAGGCGGAGAAGAAGCTCATAAACAAAAGATGCAATTCTATATATTAAACTTCTTGTCAGGAACCGAAAATACAAGCCGCCGTATCGCACGGCGTTAGAGTTTAATACATGTGCACTAAACTGGTCGGTGATGTGTGGTGACCTCGCCCGAGCCGTGAGGATTTTGCCGAGTGCTGACCACAAATTTTAATTGAGAACCCTATCTGCCCAGCATGGGGTCGCAGAGGCGGTAATACTCTCACTCCTCGCTCTTTTGGCCACGTTTGGGAGGATGGCTGTGGCTCTCTTATTGACTGTGGCTGTGGCATACGCCATTGGCTACGCCATGTTCCGATCGAGGCGCGTCGAGACCTTTATGCTTCCCCTTCTCGATGTTTTGCAGTCTGTGCCGATACTGGGCTTCTTCCCTCTAGCGCTTTACTTCTTTATAGCGCTCCTCCCCGCGGCGGGTGCGGAGCTTGCAGCCATCTTCCTCATCTTCACGTCGATGGCTTGGAATATAATCTTCAGCGTGTACCAGAGCTTCAAGACGTTGCCAAGGGAGTTGCTCGACATGTCCCGGGTATACCTCAACGAGCGGCTTGCGCTGGCCCATGTCTTCATACCGGCGGCTCTACGGGGGGTGTACTACAACATACCCATATCGTGGGCGAATGCCTTCTTTTTCATAACGGCGTCCGAGGTCATAACACTGGGCACAGAGATTAAGCTGTTCGGCATTGGGAGCCTAGTGGTGAAGTGGTTTGACGAAGGGGATGTATCATCCGCTCTTATGGGTATAGCGGTGGGCATTGCGGCCAACGTCGTTCTCTACCTGACGCTGTGGAGGAGGCTCATGAGCCAAGTGCCGCAACCGCCGGACAAGCTGGCCGAGGCCGCGGGCCCGTGGCTTAAATACGGCGGCTACTTCCTCGCGGCATTTGCCATAATCTTGCTCGGGTTCGTCCTATATACGGCGCTCGGGAGCACCAACGCTGTTTTGGCAATTTCTAGGCTACCTGGGAGCTTCGTAGAGGCTTTGGCCGCGGCGCCTTTTACACTTGTGAGGGTATTGGCGACGTTGGCCATAAGCGCGTTGGTGGCTCTTCTTACGTTACACGCCGTGGTTAGGGCCCCGCGTTTGGAGGCAGGGGTTCTTCTCGGCGTGTCGCTGATCTCATCGGTGCCCGCTGTGTTTTTATACCCGCTACTCGGCGCATTAGTGAGGGGGGAGGCTCTGTCCGTGACGTTGCTGTTGCCAGGCGCTGTGGTCTATACCGTGCTGAACGCCGTGGCTGCTTGGCGAGATGTGCCTCAAGACCTGGTTAAGGCCTATCAAATCCGCGGCAGGCTCTACTTAACCCAGGTGCTGATACCGGCATCGATGCCGTATCTGATAACAGGGCTACTCACCGCCTGGGGCGGCGCGTGGAACGCCTCAATTGTGGCTGAGCCTCTTGCCAACGTCCACGGTCTGGGGGGCTTAACGACACAAGCCGCCGACCGCGGCGACATTTCTCTCCTAGTGGCCACAGTAGCGACTATGACCCTAATCGTAGTGGCCGTGAATAGGGTGGTGTGGAGAAGGCTATACGAAGAGGCGGCAAAATGGCGCTGATAGAGGTAGTCAGGGTCAGGAAGGCGTATGGCAAAGTGGTAGTGTTCAACGACATAAGTATCGCAATAGAGACTGGGGAGTTCGTAGCGCTCCTAGGCCCCTCGGGTTGCGGGAAGTCCACCCTTCTGCGAATATTGGCGGGGCTTGAGCAACCCGACTCGGGCGAGGTCAGGTTTAAAGGACAGCCCGTGGCGGGGCCGAGGAGCGAGATAGCCCTGATGTTCCAGACGCCCACCCTGCTCCCCTGGAAAACAGCCCTCGACAATGTGGCCTTGCCGCTGGTGGCAAGAGGAGCCACGTGGGCAGAGGCCAGAGAGGCGGCTATGCGCTATCTCTCCCTAGTAGGGCTTTCGGGGTTCGAAGAGGCATATCCGAAACAGCTCTCCGGCGGCATGCAACAGAGGGTGGCGCTGGCGAGGGCCCTGGCAGTGGAGCCCGAGGTGCTACTCCTAGACGAGCCCTTCTCTGCGCTTGACCCCCTCACCGCAGAGAGCCTCCGCGCAGAGCTGGTGAGGATTTGGCACGAGAACCTCTCCTCTGTCCACACAATTGTGATGGTAACACACTCGGTAGACGAGGCCGTCTACGTGGCTAACAGAGCCATAGTCCTGAGCCCGCGGCCGGCCAAGGTGGTGGCAGACGTGAGGATAGAGCTCCCTTATCCCCGCAACAGGAGGAGCCCAGAATTCCAGAAATACGTAGACCTGCTGTACAGCTACATCTAGGCTGGGATTACCCACTCCCCGTCGTCTATTTCCACAAGCTGCGCGAATACCGCCCAGTTGAGAATTCTCCGTGCGCCCCTCTCGTCGTAGCCGAGGCCCTGGAGGTAGCTCACCAACTCCTCCAGCTCCACCCTCTCCTTGGAGGTCACCAGCTTGACCAGGCTAGAAAAGGGCTCCACCGAGGGGAGCTTCTTTTTTAAGTACTTCTGGAACTCCCTAAGCGGCATCTCCACGGCGGCCCGCCCCTCCTCTGTCAGCTCAACGTCGCCACCCCCCGCCTTCAACAAGCCAAGCATCTCCGCCGCGTCTATTACATGCGACAAGTCGCCAAGATCTACGTCCACAGCGTCGTTCACAAACATGGCGTCCACCCTGCCGCCCATGTTGTGAACCACCTTCAACAAGCCCAAAACTTGGTCAACCCCCACCGGGGGAAATCTCACAACTATGTCCCCACCTCACTTTTTAAACTTTACCCCCCACGCCGGGCGCCGCACTGACGCGGCTCGCCACAGCAATGCAAGTCTAATAGGCGATCCGCATGCCGCTTCTCCTCACCTATCAGCACTCCGACCTCCTCTTCACGGATACAGATACAATTATGATACACAATGCCAGCTTTAAAGCGTGTACCTCGCAGAAGCGGCGACGACTTACGATTGCGACATTTCCTGGGTCAAATACCTGCAACGCCGAGCGGGGTCTGGCGTGGGCGCTACCTGGCCACGTTGCAGTAGCCGTAGCTACGAGGCGTCAACAAGTATACGCCTCTTGGCCAAACGCGGCCTCTGGCACCTGTGGCGCGGCCTCTCTCCGGCTTACCACAAAGCGTAGTACATCAGTGAGTGGCCTACAAACTCATGAGGCTTAGAAACCCTTGCAATGTCAGCACCGAGTCCACGATGTATACCACACACGCGGCGCGGAGTAAGCCACCGTTGTACCTCGCGCCGAGTAGAAACGCTTCGGTGGCGTAGACTTACTCGCTACCTGCAGTCGTTGCAATGGGGCCTAGAAGCGCCACGATCTCTGGGGGATCCGCAGGTTAATGGAAACCAAGTACAACCTAGACGAGAAGATGCAAGTCGGCGGCGCGTATAGCGGCGTGATATATGTATAGGAATGTAAAGGTCGCAAATACAAAAAACACCCCCAACAACTTCCAGAACCAGGCCCACAATCATCATAAGCACTCCCATTTTGCATATGCCAAAGTGACCTGCGTGAGAGGACAAAAGCCTTCGCCTATCTTACCAGCCACTGCGTAGAGAGTCACGGCGAGACCCACAACAAACACGCTGTTGGATACGACGACTGTGCCGTGCATGTAAGGTGTTGAGGTCCAGACCGTCAAAAACTTAGCCAATACTAGAACTGCGCCGATTTTTAGGTGGTGGAAGCCTTCACGAAGTTTCAACAACGCCTCCAGCTCCATCAACAAATACACGCATGTTATATGGGTGTTAAGCCTGATATTACATCCCACGCCGTCTAGGTTCTCCTTGGCCCCGGCCCACCACGGCGGCTTGCTGCTTTATCCGACTAGACGTTCGTTGCTTGCGTCTTGACTCCCTCAGCGGCTCTGCCCAGCGCCACGTACATCAGTATATGGCCCACGAACTGCAAGACTGCTGGAAGGCCTACAAAGGTGAGCACCAAGTCTATGATGTACAATATCCCTGCGGCGAGGAACAAGCTGTCGTTATACCTGTCATTAAGCTTAAACGCGCCGACGACGTAGGCCAATATACTGCCCAAAACCGCAAATATGAGGCCCAAGACTATTACGGCCAGCGGGAGGATAAACATGGCGAATACACCGCCGTGGTGGAGCCCACCAAGCGGTAAGGTGGATAAGGCTTTGGCCAAAAAGGCGATGAAGAGCAACGCCCCGACTATCCCCAGAATTAGACCTACTAGCATCAACGTGGTTCCGGTGTAGCATATCCCAAAGCTTCTGTCCACCTGTGAGAGCTCCCGGAAGCCGCCTCTTATTTTGCTAAACACGGCGTAAAGGGACAGGACAAGACCTACAAGGAGGGCTACCACCGCAACCGCGACTGAACTTAACGCAAGTGGGGGTTTGGGCGCCTCGCCAAACGGCGCAATTGCAAAGAATAAAGATGTCAACCCCGCTAAGAAGCCTGCGAAAACCATAATAGCAGCGACTATTAAGTAAAGAATTCCTTTACGAAGTTTTAATAGTGCCTCAAATTCCATAGACTAAATCTTTCACTATGTTTTAAGTTTTAAACCTCTGAGCAACTCCACATGACTAAACTGCGGCCTATATGTAGGACTCTAGGCTCTCTATCGCCTCGGCAAAGCCCCGCCTCTTCAGCTCCTCTAAGTCACGCTTTTCGTATTTGTGAACAATGTCCCCCTTCTCCTTGTCGAAATCCCAGAGGGCAACTATTACGTAATCCCCCGCCTTTAGCCATAGCCTCCTCCTCAGCCTGCCCGGAAGCCTCGCCACTCTTATCTGGCCGTCAGCGCAGACGACCTTAAACCTGCCATCCCCCAGCATCTCCACCACCTTCCCTAGAATTTCACCCTCCCCCGGAACTCTGAACTCGGACATGGCACCTCGTATACATATCTTTAAAAGCTTACAAGCAACCGCAACCTAGGGCCCTTTCCGCCGGTGCCGAGTAGGCTTTTTAAAAACCTCGTCGATCTCGAGAAACAACGCCCCAAGTTTCTTGCCCGGCGCAAGGCTTACTTCGGCGGCTCAAGGCGGCGCTTTCTCCCTGACTCCCACTCCAACTCGGAAGTGAATAACTCCGAGGTGTATGCCCCACCTCTTCAAAAACGCCCCGTAGTTCACAGCGAAGTCGTCAAGCTGGCTGACAAGCTCGGCCGACTCAAAACGGTGGACCTTCACTTCCAGAATCAGCAGGTCGTCACCTAACACCACAGCAATGTCAGGATTCGTAGCGGTTGGATCGATAGGAATGCTTAGCTCTCTAAACCTTGGCTCCAGCACTACGCCGTTGCATCTCGTAGTGGCGTAACACGCCACAAGTGCTGTGCCAAGGAGACCTAGGTGCCCCTTGTAGTTGGGGCCGAATCTTCCCCGCAACCACCCCAAGCCCTCGCGGCTCCACGATATGCACGCTCTGTTAATAAGCTCCACATACTCGTCGAAGCTGAGACCAGAGCGAGACCTGCCGCTGAACTCGACTCTAGCCGCTGGGTGGTTGTGGCTCCGCCTTATATCTCCCATGCGCCAGCTCCTTCTTCTCAAGCCTGACGCCCTCCAGCTCTAGGTATTTGTCAACTGGTAGGCCGAGGTACTCCAGCTTCTTCTCCTCTATATCAAGCCCAAGCATCTCGTTAACTATCCTCTCCAGCTCCCAGCCCCTGCGCCTACCGTACTTTTCCACAACCTCATCCAGCCTTGCGGCCACCGGCGGTGGAAGGGAGACGCCCCGTCCCCCCCTTGGCCACGATCTCTGTATACTCACCGAACCGCATCTCCACTAGGCCTCTCTCCTCAAGGCCCTCCACGGCGTCGTAAACCTCGTTGCTCATAGGGCCAAATGACCAGATGTAAAACTCAGCCCTAGCGGCGGGATGCCCCCCGTAGGTATACTTGACAATCACCCGGCCCAGGCGCCATTTCGACTCGTACTGCGTCAAAAACACCAGCTTCATCAGCTTCTTCATTCCCTGTACCTCCCCCATTTTTTTAATTATGTAAAGAACCACGTCCTCAACCTGGTACTCCATTACTCTCTATTCGTATACGTCTATATATCTGTTTTGCCATCCCGCCGATTGTGTCGTCTGATGTTTTTAAATAGGTTGAGTGGGAGCTACGTGTTCACCTACTACCTCCGATGCGATGCTGAAAAGGCGAGGGAGGCGCTGGATGGGGACTACAAAGTGGTGGACCTCGGCGGCGCGGTGAGGGTGGTAGAGAGCTTTATTACTCTGTACGCCGGCGACGTGCCGCTCTGCATGTACAAGAGCTGGCGCATGACCTACACCGACTACCAAATCTACGGCCTCGCCAGCGCAGAGGTTTTTGTCAGGAAAGACGGCGTATTGGTGAGGCTGGTGAGGGCCGACGAGAAGGTAGGCCTCCCAGAGCTAGTCGAGGGGTCGCCCCTAGTGGTCCACGCCATGGACGTCAACGAAAACGGCGTGATGTACCGCGTCTTCAGGATAGGCGGCTACGTGGAGCTGGCGGCGAGGGGAGTCGCTGGCGGGATAAAAGAGGCCTTCCACCCCAAGAAGGGGGTAAACCTGCTCATCGTCGACTTGCCCATCTCGCCGAAGTTCCAGCACCTTCTAGGAGAGGTGTTCGACTTGGCGAGGGAGCACTTCGTCGAGCTCCACACCACGATGCTCTCCGACGTGTGCCCCCTGTGCGGGGGCCGGATGGAGAAAAGGGGGAGGCTGGTGCGGTGCCCCCAGTGCAAGGTGCAACTCAGCCGCGACGTAAACGCGGTTTGGGCCCTGGCGAGGAACATCGTGAGGAGGCTCGGCAGGGAGCAACAGCTGGCGGAGCTGAGGGAGATATTCCGCCTGTACTACCCCAACGTCTGACGGCGGCGCCTCTGCGCCTTTGAGATCAGCTCCGAGGCCTCCCGCTTGAGGAGGCAGTCCCCCGGTTCCACGCCGAGGGCTTTTAGGTAGGCGATCTGCCTCTCAGTGGCGAGGGCATCTCCGAAGAGGCGGCGCGCCTCCTCGTCGTCTCTTATGTGGCGGCATATCGCCAGCTTGCTCAGCCTGTCGGCCCTCTTATTCCTCTCCCGCGGCACCCACTCGGCGGAGAACTCGGCGAACTGCGACGTAGCCCTCTTCACCTCTTCTAGCAACTCGGCGAGGTGAGGCGCGTGTACCCTGTAGACGCCGGTTAGCTGGTACACCACCAGCTGGGAGTCGCTCCTAATCTTGACCGAGCGGCACCCCAGCTCCGCCGCTCTCCGCAACGCGGCTATCACCGCCTTGTACTCAGCCACGTTGTTTGTGCACAGCGCAGTGCAACAACAAGCCACGCCTAGCCCCTCTGCCACGGCCCTGCCCTCTGCGTATATGACAAAGCCGTACCCCCCGACGCCGCCCGGGTTAACCGGCTCACACGCCCCATCCACATAGGCAACGCACCTCACAAACAACACAACCAACACCCTTAAAAAACCCCGATGGCGAGGCGCGCCCCTAACTCAGCCGCCGCGATAATAAACTCCTTTGGCGTTTGTCAGCGTATACAAGCCCAACACCGCCTATCCAGTAATGTTTATAAACTCTTTACTTTACAGGCACGTTGCGGGTAACGATAGCACTGCTAGTGGCATTGGCGATAGTTGTGTTAGGCCAAGGCCCCCTAGGGAGCTGTTCTGCGCCTCTGCAGGCGAGCTGGGGCTCGCGGGAGAGGGGCCAGGCTTAATGTTCGCCGTGTTTGAAAGGGGAGCTTGGCGCCCAGTGCAGGCCTACATAGAGCCGGAAAACGTCACCTTCCTCCTCGTGCCCCTCCTCACCAAGAACGGCACCGACGTTTCCAAGGCCGCGGCGCGGGGCAAGCTCCCGCCGCCCGTCTTGAGAAACGAGACTGTTGTGTGCTTCGAGGCGGCGCCGGGGAGGCCGGCGGGGAGCCCGCCCGCGCCCGGCCTCCTCATAGTGGCTGAGAAGGGAGGCGCCAAATACCACGTCTTCGTCGCGAGGGCCGAGGATGTGGAGAACCCCGCCAACTTCACGCTGGCCCTGTCCGACAAGGCCGAGGGGAGGAAGCCGGACAAGGTAGAACTGGTGGACAGACGGCCGCCTCGCGGAGGCAAGAAAGGACAGCCAGAGGCAGATGCTCAGTCCGTGAGTAGACTTAGCTACTGGGCCGCCTTCAAGCTGTACAAGACCTCCACCCAGCTCGCCGCTGGGCAGTGCGCCAGCACGGTCTTCGACGTGCCCGACGGCACCTCCCAAGTGGCTGTCGTTCTAACAGGCGGCACCACCCCCGGCACGTACCAATACACCATATACAACACCTTCAACCCGTCCCAGAGGTGGAGCGGCACAGTATACGTGCTACAAGGCTCGGCTCAGACGGTGGCGGCTTGGCTGTCCTCCGGAAGAGCCCAGTACTACGTACAGATATGCAACAGAAACTCCCAAACAGCCGCCGTATACACATCTGTACTGCTAAAAGCCCAGAACCAGCAGTATTTCAGAAACGACGTCATAAGAACTCCTAGGCTCTACATCTACACCTACTTGCCTACATACTGCAGTGCGGGCCTCTGTCCAAGGAACACCGTAGTGTATCAAAACTCCTACTTCGCCATTCCCGGGTTTTACGTAGACGCCGCCTCCTACATCTTCCTCAACATCTACGTAAAGGTGCCAAAAGCCGCCGCCACGTCCAACCCAGTTGTTGTGTACTGGGGAGGTATCCCCGTGGCGACTCTCTACGGCTACGACTCGGGAAACTCCAAAGTCTACTCAGGCGAGGTGGTGGTGCCGGACAGCTACTTGATGCACCTCCTACCCACCTACGGCCAAGGCGGGGTCATCTCAATAGGCCCCTTCATCATATACGCAAACGCCGCATATGAGGTAGAGGTGAAGGCGGCCGTGAGGAGGCCGCAGGAGCTGGCGCCTGCAGGCGACAGCAGGGTCTACAATACATATGTCAGGAGGTTTAGAGATAGCTTCCTATTCCTAGATAAAAGGGCGTTCATAGCCGACCTAGACTTCATCTCGGGTACTGGATATGGCCACTTTGTTATCAGCACTAAGCCGATTAAAGACATTGGCACCAGCGCCTTTTCATACGTTCGCTTCTACGTGAAGTTCTACGACGAATATATGAATCCTGTTTATGTCGTGGGAGACGGGGCCCTGCCGGTCTATCCATCGTCGGGGTGGGATGATCTTTTGGGCAAAATACCTATCATTTCGCTGATACTGCAGATATACGACTTGATCAAGAGCTCAATTGATGCCTTGAAAAAGGCAGTGCCAGGTTTCCCAATAATTAGCTACATAACTTCAGCCATGGACGCCTATGTTCGAGCATCGGAAGCATCAGTCAAGGCAGAGAGGGTAGATCCTTACACATTAAGGATTACACTGTATACTGGTTGGTACAACAATCCGCTTACGGCATGGATAATCGCATCCCCCGTAGGATTACCGTACTACTTTGCGGTGACTGGGATTGAATACTTTGTTATAGAGCCTTATTTCCCGTGGATTACTGTGTTCAGATTGGACAAGCCTGCGTTGCCATACACATCGTACGGATATGTCGAATATATGACCAACACCACCTACTTTCCTTACAGGACCTTGACCTGCGGCGTACAAGAGGCAGGTGATTTCCGCCCAGAGCTCTGTGACTATGCGTATTATCGCTAGGTTTGGGCTAAAATCGACTTTTTTCCTCTACCTCTTCTCATACGTGTTGCTGGCCGGCGTGGCTGTGGGGGCTTTTAGGTATCCTCACTTCATGTTGGTTGGGGTGCTGGCGTACCTCGCCGCGTATTACGTGGCTTGCGGCCGGTGGCTCTTCCCGACTGCGACGTACGGGGCTGGGCTCTTGGTCTTGGCTTTCGATAAGGTGTTCCCCCCGGCTTCGGTTTTTGGGCCGCTCCCGGTAGACGCGAGCTGGGTGCATCTCTACTTCCCAGTGGCCGGCGGGGCGCTGGTGCTGTACGCCGGGACCTTCGCCAAGAGGTTTGGGTGGAAGGTGCTCTCGGTGTTTTCCATACTGCTGGCCGTTGGTCTGGGGCACGTGTTCATCTCGTGGGTTAGCCCCTTCTGGAGGCTGTTTGTTCCGTCCCTCGGCCTGGCACCCGTATTCCCCGAGCCTTTCGACGCCCCGCTGTACATACTGCTGTACCAGATGTGGAGGGTGGTCCATCAAGTCTTCACCCGGGTTAGGTGTTGAATTTTTAACTGGGGAGTTTCTCGCTTTATGCGCCTCCTCCTCGTCGCCGATGTCCACGACGCTGTTAGGAACGTAAAGGCTATTAGGGGGAGCTACGACGCTGTCATAGCCTCCGGGGACTTCACCTACAGGAGGCGGCTCGACGCCGCTTTGGAGGTGCTGGAGGCCCTCGCCGCAATTGCGCCGGTTTACTTCGTCCCCGGCAACACCGACCCGCCCCAGCTCGCCGCCTACGAGAACGAGCGCATCAAGCCGCTACACGGAAAGACGGCGGCGCTGGGCCCGTACGTGGTCGGCGGCGCCGGGGGGAGCCTGCCGACTCCCTTCGACGACTTGTTCAGAGTGACGGAGGAGGAGTTGGAGAGGCTGCTCTCCTCCCTTAGCCCCACTCCCCACATCTTGGTGGTGCACAACCCGCCCCGCGGCCACCTGGACCGAGTCGGCGGCGTGAAGCCGGTGGGTAGCTTAGCCGTGAAGAGGTACATAGAGGAGAGGCAGCCCGTCCTCTCGGTCCACGGCCACATCCACGAAGACCGCGGCATCGACATAGTGGGCGACACCGTTGTCGTAAACCCCGGCCCGCTTAAAGAGGGCTACTACGCCGAGGCCGAGCTCAACGGGGCCAAGGTCGTGGCGACTTTGAAAAAATTGTAGTTTTTGCCTCTAACCTGTCCCAAAACTCCCAAGGGCAGTTACCCCTTTGTCTTAGGTTCGGTGGAGTGGGGTGCCACTGGGCCTAGGAGTAGGGGCGACTTGCCTGCGACTACGTGTACGGAGATCACTAGCGCTGTTTTTTAACAGATGGCATTAAACAATAGCGTTGTGGGTCTAGGGTTGGTGCGCAACTGGCGGTTCTTGGCTGTAACAGTTTTTTACTGGGGAGAGAGGTTTGTATATGGGTTTTAAAACTGGGATTGACCCTATAGATGAGCAAATTCCTGACGGCATTCCCCCTGGGTATGTGGTTTTGATAGAGGGATTTCTCGGAGTGGGGAAGACTTTATTTGCCTCCACCATCGCCGCAACTGCGGCTAAAGCTGGGGCGCCTGTGCTTTTCTTCGCCATAGACGCCCTCGCCGACGAGGTGACGGAGGACCTCAAGCGGCGGGGCGCCCCCGTCGACAGAGCCGTGGTGGTGGACGGCTTCGCGGCGCCCAGCGAGCGCTACGCAAAGCTCAAGCCCCCGTCGAGGCACAGGCTGGAGACGCCCGACGCCTACGCGTTGATGAACAAGTTGGCGGAGTTCGCGCCGGAGTTCCGGGGAGGCATCGTGGTGGTGGACTCGCTGAACGAGGTATTGATAAGGAGCCCCGGCTCCGTCCTAGACCTCTTCAGGGCGTTTAAGATCTTCGCCAAGTACACGGAGTCGGTTGTGGTGGCCACCGCCCATACCGACGTCGAGGAGGTCTACGGCGTCATAACCGCGGCGTCGCACCTAGCCGACGTCATTATCCAAGTTGAGGTGGATCCCAACTTGGAGGAAATGGGCCTCTACGTGAGGCGCATGCGCGTAGCGAGGGCGAAGCGGCTGAGGATTTCCCACGACTGGGTCCACTTCGAGGTGGCGGATGGCCGCGTTGTTGAGATCGACGTAAAGACCATGTTGAAGATGCTAAGCCGACAACTGAAGGAGATGGGTATCGAGGTACGCCAGAGGCAGTAGCCCAATGCGCGTTTCGCTAAATGTAGTCCGGCCCTTCGACCCGTGGGGCAATCCCCTCTGCAGATGCCCCTTTAAATACGGGCTAAACCCCTACACTGGTTGCGGGCACCGTTGCCTATACTGCTACATAACCTCGTACATCCCCAATGCCTTCAGCCCCAGGCCCAAGGAAGACCTCATTAACAAGGTAAGGCGCGACTTGGAGAAAATCCCCAGAGGTGCCGTCGTCTCCCTTTCCAACTCCTCTGACCCCTACACCCCGCCGGAGGCCCAGCTGGGACTGACAAGGAGGGTGCTCCAGATGCTTCTGGAGAGGGGTTACAAGGTGTTGATCGTCACCAAGTCCCCCCTAGTCTTGCGGGACTTAGACGTTCTGCAACGGCACCTAGGCCGCGTCGCAGTTCAGATAACCATAACAACCCTGAGGGAGGACCTCGCCGCCGTCTTGGAGCCAGGCGCCCCTAGGCCCGTGGGTAGGCTGGAGGCGGTGAGGCGACTCTCCGAGGCCGGCATACCGGTTACAGTGAGGCTCGACCCCATTATCCCCCTGCTCAACGACGACGGGGAGAACATAGAGGGGGTGGTGTCCAAGGCCGCAGAGGCGGGGGCGAGGCACCTCGTGGCAAGCACCTACAAGGCTAAGCGGGACAACTTCGCCCGCCTCGCCAAGGCCTTCCCCGACAAGGCCCCCACCTGGCGCAGGATGTACTTCGAAGAGGGGCAGTACTTACACGGCCAGTGGTACGCCCCGAAAGAGTACCGGATAAAGGTGCTGACCCGCGCCGCGGAGGCCGCGAGGAGACACAGCTTACAATTTAACATATGCAGGGAGGAGTTCGCCGATTTGGAGACGCCTGGAGCCTACTGCGACGGGAGTCACATGCTGGGCGAGGCAAGCCAGCGTATCTAGCCTCCTCTCCGGCATCTGCGAAAACTGCGCGGCGTACCACAGGAGGACTCCTCGCCGTTGCTGTGTCTAGGCTTTTATATATTAGGGCTTTGTACATATAGTGGCGTTGCCGATCCGCGACATAAACCCTCCGAGGACGTATCCCTACGTGACAAAAGCCCTGGTCTTTATCAACATTGCTGTATTCATCTACGAGTTGGTAAACCCGGATATTATACTCCAATATTCCCTCATACCGGCGTATGCTTGGGATCAGCCGTATAGGTGGGTGACCCACATGTTCCTCCACGGGGGGCTCCTCCACATAGTCGGCAATATGATATACCTCTGGGTGTTTGGCGACAACGTAGAAGACCACTACGGCCACCTACGCTTTCTCGTCTTGTACCTCATGTGGGGATTCGCAGCGGCTTTTGTCCAATACCAAATCACGGCGTGGCAGACGGCCGCCATGGCCGCGGTGGGGCCTTTCAACAACCCGATGTATACTCCAATGCTTGGAGCATCTGGCGCCATAAGCGGGGTGCTGGGGGCATACATGATCCTCTACCCAAGAGCCACCATAGTGACACTAGTCTTCTTCTTTGTCATCACGATAGTCGATATCCCGGCGTGGGTCTACATAGGATTTTGGTTTCTCTACCAGCTCTTCTACGGCGCAGTGGATTTATTCACCCTACAACCAAGCGGGGTGGCGTACTTCGCGCACATAGGAGGTTTCCTCGCAGGTGTGCTAACCGCAATGATCTATAGAAGAAAGCAGAAAATTTACTATTGGTATTGGTATTCTACATAGAATAATACTAGAGGGTTTTTCGAACTATGTTTTACTAAACCTTTATTTAGGAAATTTGTACTTTACAATGTATAATAGTAGTAATATTTAAAAACACTTTATTTTATTAGTATAATGGAATACTTCGAAAGTATACAAAAATTTTTCAGCAACACTACCAATAAACGTCCACTAGAGGGCGTGAGGGTTGTTGAGTTCGCTCACTACATCTTAGGCCCAAATATCCCGCGCCTCCTCGCCCAGCTAGGCGCTGAGGTGGTGAAAGTAGAGCCGCCGCCAAGGGGGGACCGCTGGAAATACGCCTCTATGTGGGGCGGCAGGGGGTTTTACAAGGGCATGAGAATAGACTACCTATACCTAAACTCGAACAAATATTTTCTAGGTCTCGATTTTAGGAAAGAAGAGGGGCGCAAGGTCTTGTTAGAGCTGGTAAAACAAGCCGACGTATTTGTCGAAAACATGGAGCCGGGCACCCTCGACGGCTACGGGCTTGGCTACCTACAACTGAGAGAGGTGAACCCGAGGCTCATATATATAAGCGCCACGGGCTATGGGCAGTTTGGGCCTCTGCACAAGCTGCCTAGCTACGACATCATAGGCCAGGCGGAGTCCGGCATAATGGACACCACCGGCTGGGAAGAGGAGGTAGACGAGCTGTACAGGCTTCCCGACTATCCAGGCGACTGGCTACCCTCTACCATGGCCGTGAGCGCTATATTGGCGGCTTTGATCTACCGCCACAAGACGGGCAGGGGGCAGTACATCGACCTTTCTCAGGCCGCGAGCTTGCAGAGGTTTATGTACCAACTCGTCTACATGTCGGCGACCAACAAGAGGCTGAGGAGGAGCGGCTTTTTCGACCCATTTGCAAAGGCGTCTGGCGTTTTTAAGACAAGAGACGGCAAATACGTCGCGATAGCCGCTATGACTGAGGGGCAACTCAAGGCGCTGGCCACTGCGGTGCCTAGGCTCGCCGAAATGGATGGCGACAGGTGGAAAACCTACCGGGCAATTGCGCAGTACGTCGCAAGTAGAGACCTTGCAGAAGTCGTCGAGACTTGTAAAAAACTCGGCGTCCCCGCACAGCCCGTAATGGCGGATGTTGATATCTTGAACGATCCATGGCGCTGGGAGAGGGGGTCAGTAGTGAGGATAAGGGATAGGCTCTACGGGGAGGTCGTGGTGCCGGGCCCCGTCGTAAAGATGGCAGGCTACGACCTCGGGGTTAAGTGGGTCGCCCGGCCCGTCGGCTACCACAACAAGCTTGTGTTGAGGAAATGGCTAGGCCTAGACTCCGGCGAAGTTGACAGGTTGGTGGAGCGGGGCGTGTTGGGGTATTGGGATGGCCAATTGGGCAATACGCCTCCGCCGGGGTGGAGGGCTGAGGAGGACCCAGTATTCCAAGGCGAGAAAGACGAAGTTGAGGCGGGGGCATGACGTCGGCTAGCCAGCCGCAGAGGGAAGCGGCCTTAACGCAACTATTCAGCCCCGAGGGGAAGCCAGGGGCTTTAGAAGGAGTTAAGATTTTGGAGATATGCGGCGTGAATTTCGGGTGTCTAATCGCGGGTTCTCTATTGGCAGAACTTGGCGCAGAGGTGTACACAGTGCCAGACGAAGAGGCTCAGAGAATTACTGTGGATGATGTGTATGTTAACGGCGTTGGGATTCCCTATCTTGTAGAGAGTAGGGGTAAGAAGAAGACATCGTGGGACGCGGCGGCGGAGCTGTTGCCGTATGTCGACATTCTGCTCGACGGCTTGGGGCCAGGCAAGTTGGCACAGAGGGGGATGGGATATCCGCAACTCGCTGAGAAGTACCCCTCGCTCATCTACGTCGCAATTTCACCATTTGGCCACTACCCCACCGAGAAATCTATCGAGTTTGCAGACGCCGCCGACTCGGACTTGACAGGACAAGCCTACAATGGGTACATGGCGATGTTGGGAAATCCAGACCTCCCCGAGCCGTTCTCGTACCCAATTAGGGCAGGTATATGGCTCGCGTGGGCCTTTGCGGGAGCAGCCGCTGCTCTGGGGGCACTCGCCTCGTACTGGGAGAGGTTGAAGACCGGTAGAGGCGGGGTTGTAGATGTGGCCACAAACGAGGTGCTCTCAGTAGTCCACCCCTATCAGATAGGGGCGGCGTTTGTTCTAAACGCCAATAGGAGGAGGTCTCCGACAATCGACGCGAATCTCTACGTGACCTACACAACGGCCAAGGCAAAAGACCGTTTTGTAGCAATAGCGACTGTGATATGGCCTGAAATAGAGGCGTTTTTCCAAATTATCGGACGACCAGAACTAGCAGAGAAGTGGAAAGACGCCATGTCCCAGGTATGGGAGAAGCCAGATGTGATAAAGCCGCTTGCCCAAGAGGTCTTTAAGACTGTGTCTGAATTACCCGCAGAGGAGCTTGTCAGAAGGGCGAGGGAAAAAGGAAAGCCGCCAATGGCAATTGTGAAGACCCTAGAAGAGGTGGCAGCCCAGGAGCACTGGCGTTTGAGAAGGGCTATTGTTGAAATGGAGTGCCACGGCAAGAAGTTGCTAATGCCTGGTACGCCCTACGTCCTCTCCGAAACTCCAGGTAAGATAGGCACCTGCTAGTCCCGCCAAATTTCCAAACGCCCCGTATCCTCTCACAACAAGACCCTGTCGCGACTAGGGCACTGCCACCGGAGTAGGCTATTCCCGGTCTGTAGTTTTTTGAGCCTCTTTTCTTCTATTATTTTCAAAATTTTCAAGTTTTCTCAATACATTGGCACAGTTGAGCACATATATAGTCGTGGTGTGGATCTTAACAGATTTTATATATCCGTTATTCTCAAGCCAGAAGAGGTGCCACTGCGCAGCCCCCCAGGTAAGCCCCATTTCTTTTACTACCTCAGACACTGTGGTATACCCAGTTGACGCTATCCTCTTCAATATTTTCACCTTGACATCGTCAAGCACGCTCTCTACAAATACCCTTATTTTATATTTTGCGGAGGATTTATATAATAGTACGCTACAATTGAACACGCCCCTGGCGTGGGGTGTCGAGTCGCCGTGTGGGCGGCTGTGAAAACGCCCCCTCCGCGGGGCGTACATTATAAACCCCTCACCATACATATATGTGGATATTGCTATTTCTTCAGCCACGCTGGGATTGCTTGGGGCGGTCATACTTGTGCTCACAGTAGCCGGCCGCATACCCGCGTTAATAGGCTACCCCCTTGGGGGGTCGTTTATTGCACTGTATCTCCTAATCCTAGTGGTCGGGCTGAAATCAGCGCGTGATTTTAGGAAAAGGCCGACGCCCTCAGCCTCAGTCGTGGGGAAGAGGGGGGTTGTGGTGGAGTCCGATGGATCATGGGCGATGATAAAGCTGGAGGGCGCGTACTGGAGAGTTGTCTGCGAGGGCTGTTCTCCGGGCGACGTCGTCGAGATAGTGAGGGTAACCGAGGCCGGCGTAGTGGCGAGGAAAATATCATGACGCCTCTGGTCATCCTCATCGTCTTGGCGGGTGTTGCTATCCTCCACTTTGTATGGCCCTTTCTCGCTGGTAGGGGAGGGGCGTACAGCACGTCGAGTTTAAGGGCGGCGGCGTGGGCGTTTGAAAAAATCGGCGTAAAGGGGAAGAAGGTATACGACTTGGGCTGCGGCTACGGCGTGGTCCTAGCCCTAGCGAAGAAAATGGGCGCCGTGCCCATGGGCGTTGAGCTTGACCCATTGCGGTGGCTGATATGTGCCCTGAGGTGTAGATGCAAGGTGTTGCTTAGGGACATGTTCAAGACCCCCCTCCACGACGCCGACGTAGTTTACATCTTCCAGTGGCCTTCCGTGAACGAGCGCTTGGCCGACAAATTCACCAAAGAGCTTAGGCCTGGCGCGTACGTCGTCTCTTACATGTGGGAGGTGCCTGGACTTCGGCTCGTGGACCACAACCCCCGCCTAAGGGTATACATATACCAGAAGACATGAACCCGCCCACCCGGTGCGCAGAGGCTCTGAGAAGGGTTGCCCACGTCCGCCCCGGCGCCGTCAGAGACGCCTTCGGATTTGCCTTTGCCTTCTCCCTCTTGTTCACGCCGTTTTACCTCTTGGGATACTTCATCGGACACGCCTTTCTCGCCTTTATGAAGTCCTTTGTGCTTATATACATGTCGGCATTCTTAATAACTTCAGTCCTCCCGCATAGGTGGGCGTCGAAGGTCGTCAGAGATCGCAGAAATTATCTAGGGGAAGTCTTAACGACGGCGATTATGCTATCCTCGATTTGGTTTGGATCTGAGTTCGCAGAGACGTTTTCCGCCCCGGTGGCTGTTATGCCCACTGCCTTAAGCCTCTATGCCCTAGTAAGTGGCGACGAGGAGAGACAGCTGTCGGCTTGTCTGTTTCTGCCTGCGGTCGCCTCCGGCGTCGTGGTGCCCAGCTGGGCCGCCCCTGCCTGGTTCTCCTTCGCCTTGTTCGTTGCTGGGCTTGACGCGGTTAGGCGGGGGAGCTGTGAACTACTTTTATATTAACCACGTTTTCTGGTCGTGAGCGAGTTAGCTAGGTTTTTCATAGAGCTTGGCGAGAAGTGGCAGAAGAGGTGGGCAGAGGCACGGGTGTACGAGCCGGCTCCGACGCTTGGGGTTCCCAAGTTTTTCATAACAGCGGCGTATCCCTATCCCAATGGCGCAATCCACATCGGCCACGGCCGCACCTACCTAATTGCCGACGTCTTGGCAAGATTCCATCGCCACTTGGGCCGCGCCGTGCTTTTTCCCATGGCCTTCCACTACACGGGCACCCCCATCCTCACCATCGCCGAGGCAATCGCCGCAGGCGACGAGACTGTGGTAGAGGAGTATATGGCCATCTACGGCGTTCCCGAAGAGGAGATGAGGAAGATGGGGGATCCGCTCTACCTGGCGCGGTACTTCCACGAGCAGTCTAAGCGGGCTATGCAGAAGTTCGGCCTCTCTATTGACTGGACGCGTGAGTTCACCACCATCGACCCCGAGTACCAGCGCTTCATCCAGTGGCAGTTCGAGAAGCTTAGGAAGAAGGGGCTAATCGTCAGGGGGAGGCACCCAGTTGGCTGGTGCCCCCGCCACTCGATGCCGGTGGGGGCCCACGACACAAAAGACGACAAGGAACCCGACATAGGGGAGTGGACTTTGATATACTTCGCGGATAGGGATGGGCTGATTTTCCCCGCCGCCACGCTTAGGCCGGAGACCGTCCTGGGTGTTACGAATATGTGGATTAATCCTGAGGGGGAGTACGTCGTGGCCGAGTACGACGGTAGGAAGATGGTGTTGAGCAGAGACGCCGCGTACCGCCTTTCTTTCCAAGGCTCTGTGAAGGTGTTACGCGAAGCGAAGGGGCGGGAGTTCGTGGGTAGAGAGGTGCAGAACCCCGTGACGGGGGAGTGGGTGCCGATATACGGGGCAAAGTTCGTCGACCCCAAGGTGGGCACCGGCGTCGTGATGTCTGTGCCGGCCCACGCGCCTTACGACTACGCCGCGCTCCGGGACATCGGCGCAATTAGGCTAATCCCGCTTATCAAGGTGGAGGGCTACGGCGAGTACCCAGCTAAGGATGTTGTGGAGCGGATGGAGATTAAGAGCCAGACAGATCCGGCGCTGGAGGAGGCCACGAAGGAGGTGTACTCGGCTGAGTACGCCCGGGGCGTGATGCGGGAGGACGTGGTGGAGCTGGTCGGCCGCCATCTTCCCGAGCCTGCGAGGTCTATGGTTATGGCCGTGTTTAAGATGTACTTCGCCGGGAGGCCGGTGAGGGAGGCTAGGGAGTTCATTTCTAAGTGGCTCGCCGAGGCGGGGCTGGGCGGCGTCATGTACGATATTATGAACAAGCCGGTGTACTGCCGTTGCGGCACGGAGATCGTTGTGAAGGTGCTTGAGGATCAGTGGTTTATAAACTACGGCGAGCCTAGGTGGAAGGAGCTCGCCAAGAAGCTAGTGGAGGAGATGACCATAGTGCCCCCCGAGGCGAAGGCCCAGTTCTTCGCCACTATAGACTGGCTGGATAAGAGGGCTTGCGCCCGGACTAGGGGCCTTGGGACGCCGCTTCCGTGGAGCCATGGTTGGGTTATTGAGAGCCTGAGCGACTCCACAATATACATGGCCTACTACGCGGTGATTAAGGGGATAAGGAGGCACAACCTCAGGCCGGAGCAACTGACAGAGGAGTTCTGGGACTACGTCTTCCTCGGAGTTGGGACGCCAGAGGAGGTGTCTGCGAAGACAGGAATACCAGCCGAGGCGTTGAGGGCGATTAGGGAGGAGTTCGAGTTCTGGTACCCCCTGGACTCGAGGAATTCCGGCAAGGACCTCATCCCTAACCACCTCACCTTCTTCATCTTTAACCACGTGGCGATTTTCCCCAGGGAGAAGTGGCCGAGGCAGATCGTGGCCAACGGCTGGGTTCTGAGGGAGGGGGAGAAGATGTCTAAGTCGAAGCGCAACGTCCTGCCGCTGGACAAGGCAGTGGAGATGTACGGTCCCGACCCGCTGAGGGCCACGCTGGCCATCTCCGCGGAGGTGGAGCAAGACCTCGATTTCAGACACGCCGAAGCCGTTAGGAACGCCCAACAACTCATGTCCATATACACGCTGGCCCAGAGGCTGGCCCAATCGGCCGAGGATCGGGAACCCACTTGGCTAGACCGCTGGTTGCTGTCCGAGGTGGCTCTGGCGCTTGAGAGAGTGAGGGATGCTTATGAAAAGGTGAGGGTGCGCCAAGCCGCCGTGGAGCTCCTCTACAACATCAAGAATATCTTCGACTCGTACATGACTGCGGTGGAGCGGCCGTCGAGGCTCGCAGTGGAGGTAGCCAAGGCGTGGGCTGTGGCTCTTGAGCCAATTGCACCGCACCTCGCCGAGGAGGTTTGGAGCCTCTTGGGAGGGGAGGGGTTCGTGACAAGCGCAAAGTGGCCTCAGCTCAAGCCCGACCCGGCGGCGTTGCTGGCGAGGAGATATGTCGACATGGTGGTGGAGGACGTAAAGAAGATCCCGGCGTACGGCGAGGGCGTAAGGCGGGTTGTGCTGTACATCAACCCCAACTTCACGTGGGTTAAGGCCGCCCTAAACAACGACGTCAAGTCCGCCATAGCGGCAGGTACCCCGCCTCAGCTGGCCAAGCGCCTTGTGGAGCTGGTGAGGACGCTGGGCGACGAGGTCAGGTCGCTCATCGCCGCGGTTGAGAACTTCGACGAGCGGGAGGCCCTCCTGTCTTACAAAAACTACGTGGAGAAGGCGCTGGGAGCCCCGGTGGAGGTCTACACTGCGGAGGACCCGGCGGCGCCCGATCTCGGCGGGAAGAAAAAGGCGGCGCTCCCGCTGAAGCCCGGGATATTTATAGAGCGCTAGGCGGAGAGGTGGGGTAGTATCTCTTTTCTAAACTCAGTAAACAGCTCGTTTAACACGTCGTCGTATTTGGCCTTCCCCTCCTCTATCATGTCCATGTGTCTTTCTATCAGCCGAGTCCTCTCTTCATCCACAAGCGGGCCGAAAGCCTCCTCGAGGTAGTGGTATATCTCAATACCCCTCTTTGTCGGCACCATGAGCTTTGCGCGGCCCGTCACGTAGACGTAGTACCTCTTGGACAAGATCTGGAGTATCCGGGCATATGTGCTAGGCCTCCCTATCCCCCTCTGCCTCATCAACGCCAGGACCTCAGCTTGTGAGAGTATTCTCCTCACAACGCGGTACCTCTTAATAACCACGTCTATTGTCCCGGTGGACAACTCAGGCTCTACGCGCGAGACTTGGTACAGAGTCTGGAATCCCATCTCCTTTATGCCGACGACGCGCTCTATATCCACGACGTAGCCGTCTATCTCCAGCTGGTACTTCGCCACCTCTACTGTGCTTGGGCCCATCTGGCTTGCCATAAAGCGGCGGAAGATTAAGTCGTAGAGCTGGTAATGGGCCCTCGTCGGCCTTATGGCGAGCTGGATCACCCCGGCGTTGACCAGGCCTCTGAGCTCCTCCACGTCTATTGGCCTTGTGGGCCTTATGGCTTCGTGGGCGCCCTCCCTCTCCTCGCCCCACGTCCTGGGCTTGAAGAGGTCCTCACCAAACCGTTTTGTTATGTACTCCCGCGCAATGGCCACGCCCGCGGCAGACACCCGGGTGCTGTCTGTGCGGTGGTACGTGATGAGGCCGCTTTCGAAGAGATCCTGGGCTATCCTCATCGCGGCGTCTGCAGAGAGGCCGAGCCTCGCAACTGCGTCTCTGAGAAGCTCGTCTGTGGTGTACGGCGGGGGCGGGTTGAGAGAACGCACCTCCCTGCCTGCCAGCTTGATTGCCACTCTCTTCTTTTTGCGCAGGACGTCCAGCGCCTCTCTGGAGATTTGTATCCTCAGCTCTCCCTCCTCCAGCTGGAGGTCGACGTTGTACATCCTATTCCTCAGCGACTCCTCGTAGGTCTTCACCACCCAACCCAGCACCGGGGTCTGCACCCTCCCGGCGGATAGGTTGGGGTTTTGGAACTTATTCTGCAGTATCTTGCTCAGCCCGAAGCCTATCCACCTGTCCTCCACCCTCCGCACGATCTGTGCCTTTACCAGGGAGAAGTTTATCTCCCGCGGGTTGGCCAAGGCGTTGATTATCGCCCTCCTCGTCACTTCGTGGAACTCCACCCTCTTTATGTCCTGGACATAGGGACGTAGGGAGACGTAGAGGTCGAAGGCTATTTTCTCGCCTTCGGAGTCGGGGTCTGTGCCGATGAGCACCGTGTCCACCTCGACAGCCACGTTTCTAATCGCCTCCAATACGTCGAGCGGCTTGCACTCCGGGGGCACGTCCACATCGTCTACGTATACGCCTCCCCGGCACCTCCAGATCTTGTTATAGACTGGGATGTAGGCCCCCTCCTTTACCAATACGGCGTATTGGCCCCCGTCGTAGCCATCAGTCTTGAAGTCGCCGAACCACTTCAACAGCATCTCCCTCTGCCGCGCCTCTATTCTGTCAAGCGACGTTGGGAGCTCGTAGAGGTGGCCCAGCGAGGCTGTGATCATGAGGACCGTGTCCCCCGTAGAGACCTCGTATATAGGCACCCCCTCTGCCACGAGGAGGCTCGGCCTGCCGAAAAAGTTAGCGATTGTCCGCGCCTTTGTGGGCGACTCCACGACCATGAGGACCGTCTTCATAAGCTCCACGCTCCTCCTCTCTGGCGCCACTCTCCCCTCTATGATGTCCCGGATAATGCGCCTATCTCTGTCGATCTCCTGTAAAACCTTGTCGAGATCCACCTCTTTTATATGGGCGAACTCCGCCTCGTCGAATCTAAGCTTGAGCTCGCGCCTCAGCGCCTGGAAGACCTTGGCGTCGTCTACGATCATCACGCTCAGACCCTTGGAGAGGCCTCCCACGTACAGCCGGGAAGTCCTCCCACTGCCCTGGATATACGTCGTGACGTCGGGCACCAAGACGTAGAGCTCGCCGCCAACGTAGGTGAGCCGTATTTCGGTAGACGTCTCAATCGCCTTGCGGATCTCCTCCCTCTCCAAGAGGGAGTTGACAAACTCCACAGCCGACTTCACCACCTCGACCGCGTGTTTGTCAAACCCGTTCAGCTCAGCACCCTCCGCCGCCTTTTTCAGCGCCTCTTGGACGCTTAGGGCGTAGGGGGCCAACCTCTTGAGCTGGCCTATCAGCCTGTCAGCCTTGTAGCGCAAGTCGGAGGCAAGCACCGCGCGGACGTTGTACAAGAAGGTGAGATAGGCCGGGATGGAGAACTCCTCCAGCCTAACCCTAAACCTGAACTTGGGCACCCCGACGAATACGACGTATCTGATGACGTGTGGGAGGTCTATCCCCCTCACAAGCGCAGACCTAGAGGAGGCCAAGCCGACGAGAGCGACTAGCTCGCCCTTTTCAAAGCTCTCCAACACGCCTCGGCGGGGGCGGAAGAAGTGCTCCACGGCCAGCCCTTCAGCCTTCGCCCTCTCCAAAATGGCCATTCCCAGCTCCCTGTCTTGCACATAGACAATACCGCCGGGCCCAAGCCTCTTAAGCAACTCCACGGCCTGCTCCACCACGTCGCCAGAGGCCTCTGTGTATAGGTCAACAACGTTTCTAAGTCCCTCCGCCCGGCCCCCCACGTCGAATCCCAGAATCTCTCTAAACAGCATAAGCCTAAGCGTCCTCCTCGCCTTGGCCAACGCGCCGGACGCTATGAAAATGCCAAGTCTCAGCCTCCTCGCCTCCTCGTGGAGCTTAGCTCTAAGCTCTGCGATCTGTTGGCTAAGCCTCTCCATCTCCTTGAGGTCGCCTGCCACCTCCGCCTTCCTCAGCTGTTTTGTCATGTTGATAACCTCCAGGGCGGTGCTCAGGACAGAGTCGGAAACGCCGAGGAGACGCAGAATTCTGTCAATGTTCTTGCTTGTGGCGCGCAAGATGCTGTCCACGTCGTCGGCGGCGACGAAGTCGAATTTAAACGCCTTCAACATGTCGAAGTATTTTGGCAGAAAAGCCGACGTGACGACCAAGACGTCGAACTCGCCCCTCTGCACCGCGTCCAAGACCTCCTTCTTCTCGCGGTCTGACAAAAGGGAGTGGTAGGCGAGTGCCCTCACCGAGACCCCGGCCCTCTCCGCAAAAACCAGTAGCTTTCTATAAGCCTGGTGGGCCAATGCGGAGGTGGGGAAAATCAATAAGGCCTTCTTCCCCTCCTTAGCAACATGAAGGGCGGCGACTAAGACGAAGGTGGTCTTGCCGGAGCCCGTCGGCGCCACTATGGCGAAGCTCTTCCCCCTTACAAGCCTCCTGGCCCAAAGCCGTTGCGCTCCCCACATGTCGAAGCCTACTACTTTTTTGAAAAATTCTGTAAACCCCTCGTAGCCGCGGAGGTAAGCATCTACCCAAGCCAGCCCCTTCAAGACGCGCCTCCTCCTAAGAGCCGCCACTACCTCCCTAATGGACCCGGCCTTAGTCCCCTCAGGTAGGCACTCTCTGCACGGGAGCCCAAGGACAAGGCGGTCCGACGTGATGGGCCCGCCGCAGTTAGGGCACGTGTGAAGGTACACCACCAACGGAACCACAAAACCCCAGTTGTTTAGGCAATAAAAAGGTTTGGACAGCCCGGCGTTCTCACGAGCCTATTATTGTAGCAATACTCAACTTTATATAGGGGAGGCAAGTAGGGCGAATGGAAAAAATAATTCAATGGGTGGAGACGTTTAACAGCATTGCCCGAAACGAGAACAACTTCCACAGCTTCTCCATAGAGAAAGGCGAGGACTTCGTCGACGCAGTACTCACACTAGAGGAGATTACGCGGGTCGAGGACTGCAGAGGCGGCGCCTACGCCACCGCCGCCGTAGCTATGAGAGGCGGCAGAGCCGTGCTGGAGATGTCCTCCGGCAGGTACAAGAAGTGCCCAGCCCCCGGCGGATACACGGCTGAGTACACAGCGGGCGCCGTGGAGAAGATAGACCTAGGCGACGACCCCGAACTGATAGGCTTCGTAAAGTCGATAAAAAACGAGGGCGACCTTGTGGCTTTGATAGAGGCGGTCCTCCAGACTGCGGCAACCCCCTCTAGCCAATAGTCTTTTTAAATACCTCGATGAATTTTTGAAAGGCCTCCTCGCCGTAGAGCACCACCATAATCCTCCGCACCGATCTCAGCTGCGGCGCCGCTTCTTTTATCGCCTGGGCCATCTGCAAAGCCGCCGCGTCGTATGGACAGCCGAAAATCCCAGTGCTTATGGCGGGGAACGCTATTGACGACAAGCCCAGCTCCTCGGCCTTGCGCAGGGCGTTTCTCACAGCCTCGCCCAGCTTCTCAATCGGCTCAACGCCGCAACGCGGCCCCACGGCGTGGATCACGTACTTGGCCCTCAGCCTCCCCGCTGACGTCACCGCAACCCCGCCAACCGGCACAGGGCCGTGGCGCCTAACCCACTCCCTGCTCTCCTCCTGTATAATCGCCCCGCCCTTCCGCACAATAGCCCCGGCAACGCCGCCGCCGTGTTCTAGGTATGAGTTGGCGGCGTTGACAATAGCGTCGGCCTCCACCTCAGTTATGTCCCCCTTCATTAAGACCACCTCTACCCCACCTACCTTAAACTCCATACAGGTGGGAGCGCACCGGGTTTTAACAATTTCAGCGCAAATCATCCCGCTCATGGTCGCACAGGGGCTAGCTCATCACCAGCATCTGGTGTCAATATGTAAATATGTACCAAATTGATTTTATGTGCCTCTACATTTCGACGTTGCGTTGCTCCATGCGCCAAGCGTCTACGATTTTAGAAATTTGAGACGTGTCCACTACGGGCCTATCAGCGACGTGATACCGTCTAGGCCCGTGTTCGACATGTACCCCGTGGGCTTTATCCACATTGCCTCTTACCTGGAGAAGAGGGGGGTGAAAACCGGCATTTTCAACATAGCGGCGAGAATGCTCAACGAGCCCGGCCTAGATGTCCCCAAGCTTATCAAAGGCATAAAGGCCGCCCTATACGCGGTGGATATCCACTGGCTCGTACACGCCCACGGAGCAGTGGAGGTGGCTAAGCTGGTAAAGGAGGTACACGGCGCGCCTGTGGCGGTCGGCGGCTTCTCAGCTACGTACTACTGGCGGGAGATACTGGAGAAGTACCCCTTCATCGACTTCGTGGTTCTAGGCGACACAACGGAGCCTGTGATGTACCAACTGCTTCACGCCGTGGAGGGCGGGGACCGGGAGAGACTCTACGAAATCCCCAACCTAGCGTTTAGAGACGGGGATAAAATAGTCAACACGGGCATTCGGTATGTCCCCCAGGAGCTGGACGACTTGAAGCCCGACTACACAGCAGTGGCCCGGGCGATGATCAGAAGCGGTATTAGGAACTCGCTGCCCTGGAGTACCTTTTTCAAGCACCCAATAGCCGCCGTTATCTCGTACAAGGGGTGCCCCCTCAACTGCCTAGCCTGCGGGGGGAGCAACTACACGTACAGGGCAGTCTTCGGCAGAGGAGGGCTAGGCCGGAAGAGCCCCCGGACCTTGGTGGAGGAGTTCAGGGAGATAACTGATTGGCTTAAAGTCCCTGTGTTCTTCGTCGGCGACCTGCAGTACCTAGGGAGGAGGTACCTGGAGGAGTTTACAGAGCTACTGAGGCGGGAGAAGCCCAGCGTAGAGCTCATATTCGAGTTCTTCACGCCGCCGCCGCGGGAGGTGCTCAGCCTATACAGAAGGGCGGGGGACGTGGTGTACCTCCAGATATCCCCCGAGTCCCACGACGAGGATATTAGAAAACACTATGGGAGGTCCTACGACAACTCCAGCCTCTTGAAATTTGTAAAAAGCGCCGCAGAGCTCCGTTTTGAGCGGGTCGACCTCTACTTCATGGTGGGCCTGCCCATGCAGACCCCCGAAAACGTGAAGGGGCTGGGCGACTTCTTCTTAGAGCTGGCAAAACACGGCGGCGGAGCCCTCAACGCCTTTATAGCGCCCCTCGCCCCCTTTGTAGATCCCGGGAGCCCCGCCTTCCATAACCCCTCGAAATACGGCTACGTCTTACTGGCCAAAAGCTTCGAGGAGCACAGAAGGCTCCTCCTCGCCGAGAGGTGGTACATGATGCTGAACTACGAGACGACAACCATGACCAGGAGCCAAATCGCCGAGGCGACATACAACGCTGTGGAGAGCCTAGCAAAGGCTAAATACGCCGCGGGGGTTATAGACGACAAATACCTCGACGCCATCTTAGAGACTGTCAAAAACGCGAGAAACGGCGTACCGCCCGCGGGGTTGAACTCTAAAGAAACAGTTAGAGAAGAGGAGTTGTACCCAAAAAAGTTCTGGATCTCGTACCTAACCCCCCGCTCTGTCGCCGAGATAATAAGGTATTCGCTAGGAAGGTTCACGTAGCGCGTTCTTTACTTTCAGCGTACTCTCTCCCCTATACTTAATATTAGTGGTGCTCATATACATTATTGAAAATAGGACTATGTGTTTGTAATTGGGCCGAGGCCGCCTGTAAAAGCCGAGCGGGTAGACTTAATCCCCCTAGTGAGGAGGGGCTTTGTATACGTAGAGGCCAGCGGCGCCGTGTGGCGCATATGCGAGCCGGCTGGGGACAGAGATCTGCTGAGAGCTAAGCTGGTGTCGAAGGGGTATAAGGTGTCCCAGTCCTACATTCCCCAGTCTGTGCGGCCCTACCTAGAGGGCAGGAGGCAGCCGAAGCTCGGCGGCCGCGTCGCCGCGGTCTACACGGAGGGCGGAGAGACGGGGTGGCTTATGGAAGGCGAGATCGGCGTGGGGTGCCCGCCGGCTGACTACGTGGCTTACTGGGGCGAGAGGCCGAGATGCCCCGGCGTTTTGGTAGACCTCAAGAAGATGTACAGAAGGGGCTTGTGGGCCGAGGCGGCTGAGAGGTTCGGCGACGGCTGGCTCCTAAAGGCGCTGAGGAGGAGGCCGGAGGACGTGCTGGAGGCCGCCTACGCCCTGGCCGTCGAGGCGGTCAGCTTCTTGGAGGCGCTGGCCGCGGCGACGGGGATAGGCGTAGACGCGATCCTGGCCGTCTTCGAGACCAACTCAGTGGCGGCGCTGGCTGAGGCGGTTTTCCACTTCGAGGCGGAAAGGCGGGGTTACGTCCTGGAGGACTCGCGGCGGCTTTTCGACATGCCCTACTTCGACATGGTCAGGGGCAGGGCGCCTGGGGTGTACAGGAGGGTGGCGGAGCTGGACTTCAAGTCCCTCTTCCCCTCCCTCGTGGTTAAGTACGGCATAGACCCCACCACGGCAAGGCCCTGCGCGGAGGGCTTGCCGGCGGGGCCTCTTGGGAGGTACTGCTTCGACGGCGGGCCCGTCGCCTATGTGGTGAGGAGGTGGCTGGAGGCCAGGCTTGCCGCGGCGGACAAGGCTCTGTCTGACGCGCTTAAGTGGCTCATGAACGCGGGCATCGGGGCCTGGGGCAAGGCGGGGTGGGGGATCATATGCGAGCCGTGCCTCCTCGCAGTGAGATCGGAGGCGGCACGACTCTTCGACGAGGCTTGGAGGAGGTTTTCCCCGATATACGGCGACACAGACTCCGTATACGTCGAGGAGGAGAAGGCGGGGGAGGTGCTCCGGTGGGGCTCCTCATTGGGCGGCCTGAGGCTGGAGCTTAAGGGGGTTTGGGACGTCTTCGTGCTGGCGTGGGCGAAGGGCGGCGGCGTTGCTGAGAAGAACTACGTAAAGGCCAAGGGGGATCGCTGGGAGGTAAAGGGAGGCTTGCTGAGGCCACACGACCTCCCCCTAGCTGTGAGGCTTAGGTACAGGGAGGTGGTGGAGGCGGCGGCCGGCGGCGGAGATCCGCTCGGAGCCGCGGTGAAGATAGTCAAGGAGGCTCCCCCCGAGCAGCTCTTCGTCTACAAGCCCGTCTGGAGGCGGAGGCTCGGCGAGGTGGAGAGGGAGACCCCCCTCCACGTGGCGGCGCGGTACCTGGCCGGGAGGTGTAGATGCGACCCGGTGGACGTGTTTTACCTCCCCGGCAACGGCGTGGTATACGTCCCCTGGGCCGCTGTGGACAAGAGGTTGAGGGCAAGGCCGGCGCGGGCGGAGGAGGTTAGGCGGGCCGCCGTGGAGTACGTGGGGAGGCTGTGGAAGCTACGGGCCCTGGCCCCGTGACCACCCACGGCTTTGTGAGGGTAGGCGACGTGCTGAGGGCGGCCGCCATTGCGCAGAGCCGCGGCGGGGAGGTGGACTTCTGGACTCTCTACAGGCTGTGGGGCACATATGCGGTCGCCGTGCTGGAGGCGGCCCAGCTCTGGGGAGTCCTCAAGTGGGCCCGGGAAGACGACCCAAAGGCCCGGGTGGCGTACCGCCTCGCGCCGCGGGGAGCCGCCCTGCTCAGATCCGCCGAGATCCGTTGCTCCGTTGACGCATATGCGCTCCGGGGGAGGATAAGGCTGTTGACCCCCTTCGGCGCTCTTGAGGTGCCGCTCGACCCGGGCCACCTCCTCTCCGCCGCTTACAAGCTGGCGGAGGGCTGTGGGGCGAGCCCGCGGGAGCTCTACGCCGAGGTGAAGGCCGTAGCGGAGAGGGCCGCCAAGGCCGCCCGGGGGCTTGAGAAGTGGCTCCTCGGCTAGCTGGGGGGTCTCCACTCGCACCGGTATTTAGACAAGTCTTCGCCCTCGCTAAGCGCCACGCTCCGCGGGTTTTTCACCTCCCTCATCGGCTTGCCTGTACCTCCTCTGAAGTACATCACAACTTCGGCGACTATGCTCACTGCTATCTCTCCGGCGGTTTTAGCCCCGATGTCCAAGCCGGCGGGCGATCTAAGTCTCTTGTCGATCTCCGCCGGCGGAATCCCCCTCCGCTCCAGCTCCCTTATCACAAGGGCGGCCCTCTTCTGGCTGGCCAAGAGGGCCACGTAGCCGGCGCCTCTTCTGAGAGCCAGCTCAGCCACGTCGACGTCTGAGAGATGACCGCCCTCGTTGGCGATAACCACCGCCGAGCCCTCCCAGAGGAAGTCCCCAAGCTCCTCCAAGCCGCCGGAGTGCTGAGCCGCCTCCGATCTGTGCCCAATGGCCACCACGTTAAAGCCGGCCGCTACAGCCACCTGCGACACCTTCTTCGCGACTTCGCCAAAGCCCACCACGACGAGGGTAGGCCTTACTAAAACCACCTCTGCTGAGACGTATAAATCCCCTATCTTCCCCTCGAACTTCTCCCCCTGCTTCTCTAACCTCGGCAACTCCCTCACCACAGAACTGGGCAAAAAACCGAGGAGGGCCCTCCCATCGGCAACTATGTCAACCACCCAACGCCTCCCATTGTAGGCCCTCACCAACACGGCGGTAGGCCCCAGGCGCGCGGCCACGTCGAGAGCCCTCAGGACGTCGCATACAGACACGGCATGTGCCACGTATTACAATAAAAAGTTTCACGACTAGGCGTCGTATAGCGCCGACGCTGATGGCCTTCACCGACCCCTACAGTTAGTACATCGCGATGTTCGACGGCAGGTCCATCTTCCACGAGAGACAGCAACAGGCATCCCCAGCGCCAAGCTTCGACACTGCGCCGGCGGCAAAACCGCTGGAGAAGGCCCAAGAGAATTCCCTTTAACCTCGCTGCGCTACTGCGCTCTCAGGGCATCATGTTTTATAAACCTCCATTTGTTCTTTACGTGAGGCGCGAAGCCGCCTTTTGGATCAAGGAGGCTTGGTCTGACCTCTGCACGGCCAAGATCCTGCATGGGGCGAGGAGGTGGAACGCCTCTGCGTTTTTTAGCCAACAAGCCGTGGAGAAGGCGTTGAAGAGCCTCTACTTTGTGGTGTTGCGGAGGGAGCCTCCCAAGACACATGTCTTGACTGAGCTCTACCGCGAGCTGAGGGCGGCTGGGTTTCGGCTAGGCCCAGAGCTTGAGGAGGGGGTGGCAGAGCTCAACAAGTTCTACTCCGTGTCAAGATATCCAGACGCAGCCGCCGGCCAGCCCTACGAGGCTGTGACTAGGCGCGACGCCGAGCGATCGCTGGAAATTGCGGCGCAGGTGGTGGAACTCGCCGAGGAGTTCCTGAGGTCGGCGGGG
>FPIC01024297.1_pt1 | contig 38562 bp, 23 predicted proteins | sample 1504481 | NCBI WGS metagenome assembly FPIC01 (sample SAMEA4475357, study PRJEB15587) | soil metagenome | biome: Soil; feature: Field | place: India | collected 2015-03-11 | depth 0 m
GCACAGGCGCTTGCCCCACTCATAGGCTTTATCGCGGTGTACAATAGCTGAAAGAGCATCAATCTTTTCACCATTCAGCATTATATCAAGCTTCACCATGTTAGACTCGCGGAAGCCTTTCAGCTCGTAATCCAGGGAAGCGTAACCTCTTGATATGGTTTTTAGCTTATCAAAGAAATCAAATACAATTTCAGCCAGGGGCAGATCAAACGTAAGCTCTACCCGATCTGCAGTAAGGTACACCTGGTTGGTAATAATACCACGTTTATCCATACACAGGTTCATGATAGGACCTACGTACTCAGATTTAGAAATGATCTGGGCTTTTACATAAGGCTCTTCTATATGCGAGATGGTATTGGGCTCGGGCATTTCAGATGGCGCATTGATCTTCTCAATATCACCTTTGGTTGAAATGGCGTGGAACTGTACGGAGGGCACCGTGGTAATTACCGTCATATCAAACTCGCGCTCAAGGCGCTCCTGCACAATTTCCATATGTAGCATACCTAAAAAGCCGCAACGGAAACCAAAGCCAAGGGCTGCAGAGCTTTCAGGCTCCCACACCAGCGATGCATCGTTAAGCTGAAGCTTCTCCATAGCAGCACGAAGGTCTTCAAACTCAGAGGTTTCTACCGGATAAATACCGGCAAATACCATGGGCTTTACATCTTCAAAGCCCTTGATCATTTCCTGGGTAGGCCTTTCCTTATGGGTTATGGTATCACCCACTTTTACTTCTTTTGCCTCTTTTATACCAGAAATAAGGTAACCTACATTACCAGCCTCCATTACCTGCTGGGGCTCCTGGTTTAACCTTAGCACACCAATTTCGTCTGCATCATACTCACGCCCGGTACTAATGAACTTCACTTTATCGCCTTTTTTAAGACGGCCGTTGTAGATACGGAAATATACTTCTATACCCCTGTAGGAATTATAAACAGAATCGAAAATAAGTGCTTGCAAAGGTGCTTCCGGATCTCCTTTTGGTGCAGGGATACGCTCTACTACTGCCGCCAGAATTTCAGGAACACCAATTCCTTCTTTTCCACTGGCATGGATAATTTCATCGCGATCACAACCCAAAAGCTCAACAATCTGGTCTTTTACTTCTTCGGGCATTGCTCCCGGTAAATCCACTTTGTTTAGCACAGGTATAATTTCAAGATCGTTACCAAGCGCCAGGTACAGGTTGGAAATGGTCTGTGCCTGTATACCCTGGGATGCGTCAATCAGCAGAAGCGCTCCTTCGCAGGCAGCGATAGAGCGCGATACCTCATACGAAAAGTCAACGTGACCAGGAGTATCAATCAGGTTAAGTGTATATAACTCACCCTTATGTGTATAATTCATCTGGATGGCATGGCTCTTAATAGTGATACCACGTTCCCTTTCCAGGTCCATATTATCCAGCAACTGCGCCTGCATATCGCGCTGTGCTACCGTTTGGGTATGCTCCAGCAGTCGGTCGGCCAGGGTGCTTTTTCCGTGGTCTATATGAGCTATAATGCAGAAGTTTCTGATATTTTTCATTTGCTAATTAAAAATAAGTGTAAAATTAGCAATAAAACCCGACACAATCGCAGCACCGGGCAGGATAATCTGTTTTTATTTGCATAAAAGGAATGGTAGCTTTGCAGAATGACAGATTTTAACAGGCCACGCCTGGTAACATTGCAGGAAACCGGCTCTGAAGCTACCGGGTACATAACTATTGCAGAAGAAAGCAGTGGCCTACCCTTTATGCCAGCAGCTATAGAGTGGCTCTATACGTTCCCTGAATTTGCAGCAGATGCCCGACCCGAAACAACAGAACACGATACCCTGCTGGCTTGCCTTACTGGTTCTGTTGGGATACAGGTTAATAATGTCAATCAGCCTGCCGCTAACTTTACATTAAATACCCCTGCGCAAGGCCTTTTACTACCCAAAGGTACTACCTACTCTTTGGTAGCTCCCCCCGGTGCTATTGTATTAAAACTCCTGGCATCCTGATTTGCCTTTACCTTCACTTCATGGGCTTATTACTACAGCTTCTGCTGGAGAGCGGCCTTAACTCCTTCAAAACTTAGTATACAGGCTACCAGAATACAGTTTCAAACCTCAATCCTAGAAATAAAAAAACCGCTGATCTAAAGTCAGCGGCTTAGTGGTGTATATTCTTATTAACAGTAATTTAGTTTTTAGAACATACAACTGATGTTCTGGTGTAATCTATTGAGCGTATGCAGTAGTAACTTTTAAGTTACCCACCATCAGGTCAAAATTTCCACTTTCAGTAACCCACTGCCCTTGCTGGTTTACAAAGGCGAGGTCGGCCGGAGAAATGGTAAAACGAACTTCCTGCTCCTGGCCCGGAGCCAGCGCAACCTTGGTATATGCCCTTAGCCTCCTAGCACTAGGTGTTACGCTTGCATAATGCTGGCGACTGTATAACTCCACTGCTTTCTGGCCTGCGCGGCTGCCTGTATTTCTTACCCTTACACTCACTTCTAACTGGTCGTTAGCGCCAAAGCGGGCTTTGTTAACCTGCAAATTGCTAAATTCAAAAGTGGTATAGCTTAAGCCATGCCCAAAGGGCCATTGTGGGTTAAAGCCTCCATCACCATAGGTATTGGGCTGGTCTTCGCGTATGGTTTCGGTACCTTTATGGTCGTACATCAATACATCACCAGCGTAACGCGGATAAGTAAAAGGCAACACTCCACTTGGGTTATAATCTCCGAATAACACATCGGCTATGGCTGGTCCACCAAAAGTAGAAGGCCTGTAGGCTAATAGTACAGCATTTACATTAGGCTCAATAGCTGATACTACACGCGGCCTGCCCTGGGTTAGCACCAATATAACCGGCTTGCCTGTTTCGCGGGCTGCCCTGGCCAATGCTACCTGGTTTGCTTCCAAATTAAGGTCATCAATAACGCCCGGGCTCTCGGCATAGGCCTTTTCGCCAAGGCAAAGAATGATAGCCTGTACATTGCGGGCATCTTGTTTTAACTGTTCCACATTATAATTAGCTGCGGCTCCAAAATCATTTACCGAACGGCTAATTACATTGGCCTGCCCTATTTCGTTGCGCAAAGCCTGTACAATGGTTAACGCTTTGGCGGGGTACTGCCTTTCATCGCTACCCTGCCAAACATAAGACCAGCTACTGTGCAATGTACCAAGTGAGTTGGCACCGGGGCCAGCTACCAGTACTCGGGTATTTTTGTTGAGAGGAAGAACATTGCCATCATTTTTAAGCAAGGTAAGGCTTTCAAGAGCGGCTCTGTACGAAATTGTATCGTACTCTGGCCTCTGTACCTGGTTCTTTAACTCTGCTTTAGGGTATGGATGGGAAAATAATCCAAGCTTTTCTTTTAACAACAGGATACGGCGCACCGATACATCAAGGCGTTGCTCCGGTATAGTACCTTCTTTTACAAGCTCCACCAGCAAATCATAAAAGGAATAGTCAAGCGGTACCATGCTCATATCCAGGCCAGCCTCTACAGCCAAACGCACTGCTTCTTTAGGAGTGGCAGCTACCCTGTGGCGTGTATGGAGGCGGATTACATCTTCCCAATCCGATACAGCAACACCTTCAAATCCTAACTCATCGCGCAAAATGGTAGTAAGGTAGTATTTGCTTCCATGCACCGGCACACCATTTATTTCGCCAGAGTTAATCATAACCGTTGATACACCTGCTTCTACAGCAGCCTTAAAGGGAGGCAATACATACTCGCGCAGCATAGTTTCAGGTATGTACGATGGCGTTCTGTCTTTACCGGTAGCGGGTAATGAGTAGCCCAAAAAGTGCTTCATACAAGAGGCTACGGCATTATCCTGGTTAATGCCTTTTTCTTCGTAGCCACGAATGGTTGCAGCACCCATTGTTTTTACCAGGTACACATCTTCACCAAAAGTTTCTTCAAAACGAGGCCAAAGTGGCTGGCGGCCAATGTCCAGCACCGGATCAAAGTTCCAGGGCAAACCGGCTGCACGGGTTTCAATTGCTGTAACTTCTGCTACTTTTCGGGCCAGCTCCGGGTTTCGGGTGGCGGCTGTACCAATGTTATGTGGAAATAGGGTTGAGCCTTTTACGTAGTTGGCTCCGTGTATAGCATCAATACCATATACAACCGGAATACCCAGCCGGGTTTCTTTGGTGGCTACATCCTGTATAGCTGTTAAAATTGAATGCCATTGGTCTATTGTATAGGCTTCGCCCTTTACGTTAAGAATAGAACCTACATTTTTTTCGATGATGGCCCTGCGGAGCTTCTCCCGGTTAACGGCCGTGGTAGAGTTATCATCCAGAATCAGGTCTATGGTAACCTGGGTCATTTGCCCTACTTTTTCTTCTACTGTCATCACAGCAATAAGGCTGTCAATACGGTTGCTGGTAGAGCCGGTGGCCGTACTGGCAGCAGGCTGCTTGGGGCTGCAGAATTGCAATAGAAGCGCAAGGGCTACAAGAAAACTAAAGTTGTGCTTAGAGTAAATCATTTTTTATTTAAATAATCATGCATGTATAGCCTCTGGGGCTTGTGTAAAGTGTATACAAGTTAAAATTATGGATGCATCAGGGAGTGTTGCTTGCCTGTGTGTAGCCGGCTTGTTGCTTAAGAGCCTCTATGCCCGCAGCAAGATATACAAAGGGCGCATTCCAGTTAATGGCAATTTCATTGGAGGCATACGAGCAAACATCATCAATATAAGACTCGTCTGCTACCTTGGTGGGATAATTACACTTATCCTGCTGGCCCGGATTAGGTCCGCCAACCAGCAAGCCAGGCACGGGCTCAGGCACATTATCTGACTCTGAGAGGCGATGGTGTGGATACATGGGTGTTTTATCGCCATAGCCTGTTAAGAAGGAGTAACCTGTGGCATTTCGGCCCAGCAGATAGTCCAGGTTAGAAAGAGCTGCATCCAGGTATTTTTTGTTCCTGGTAAAGTTATACGCTTGCAGCAGGGCAATACCCTGGTTAGCAGCAACAGCACTACTCCCCCAAACAAAATCACTGGCAGCCGTACCCATTACTACTCTATACGCATTCTGGTTTCCTGCTTCTACCAGTTTATCTGCAAAGCCGGTAAGGGCTTTTTTAATGATGGGCATATCTTTACGGGCTGCAGGAGTAAGCTCTTTTTCAAAACGCACCAATGAGTAATATCCCAACAAACGTACCTGGTTCCAGGTAGGCAAAAGCAAATCCTTTTGAGGCACCAGCTTAATTGCTTTGTAATAACTGTCTTCTTTCGTGCTCAGGTAAAGCTCTGCAGCAGCCCAGGTAAATTCATCACTTACTTCATTATCGTCATAAGCTCCTGTGTTAATGTCAGGATCAAACTGCTTGTTCATTTCGGGCTGTTTGTATAATACCGATGGGTTTTTACCGGCCCAGTTCCAGGCAGCTCTGGAAGCTACAAGGCAGGAATCTGCCAGGTCCGGAAAATCACGTTCAAAACCTTTAAAAACCCGGTGGGCTTGTGCCATTACTGCTGCAAAATTAAGGGCTGCAGCTGTAGTTTTTTTAACCACATAGCGTGTACCGTTTGCATCGGCAGGCCTGGCGTCCATAGCATCAAATTCCGGGTTAGTTAGCTTATGGTATACTCCTCCATCTGTTGGGTCTTGCATAGTCAGCATCCAGCGCAGGTTCCAGAGGGCCTCATCCAGCAGATCGGGTACGGCATTTTTGCTCTCGGGTATATTTAATGGCAAGGTTTTAAAATATGCCGGAAAGTCTTCATAAGCAGAAAATAGTGTAGCCATTGTAATACCACTGTTTACAATATATTTATTGTAATCTCCGGCATCGTACCAGCCTCCGGGAGAGGCAATAACTGAACCCTCCGGACGTATTTTGTCAGCTGCAGAAGCATGTATAAGTACCTGCTGGTCCGGGTGGCCTGCGGGTCTTGCCCATTTGCCGGCCTGCTCTTGTTTAAGTTCTGCAGAGGCCCTCTGAAAATAAAAAGCTTTAATAGATGCCTTTACAACCTCATCATTTACCTGTGGCCCGATATCGAATGCATACGAGTGGCCTACACCGGGTACTACCAGCACATACTTTCCTTCTTTGTTAAAGGAAGAGAAATCTGCTACCCGCACGGGCTTGCCAGAATGTACCACTTTTTGCTCCGGGCTAAGCTTTCCCTTAAAAACCGTATCTGTGCGCGAAGCAGTAGTAATGTAAAACACATCCTTCTGTAAGCTGCTTTGTATTACAGCTTTTTTGGGCGCAGCAGGATAAAAGCCTACCTGGTTGAGGCGGATTTTCTCGGAAAGCTGCTGTCCGTTGGCTGCCATACAGGGCAGCAGGAACATGGCCGCCAGTATTGGCATGGGGGTCCATTTAGAATACTTCATACTAAATACATTTTGGATACAGCCTGTAAGGGTCCAGCCTTACAGCGCTTTTTTATTAGGTTTAATTTTTAAGCACTTTTATTATTATGGTGCCATTGATCTTTACCAGGTATAAGCCTGGTTTGTATGTTGAAAAGGAAACAGTAGTTTCTGTTGTGCCCGGGCATAAGGTTTTAAGCAAGCGCCCTTGCGTATTGTATACCTCAATTGTTTTGAGGGGCTTCTCCCCTTTTAACTGAAGCTCTTTTTCCACTACTGTAGGGTAAGCTTCCAGGCTTAGCTGCTCAAGCAGTTTTTTATGTATAGATGTTGGCCCTGTGCCTTTCTGGTAGGTTTTTAAGGCAGGCATTTCATTCAGGGTAAGTACATAAGCATGGTTCATTGTTTTGTGCCAATGGGCTAAGCTATTGTAGCGGCTGTCGCGGGTATATGCGCCATACCAGGGCATAAACCACGACCATGCAGCACCATCTGCCTGCAAATTGTCGGGGTCCGGAAAGGATCCAACTTCGCTTAGGGAAATCATTTTCTTTCCACTATACAAGGCATTGAGGTTATTAAACTCTATAACATGAGAGCTAAAGTCACCGTCTTTGTAAATATCGCGCCCCACTATATCTACTACATTATCCCCGGGGTACCATGCTTCATCACCAGGTTCCCGGGTCCAGATCCAGATCAGGTTGCGCAGGCCATGGTAGTTTACCATTCTATCATACATAAGCAGGTATAGCTGGCGGCAAGGCTCAGGCCCTTTTGCCCCCCACCAGAACCAGCCACCGGCTGCTTCATGCAAGGGCCTCCATAATACAGGTACTCCTTGCTGCTGCAGTTCTTTTAGCAGGCCCGACACATAATCAATATCACTAAGCATAGCCCTGTATTCGGCTGAGTTTACATCTGATACTTTTGATATGTCGAAATCAGTGCCATTGGGTTTGGATGTGTTTTTGGTATAGAACTCTTCTGTTTTGCGCGAAGGATCTCTCCAATGCCACATAAGGGCAGGAATACCATTACGTTCATACCAGGTACGGGCATTGATAATGGGCATTTTATCTTTGTACCAATTATACCCTCTGCCACTGTGCATAAAATCTATACCGAGCAAAGCCGGCTCTTTACCTGTTTGTTGTTTTAGCCAGATAGCTTCATCAAGGCTATCCAGGGTCATTGCCCCGGAAATAATCTTTTGCCCATATTGATCCAGCAAAAAATCATATAATGCTTTGGCTTCCGGTAAAGGGTCAGGATGCACCAGTGTCTGGTTAAGGTTAAAGCGCTCATTGGCATTTACCTTTTCCAACTCAATAAAGTCAATATTGATCCAGCCCCATGATTTCCTGATTTCAATAATGTTACGGCCTGGATTAAGCTTTACTGTATTTACTAGCTTAAAGGTAGCATATTGCGTTTGGCGGGCCAGGTAAAAATCTGAGGTATGGGAGTTTACAGCAATAATATTTGTTTTTTCTCCATTAGGTGCTGCTGCCCTGATAGAAATGTTATAAAAAGCTGTTTCGGGTATGTTTATATCGAAGGTAAGCTTTCCTTCGCCCTGGGCTACAAAAAAACCACCGGAGCAGGAGGCACAGGTCTGCCTGGTGGCTCCTCCGGATAAAGTAGCATTTTCAGCTTCATATTTTTGAGCAACTGCCTGATGGCTAAAGGCACAAGCAAAAAGTAACAATGCTGATTTGATAAAATTGAGTGTCATGTTCATTTAATTATAGCTCAAAGCCATACAAGGCCTAGCAGCCTTGCTTGTAAATAAAAGAGAAGAGTATTTCTACTCTTCCCTTTTCAATACACCAAAAAAATCAATTAACGCAAACCAATTTCATCAACATAAATAGTATTTGGATTCTCACCATAGTTTTTGATCCACAGTTCGCTCATGGTTTCTGTTTTGAAATTAGCCAACGGAATCTCGAAAGTGGTGTACTCACCTGCTTTAACTGTAACTACATGCTCTGTAAACTCAGCTCCACCTCCGGTTTTGCCATGGATAGAGATTCTGCTATTATTTATTGTGCCGTAAATTGAAATAACAAGATGAGTATATCCATTAAGCACATTTGCATTCGTAGAGTGTAGCTGTAATGCACCATATGCATTGTTATAAACAACTTTTATAGCATTTGCGCCACTCTTAGGATGTTCTGTATTCTCCATATCCTGTGTTGCAGTACCCCATCCATTCCACTTCTGCCAGGCAGAGTTTAAGGAGTTGTTGTATATATAGTATGCAATAGAACCTACAAAATTAATTTCAGGAGATTCAGTCTCATCACCATCTGCGGTTACAAAGCGAACTCTTCCTTTCCCGATTTCAGTTTTTTCAGGCACTCTTACTTCCAGCCTGGTTGCTGTTTTAGCACCGAACTGAGTCGCTTTAAGCCCACCTGGAAAGATAACCTCAGTAGCCAGATCAAGCTTCATACCTTCTATAACCAGCATTTCGCCAGGCTTAACAGAAGTAGGTATATTGCTTATGGTAGGCACATTACCTGCTTCTACAGTAAGAGATTGTGTAGAAGTAACTTCGGTACCATTAGTTGTTACTAACTTAAAGGTTCCTGATTGGGTACGGGTAGGTACTGTAACCACAAGCTCAGTTGCAGACCTGGTAACGATAGTACCCTCTGTACCTCCGGTAAATACTACTTTATCTACTACATCCAGGTTAGTACCTTGTATGGTAATATTCTGAAGGGTTTTAACGGTAGTTGGCGCAACAGAAGTAATGGCTGGCCTTACCAATGTAAGAGCAGTGGCAGACGCTACCGATTTGTTAGCTGCTGTATGGAACGTAACGGTACCATCTGTAGCTGTAGCCGGTACAGTTACTGTTAGCTCTGTTGCAGATTTAGAACCAATTGTTCCTTCTACATCGCCTGCAAACATTACCCTGTTTACCAGATCAAGGTTGGTACCTCTTACTGTAATGGTGCTGTTGTTTTTAGCAGGGCTGGGTGTAATACCTGATATAGTAGGTACAACCATAGTAACAGCCTGCGCAGACTCAACCTCTACTAATGAAGCAGCAACCAGTTTAATTTTACCATCTTCTGCATTAGCAGGAACGGTTACAGTAATCTGGTTTTTATCAGGAGAAACTGTGAACTCAGTAACCTTACGGTTACCAGCAAATACGATTTCTTTTGCAAGATCAAGGTTTGTACCGTTAATGGTTAAGTTAGAACCAGCTTTTACAGGGTTAGGTGTAACACCGCTTATGCTTGGCAGGGTAACCTCTAATGCTGTAGCAGAAGTAACCAAAATAGGCTCTTCTTCACCATTTGAAACTACTACAGGTCCTGTCTGTGCTGTTTCTGGAACACGCACCTGTATTCTTTCTTTTGTATGGCTTTCAAAAGCGGTTACTACCTTGTTATTTGCAAAAATAACTTCCTCAATCAGGTTGAGGTAGGTACCGGTTATAGTTACTACATCGCCCGGCCTTACTTTAGCAGGGCTAACAGAAGCAATGGTTATTGGCTCAGAAATGGTAAGCATTGACTTTGCCTCTATAGTACCATTTGCTGTTTTTAAGGCTACTCTGCCTGGCATTGTTGCCTGGGGTACCTCAATTACCAGGAGCTGTGGAGTTTTAGTTTTAAAAGTAGTTACTTCCAGCCCATTGGGTAATATAACAGCTGTAACTTTATCAAGGTTGTTCCCTATAAACCGTAGATCACCACCTCTTAATGCTGGCGAAGGGCCGTAACTTAATAATTGGGTGGCACTAAGCGTTACATCTTCATCCTTTTTACAGGAGCTTATAACACTCAGCACTAACAAGCATATAACCAGCAGGATATTGCCTTTAGAGTATATTTTTAACATGATTTCCCGTGTTTGATTTTAAACTTTTTAATAGCCCGCTGCCATGGACTTATGGCAGCGGGTAATTGTTGTTGAAAAGCGCCTGCTTATTTTGGAGTAACCCTGAAGTTATCCATAGCAAAGTTTACATCTGCTGCTATAGTGCTATCCCAAATCCAGAAAGAAACACCATATCCGCTCGCACTTACCCTGGCACCGCTGGCACCTATCAGGAGTTCAAAAGGAATAGTAACTGTTTCCCACTCTCCTTTTGTATCCAAAACAGGAGTCCAGGTGTAGTTTTTGTTATTTCTTTCGCCTGGCATATCATTACCAATGTAAAATCTAAACCTGGTACCTGCCAAAATCGGTTTTTGGGTATTGATCTCAAACTTTAAGTTGTAGTTAGAGGGGTTTCTGATAGCATCATCCGGAATGTTTTGAGTTGGCATAGTACTAGGCGTATTGGCAACCATATACTCAAACCACTGGCCCATATCAAGGCTCTGGTTTATATGCAGGAATTTACCAGTTATAGGTGTAATACCAGCTGCCTCTGCTTTCACAAAGTTAGGACCATGCCACCAGCCTGTAAAATCTGTATTTTCAAAATGAGAGAATACATTGCGTGTATCGCGGAACCACTGCTTTGTGGTGGCTCTGCCAAAGTTAGTTTGTACAGTAACTGGGCCCGACTCTGCGCCTTCCGGAACAGTTACCCTTACCTGGTTCTGAGTAACTTCAACAACATTGGCTTCTTTTCCACCTGCAAAAGTTACTTTTATAGGCTCAAAGAAAAACTCACCTTGTAAAACCAGCTCACCGCCATCGGGTACATGCTCATTTTTAATCCTATCTACCTGTGGAGGAGAAATCCTGATCACAAAATCATGGGCCAACTCTCTGCCGTTAGCAAATTTAAGCACCATCTTATTGGTTACCTCGTTAGGAGGCAGGTTTGGTACATTTACCAATATGGTTCTGTTTGTGATAAAAGTAGGGTTTAGCACCGCTTCTCTATCATTAAACCAGATCTCGCGGGTATCCTGCAGGTTTTCACCAACAATAGCAATCAGCCTGGATAAAGAAGATTCCACAAGCAGAGAATCTGAGGCAGCAGGGTCGGTAACTCTTATGTAGTGAATTACAGGCTCTCCGCCATTCATCATATCATCTTTCTGACAACCGCTTAGTATACTTCCTATCAATAGAAGAGGCAGTATCAGAAGAAGTGTATTTTTTATATATGCTTTCATATCGTCAAGTCGGTTGTTGATTAAAAGTTGTAATCTTCTGCTGCTACACCCGGAGCAAGTTTAGGGTTTTGCGTTACCTCTGCATTTGGAATAGGCATTTTCATAAACTGGTCGCTTATTACCACAGGCGAAGCTGCTGGCTCCAATACATAGCCTTCCCACGAATTAGCACTACCAACAGGGTTACCACTGGCATCAAGGCGTCTGGTATATGAGCGGGCTCTGTTCTGTCCGTTCAGGTAATTGATAGCTTCATTAGGACTACGGTAGAAGAACCTCTTTACATCCAGCCAGTTCAGGCCTTCCATACCAAACTCAATTCTGCGTTCGTTAAAGAGCTGCCTGAAGGTTAAAGCACCTGATCTTGGGGCTAAGCCTGCACGGGTACGCACTGCATTAAAGTAGTTCAGCGCGGTAGGATCTGACGTAGAAGACGATGTTCCGATGGCTGCTTCTGCATACGTAAGGTATACATCAGCCAAGCGTAACATATACTGATTTAAAGGCACAGCCTGGTTGTTTACAGGCACGCCAACATCCTCACGGCTACCCACCACATACTTCTTAATGTTATTAAGTAAGCTGTTAGGTTGCTCCAGATCAGCACCACCGTTAGGGTCTGGCGTTACAAAATTATAAGTGTAGCCTCCTGAATTTCTGCGGATTTCCGGATAATGATCTCCTAAAGTCATGTAGATAGCAGGCCTGCGTTTGTCGGTACCACCCTCTGCATTATTGTGCACTGCTTCGGTAAAGTCAACAGTTGCTGATTTCCAACCACCCCATGCTTCAGAGTTGTTGGTGATACGGGCATTACGTGCAAACACTGCCTGGCGGCTATTCCCAAGTCCCCAAGAACCGGAAATCCACTGTAAAGCAAATAAAGATTCGCTGTTGTTATTGTGCTCGATTTTGAAAAGGTCAGCATAGTTAGGCATTAAAATGCGGCCACTGTTCTGGATCACATCCTGGGCATACATTTTTGCTTTCTCAAAGTCATCGCTGGTTTTATACTTCTGTCCGCGAGAAAGATGTACTTTGGCAAGCATCCCTTTTGCGGCCCATTTAGTAACACGGCCAGGCGCATCAGATGCGGGCAGGTGCTCTGCAGCAAACTCCAGGTCGCGGATAATGAACCGGTATAAACTGGCATTGGTATTTCTAGGTACCTGTATATTGTTACCAGCTACCAAGGCAGCTGCATTTTCAATGATAGGCACCTCTTCCCAATACTCTGTAAGTAGGTAGTATGCATAGGCACGAATAAACATAGCCTCACCCAAGCCGCGGTTTATGGCCGCTTCAGGTACACCTTTGCTTGCTGCAATGCGGGGCATATCGTTAATTACAGAGTTAGAAAAGGCAATAATGTTGTACAAGCTTCTCCAACCCTGCGAGATAATATTGTTATTATCAGAGAAGGAAAAGAAAAATAGTTGCCCTTCATGCTGGTAGTCGTTATACAGATCGCCTGCCAGGCCATCGCCAGCCGCCCAGCTAAACTTATCATTGTACTCAAACCAGGGTCGCCCATACAAGGATGCCGTTACGGAGCGTATTTCTGCCTCCGTGTTATAAAAGGCATCTACTGTCGGCTCATCAATGGGAAGTATGTCTAGAAAATCTTTTTTACATGCAGTTGTTGAAAGTAACAGCGCACAGGTTAAAGCATATATGAATTTAGTTCTCATAATATTTCGTATTAAATTATTTACCTGTTAGAATTCTACATTAAGTCCTAATGTATAAGTTCTTGGATTTGGATAGCGTCCCATGTCGATATTCTGACGCAACGCGCTCTGGTTAAAGGCACCAATCTCAGGATCGTAGCCAGTGTAGTTGGTAAATGTATACAGGTTCTGAACGTTTGCATAAACCCTTAACCTTTCCATTCTCACCCTCTGCGATAATGCCTTGGGCACTGTATAAGCCAGTATAATGTTCTGGACTCTAAGGTAAGATCCATCTTCAATCCACCTGGTGGACATACGGTCGTTAGCATTGCTGTTAAGCTGAGAGAACCTTGGTATGGTTGTTTCTGGATTAAGCAGGTAACGCTCACCCTGGGCATTTACACCTACCTGGGCACGATTTGCCACTGAAGCAGCCTGGTTATCAAACACGCTGGTCATACTCTCGATCCTGGCTCTCTGGTAGTTGAAAATGTCTACACCATATACACCGTTCAGAAAAACAGTCATGCTGAATGGACCATAGTTAAGCGTATTATTGAAGCCGAAAGTAAATTTAGGATTTGGGTTACCAATGATAGTCTGATCACGGGCATCAATAACACCATCACCATTCAGATCTTTGAATTTAATGTCACCCACCCAAACACCGTCACGTTCATCGATCAGGTTTACACCTGGCTCACCGGGCCCTCCCGATCCATCTGATATCTGGACAGCATGCCTGCGGATTTCATCATCGGATTTAAAAATACCTTCTACTACATATCCATAGAACATACCAATCGGCTGGCCCACCATTGTTCTGGTTACCTGGTCAAAGCCGGCATACCAGTAAAGGCCTTCAAAGTAATTTCTGTCCAGGTCAGTAATTTTATTTCTGTTAAGAGAGAAGTTTACATCTGTGCTCCACTGGAACCTCTGAGCATCTATGTTACGCGTATGCAAGCCAAGCTCAAGACCTCTGTTTTCCATACGGCCTACGTTAGCGTAAGGAGGGTTAATACCACCAGCACCTCCACCCATATAATTAGGTATAGCTACCTGCAATAACATATCTTTGGTAAACTTTTGGTAAGCATCTACAGTCAGGTCAACACGGCCTCTCCAAAGAGAAATATCAGCACCAATGTTATACATAGCTGTAGCCTCCCATTTAAGGTCTGGATTCGCAATCCTATTGTTGATGTACGACATACCAAAGGCTGACTGAATACTTCTGAGAGAAGATCCAAATGCATAATTAGGAATAGCCTGGTTGCCCACTTCGCCATACCCTGCCCTGATCTTTACATCAGACACCACACCAGATTGAGGCATAAAATTCTCATTCATTAATCTCCAAGCCACAGCAAGCGAAGGGAATACACCCCATCTTTTATTAGGTCCAAATCTAGAGGAACCATCAGCTCTTAATGTACCTGTTACAAGGTACCTGTCTCCGAAGTTATAGTTGGCACGGCCATAGTACGACACCAAAGAGTTTGCACCTGCCCATCCACCAATAGGAATATCAGAATTATCGCCTTGGTTAGGTGTAATAATAGTATTAGTAGCAAAGTTTTGCTTATAGAATTCTGAACCTTCGTATTGAGCACGCTGCGCTTCAGTACCCGCCATGGCAGAAATATTGTGCTTGCCCAGCGTCTTATTGTATGTCAAGTAGTTTTTAAACAGCCAGAAGAAGTTCTGCTCGTTACGTTGCTTTAACTGGCTCAGGTCATTGATAATACTACCCCACTCATAGGTAGGCACAAATGCTTTTGCCAGTGCATAACCCTGGTTAAAACCAATTTCACTTCTAAAGGTTAGATCTCTGTAAATTTTAACATCACCAAAAAAGTTGGCTTGTATAGTTTGCCTGGATAGGGTGTTATTACGGGCAAGCGCAAGCGCAACCGGGTTAGCGCCTATCTGTGCTGATAACTGGTCTCTTGGAGGCCCCCCAAAAGAACCGTCAATATTCCTGATAGGAACACTTGGTGTCATTTGAAGCGCTTGAGCAATTACACCGTCACCACCGTCATTTAGGGTTATCACCTCATCTGTATTAGAGAATGATAAGTTAGTACCTACTTTAAACCAGCTTTTTACCTGTCCATCAATATTGGCACGGATAGTAAAGCGATCAAAACCAGAACCTATAATTATACCGTCCTGCTTAAAAAAACCACCCATTACTGCATACTGGCTCTTGTCAGTACCACCAGTAATAGACATCTGATGACTTTGCATTGGAGCCCTGCGGAACACAGCATCCTGCCAGTCAGAACCAGGACCCAGCAAGCTCGGGTCTCTGAATCGCTCATTGGGCTCTATACCAGGAACCTGGGCAGCTACCTGGTTATTATACTCTGCGTATTGACGCAGGTCCATCATATCTATTTTTTTTGGCAGCTCCTGCATGGCATAAAAACCATCGTATGCTATTTTGGCTTCACCACTTCTGCCTCTTTTTGTAGTAATAATAACCACACCATTGGCAGCGCGCGAACCGTATATAGCAGTTGCAGAAGCATCCTTTAATATTTCAATACTTTCAATATCATTAGGGCTCAAAGCAGCAAGAGGACTAGCCGCTCTTGACTGCTGCCCACCTGCACCACCTGCCCAGTCGAAACCAGCTGTACCACCGGCATCGCCCTGTATCTGTATACCGTCAATTACATAAAGTGGCTCATTAGATCCAGTAATGGAGCTTGTTCCACGAATACGGATAGATACTGCTCCACCCGGAGCACCCGAGTTCTGTGTTACCTGCACACCCGGCACACGCCCTTGCAGGGCCTGGTCAATATTAGCAGTCACTGTATTTCTCAGCTTATCACCAGACACTTGCGTGATAGCACCAGTCAGATCACTTTTACGTTGTGTACCGTACCCAACTACTACCACCTCATTTAATTGAGCTATGTCTTCCATTAAAGACATGTTGATAGTAGATTTATTTCCTACAGTTACCTCTTCGGTAAGATAGCCGATAAAAGAAAATATAAGCACAGCATCATTAGAGGGCACATCCAGGCGGAAGTTACCTCCATCATCTGTAGCAGTACCCAAAGTAGTTCCTTTTACCACAACCGTTACACCAGGCAAAGGCTGGTTTGTGGATCCATCGGTCACCCTTCCGCTGACCTGTCGTTGTGCATAGGCCTCCGGCAACAGCCAGCCCAGCAGCAAGCAAAAAAGTAGTAGTTTTTTCATTATGATTAAGTTTGGTGTTTATTGATAAATAAGGCGGTTTTGTTTGCCCGAGCACCTACACACTAAGCGCTAAAGACATGTTTTTACAAGGCGGCTTTTAACACATATATTTTGTATTTTTTGTTTTATGAATAAATAAGCAACAAACAGGGTTATATATAAAATAAGCATAATCATACTTATCTATAAGCACAGCATAAACCATTTACCAACACTTACCCTTTATGTGGAGTCATTTTATAATGCCACACCAATGGGTTGGTAGATCAAACAAATACAGAAAGAGATGTAGCGAGCCTTACAGGCTTTGGACTGGAGATCAGGATTCTTATCATGCTTTAATCGGGTTAAAGAGTGGTGGTGATTAATATCCTTATTTTAGTATAATGGTAAATTGGTTTTCGGCCTTACACTTTCAACACTTGGGCAAACGCACGATGACATCTGTTTCACTTTTTAGTTCAAATGTCCTCATGAGAAATCTATAACAATTTCTTACTTCTCCTGGCTTTTATATTTTTTTGGAAGGGTATCCGCTTGGTGTTTTATGGATAGGCCCGCTATACAGCCAAATATTACCTAAGTGTTGTAGGTTATTTCCAAAGATATGCACTTTATATTTAAAAAACCTAATACTTTTTTATCAAATTTATGACTAAAATAAAAAAACCAGATTTTATCATATATTAGTATATAGCTTGGTAAGCTAAAATAAGCTTAATTTAAGCTACAAACAAGCTAATACATATTTATCAAAACGTCAATAAGAATGCACCAACAATACATGCATACAGAGCATATACACATGGAGAAAAGCTTAAAAGTTTTTAAAAATAACAACAATGGCAGGATGCTTAGCCTGTTTTGGTAGAGGTCCGAGGGAGATAAATGCTCTACCTTTTTATAAAAACACTTTATCCAATATTTGCTAAAGAGTTTCAACTTATATCTTAAATATATCTAAATTGTAAAATGAAAAAAAATATTTTACTTACTATCCTTCTTCTTTTTATTATTTCTAAAACCACTCTTCTGGCTAATGTAGGACTGCCCTCGATCTTTAACAGCCACATGGTGCTTCAACAGAATGCAGAGGTAAAACTATGGGGTTGGGCCAAAGCATTAGAACCCATAACGGTTACTACAAGCTGGGATCAACTATCTTATAAAACAGAAGCCAGCCCTGATGCAAATTGGGCTGTTACGATAAAAACCCCAACCGCAGGCGGGCCTTACACCATCACCGTCCAGGGCTATAACACTATTGTTTTGGAAGATTTACTAATTGGAGAAGTATGGTTGGTTTCCGGCCAGTCAAATATGGAGTGGAGCGCAAGAGCAGGCATTGATAATGCAGAAGAAGCAATTAAAAATGCTGATTATCCGGCTATTCGATTATTTACTGTAGACCACCGCACAGCAGATGCCCCGCAACTGGACCATGGTGGCACCTGGAAGATATGTACACCAGAAAGCATGATTGATTTTAGTGCCATTGCATACTTTTTTGGCAGCGAACTACACAACAAATTAAATGTACCCATAGGCTTAATTAATAGCAGCTGGGGAGGCACTCCTGCAGAAGTATGGGTAAAACCCGAGGTTGTAGCTTCCAGGCCGGAGCTAGCCAACGCAGCTGCTAAACTGCAACAGGTAGCCTGGTGCCCTAAAGACCCCGGCAAAGCCTACTATGCCATGATTGCACCCCTTATCCCCTTCCGCATTGCGGGCGTGCTATGGTACCAGGGCGAAACCAATACAGCCTCTCCCAACACCTATGAAACGCTGTTTACTGCTTTGATCCATAGCTGGCGTACAGAGTGGAATTATGAATTTCCGTTTTATTTTGCCCAGATTGCTCCCTTTACTTATGGCCGGCCTATGGAAGGTGCACTTTTACGCGATGCACAACGCAGAAGCTTACGAGTACCCAAAACCGGTATGGTAGTAGTAAGTGACATTGGCAATACTACAGATATACACCCTACCAACAAAAAAGATGTAGGCTTACGTTTTGCCAGCCTGGCTTTGGTAAATACGTATGGTAAACAGAACTTACCCGTTTCAGGACCCTTGTATCAATCTATGAAGGTAGAAGGCAGCAAAATAAGGGTTTATTTTGCCCATGCTGATACAGGCTTAAAAGCAAAAGGCAATAAACTGACCCATTTTGAAATTGCAGGCCCCGATGGAAAATTTGTACCTGCCAGCGCACGTATTGACGGTAAAACTGTGCTTGTAAACAGTAACAAAGTAAAGAACCCTGTAGCAGTACGCTTTGCATGGCACAACACTGCAGAACCTAACCTGTTTAATTCAGAAGGCCTGCCTGCATCTACCTTCCGCACAGACGACTGGCCAATTGACCTGTAAAAACATAACTCCGCTACTATAGAACAAAAAAAGCAGCCTTAAAATAAGGCTGCTTTTTTCAATTACTTTATACTAATCAAACAAATTGCATTTACAATAGACATTTACACAATGTTTTACATACTAAAAGACCTCTTAAGATTTGCTTATCTTTTTCTTTGGTCTTGAGTTTGCACTGGTTAGTCTTAACATTAAAACATCATGCGCGGGTACTGTTGCTCTTAATATTTTTTGAGTGTTTCCCATTTCTTTTCTGGCCCACACGTTTCTTAGCATAAAACTATCCTTTGTAAAGTTTAACTCTCTGTTTGCAACTGTATCAGAAATAGTGTGGTTCTTCCAGTCAAAGTTTATAGGCTGTGCTGTGTTGGAACGGTTTAAAAAACACACCGCCCAATCACCATCAGCAAGTGGCTTAAACCATACTTCCAGGCTGTCTTTTGCTGAGTATCGCAGCCCTTGTACACCCAATGGATCCTGGTTAATGGCAATCGCTTCTTTATTAGTAAGTATCTCCAGAGTTTCCTTTTTCATATTGACCAGATCATTTCCAGCCATTAGAGGAGCAGCCAGCATACACCACATCGCAAAATGAGCCCGGTCCTCGTTTACGGTCATACCGTTGCCTACCTCCATCATATCGGGATCATTCCAATGGCCGGGACCAGCATACTGCCGTAAGCCATCCTGCTTGTCCAGTATACGCAGTACACCCCACGATGACCAGGTACCATGATTATATTCGCAATCCCAGCAGGCATAAATATCGCCTGTAGTTCTCCAAAGGTGGCCTACATTGCGAGCCCACTCCCAGGGTTTATTGTCTCCCCACTCGCAAATACTAAATACAATAGGCCTTCCAGCAGCAGAAAGAGCATCACGCATGGTAAGATAAGCCCCTTCTGCTTTTAACCCTTCGGTATTACACCAATCATACTTAAGGTAATCTACTCCCCAGTTGGCATAGGTTTGTGCATCCTGATACTCACGTCCACGGCTACCCGGGCGGCCCCCGCAGGTTTTCCAGCCCGCATCAGAATATATACCAAACTTAAGCCCTTTTGAATGTACATAGTCTGCCAGAGCTTTAATACCGGATGGAAAACGTTGCGGATCCGGATGTATAAAACCCAGGCTATCGCGCTCTCCATGCCAGCAATCATCGATAACAATATATTGATAACCGGCATCCCTCATGCCAGATGCCACCATGGCATCTGCAGTCTGACGGATCAGGTTCTCATCTACGTTGCAGGCAAACTTATTCCAGCTATTCCAGCCCATAGGCGGGGTTAAGGCTAATCCCTCCTGCTTCTGTGCAGACGCATTGATGGCATATAAACAGATTATCAGTAAAAATATTTTTTTCATCTGTATATGGTTTTGTGGTTATGGCCCTGCATGTTATTTGCGCGAGCGGTTTTCATCGGTATTCAGGCTGTTTAGTAAGGCTGCATATTCTTTAATTATAGCCAGGGTACTTGCGTCTATATCAAATACGGAGTACCAACCTTGCTTTTCATGCGGAGGGTCACCTAGCAGGTCATCCCCCAATTTCCAGAAGCCATCTGCATTGGCCACTTGCGGGCGCCCTGCTCCGGAGTAAGACCAGAAATTACAGCCACCAATAGGGCTGCCCGCCTTAGCCTGCTTATATACTTCATCAAAAATCAATCTATAAAAAGCATCGCGGGCCTGTGTTGGAGAGCCTGGTGTAAACGTTTCACCGTCGCGGGCTACGCCAAACTCTTCAAGTACGAAAGGTTTGTTTAACTTTTTGGCAGCCTCAGTATGCTCTGCCAGGTAGGCCCTGGCTTTTTCGGTGGCAACAGGCATGGTTTCGGCGGCCTTATGAGGATCAAACCAACCCCAGTTCTGTATCCAGATATGCATGGTGGCATAGTCTATATTGGCAGAAAGATGATCCTCATAAAAATCATTCCCGGCATGGTGAGAACTTGTATTCCCCTCACTACCCAGGCTTACCAGGTGGTTTTTATCGAGTTGTTTAATATAACCAGCCGTTTGATGCACCCATTTTCTGAACGCTTCTTTGTTATTATAACCTCTTGGCTCGTTACCCAACTGCCAGGCCATAATGGTAGGATCGTTTTTATAAATAACACCTGTAATTGAGTTCTTGCGCTCAACAATCTGCTTTAAATGCTTGCGGTAGAGATCATTTGCTTTTTTATTACTGTAAAACGAAGCAGAATATTTCTGAAAGGTATCCCAATCTCCTTTACCTGCCGGTGGAGCATAAGGTATAGTACCACCTTGCGCCCAGGCTACATATTGACCCATGCCTCCGCTCCACTCCCAGAAATTATTCATAACCACTACAGCAGTTATATCGCGTTTTCCCATCTCGGCCAGCAGAAAATCAAGGCCTTCAAGCACTTGCCTGTTATAAATACCAGGCGAGGGCTGCAACGAGGGTTTGGCACGATGAGGCTCTGTATCGGGGCCCTCGGTACCAGCTACAATACGCAGGTTATTAACCCCTAAAGATTTTAGATGATCCAGCTCACGCAGTAAGCGTTCACGATTGCCGCCAGTGGTTGTAGAGCCCAGGTTCATACCATACCAGTAATTGGCCCCTAAAAAATAGTAAGGCTCACCATTACGGGTAAACTGCGTTTTTTCAACACGAACAAATTTATTGTTTTGGGCTGCCAAAGGTAAAGTCACTAAAAGCAAAAAAGCTATCAATAGTATTGTTAAGCGCATACAAATAGGTAGTTAAGGTTAATTCAGCAAACAGGCAGCAGGTTATTTTGCGTTGGTGTACCTGTATACTAATAGGGAAAATGTTTACCCGGAATATAAATTATTGAGCAAGCAACTTATTACACCGGTCAATTACTTCCAGGCAGGCTCTGCTATTATGATAGGGGCACTTCCAAAAGCCTATTTTATCTTCAGGCATTTGGGTATAGTCATCAAAAACACCCCATATCCATTCTCCCTTATCAGTATCCAACAGGTATTTCTGTGCAAAAAGCCAGGAACCCCACGAATGCTCTAGAAAAGCAGGATTTTTGCTTAACTGGTATGCATTCAGAAAACCCACCATTGCCTCTGCACTAACCCACCATTCCCGATGGGTATCATAATGTTGCCGGCTCCTGTCCAGTTCATGATACAGGCTACCATCGGGCTGCAGGCCTTCTGCAGTAGCATTTGCCATACGTACTGCCAGTTCTTCTACAAGCTCAATAAGAGGTTTATGGCCCAGCACTTCTGCAGCTTCCAGCAACAGCCAGGAGGCCTCAATATCATGACCATATGAAACAAGATTGGCAGTAGAGCTCCATTCTTTGGTAAAGAACAAGTTCATGTGCCCGGTTGCCTGGTGAACAATATGCTCTGTAAAAATCCTGATAAGTCCTTCCAGCTTCTGTGCTAATCGTGCATCTGGCCAGATGCGGTACAGGTTGACATAAGCCTCCAGAATATGCAGGTGCGTATTCATTGTTTTAGGATCGTTCCGGTCTTTGGGGCTCAGGCGTAAGTCATCCAGTAATACACCCTCCCGGCTAAATGCCTCCAGATAACCACCGTGGTTAGCATCAAAGCTATACTGCTCAATCCAGCAATAAAGCTCCCTGGCAATTTGCAATGCTTCTGCATGCTGGGTGGCACGGTAATACTCACTCAGGCCATAAATAGCAAAAGCCAGGGCGTAAATCTGCTTTCGGGTATGCAGAGGCTTGCCTTCTGCATCTACAGCCCAGTATATGCCTCCATACTTTTTATCCACAAAGTAAGAAAGCAAGTACTGATATGCCCGTGTTGCCAGCACCAGGTGGCTTTCCTTACCGGTATGCCTGTAAGCTGCAGAAAACGTCCAAAGAATGCGTGCATTTAGTATCGCTCCCTTGGGAGCATGCTTTTGAACTTGTCCATTTGCGTCTATCTGCCCAACAAAGCCACCTTGTTCTGTATCCGGGGAGTGCTGTTCCCAATACGCCAATATGCGCCGGAGCTCTGCTTCTGCTTCTGCCTGATAGCGCTGTAAAAGCTCAGCACCAAAGGATACCTGTATTTTATTCATTTATGATACAGTAGTAACAACCAGTTTATCTTTATTAGTAAGATAGGCCTGGTTACGATCAACAAGTTGGTTAAGCCGCTCTACGGTAGCCGCAGATCGCAGGCCATCTGCAGGTGTGTTAAATACATAATCCAGCAGCCTGTCCAAAGTAGAAGTTGCTACGTGCATACGGGTATCTGATGAGCCGTAATAAATAAATACAGTTCCATCATCATCCAGTATCCAGCCATTACCAAAAACAACATTTGATACATCCCCTACTCTTTCCTCGCCTTCCGGAGCCAGGAAATAGCCTGCAGGCTTGTGTATCACTCTGGTAGGATCGTTTAGGTCTGTTACAAAAGTATAAAGCACATATCTTAAGCCAGCCGCTGTATTACGTACTCCATGAGCCAGGTGCAACCAGCCTTTTTCAGTTTTGATAGGCGCAGGTCCTTGACCGTTCTTAACTTCATTTACCGTGTGGTACTGTTTTGCATCCAATACTATCTCTTTATCAATAACTGCATTTTCTATACAATCAGAAAGTCCCCACCCAATACCTCCGCCAGATCCGGCTTCAATAAAGCCATCTTGAGGGCGTGTGTAAAACGCATATTTACCATTCACAAACTCGGGGTGTAACACAACATTGCGCTGCTGTGGCGAAGGAGTTTTCAGATCGGCCAGGCGCTTCCAGGTTTTTAAATCATGGGTACGGGCAATACCACATTGGGCTACGGCAGATGATTCATCTCCTGGTTTTGCTGAGGGGTCTTTACGCTCTGTACAAAACAAACCATAAATCCACCCGTCTTCGTGTTTTACCAAACGCATGTCATATACATTTATATCCGGCTCTGCGGTTTCGGGCATAGTTATAGGCCTGTCCCAAAACTTAAAGTTATCAACCCCATTCGGGCTTTCGGCTACAGCAAAAAAAGACTTACGGTCTGCCCCTTCTACCCTTACTACAAGTATATACTTTCCATCAAGCTTAATGGCACCAGAATTAAAAGTCGCATTTATACCAAAACGCTCCATCAGGTAAGGGTTTGTTTCGGGGTTCATGTCATAGCGCCAGAAAAGAGGTGTGTGCTGTGCTGTAAGTATAGGATACACGTATCGGTCTATTACACCATTACCAAATTCTTCTTTTGGATTCTGTTGGTTAATAAGTGCTTGGTACGCGTTTTCCAATTGCTGTAATCGTTTATTATAAATGGTTGCCATCATGATAAATGGTTTTGAAATATCGGGTTATGTACTAAATTAATTTGTGCCGGCTATTGCTACCGGATCTTTTCTGCTGGGTTTCTCTGTATTAGGATTGGTAGGTGGCTTTGTGTACCCATCATCTGGCAAACGATCCCACCACGTTTTTTTAAGTACTACTGCACATATCAGGAAAACAGCAAGAGTTATAAACATTTCTGTGTGCATTTGTATAACCAGGTAAATGGGAAGCAGTGTAAGGCACATTTGTGCGGTTACACCAACTATTACATTAAAAGCATCTTTCCAGAAATCTGTATTCTTTTTAAAGAATGGATCTTCTTCTTTTACCAGCTTTTCAACAGGCCCCCAAAATCCCCAGGGGCGCACGGTCCTGTAAAAGCTTTTAAGGGTTTCCATATCGGTAGGTGGAGAAAGCAAGGTACCTGCTATGCTGCCTGCCAGCGATAACACCAGCAACACCGGAAAATAATAAAGATCAAGGCCGCTGTAGAAGAAAGGAAATACAAGCGCTGGCGCAATACCAGAAAGCATTCCCCAAAAAAAGCCATTACTATTAAATCGCCACCAGTACCACTTAAGCACATTAGCAGCAATGTACCCTCCGTACAGCCCCGACACGATCCATTGAAGGAGGCTGTTTACATCTTTAGCAAAAAATCCCATCACAACACTCAGCAACACTACTACCACACCAGTAATGTAGTTCATGTTGGTGATTTTAGAGTTTGAAGCAGCAGGGCTTACATATTTTAAGTATATGTCATTTACCAGGTAGGCCTGCGCAGCATTAAGCGTACCTGCAAACGTGCCTATAAAAGCAGACAGCAAGCCGGCAATAATCAGCCCCAGTATGCCAGTAGGTGCAAAATTTACTATAGCCGCCGGTAAAATCTGCTCAAAATCGATTCGGCCGGCTACTTCCAGGTTTAGCTGCTCGTAGTTTAACAAGGCCAGCACCGTAAATCCAATAATCATCAGGTAGCGGGTAGGGATTAGGACCAACGATACAAATCCACTCATTTTAGCAGCATCTTTTGGGGAACGGGTGGAAAGGATTTTCTGCATATCGTAATTGGGTGTTGGCCCTGCTAGACTAGCCAAAACCCCCTTGAATAGCATCAGTGAGAAAAATATTCCAAAGAGGGAAAAACCATCTTCCTGTATTTTTGTATTTACCTCATCAATAATGCCCGTCCAGTCCATATTGAGCGTGGCACCGAAGAATGGCGTTGTCCACTCGGCAGGAACATTAAGAGCTGCACCCGAAATATTATCTATAGCGATATAGCCTATTACAAGGGCACCCACCGTCATGATAGCAAATTGCAGCACATCTGCCCATACAATACTTGCCATGCCGCCCAGTACAGAATAGAAAACTGCAAAAAGGGTAAACAGCAAGCCATACAGATGGGGCACATACTCTGGAGAAACCGAAAAGGGAACATAGGGTTGCACAAATGACCATGGAATAAAAATTTCCACAAACTTACCCAGCCCAATAAAGCCATACGCTAAAAAGCCGAGGCAACTAAGCAGAGCAAATACCACCACTATAGCATGCGATTTATTGGTATTCCTGGTTTTACCAAAGCGGGTAAGCATCCACTCTGCCCCTGTGGTTACATTAGATCTACGCAGCCAGATCCCCAAAAACACCATTAAAAAAACCTGGTTAAACGAAGGCCAGAGCCAGGGAATCCAAATACTTTTTAAACCATAGACAAATGCCAGCATCACCATCCACATGGTGCCCGAAATATCAAACATACCCGAGGCATTAGACAAGCCAAGTGCATACCAGGGCAAGGTATTACCCCCAAGCAGGTAAGCGCCTTTATTTGCCTTGGCCCTGTTTTTAAGTACAAGGCCAATGCTGGCCACTGCTACCAGGTATAGCAGTATTATGCAAAAATCAATTGCAGATAATTTCATTTGGTGTATGGGTGGTGTAGGTACTTAACAGTAAGCTTTTTAAGCAGCTTTACTCAGATACTGTTGGTGCATAAATTTTTTTAGCAGCCAGGCTACCGCCAAAAATAGTAACGGGGCTCCTGTAAAACATTTTAAAGTTGCTGGCACTTGCCTGGCCGGGATAAGGCGCATAATAATGATCCGGTCGCCCATTGCGCCATACCAGTACATAAGATAAGCCTGTATCTTTAATGATTGGCAGCAGGGTTTCTGTCCACCAGGTATGTTGCGGTATTTGCTCCAGTCCGCCTTCTGTTATGGCGTACACTTTATTTCTTTCTTCACCAATGGCACGAAGCATCTCTACCATACGGCGGGTGTCTGCTACAAAAGTATCTTTGGTGCCAGGCTCCGGACGGTGGTAAACATCAAAACCAATTACATCTACCCACTCATCACCCGGATATCGCTCCAGGTACTCTTCTGTTGAGTAAAACTTGTCGGGAGAGTAAGCATATAGCAGGTTATGCACCTTTTTCTTATCACGCAGATACTCTACAGTAAACCTGTAAAATCTTTTATATTCTTCTGGCGTAGCGAAATCTTTCCCCCACCAGAACCAACTGCCATTATGCTCATGCAAAGGGCGAAAAATTACAGGAATTGCCTCCCCTCGTGGCCCTTTCAGGCTTTTCATAAAAACAGCCACCTCATCAAGCCAGGAGGTATATCGCTGCATGGCCTGTTTATCTGCAAACAAAGTCCGTATCGTAAAATCCACCTTATCCCAGCTGGTTTTGGCAGGATCTACCGGATTATTAAGATGCCAGCTAAATGTATTTATACCACCTAGCGCATATACCTGTTGTACGTACTGGCGCATTTTATCAAAAGGAACGCTATCCAGGTTTACAGGTTTTCTTAGTTCCAAATGGCCCAGGTCCCAGCCAAATACTGCAGGGTACTCTCCTGCAACCTCTTTAACATCTGAGCGGCCCTCTTCATATTTCCAGCCAATACCATACGCTAATGCATCCTGATGGCCAAACATCACCCCTTGCCGCGCCAGTCTATGCAAACCTGCATACAGATTTTTAGTTTCTGGGGTAGCCTTTAAATCTATTGGGAGCCTCTGGGCCATTATACCACCCAGGCACAGCAAGTTAAGCGCAATCAGCAGAACAGTTCTTCTCATATACATAGTAGCAATCAGCCCATAAACTGTTAAAGCACTTTACAAGCAAACAGGGAAAAAGAAAGAAAAGGCGCGCCCACAACCTGCGCTTTTGAGCCTTTTCTTTCAATACAACCAACCACCTATTTACTAATCCAAATATATTCACTATCCACTACCAATATATAATACTTTTTTATCATTTCATTGACCTTAAAGATTTATTATCTGTACATACTTATATCACTTTTTGTAATACAAGGTTAAAACATATCCAAATAAAACTTTTTTACACGCTCGAAATAAGCAGATAATGGCTGGCTGGCACTGCCTACTTCAGAGCCTTTTATATATCTTCGATCTCATATCGATAATATATTAATAAATATATAAACTATTTTAACCAAATTTGATCTAACTTATCTTTAATCGTTATATATTTGTACCGAAAACAAAGCTGAGTTTCTTCTACACCACAGGCAGAAATAATATTAGCTTTATTCTTCCCTGCACCAATACTTATTTAACACCACATTTATGGCAGAGCATTTACATAACGTATACAGAGAAATTACCCCTCTAAATGCAAGCGATTGCTTTACGCTCTTTACCAGGATAAAAGAAGAGTTTAACTTTCCGTTGCACCACCATGAAGAGTTTGAGTTAAACTTTATACATAATGCAAAAGGCGCCAAGCGAATTGTAGGCGATAATATTGGCGTAATTGATGAATGGGAGCTTATTTTAGTAGGCAGCAACTTACCTCATGGTTGGTTTACACACGAATGCAGCAGCAAAGCAATCCGCGAAATTACCATACAGTTTCATCGGGACTTGTTTGATGAAAAGTTTCTGCGCCGTAACCAGTTAAGCCACATGCGCGCCCTGTTAGAGCGTTCTTCCAAAGGTATATTATTCTCTAAAGAAACGGCTTCTGCCTTTAAGGATCGGATAGAACTGCTTACCACCAAAAGTGGCTTTGATTCTGTACTGGAGCTTATGTCTATCCTGCATGACCTTGCTCTATCCAGGGATATGAGAACCTTATCCAATACATCATTTTCTGAAGCGCAGTTTAACTACAACAGCCGCCGCATTGAAAAAGCGTTTGAGTTTATGGAAACACACTTTGATAAGGACATTTCATTGGCCGATGTTTCTAAAGTTGTTAATATGCCAGAGGTTTCTTTTAGCCGGTTTATTAAAAAAAGGACCGGACGTACCTTTATCGAAAGCCTTAATGAAATCCGGCTGGGGCATGCTTCCCGTTTACTGATAGACACCACTCAAACAGTAGCCGAAGTTTCCTTTAACTGTGGCTTTAATAACCTTTCGTATTTTAACCGCATTTTCAGGAAGAAGAATGGCTGTACCCCCTCCGAGTTCAGGCAAAATTACTCTGGCACTACGGTGTTTATATAAAATATTCACTAAAAGGGATACAGGTAAAACAAAGCAAGCTTTTACCTGTATCCCTTTTAGTGCCAGTTATGCTTTACAATACTCAACCGATTCTATAAAATTGCTATAATACCGGTGTTCCCTTCTTTTTACATAACCAAAACGGTTAAAGAGTACTTCTGTGCCAGGCAAATGGTTGGTTTCGAGAGAGCAAAACAGGTTAAAAAACGCATACATCCCTTTCAATAAGAGAGCATGCCATGGGCTGTATGTGCTTAGCGTAAAGTCTGTATACAGCCAAACTCCACCAGGCTTAAGCGCAGCATGGAGTTTCTTAAATGCTATCTGCTGGCTGTTCGCTGAAAAGTTATCAAACAAAAAAGCTGTAATTACTACGTCATATTTATGTGTAGGGCAAAATTCCTGCACAGGCATCTGCACAAATAACACCTTGTTTTCTCCTGCATCCCTCTTTCTGGCCCGAGCAAGCATTTTAGCAGAAAGCTCTATATAAGTTATGCTTAAGCCACTATTGTAAAGCTTCGCAATATCCTCCAGGATCCACCCTGTACCTCCCCCCACTATCAATATAGAAGCCCCGGCTGCAATAGTAGCCAGCAAATCTACCTGCGATCGTTTTATAGCTCCGTTAAAAACTACATGTGCAAGCCTGTCATAAAAACTGGCTACAGCATCATAATTACCTTTACTCTTTACCTTCAGAACTATGTTTGTACTTTCCACCGTCTTCCAGGTAATCTTTAACATACAACTCGTTAATTAAATACTGCAGTACAGCTACTAAAGGTGTAGCCAGTATCACACCTACTGGGCCGGCAATCAAACCAAAGAAAACCAGCGAGGCAAGTGTAACCACAGGTGAGATTGCAACTGTTCTTTTATAAATGTAAGGTACCAATACATAGCTTTCTACTGATTGTATTATAAAATAAGCAATAGCCACCCACAGGGCTGTCATAGGTCCATCCAAAAAGGCAAAAAGTATAGCTGGTACTGCTGCAATAAGTGGCCCAATGGTAGGTATAAAATCTAATAGAAAGGCTATTACACCCAAGGCTATTGCCAGGGGAACGCCTAGCACAGCAAGCACTATACCAGATGCAACCCCCACAAATACCATGGTGAGCAACTTTCCAAGCAACCAGCTCTTCAGTACAAAGTAACTGCCGGTAAGTACTTCAGACAGGCGCTTACGGTTGCGGGGAGGAAACAGCTTTACAAAGCCATGATGGTATGTTTCCGGGCTGGCCGCAAAGAAAATTCCAATCACAATCAGTATAAAAAAATCAGCCAATGCACCTAATGTAGTCGCAAATACGCCCGAAGCCCTGTTCATAAACTCTCCACCACCATCTCCACTCATATTAAACTGATCGGCACTCTCATAATATTGCTCTACCAGAACCTGCCCCCAGGCATATTGGTTTAACTGCTGCTCCAGGTTATTAAGGGCTGCAGGCAGTGTTTCCCTCATTTCCCTTATCTGAGCTGCCACAGTTGGAACCAAAAGCCACACACCCACAACTGTTATGGCAAGCATCAGCAATATTACCACAGTTAGTGCTATTCCATCGCTCATACCCGTTTTGCGCTTTATCCAGTTTGTGCCGGCTCTTAACAAAACTGCCAACAGTATGCTACCAAAAATGAGAAGAAAAAATTGCAGTAAATACCAGAAAGCAGAAAAACCCAACAGAATCAATAGGGTAATGGTTACGGCCAGGGTTACTTTATGCGGAAAAGAGTATTGTTCATTCATAGGCACAATCTTAGATAAATACTATTACTACGCAGATTTGCTTAAAGTGAATGTATTTTTTGCATTAATTTAACGGTAAGGCCTTGTTACTAATCTTATTACGAGTAAGCATAGCCTTATTCTCAGATAGCTTTAAAACTTGCCTGTAGGAGGCAAATTAATTCTGCCTCTTTTGTGTTTCTATGTTATCTTTGAACCTCACTTTTATTACCTTGTATTTATGCCTGTATTTAGCCATTTGCACTGCCATACCCAGTACTCTCTGCTGGATGGTGCCGCAGCCATTTCTGACATGATGAAGAAAGCCCAGGCGGATGGTATGCCTGCCGTAGCACTTACCGACCATGGTAACATGTTTGGTGCTTTTAAATTTGTATCGGAGGCTAACAAATACAACATAAAGCCTATTGTGGGCTGCGAGTTTTACATGGTTGAAGACCGCCATAAAAAGCAGTTCAGCAAAGACAGTAAAGACAACCGCTTTCACCAGTTGTTACTGGCCAAAGACCAGGATGGCTATAAAAACCTGGCTAAGCTTTGTTCTATTGGCTACATAGAGGGCATGTACAGCAAATGGCCCCGTATTGATAAAGAAGTATTGCTTAAATACCACAAAGGCCTTATTGCCACTACCTGTTGTATAGGTGCAGAAGTACCGCAGGCCATTTTAAAGCAAGGCGAGGACGAGGCCGAAAAGCTTTTTAAATGGTGGCTGGACCTGTTTGGCGAAGACTATTATGTAGAGTTGCAGCGCCACAACATGGAAGAGCAGGAAAAGGTAAATGCTGTTCTGCTGAAGTTTGCAAAAAAATACAACGTAAAAATTATTGCTTCTAACGACTCGCATTACATTGATCGTGAAGATTACAATGCGCATGATATCCTGTTGTGTGTAAATACAGGTGAGTTACAAAGCAAGCCAGTGTGGAAAGCCGATGGCCCGCCACCCAACCCTAAAGACTATCGCTTTGGCTTCCCTAACGACCAGTTTTATTTTAAAACCCAGGCCGAAATGGGGCTCTTGTTCCACGATCTGCCCCAGGCGCTGGACAATACCAACGAAATTGTAGATAAGATAACACCTCCCAAGCTGAAGCGTGATATCCTGCTACCTAACTTCCCCCTGCCCGAGGGTTTTATGAATGCAGACGATTACCTGCATTACCTGACCTTTGAAGGCGCCAAGAAACGCTACAAAGAAGTTACTGCTGAGGTAGAAGAGCGCCTCAACTACGAGCTGCAGATCATTAAAACCATGGGCTTTGCCGGTTACTTTTTGATTGTGCAGGATTTTATTGCCGCCGGCCGAGACCTGGGAGTTGCTGTAGGCCCGGGCCGTGGTTCTGCTGCCGGTTCTGCGGTGGCGTACTGTATTGGTATTACCAATATAGACCCTATTATGTACAACCTGCTCTTTGAGCGCTTTCTGAACCCGGAGCGTGTATCAATGCCCGATATTGATATTGACTTTGATGATGAAGGCCGCCAGAGCGTAATTGACTATGTAGTTGATAAATATGGTAAAAATCAGGTTGCTCAGATCATAACCTTCGGTACCATGGCTGCTAAATCGTCTATTAAAGACGTAGCCCGCACGCTTGATTTACCCCTGGCCGAAGCCAATGCCCTGGCCAAGCTGGTACCCGATGCACCTGGCACTACCTTAAAAGCAGCCTTTGCCCAGGTACCAGAACTAGAGCAGATAAAAAAAGGCTCCGACCTGCAGGCTAAAGTACTGCAACTGGCCGAAAAGCTGGAAGGCTCTGTACGTAACACAGGCATACACGCAGCGGGTGTAATTATTGCTCCTGATGACCTTACCGATTACATTCCGGTTTGTACCTCTAAAGATGCCGACCTGTTGGTTACCCAGTTTGATGGTAAGCTGATTGAGGATGCTGGTATGTTGAAAATGGACTTTTTAGGTCTTAAAACGCTAACGGTAATGAAAACCGCCATGCGCCTGATCAAAAAGAACCATGGCATTGATATCGATATAGATGCTATTTCGCTTGAAGACGAAAAGACCTTTGAGCTTTACCAGCGTGGCGATACGGTAGGTACCTTCCAGTTCGAGTCGGAGGGTATGCGTATGTACCTCAAAGATCTTAAGCCTACCAATATAGAAGATCTTATTGCTATGAACGCCTTGTACCGCCCGGGTCCAATGCAGTTTATCCCGAACTTTATTAACCGTAAGCAGGGCAAAGAAGAAGTAGAATATCCTCATGATCTGCTCAAGCCTATCCTGGAGTACTCGTATGGTATCATGGTGTACCAGGAACAGATTATGCAAACAGCGCAGATCCTGGCGGGCTACTCACTGGGCGGTGCTGATTTGCTGCGCCGTGCCATGGGTAAGAAGGATAAGGAGAAAATGGCCAAGGAGCGTATAAAGTTCGTTGCCGGTGCCAAAGAACTCCATAACATTCCTGCTAAAAAGGCCGAAGAGGTGTTTGACGTAATGGAGAAGTTTGCCGAGTATGGTTTTAACCGTTCTCACTCTGCTGCTTATTCTGTAGTTGCTTACCAAACCGGCTACCTTAAAGCTAATTATCCTGCCGAGTATATGGCAGCTGTACTTACCAACTGGATTGGGAACATCGAAAAGATTTCCTTTTTTATGGATGAGTGCAAACGTTCGGGCATTTCGGTACTGGGCCCCGATGTTAACGAAAGTTCCAAAACCTTTGATGTAAACAAACAAGGCCAGATCCGGTTTGGTTTAAGTGCCATTAAAGGATCTGGCGAAGCAGCTGTTGATAACATTATTGAAGAGCGTGAAAAGAACGGACCTTTCCTGAGCTTCTTTGACTTTGCACAGCGTGTAAACTTAAAGGCAGTAAATAAAAAAACATTCGAAAGCTTAGCCTACTCCGGTGCTTTTGATTGTTTTGAAGAGTTTCACAGGGCGCAATATTTCCATACCCCTGAAGGTGATAGTGGCAATCTTATCGAAAAGGCTGTACGCTTTGCCAACCAGTACCATATGGAAAAGAATGCGGCCCAGCAGTCCCTTTTTGGCGGTGGCAGCGATGGTGTAGGCCTGGCTCCTCCCAAAATTGCAGCTTGCGAAACCTGGAGCGAAATTCAGAAACTGAAGTTTGAGAAAGATGTGGTAGGGTTTTATATATCCGGCCATCCGCTTGACCAGTTTAAAATGGAAATTGAAAACTTCTGTACCTGTACCATAGATCGATTAGATCTCTTTAAGAACCAGGATGTAAAAGTAGCGGGCATTATTACTAAAAAAATTGTAAGGCAGGCCAAAAATGGTAACCCCTTTGTGCTTTTTACGATAGAAGATTATAATGCCTCTCTTGAGCTTGCTCTTTTCGGCCAGGACTACATCAATCTATCGCCTTTTATTGAGGTAGATCGCTTTGTGTACATTAAAGGTAAGATGCAGCTTCGCTGGAAAACCGAAGATCAGTGGGAGCTGAAGCCTACACAAATTGAGTTGCTGAGCGGGCTCCGCGAAAAGCTGGCCAAAGGTATACAGCTTGAGCTAAGGGCTGCTACCTTAAATGAAAGAATATTAAATAAACTGGAAGAAGTTGTAACAACCTATCCGGGCAATTGCTTTGTAAAAGTGTATTTGTATGACGAAGAGATAAAAACACCTATTGCAATGCTGTCAAATAGATACAAAGTAAGCCCTGATAATGAGTTGTTTAGCGAAATAGAACAGCTAGATGGGATTCGCTATAAGCTTCTCTCTTAAAACAAAAAGGTTCCTATAGGAACTTTAAGTGTAAGAAATTTAGTTAATTTGCAATAATCTAAGTTATCAACTTTTAAACCATACGAACAATGGCTAATAGTAAAGCAATAGAAATTACAGACGCTAACTTTAATGATATTATCAATTCTGGTAAGCCTGTATTAGTAGACTTCTGGGCAGAATGGTGCGGCCCATGTAAAATGATTGGACCTCTTGTAGATGAACTGGCTGGCGAATATGATGGCAAAGCAATCATTGGTAAAGTAAACGTTGATCATAACCCTGAAGTATCAGCTAAGTTTGGCATACGCAGTATCCCTACCCTTTTAGTATTTAAAGAAGGTGAGGTTGTAGACAAGCAAATTGGTGCTGTAGGTAAAAACATACTTGCACAAAAGCTGGACTCTCAGATCTAAAGCACTTAAATCATTAAACTTTACAAATGGAAAGCCGTTTCTTGATGAAACGGCTTTTTTTATTTCCCTTGGCTTCTCTCCGGCTGTTTTCATACATTGATATTTTACATTGTCTTTAATCTTATAGGTGATTAAACCTCCTCATGCACCTATGCCAACAGCATTTTTTAATTGTATTATACTGGCAAATCCTGTTATTCTAAACAATAGGATCCTGCGTTGGTTAGTATTACTGACTATTGTTTTTTTCAACCTTTAACTTTTTATTATGATGACAGCTTCTACAAAACACTGGTTTTGTAAGTACCCGGTTACAGGGCTCACAAAACTTCAATTTCTTGGCACCCTTCTCCTGTTCTTTTGCCTGCCAGGAGTTGATGCCTTTGCGCAACAAACATTCAGAGCAACATTAACTGGTATGAATGAGGCACCTTCTGTTGTTACACCCGCAAGAGGTGAAATAGAAGCAACACTCAATGGCAACGAATTGGTAATTACTGGTTCATTTACAGGATTAAGCAGCAACTTAAGAACCAGTAATGATGCCATTCCTGTACCCTTTACTCATATCCATACAGGGTATGCAGGTCAGAACGGGCCAGTATCCATTCAGCTTGTTCCCCTTGTAGATGAAAACCGGCGAGGCGGCACATTTGTGTCTGGAGCAAATATATTTACCCTTACCGAACAGCAGGTACAAGCCCTCAATGAACGTAGGTTTTATATAAATATCCACTCTGTAGACCATCCGGCCGGAGAAATAAGAGGCCAGCTACTGCCCAATGCTCCTTCTTATTTTATGGCTAACCTTTATGGTAGCAACCAGGTGCCCTCAGTAATAAGCAATGGTAACGGGCAGCTTGTTATGGAATTAAGAGCTAACAACGAGTTAGTGGTTACAGGCTCATTTTCAGAGCTGGAAAGTAATTACAATACCAATATTGGCTCACACCTGCATACAGCCTTTGCCGGACGTAACGGGGAGGTTACGCAAACGCTCAACCCTACTGTTAGCGAAGATGGCAGAAGTGCAGTGTATACAGCAGAAAATAACACCTATACGTTAACTGCAGCCCAGGTATCACAGCTTAACGAGCGCAGGCTTTATGCCAACATACACTCTACAGAATACCCCGGCGGTGAACTTAGGGGCCAGGTAGTAGAAATGGCTGATATTGTTTTTCGTGCACATCTGTCGGGCAGTAATGAGAGACCTGCAGTTACTACTATGGCTACCGGTGAGCTAATGCTGGAACTGAGAGAAAATACCCTACGAGTATCTGGTAGCTTCCAGGGGCTCGAAAGTGCTTATAACTCCGAGGTTGGCTCACATTTACACCTGGGCTTTGCAGGACAGAATGGAGGTGTTGAAGTTCCTCTAACCGCTGTAGTAAGCGAAGATGGCAGAAGCGGCACGTTCGCTGCAGCTACTAATTTAGTACAAACTCTTACTGCAGCGCAAAAGCAAGCCCTTATAAACCGCCAGATGTACGCCAACATACACTCAACCGACTACCCTGCTGGCGAACTCAGAGGGCAGGTAGTACCACTAGCCAACTACTTCTTTAATGGTTTTATATCTGCTGCCAACGAGGTTACTCCTGTAGTAAGCCTGGGCACAGGTGGCGCTATTGCAGAAATACGCGGTACTACTATGGTACTAACAGGTTCATTTAGCGGCCTGCAGAGTAACTATAACACCTCCGTTGGATCGCACATACATGTTGGGCTGGCTGGCACTAATGGGCCTGTTGTTATTCCCTTAGAGGCTACAGTAGGCACGGGCAACCGTGAAGGCACTTTTATGCCTGCCAGTAATACCTTTGACTTGACAGAAGAAAACAGAGAAAATGTTTTGGATAACTTAAGAGCCCGTAGGCTGTATGTAAACATACATAGCGTTGATAACCCTGGCGGAGAAGTGAGAGCTCAGCTTCTGCATGAGGCCACAACCTACTTTTCTGCATTATTATCTGGTGCCAGCGAAACTAATCCGGTTAATACACCAGCTACAGGCCATGTACTTGCAGAAGTTACAGGCATGGAGGTAAAACTTAGCGGCTCCTTTATGGGCTTAACCTCAGATTATAATGTTGTAGCATCTAATAGTGGCGCACATATTCACGAAGCAATAGCAGGCACCAACGGAGGTGTAGACCACCCCTTGAATCCAGACCTTACTGAAAACAACCGTGCTGGCGACTTTTTAGTAGCAGAAAATACAATAATGCTTGAAGAAGAAGATATGATGGCCTTAAGGGAGCGCAGATACTATGTAAACATTCACAGCACTGCTAACCCTATGGGTGAAATAAGAGGGCAAATGCTTCCCCTGGCTACCCACTACTTTACTACCAGCTTAAGCAGTATGAATGAGGTACAGCCAGTTGAAGGAAATGCTTCAGGTGGTGCAAAATTTGAAATTAACGGAACGACTGTAACTGTTTCAGGCAGCTTTAATGGTTTGGAATCTAATTATAACCAGGATATTGGCTCTCACTTACATATAGGTGGCGCTGGCGAAAATGGCAATGTTGTATTTCCTCTTACCGTAAATGTAAACGAAGATAACAGGGGTGGTGTATTCAGAGCCCGGGATAACAGGCTTACTTTAACTGCAGAACAAATTGCTACGCTGATTGCCGGACGCTACTACCTTAATGTACACAGCACTGATATACCGAGTGGTGAAGTAAGAGGCCAGGTACTGCCTGAAATAAACTTCTACCCAACTGCTGATGCTGCTATAACAGCTCCTGCAGAAGGCACGGCACTAACTGTAGAAGGTGACCCCGAAACAGAGTTTCGTGCCCAGTGGTCTGCAGCTACAGACCCTAATAATAACCCCGTAGCCTATATCTGGCAGTTAAGTGCCGAAGAGAATTTTTCTACTATCTTGCTTGAAAGCAATGTGGGCACCGAACGTGCGTTTGTTTCTACCTTAGGAGCTGTAGCCGGGATACTACAGGATGCAGGAGTGGCTGTAGGTAGTACAATTACACTGTACCACCGTGTATTAGCCACAGATGGAAGTCTTATAACTATGCCCGCCGAGTCTGCCAGTGTAGTGCTAACCAGGGGCGTTATTACCAGCATCAGGCAACTTGCAGCTGATGGAGTAAGTGTTTACCCCTCTCCTGCTGATAATAGCACCCTACTCGCTATACATGCCTTAAAACATGGCAAAGGCTCAATGGTATTAACAGATATTATGGGCAGGGTGCTTTCTCACCAACCTATACAGGTAACAGAAGGTACCAATGAGTTTGTAGTTGATCTTGGTAAATATAAATCAGGCATGTACCTCATAAAAGTATCTATTGGCGATGAGACTTTACCTATCCAGAAGGTAGTTAAGAGGTAGTTTAATTTTATTATCTAAACAAAAGGCCGCTATATACATGGCAGCCTTTTGTTTAGATAATAAAACAACATGTTATTGGTTTGTTGCTTGCATGGCTGCAGGCGAATCTGCTACAATACCTGCGACCCCTCCTGATACAATAAACTTCATTACATCAGAACCTGCCAGGTTGAGAGGGGTAATATTGGCAACCGGCACAATAAACAGATCTCCGGAAAAATTGTAAGAATGAGGCACATATACACCTACTCGCTCTGCAATACCAAGCGATGCCATATCATTTTGAGTGATAAAGCCAAGTTTCTGAAGATTAGCCTCCTTATTGATCATAACAAGTACAGCCTGGTCAAACTTCTTTTTGTCGCCTACAAAGGCAGACAACAGGTCTTTTAAGGATGAGTATATGATCTTTACTAAGGGCAGCCTGTTCATTACATTTTCAAGCAGATCAAAGAGAGCTTTGGCAATAAAGGTTGAGCCTATATAACCCAACAGGGTAATTAATACAACAAAAATAATCAGACCTACTCCTGGTATAACCAAAGGCACCTTTACAAAGGCGTTAAGTGTATTATAAACCAAGGCATCTACCCATTGAATGCACGCCCATATCACATATAGTGTAAGGCTTACGGGGGCAATCAGTAACAGCCCCTGGAAGAAGTACTTTGCAAACCTGTTTATCATTGTGTTATTAATTAAGCCTTGTTTAAATATTTTATCTTGTTCTTCATAATATACCCTGTAACATAAGAAATGAATGCATAAAAAAGGCTTTGCTGTACAGCAAAGCCT
>FPIC01026728.1_pt1 | contig 38194 bp, 33 predicted proteins | sample 1504481 | NCBI WGS metagenome assembly FPIC01 (sample SAMEA4475357, study PRJEB15587) | soil metagenome | biome: Soil; feature: Field | place: India | collected 2015-03-11 | depth 0 m
CCCATGGAATTCCATGGGAGGTGTTTTTTTGTGGTATTGATAGTTACTCATCTATAACACTAAAGGCTTTGGAGTTATGAGCAAATATATCTGAGTTATCTCTTTTTCTCATGGTTTGCCTGATAAGAGCTGCAATGGCAATCCCTGCCAGCGTAGCTAAACCTAAGGTAGCCAGTTTTGCAGGAAGCGGGTCAGGAGGCAGTGACACTACGCCTCTTTCATTGGTTTGTGCAGGGCTCTTTACATAGCGTCCGGTACTGGGTGTAGCTAGTTCATCAAAATGTTCGGCAAGGGTTCTTAACTTAAACTGCATTGCAGACCCATGCATGGGCATGCCATGGCCAGTTGCCACAACCAGGGGGCGCAATTGGGCAAGTTTCTGAACAGACCGGTGTGCTGCACGCCAGTCGCTTGTAAAATAGGCCGGAGGCCCATGTATTTCCTGTTTCTGCCTCATTACAGCATATACCGATTCCTGGTTTACAGTAACAAAAGCATCTCCTGCAATCAGGGTAAGGTCTTTATCCCGGTAAAGTGAAATATGGCCTGCAGTATGACCGGGTGTATGTATCCAACGCCATTCTTTTAAAAAGGGAACGCTACCATCTGCAGCCAAAGGCCTTACATGGTCATTTAAATCCATTGGAGCTTTAGGATACATCCATGACATGTACGCCATACCACCTCCCCCTACAGTTGGATCGGGTGGCGGGTAGCTGGATAAACCTGTAAGGTATGGAAACTCCAGTGGATGCGCATAAACAGGCACATTCCATTCTTTGATAAGGTCTCTTAGCGAGCCAACATGGTCAAAATGTCCATGGGTTAAAATAATGGCTTTCGGGCGGGTACCTTTACCGTACAGTTCTTCTGCGGCCTGTTTAATTCGGTTTGCCGAAAACCACAAGCCTGCATCAATTAAAACCCATCCTTGCTCATCTTTAACAAAATACACATTTACAATTAGGGTTCGTAAGCCGTGTACATTATTAGCTACTCTAAAGAATGAGCTTTTGTCGGTGGTGTCAAGTTCTTGTTGCGTATTTTTCATGCCAGATTATTGATTTATAATTGCTATGCCTGGCAAAATAGCTGTAGAGCTTTGACAGGCTTATTAAAATGCTGTTCCAGGCCTGTAGGCAGGCTTTATTTATTAGGTAAACAGAGCATTTATGTACGCAAGCAGTAAGGCAATAGTTAATTAAATCAGGTAGGAGTCCATGCGTAGCCAGGAGAGATTGGCATAGGCTAAAAAATATTTATAAGCTTTTTAAGAAAAAAGCTTATAAGGTAACTTTTACAGCAGAACCTTTGTAGCAGAGAGAATCCAGATCTGCACGGCTACCTTTAAAAACATTAAAATCCACAGATCCACCAATACCCGATAGCTCTGCTTTTTCACTGAGCTGCCATATAGTCCATCTGTTCTGATGGAGTCGGGGGGTATCAATTTCATAATGGGCAATCCAAAGTGGGTACTCATCAAAATGTCCTTCTATATAATGCGTATAGAAATCATAATTGGTATAAATAATAGGCTTGATGCCCCATTTCTTTTCTACTAAGTTAAGCCAGGTGCGTACACCCTTTCTTATTTTATGTTTATCGGCCTTACTTGTAATTTCTATATCCAGCACCGGGGGAAGGTCTCCGGCTTGAAGCTCAACATGCTTTAAAAAATGCCTGGCTTGCTTCTCTGCATCTTTGGAAGGGTGAAAAAAATGATAGGCTCCCCTAACAATACCTGCTTTACGGGCCTCTTCCCAGTTGCGCTTATAGTGGCTATCAAAAAACTCTAGGCCTTCTGTAGCTTTCATAAAAGCAAACGTAATATTATCCTCCTTTAACAGGCCCCAATTTACGTTGCGTTGGTAATGTGATACATCGATACCTTGAATTTCGTAGCGCTCCAGCAAGGGGTTTTTGCTTAATGAAGGCTGTATCGCTTCTATACTTTTTGAAAGAGCATAAAAAGCTCTGTATCCATAATTGCCCATATGCGTATCCAAGAACCAGATTATACAGATACCACCTAAAAGCCAGCATAATGGCAAAAAGGACCTAGCAGAAATTGATTTTGATCTAGAGCGCGCCAAGGCTACAATCAGAGTGTTTAAGACACACAAATTTATACAAAGCAACAGATAAGTCAAGCCCATCGAAGCAGGCTTGCATTATATCTTATATCAATGTATGACTCTTTAAAGATAATGCAACAAAAAAGAGGTGCAAGAAGTATACTAACCCGTGATGAAGTTAGGTTTTTCTACTAAACCGTAGCCAATCCCTCAAAATTATTAAATTGAAATGTCAGAGCAATCTATAAAAGAGCTAATCCGTAACTTTTTATTAAGCACAGCCGAAGGAGGGCGTGCCATGCCATTTGCGGAGTTGATCATTAAGCAGGAAGCAGAGCGGCAGGGAATTGACCAGCATAGGTTAAAAGAGCTTTATAACGAAGTGCAGCAAGAGCTTAACCCTGGTAAGCCAACAAGTAAAAGCTTTTCTGGTACAACAACTAAAGCATCTGTAAAAGATAAAGAATCTATCGGTTATAAGCTTACCTCGCGTAAAATACTTATGACTGCCGCTGTAGTACTACTCCTGGTGCTGGCAGGTATCGGTTATTTTTACCTAAGTGGTGGCAATAACCCCTTGGCCCAGGAAAGATCAGGCAGAGATACTTCTACAACTGAGCAGCCCGCCGGTGACACCATGCAGGCTGACACTGTACATTCTGCAACCAGTCCTGCGGTACCTGCTACAAATGCCGGAGTAGCCCATGCAGATAACAATACATCTGCGCCGGTAGCGCAGACAAGTACTGTAAATGCTTCGCTTGAGCAGTATATGGAAAAATTATCTGATGCTTCTTTGCCTTATTCAAGCCGCGAAGAAATTAAAAAACAAGCTGTAACCTTGTTTGCCAATAAAAACGCCAATGTGCTGATTTTTACCAATAACCACCAAACGGGCCGGGAAACAGTAGATGATTACCTGGATATAGTACAGCTACAAGGATTTAAAATTACCATAAAGGACAAAAAAATTAACAACGATGGGAAAATTACACAGCTCTCAGTTATTGAGCAGTAAGTGGATGGGTTTGGTAATTTTAGTAGTTGTGCTTTTGTGTATAGATACAAAAGCATTTGCAATTTGTGAGCCACCCGTGGAAGCATGTGCAAATTACGATACAGAAGAGCTGGCAGATGATTTGAGCCCGGAACAACTGGAAGCTTTTAAAATTGCTGCGCAACGTAAAACAGTTGCTCTCAATAATTACATTAAGGTAATATCCAACAAGTCAGAAAAAGAGGCAATACGCAGTAAATCCATTGCATTAGCACTCAGGCTTTTTGTAGATGATAAGCAGCCAGTGCAGGTGTCGTCTGCCCTCAATGAGTCTGTAAAAAATATTACGATACGTCAATACCTTAATAACCTTAAAGTATTACCCTACAGAAGGGTAGACATACGGTGGTTTGACATTGCGTATGTACGTGAGTTTAAAAAAGGGCGCGATGGCAAGTATTATGCGGTTATTACCATATTTCAGGAGTATAAAGGCTTTTCTGCAGAAGGGCAGTTACTCTATACCGATATCACTCAAAAAGAAATTGAGGTTGTGCTTGATCGGCTTACACGCCGTATAGGCGATACTGAGGTAAAGGAATGGGATGTTCTTTTGCGTGGAATTCGTGTGGTAGAAACAAAGAGTTAATGAAATTTTTTAGATACATACTCATCCTGGCTTTTTGTTTGGGCAATGTACAGTTACAGGCTCAATCGGCAGGGAGCAGCGGGTTGGCTCCTTTGCCCGAAAGGTTTTTATGGGAGGTAAAACAGCTTGACCAGTTTATAGGCCGCTTTAATGGCGAAGAAGACCTGCATGGAAAACGCTTAAAGGGAAGAAGAGGCAATGTGCAGCAGAACAGGGGCTCTTCGCTGGTTACCTTATTTAACCAGGAGCTGCTTAAAGATTCTGCCTTTAGAATTGCAGCAAACGAGTTTGTAAGCACTGTACTTAAAAGTAACCGTGAGCATACACTTAGTTTTTATGATAGGGATTGGTATAGTACAGTAGTATGTAGTGTGCTGTATAAATCAAAGCCACAGGCCATTACCCTTACGATGGTAAGTGAGGGTAATGCCCGCGAAGGCACCCGCTGGGTAATTGCTGGGGCAGAAGCGCCTTTTTTAAAAAAAACTGCCGAAAAAGAAGTGGTGCACAGAATTATACCACCTACCAACCATGAGCTGAATTTTCCAGACCTGGTGCGGGCTTTTAACCAGGATGCCCAATATATAGATGAGTATGCCAGTACCGATTTCAGGCAAAACCAGCTTAGGGCCTTGCTGGAGGCAGTGCGAAAGGGAGAAGTAGAAATGCAGCATGTACAAAATACTACTTACCATTTTTTACAGGTACCCGGTTGGATATTTACAGTTAATTTTTACAACCGAAACTCCCGCAACTCGGGCTGGCTCATTTCCTCCTTAAAGCGGGTAAACCGCGATGAATTATATCATTACAAAGCAGAGCAGTTAAATATATATCCTTAATATGAGGTATTGGGCTTTGATCTTTTTGATATTGTTGGTAGCAAAAAATAATTTGCTGGCACAAAGTTATAGCCTTTCTGAAGTACAGCAGGAAATACTTCGGGAACAGGCTATGGAGCTTATTGCCAACTATAACGCCAACCTTAACTCACTAGGAGACCCGACACTGGAGGTTAATGAAAAAGAGTTGTTTATAGCCAGCATGGTGCAGGATATCTTTGAAGAAAAAAAGCAGCTTATTTACAATGATCTGCAGCCTGGCCGCAAAGCCGGTGAGCACCTGCCGGCAGAAATGTACCTGCAAAATATCATCACTCAGTATGCTGGCGGACTGGAAGTAACTTTTAACAATATTAAGCTTAGTGACTTTTTTTATGATGAAGTTAAAAAGAGGCCTTTTATAAAAGCTGAGCTTAAGAGCTCTTTTAAAGGAAAGTACATTGGCAAATCTGTTTCAGGCGGAGAGTCATTAGAACTTTACATAGGTTATAAGCTGGGCCGTAAAGGCGCTATAGAAGGCTCACGTATTTATGCAGTGGAGCAGGCAGGTACAGGTAACGCTAAAAATTTTAAAAAAGTAGCACTTGCTCAAAATGCAGTTTCTAAGGCTAATGGAAAGCCCAATGTTACTTTTGTAAAAAACAGCAGGCAACCTTATGGGGGAGAAGAGGCAATGATACGGTGGAGTAAATTTACCTCGTCTGCTATTTTAACAGATGACGCCATTGCCCGTTACCAGCCTGTATATAAAAACATAGCCTGGAAGAGGCCTTTTACTACGTTCTTTAGCCTTGCAGATAGTAGCGAAGAGCCTTTTGCGAGGCCGGTTGCCAACACTGGCGGAAAGTCAAAAGAAAATATCAAGTTTACAAGTCCTCTGGCTGGTAAAAAATTTAAAACAGGCAGTAGTTTGCCTATTTCCTGGACATATGCCAATAATAGCAAAGTAAAAGTAGAATTGCTACGTAATGGTAAGCTGTATAAAACTATTTATGATGTAGCCCCCGGTGTATCTGCAAGACGTTGGACCATTCCTGGCAACCTGCCTGGGTCCAGGCAATATGCAATTCGGGTAAGTAGTCTGGATGATCCCGGAATTTCACTTACTACTAATTCGTTTAGAATTGTGCGCAAAAACTCAATTTGGCAAAGGGGTAAAGATTTACTCAAACTTTGATCTGTCGTGACACTATGTCTTCTTTTTAAGCAATTTTCTCTATTAAATAGACATAATGTCTTATTTTTTGCATAGAGATGAGCTGGTATATTGTTTGATTACAGTATAGCTGTAATCAAAACAAAACGAGCCATGAACTATATTGATGATAAAAATATACTGAAGGGGTTTGTTAGCCAGATCGATTTGGTGAATACATTAGGCGGTGGTATAAGCATGCCTACTGTTAAGTTCAAAACAACAACTGAGAATATTTGTATAGATATTAATGCCCCTTCGGTTAATCCCGAATCATTTTACATTTCTGTAAACGCAAACCGTTTGGTGGTTTATTCGCAATATCACCAAACAACCGGAAACGAGAGCGAGGAAGAATATCCTGTAATACGTTTTCCGTTATTTAGCAGGGTTTTTGAAATTCCTACTGGTGTAGACAAAGATCGCATAGAAGCCGTTTACCTTGAAGAAAAATCTACGCTACGTATTATTTTACCTGTACAGAATATGGAAAACCTACACTTCCGTAAAATACCAATCCGGTATAACTAAGTTTAAAATATATTAGCAGGCCGCACAGCGGCCTTTTTTTATGCCAATAATTTAATTATTCAGAATAATAACCTGCTTTCTGTTTGCTTGCGTAAGTTCTTTTGTTATTATTTGCCACCATAACCAAGAGAATAAGCTGCAGCGTATATTATGATCAAACGTTTTTTGTCATCACCCTATTTCCGGTTTGCTTTCATATTATTTGCATTCTACCTGCTGCTCACTAAAATTGCCCCCCCTATTGTAAACCTGGTTTCCATATACCCACCCAGTATGATAGAAGAAAAACGGGTGGAAATGTCGCGCATGTTAAGTGGCCCGGTAGCCTATATAGTATCCGAAGAGTTTGTAAAACGCAATACATGGTATTTGGCTTTGGTATTTGCCTGGTACTATTTGCTTATAACCTTTATTGGATGGGGCTTTTTGTTTTTGCGCAGAACCCGGTTGCTGAAAGCGTTTTTTGCCTTGGTAATATTGCTTCTTACTTTACTCAGGCTGTTTCCTAATAGCCTTATGAAACTAGATAACGATAAACCCAGCGTATCGCACGGAACACCCTGGATGGGCAGTTTGGAAAACGGAAAGCGTATGCCTTTTGAAGGGGAGAATTTTCATTACTTTAACTTTCTCAGTTACTTAAGAGGCTTTTGTTTTGTACACCATAGGGTACAGCAAACCATTATTGATGCGTACCAGATTTGCGAAAAAACTGTACCCGGTACGCGGTTTGTATTAGGCGAAGGCTCTAAACGCAGGGGAGGAACTTATGTATTTAACCATGCCTCGCACCGCAATGGATTAAGTGTGGATTTTATGACTCCTCTTTTGAAAAGTGGCGAGCCATTTACTCAGGCCACCATTTTTAATGCCTATGGATATGGTTACAACTTTAATGCAAAAGGCGAGCTGGATCATGCCATACCTATTAACATTATTCCTTCAAACGTTACTATAGACTTTGAGGCTACAGCCAGGCATATATTGGCCCTGGACGAAGCAGCTAAACAAAATGGTTTGGTAATTGACAATGTTGTATTTAAAGATAACCTCAGGCCCTTGCTTTTTGCTACTCCCGGTGGCAGGGAGATCTTGCGAAGGGGAATATTTTTTCTGCAACCACTCAACGCGTTACAAAACCAGGCGCATGACGATCATTTTCATATAGATTTCAGGGTTCAAAACTAACATCAATATCATGCAAACCTTATGGGGCATAGACCTTGGCGGCACTAAAATAGAAGGTGTAGTAGTACAGGCAGATAAATTTAGCCGCGTGCTCGCCAGACAACGCATACCCACAGAAAGTGCTCAAGGCTACCAGCATATAGTGAGCCAGATTGTAAAACTGGTGCGTATGCTTGAAGAAGCCACGAATAGTAAACCTACTACTATAGGTATTGGTACGCCAGGAACCTTAGATCCGGGTACGCAAACACTTAAAAACAGCAATACTGTTTGCCTTAATGGAATGCCCTTACGCCATGACCTGGAGGCAGCCTTAGGTATACCCGTACAAATGGCTAATGATGCAAATTGCTTTGCATTGGCTGAGGCTACCATGGGAGTATGCAGTGAGTTATCAAAAAGTCCGGAAGTAGTTTTTGGTGTGATATTAGGTACCGGTGTAGGTGGAGGCCTAGTGGTAAATAATAAAGTTTTAGGCGGACGGCATGGCATTGCCGGGGAGTGGGGCCATAATGTTTTAGATGATGTAGAAGGAGAGCCGTGTTATTGTGGAAAGATGGGTTGCGTAGAAACAATTTTATCTGGTCCTGCCCTACAGCGGTATTATGCCCGGCTATCGGGTAATAACTTACCTATGAAGGATATACTAAAACGTTATGAAGCAGGCGAAGACATACATGCTGCTTCTACTATAAAACGTATGCTCTATTATTTTGGTAAAGCAATAGCTGTTGTAATTAATATAACCGATCCGGATGTTATTGTGTTAGGTGGTGGTTTAGGCAATATCGATTTATTGTACACTGAAGGTGCCCGTGAAATTGAGAAGTGGGTATTTAACCCCAGGGTAGAAACACTGCTGCTTAAACCAAAACTGGGTGATAGTGCAGGTGTGTTTGGTGCTGCCAGCCTGGTGGCAGATGGAAAACCCTTGAGGGCTATAACTTTAAGCTAGGCTGTGGCGTAAATATAATCACCTGGGCTCACCGGATAGCGGGGCCTTTTCTAAAACAGATGATTATGAAAAAACTTTTTTATATCTCAATGATGTGTGCCTTTTTATGGGGCTGTGGTAGCCATGGTGAACATGACCAGGGTAGTAGCAGGCATTCGGGTGCGAATGCAGATGCAGAACGGAGTTTGTTGCAATCGCCAAACAATACCGATAGGGTAGATGAGGGCCGGACAACACACCCCGGTAGCATAGCTCCAGATAGTGTACGCAGAGATACCGCAAGGGCGAGGCAATAATCATCACAATAGAAAAGGCCGCTCAGCAATTTGATGAGCGGCCTTTTTACATACTTGTACTTTTGTTTAAAGATCTTCGTCTTCGTTTATATTATCAATTTCATCTTTATCTATAGACTTTAACATGGAGTTGATATCTGCAAGAAAATGGTCCGGATACGGTAAATCTCTTTCTTCATCAGATAATAATTCCATTTCCTTTTTTATATCCTCATCCTCTTCATTTACAGGTGTGGCATAAAAATCATCCTCTTCCTCATCTTCCCAATCCAATGGACGTTTTGGTTTTTTTACAGGCTTAAGGGGTTTCTTCTTAGACTTCGCTTTTTTATCTTCTCTTTCCAGCTTGTCCCAATCAAAATTTTCGATAGGGGCTTTGCGCTTATTCTCTTTCATGGTTGCAATAATGGTTAGAGGTCTTCTAATGCATCAATGAGGTTATATGGATTTTTAAGTTTAATGCCGGCTGGCATGTTTTCTCCTATAAAAATAAAGCATTTTTGCTTGATTCCGAGATCCTTTGCATAAATTTTAATTCAAAAAACTACAGCTACTTCATATATAAGTTAGTGAAAACGGTGGTTTTGTAGCTGAATTGAACAAACCAGCTTTGGTGTAAAAACGTAAGATGTTGATATATAGATGGTTTTAGGGGAATTGCCTGTTGAGCCGTGCTATATAAAACCACTGTTATGAACTTAGGCTACGCATGTATAAACCAGACCCTGTCCGATCAGAAAATTACTGTAAACCGGACTATGATTCGCAAAACCTTTGATGCGAAGGGGCTGCCGTATGCCTCAGAGTTAATCATAAAAAATCTTACGGATCTGGTAGAAGTTATAAAGTGGAATCACAGGCACCAGATAACTTTATACAGGATGTCAAGTGATATGTTTCCGTGGATGAGTGAGTATACACTGGAGCAGCTACCAAACTTTGAAAAGATACAGAACCTTTTAACCGGCATTGGTTCACTAGTTAAAAAATATGGGCAGCGAGTTTCTTTCCATCCTGGGCCATTTAATGTATTGGCCTCTTTAAAAGAAAATGTTGTAGTAAATACTATCCGGGATTTAGACCAGCATGCTCATGTTATGGATTTGATGGGCCTGGATAAGAGCCCTTTTTACAAAATTAACATACACGTAGGTACCACCCAGGGGGGTGAAAAAGAAAAAGCCCTGGCGCATTTTTGCAGAAACTTTACACGGCTACAACCAAGCACCCAACAACGGCTTACTATAGAAAACGATGATAAGCCAGGCATGTTTACCACCGAAGATTTGTACGAACATGTACATAAACAAATAGGTATACCTGTAGTTTTTGATTACCATCACCATTGGTGTAACCCGGGAAGGCTTACTGAAGAACAAGCCCTGATGCTTGCCTTGCAAAGCTGGAAACCATCTGGTGTAAAGCCTGTGGTACATTACTCAGAGCCCCGATCACTGGAAGATAAGACCCAAATCCGGGCACATGCCGATTACATTAATCAAAAAATAAATACTTACGGGCAGGATATTGATGTTATGGTAGAGGCCAAGGCAAAGGAGCTGGCTGTATTGAATTATCTCAAATTATATGAAAACAGATAAAAAGCAAGGTGCAATTAGTTAAAAAAGCCGGCTTAATATTTTTCTGTTGCAATACGCTGACAGAAGCATAATAAGCCGGTTTGTCCTGATTTTGTTAGCCAGGCTTTAATCTGTAACCTCTTCTTGCAAAAGTGTAAGCCAGGCCTCAGTTACCTGGTTTTGTTGCAGGTACTCTTGAGCAAGGAGGTGCAGACGCTGGCGTAGCCCTTCGGGTTGATTTCCAAACTGCTCAAAGGCTGTTTGTATGGTTTTTTCATTCCGAAAAGTTTTTACAGTTTCCAGGTCGGGCAGGGCTGTAACATTGCCCAGGCGGCCCAGGTTGTTGCCCGTAAGAATAGTACTGTTGCGTATGTATGCCGGTATACTGTCGATACCAATGCCCAGGTGTGTATTGGGTTTAGGTACTTCAAAAAGAGCATCTCCATGTGCTCTGCAGTACCAATCGCCTCCCATACGGGCTACAGCGTCTAACTTACGTGCATCTATGGTACCTTGCTCATTCAAAATATCTTCGCGCACATGCATTAGCACAACCTCGCAAATAATAAGGTTGGCAGCGCCACCTTCCTGGCCAGTTTCTATAATCTGCTTTACTTTACACTCAAAGGCGGCAGGGGCCTCTTTTACAAATGGAGGCTTAACCAGCACAGAAGTGGCTGGGGTAAAGCCGGCTTTTTCAAATTCGTTAATCCCTTTTTTATACTCGCAACTGGCCAACGACATTTGCTCCACCATGGCATAATCTACAATATTGATCACAACCTCATCAACCTCACGTACATTTTCTAAGGTATGCTTTATCGTGTTATCGCGCACTCTACGGCATGGAGAAAAGATAAGGAGAGGTGGGTTTGAGCCAAAGGCATTAAAGAAGCTGTAAGGGCTAAGGTTTACGTTGCCCTGGCTATCTATAGTACTGGCAAAAGCAATAGGCCGTGGCGCAATAGCACCCAGCATATAGCTATGAAACTGAGCTGTTGATATATCTTTTGGATTGATCTGCATGGTTATGTAATAGTTGATAATTTGTTTTGCTAAAACTATTCGGTAGCCGGAAGTACTTTAGACCGTACCTCGCCAAAACCTATGCGTAAACCATCTTTTTCTGCATATCCACGCATAACCACAGTGTCGTTATCGTTTATAAACTTACGGGTGCTGCCGTCAGCAAGCGTAAGTGGGTGCTGCCCGCTCCAGGTTAACTCCAGCATTGAGCCAAAGGAGTCTTTCTCTTGTCCGCTTATGGTGCCAGAGGCCATCATGTCGCCAATGCGAATATTGCAACCGTTAATGGTATGGTGCGCCAGTTGTTGAGCGCAGTTCCAGTACATATACTTAAAGTTAGAGCGGCTCACAACCGTTTCTGCTGCTGCTTCTGGCTGTATACCTACCTCCAGTTGTATATCAAAGTTGCGGGAGCCATTGGAGGTTAGGTAAGGCAAAACCGGAGGGTCTTGTATAGGACCTTCGGTGCGGAAGGGAGCCAAAGCCTCTAAAGTAACTATCCAGGGAGAAATGGAAGAAGCAAAGTTTTTGCCTAAAAAAGGTCCAAGGGGCACATATTCCCATTTCTGTATGTCGCGTGCTGACCAGTCATTAAACAGTACAAAACCAAAAATATGATCTTCGGCCTCCTGTACGCTTACGGTCTGTCCAAGCTGAGTATTACGACCAACTATAAATGCCATCTCCAGTTCAAAATCCAGAGCTTTGGATGGGCCAAACACCGGGTTGTCTTGTCCATCGGGTTTGGTTTGGCCTTTGGGGCGGTGTATATCTGTACCAGACACTACAATTGATGAAGAACGACCATGGTACCCTACCGGTATATGTTTCCAGTTAGGAAGCAAAGCATTGGCCGGGTCGCGAAACATTTTGCCTACATTAGTGGCATGTTCTATAGATGAGTAAAAGTCGGTATAATCTCCAACCTGCACTGGCATATGCATAGTAGCTTGCTGCATAGGTATAAGTACCTTGCTGCGGTGTTCTTTTAACTCTTGATTGCCCTCGCTCAGCAACTGGATAAGACGGTGGCGCAAAGTAGTCCAGATTGGTTTGCCTAAGCCTATCAATGGGTTCAAAACCGTTGCGCTGGTTACTTCGGCCGGAATCTTTATATCTGTTAAAAAGCCGAGTTCAGCCACCGCTCGCAGGTCCAGAATATGCTCACCAATGGCAACCCCTGGTCGGGGAGCATCGCCTGTTGAAAAAATACCATAGGGAAGGTTCTGGATCGGGAAGTCGGAGTGCTCAGGTACATGTACCCAGGAGCGTAAGCTTGTATCGGTGGTGTAATTCATAGGTTTGGTTATTGGTTATTGCAATTTGCTGCAGGGCTGTAAGCTTAATAAAGTATACAGGCACTGCTTTTAAAAATAGGACTTTGTAAAGCGTAAAAGCAAATAGCAAGGGTTGCTATTTGCTTGCCTGTGCAATATTACTAAAATTGGATCAAACAAAATGAAGGGTAGCTTATATATGAGCCTGTTTATGCAGTAGTACCTCCGCAACTGGAACCCGAACCAGCAGTGCAACCATAACAATGCTGGTTAAGTACTATTTTTCTGTTACACAGCGCCTCCATATCAAAATTGCTGATATGTTGCGATGTGGAATTAACTTTTAGGTCCAGCATCTGGTTAAAGTCGCAATCGTACAGGTGGCCATCCCAACCTATTGATAAGGTATTGCGGCACATCACGTTCTGGGCAGCAGCAGGGTTAAATGCACTAACCAATTTGTGCATGTAGGCTTCGTAATTGCCACTGGCAATTAAATAATCAAGATATCGGCTAATAGGTAGGTTAGTAATAGCAAACAGGTTGTTGAAATGAATCCCGTACTGGCTTTCCAGCTTAATTTTAAAGTCGCGTTCCAGGCTTTGCTGATCGGCTGGTAAAAAGGCACCTGCAGGGTTGTAAACCAGGTTTAAAATTAAAGAGCTGCCCTTCATGCCGTAACCCACATTGTTAAGCATATGCAGGGCCTTTATGGATTTATCAAACACTCCATCGCCTCGCTGCGCATCGGTACGGGAGGCTGTAAAATAGGGTAAGGATGAAACTACTTCAACACCATGATCTTTATAAAATTGTGGTAAATGATGGTAGCGTGGGTTTGTCAGGATAATGGTGAGATTGCATCTAACCATAGTTTTGCGGCCAAGTTTACTGATCTCTTCTACCAGCCAGAAAAAATGGGGGTTCATTTCTGGGGCTCCACCCGTTAGGTCAACTGTGCCTATATCTGTACTAGCCAGCGCTTCCAGGCATTGCTCCATAGTTGCCTTTGTCATAATTTCCTTACGGTCAGGCCCTGCATCTACATGGCAATGCCTGCAAACCTGGTTACACATTTTGCCCAGGTTCATCTGGAATATATCTACCCCTGTAGGGAGGAGAGGGTATAAGCCACCCTCTGCCATTTTTGCGCTGAAAGCCGGAAATGTATGTCCAGCTGCGTTGGGCTGGTTCAATACTTCTAACTGGTATGTGGTATTAGATAGGGTATGTTGCTGTCTGTTAAGTGTTTTCATGCCTACATACTTATCTCCTTAATCTTGTTCATCATTTGTACGCCATGTACCAGGGCGGCACCGCCTTTAATGGCTGCAGCTACATGTACAGCTTCCATCATTTGGCCTTCGGTACTTCCTTTCTCAAGTGAGTCTACAGTATAAGCATCAATGCAATAAGGGCATTGTACAGCATGTGCCACAGCCAGGGCAATAAGTGATTTTTCTCGCGCGGTAAGCTCACCTTCTTTAAAAACTTCGCCATAATAATCAAAAAACTTATTGGCCAGGGTAGGCTGAAGCTCCCCGATATTACCAAACTTGGCTAAATCTTCGGGATTGTAATAGGTTTTGGGGCTTGTGGTAGTTGGGTTCATAAGAAAGTGAGTTTAGATATGTAAAATTTAGCAATACATAAAGAATATGGTAGTACCGGCTTTGTTGGCTTGCAGATGCTAGGCTAATGGGTGGCTATCTACCATTTGGGAGTTATGTGTATTCGGTGAAATTGAATAGATGATTGTTAGCCTGTTTACGAAGAACAAAGTGGTAAAGATTTAAATGTTGTTTTCTGAAAGGTCGTACGTAAAGGGTATCAAAAAAATAAGCTCCCGAAGCAGGGTCGTGCCTGCCGGGAGCTTATGTACAATTAACCTATGGGCAGGCTGGTCCTGCTAATAAGGTAAGTTACATTTACCTTTTAATTTCTACTGAACTTCCTGTTTTGTTTTGCCTTTGGTAGTAATCATTACTACACCGTGGGTTCCTCTTTCGCCCCACTCAGCAATGGCAGCTGTGCCTTTTAATATTTCTATTGAAGATACATCGCCGGGTTGCACAATGCGCCATACAGAAGAACGGATTGTTTTTGCTCCGGGCATAAGCTCTACAACTTTGCCATTTACAACAAATAGAGGGTCATGCTTCATTATTTCCAAAGCCATACCAACCTCTTGTTCCTGTTTAATAGCCTGCTCGTTGCCGGAAGGAAGGGTTTGTTTTGTGCAGCCGGCTACCAAAGCCGCTAAGGCAACTACAATTGCTACTACAAATAATCTAAAAATGGAGTGTAAAAAATTATTATTCATACGTTGCTGGTTTAGTGAAATATGATTTAATAATGGTCATTCACAATCTACTTTACAGCCTGTTTCTAATTTAAACATATGCCTTGTTTTAAAAGGTATGGTCAAGGTGTAAAATTTTGGAATAAAATACAAGTGATTGACTAAAAAGATGTTGTAAAAGAATGTAACATTATTTACCTGCAGAGACAGTAGTAGTTACCCTGATACTATTCCATTTGGCAACCAGTTTATGGCGGCTTTGCTGTAAGGTAGTAATTAAAGAAGGCTTTTGGCGGAGCAGGCTACTGTAACGATAAGCTGATTTTGCCTTTACATACAAATCCCGGTAGAGTAAAGCGAGGTAGCCGCTAACAGGTATAATTACTGCCAGTAAAGCACCTGTTCTTGAAGAAAGGGTAGCTGTAATCAAAATAATGAAAACATAATACAGCAGGTATATAAAAAAGCCAGCAGACATGCGCACCGAGCTAAAAAACTCAATACGGCGTACTTTGGTGCAGGCTATATAGCTTGCCAGCCCTGCTGGCAAATAGTTAAGCAGGTATCCAGTTATAAATACAGGCAAGCCTACAAACATCAATACAATGTTCCTGCTAAGGTTTTTGGGTGGAGTCGCTATATCTCTGTCATGCAGGTTATGTTTTTGAAGTTGCCCAAAATAAGTACGTGCATTTTCGGCTAGTGTGTTAAACTGTTCGGGCTGTTGGATATACAGCTCGTTTAGCTTGGAAGCAGTGGTTTTTTCGGCATATAGCCTGTTATGTGATGGACTTAGCCAATAATAATTTTCGAAGTTTGGGTCATGGCTGCGGTCCAGTACCAGTAATTGCTCGCATAATGTTTCGCTACCTTTTTGCTGTTCAATTATGTTTAACCGTAAGCCATCGCTAAGCCTGTCGTTAAAAATATTAATGGCTTTTGCAGGGTTTTCTCTATATTCTGCTAACAGGTCGTTAAGCTCTACTGCCGGGGCAATACCAATCATAATTTCTTTACGGAACAGGGTAGGGTACGTATAATTTATACCTACCGGAATAACCTGAATATCAAGTTGGCCGTTATTGGCATCTTCGGCTCCAAAGGCAAGGCGGGCAGTACCCTTCTTAAGCGGGCGTAAACGCTTTTCGTGTACACAGGCCCCCTCAGAAAAAATAAGAACCATGCCGCCCTGTTGTAAAATCTGGTAACAACGCTCAAAGGTATCTTTGTTTTTGTGCAGGTTTTCGGCTCCCTCTTTTAGCCTGTAAATTGGAATCATTTTGATTTTGGCCAGTACCCATTGTTTAAGCGGGGTATTAAACATATCAGAGCGTGTAAGAAAATGAAGAGGGCGCTCAAGCAATACAGCCATTACAATTGCATCCATAAAAGAATTTGGATGATTGCAGGCAAGCAGTACAGGCTTATCGGCAGGAATACGGTCTGCCCCGGAAATATAAATTTTACGGTAATAAGCCATAAGTAAAAACCGGGTCAGAAAACGAAGGATGCGATAGGTCATTATACGCTTATGTAAAGAGTTTTTTATCTACCTCTAAAGTTAAGGATAGATCTTTTTATAAAAAATTTATAATCAGGGTATTAAACAATTTTACTTACAGTTAGATGTATTGTAAAGAGCATAATTTCGGCTTTAAATAAGAAGGAAAATTTATAGCTTTGTAAATTGTAAGTAGTGCTGGTAGTTAAATCCAGCCACATAAATACTAAATGAATGGAATTAATAAAAGGTAAAAGGGTCAATTATAGCGAGAGCCTTGGAGCTTTAGTTGAATATAAAGAAGCAAAGCAAAGCATAGATTTAAAAACAACTAATGCTTTTGTAAGAGTAATTGTGTATGAAGCAGGTGTAACCAGGTTATGGATTAGCCGGTGGGAAGATTCTTTTGAAGATGATTTTTCGTATGCGGTAACTGGTAAGCCTCATGAAACCGAATACCAGTTGTTTGATCTGGACGATAAATTGGTTATCCAGACAGCTCTTGTACAGCTGCATATTCAGAAAAGCCCGGTTCGCTTTGAGTTCTACACAAAAGATCAGCAGCTGATCAATGCTGATGATCCGGCTTTTGGTACTTCCTGGATAGGAAATGAGGTATGTACCTATAAAAAGTTATTGCCTGGAGAGCGCTTTATTGGCATGGGCGAAAAAACCGGTAACCTGGATAGACGTGGCAGAGCCTATACCCATTGGAACACCGATTATTTTGAGTACCCTGTAGATGGAGATCCGCTGTACTGTTCAACTCCCTTTTATATGGGAGTGCACAGTGGCCTGAGCTATGGTATCTTTATGGATAATTCGCATAAATCTGTATTTAACTTCGGAGCCTCTAACGATCGTTTTGCCTCGTTTTCTGCAGCAGATGGAGATATGAATTATTATTTTATTCACTATAATACTGTTGCTGAAATTATACAGGCCTACGCTCGCCTGACTGGTACCATTAGTGTGCCTCCCTTGTGGAGCTTAGGCTACCAACAATGCAGGTATAGCTATTATCCTGATAAAGAGGTGCTTAATGTGGCGCGTACCTTTCGCGACAAAAATATACCAGCAGACGTAATTTATTTGGATATCCATTATATGGATGCCTATAAAATATTTACCTGGCACCCCGAGCATTTTTCGGAACCTGCCCGCATGCTAAAAGAGCTTCGTGATATGGGTTTCCATGTGGTTGTTATAGTGGATCCAGGTATTAAAAAAGAAGAAGGCTACCAGCAGTTTGATGAGGGGGTAGCCCGTGATCTTTTCCTGAAATACCCCGATGGCGAAAACTATACGGCTACCGTATGGCCGGGTGATTGTTTCTTCCCGGATTTTACCAAACCTGAAACCCGCGATTGGTGGGGTGCTTCATTTGCAGGCTATGTAAAAGATGGCCTGGATGGTTTCTGGAATGATATGAATGAGCCTGCTTCATGGGGGCAAACAACTCCTGATCTGGTGCAGTTTGATTATGAAGGCCGTGGCGCCACTCATAAAGAAGGGCGCAATGTTTATGGTATGCAGATGGCCCGCAGTACGTATGAAGGTACCCGCCAGCTCATGAATGGCAAACGCCCATTTGTGCTAACCCGCGCAGGCTTTTCGGGGGTGCAGCGCTACTCTGCTGTATGGACAGGCGATAACGTAGCTTCTGATGAGCACATGCTGGTAGGAATCAGGATGGTAAATAGCCTGGGTATGGCCGGTGTGCCTTATGCAGGGTATGATGTTGGCGGTTTTGTAGGTGAATCAAGTATAGCCTTGTATACCCGCTGGGTATCAATTGGGGCCTTTGCTCCTTTTTTCAGGGGCCATACTATGATCAATAGCCGCGATTCTGAACCATGGTCGTATGGTGAGGAGGCAGAAGAAATATCGCGTAATTATATAAATATGCGCTATAAGCTTATGCCTTACATCTATTCTGTTTTCCATGAAGCAGCACAAACGGGCATGCCTGTTGCCAGGAGCCTTGCCATTGATTATACGCACGATCGTAATATTTATAACACCCTATACCAGAACCAGTATTTGTTTGGCCCTGCTATTCTGGTGGCGCCTGTGGTAAGTCATCAGCAGATATCGAAAGTATACCTGCCCGAAGGCGAGTGGTTTGATATGTATCGAGACCGCCCTTATGCTGGCAAGCAGGAACATATGGTAGATACACCTATGGACAGGTTGCCTCTTTTTGTAAAGGGAGGTTCCATTATTCCGATGCAAACCCTTGTGCAAAATACCCAGCAAGCACCAGAAGATGTGCTTATGCTCCACGTATATAAAGGCAGCCAGGGAGGGTCTTTTGTGTACTATGAAGATGATGGCGAAACATATGAGTATGAAAATGGCGCCTGCATGACCCGTACATTTACCTATAATGAAGCAGATAGCACTTTTACTATTGCGCAGAAAGAAGGTTTGTATACCTCGCGTTTTAAGCGCTTCAAAATTTATTTCCATGGTTTTGAGGGTAAGGTAGCTTCTGTGGTCCTTAACGGGAAGGCAATTCAGGTAGAGAAAGAAGATGTTGCTTACTTTAAGCAGATTACAGCTTTCGATCCTCTTTACCACCAGGAGGGTGTGCTACGCCAGATCTCTGATGTTCCGTTTGTGGAATTTGCTGCTGAAGCAGGAGAGTTGACCTTATCGTGGTAATATTTTAACAATAGATACTAAAAGCAGGCTTACACTGATAAGCCTGCTTTTTTATGCAATATGCAGCTTAAGCGATCAGGCAAAAATGAACATAACGCATTGTTTAAAAGCAAAACAATCTTTAATATTAGGGTAATATTCTACTTTTTACAATAACAACACTATTTGCACCAACTTTACCAAGGCTTTTCCCAGCCATTTATTAGATAATGAAAGAAAAACCACGCCTTAGTTTTTGGCAAATCTGGAACATGAGTTTCGGATTTCTGGGTATACAATTTGGCTTTGCCTTACAGAATGCCAATGTCAGCCGTATTTTTGAAACTCTCGGTGGAACAGAAATAGCACTGTACTGGCTGGCAGCGCCGGTTACCGGTTTGCTTGTACAACCAGTTATTGGCTACCTTAGTGACCGCACCTGGCACCCTACACTGGGCCGCAGAAGAATATTTTTCCTGATAGGTGCTATCCTGGCATCTGCTTCGCTGTTTATTATGCCAAATTCTTCTGTATTATGGATGGCAGTAGGTATGCTCTGGATAATGGACTCGTCTATTAATATCTCGATGGAGCCTTTTAGAGCACTGGTAGGAGATTTACTGCCTTCATCACAACGTACTGCAGGTTTTGCCGCACAAACCTTTTTTATTGGTGTTGGCGCTGTTGTAGCATCAATGCTGCCTTACTTGTTTACAAAAGTTTTAAACATACCTAATGAAGCACCAGAAGGTATGATTCCGGATTCGGTAAGGTGGTCCTTTTACATTGGTGGCGCCGTGTTTATATCGGCTGTGCTATGGACGGTATTTAATACTAAAGAGTACCCACCGGAGGATATGGAGGAATTTAAGCGCGAAAAAGAAAATGTGAGCTTTGCTGCCGGAGTGAAAGAAACAGTGTTGGGAATATTTTCAATGCCTCGCACTATGTTTCAGCTTGCCATTGTACAGTTTTTTACCTGGTTTGCTCTTTTTGCCATGTGGATTTACACAACAAAAGCTGTTACAAGCCATGTTTACGGCACCAGTGACCCTACTACTGCATTATATAACGAAGGTGCCAACTGGGTAGGGGTGTGCTTTGCAGTGTACAATGGAGTATCGGCAATTGCAGCACTACTGTTGCCTTTACTGGCCAAAGCTACCAGCCGTAAAATTACACACATGATATGCCTCCTAATAGGGGGGATAAGCTTTATTTCCATTTACTTTATAACGGTACCCGAAATGCTGTTGCTGTCTATGGTAGGAGTTGGTATTGCATGGGCCAGTATACTTTCAATGCCTTATGCAATATTAGCCGGCTCTTTGCCGGCCAACCGAATGGGCTATTATATGGGGGTGTTTAACTTTTTTATTGTAATACCTCAGATAGTAGCTGGTTCTATACTGGATTTTACTGTAAACAATATTTTTGGAGGCGATGCAGTGTATGCTTTATTATTGGGAGGTATTGCCTTAGTAATTGCAGGCTTTGCAGCGCTTATGGTAAATGATGTAGATGAAATTGCTGAGCAGGATCTTAAAGTTGCAGAAGTAAGTAAATAATAATATTTAGAATATTAAAATGTAGTAGCAGGCTATTTATAGTATAGGCTTTACCTATACTATAAATAACCTGCTGGCATATTGGGTTAATAAACCAGGTATAAACTCATGGCTTCTGTAGCCAATGTATCCATCGGGGCGTACCAGGCAGAAGCAAGGGGTTGAGGCTCTATACACTTTGTGAGCTTGCTGCTTCGTATCTTTAAGTTGAAGTGTACCAGGAAAGGTAGTGTCTGGTAGTAGGGTTAGTTGAATACAAATCACCTTTACTAGGTTTCTGAATACAGCTTTTGCCTCAAGAGTTAACTGATTGATATTTTTAGTAGAGGTACAAGCAGGACAGGCTTCAAAAATAAGCAAAGTAAACCCCGGGTGATTAAATTCTTCAAATAGCGAAGTGTTCTTCCCATCCTGTTTCAGTAAAGTAACCTGTGGCGCTCTGTCACCAGCTACCGGAATATAAGTAAACAGCCTGCTACATTTTTCCTTGATGGTTGTTTTTTCAAACTTATTCACTGATAAAAAGCTATTCCTGTAGGTATGCCTCAAACCGCTTGCTTTGTAAAGCACTTTCTTTTGTAGCCATTTAATTCCCAGTACTGCCTTAATAAGGGTGTTGCGCAAAGGTTTAGCCAATGGGGTGCGGCTTACCATAAGCTTTGTACTTTTACTTGTAGTGCTTACTACTTCGGCTGCTATGGGCCTGCGTTCTTGCTGGTAGGAGCGTAACAACGGAATTTGAGCTATGCCCTTCTGTACCAGAGCAAGTTTCCAGCCCAGGTTATAAGCATCCTGTATCCCTATGTTCATGCCTTGGGCACCTGCAGGGCTGTGAGAGTGTGCTGCGTCTCCAGCCAGAAATACTTGGTTTACCTGGTAGGTATTTGCCAGCCGTTCTTTTATTTTAAACCTGGACATCCATACAGGGTCAGATAGCCTTAGTGGCCAGGTAGTTCTTTGATGAAGCACCTGTTGTAGTATAGCCAGGTCAGGCTCAATAGTATTGTTTGCCTTTGTAGCGGGCAGGTTAATAATAACGCGCCATTTATTAGGAGCTGGTAAGGGAAAAGTGGCCACAACTCCCTCTTTATTTACCCAGGCATGAATGGTATTTTTATGAGCCTGCCCTGCAATAGTTACATCGGCCAGAAAAAAAAGCTCTTCTATTGCGCTACTTTTAAAAGTAAATTTTGCAAGCCGGGCTACTGTACTTCGGGTACCATCACAGCCAATAAGCCACCGTGCCTTTATGGTTTCGGTAATACCTTGTGCACGCTGTATAGTTGCAGTTACAGTTTTAGCAGTACTATACAATTGGGTAAGCTCTGCAGACCATTCTACCTTAACGCCCTGCTCCTGCAGGTTTCTAAGTAAAATAGCCTCTGTATCTTGCTGTGGAAGAATAAATATCCAGGGATAAGGCTCATTTAAGAGTTTAAACATTATATGGGTGGCCTGAGTAGGAGAGAGATGTAAATAAGCATCTTTAGCCTTTAAACCATTTTGTAGAAAAGTAGAGAGCAAGCCTCTCTGCTCAAATAACTCGAGGGTACGGGAGTGTATACCCAAGGCTTTTGATGTTGTAGAAGGGTGCTGTGCTTTGTCAATGATCCTGCAGCTAATACCCCACCTGCTAAGCTCACTGGCAAGTGTGAGCCCGGTGGGGCCGGCCCCAACAATAAGTACATCTGTATATGTAGTCATAATGCTCGTATCTGGCAAATTGCTGATTTATATACGAGAACCATGTTATATAGGGCCTTGCAAGCTGGTTATAGTTAAAATAGCCAACAAAGTATAAAGCCGGAAGATATTAGCTCCCGGCTTTTGACATTATTTATATGATGCTGAGGCAGTGTATTCGAATTGTACCCCAAACTTTTCAGCAAGTGTTTCCAGGTCTTTTACCACAGGAGGTAGCAGCTCCCATCCTTGGGTATATCGCGTTACACTTAATTTTCTTTCCGGATCTCCCGGAATAAGCACGGTTTCTTTACCTTCAATAGTTTTTGCATTTCTGAAAGTTCTTATCCAGGTGTCCATGTGGCCTTTAAACTCCTCGGCCGGGCGGAAAGCATCTACACGCATAGCACCAAAAAAATGCCCGATACCTTCGCCTACCGGATTTGCTGCTAAAGGAAGAAAACTTACAAAAGGAGGGACCCAAGGGCCATAGTTTGCACCCGAAAGCACTGCCGATAATATATCAACGGTAGCACCCAGGCAATAACCTTTATGGCTACCATGTTCAAAATCGCTACCCAGGGGTAATAAGGCACCACCTTGCTTTAGCTCGTCTGGGTTAGTGCTTTGTTGCCCCGTAGCATTTTGTATCCAGCCTGTAGGAGCTTCGTGGCCTTTACGTTGAAGTATTTCTAATTTGCCATTGGCTGCAGTAGTTGTAGCAAAGTCGGCTACAAAGGGTGGCTCATTACCTGCTGGCACAGCTACGGCTATCGGGTTTGTGCCTAGTAAGCGTTCGGCTGCATACGTGGGCGCAACCAATGGGCTGGCATTTGTCATACTCATGCCTATCATATCGTGTTCCAATGCCATCATAGCATGCTTACCTGCAATGCCAAAATGGTTGGAGTTTCGAACAGCTACCCACCCTGTACCTGCCATTTTTGCTTTTTCTATGGCCACCTGCATAGCAAAAGGGGCTATTACCAAGCCAAGCCCTCCATCGCCATCTACTACGGCAGTGCTGGGGGTTTCATGTACAATGCGTATGTTGGGATGGGTATTAATCCGGCCTGCTTCCCATAAGCGTACATAGCCCGAAAGCCGGGCTACTCCATGAGAATCAACGCCTCTAAGGTCTGCGGCAACCAAAACGTCTGCTGCTACTTCTGCATCAGCTTCAGAGCAGCCCATTTTGATAAAAATTTCTTTGCTAAACTTTTTAAGCTGGGTATACATTATCAATCGGTTACTTCTGTTGAACTACAAGATATAAAATTAACCAAAGCGGGCTACTAGTTGCAAAAGTGCTTCTTTGTCAATGATATGTTTGCCTGGAAAGGTTGTAACATTATAACTTACTTCGCTTTCTTCCAGTATCTCAGTTTGTTCTTCAACAAGCTCCTTGGTTACAAACTCATCCTGGTCGCCATAAATAAGTTCTATTTGTTTGTTTTTAAATATCGGGCTATCCAGTTCAATAGGAAGATCAGGGGGTATAACTCCTGCCCATAAAATAAGCCTGTCAAATTTTACCTGGCCATCAGCTACCCAGCGACAAACAGTAGCAGCTCCCTGTGAAAACCCAAGGATATTTACCTGTATATTTTCAAGATCAATACCAGTAGTTAAGCGACTATACAGGCTGTTGAGGTAGTGTATGTAATCATTAATGTCGTGCAGTCTTTCGTCTTTGGTCATCCAGGTGGCACCAATTCGCCCTGAAAAGCCTTCCAGGTAAAATTTTGATAAGGCTTCTGGCGCTATTACATAATGCTCCGGAGCGGGCAGTACTTCAAAGTTTTTAATGAAGTAAGGGGCTAGCTGGCCATACCCATGGCATACGAACCAGATTTGCCTGGTTTGAGGAGTATGTTCGCCCTGGGTACAATAGCGGGCTGTTTTTAAGGTAGAGAAGAATCTGGTTTGCATAAATAACAAAAGCGTAAAGAGCTATGCCCTTTACGCTGATTAGTGCTTGGAATTTAAATCTGTCAACGTTTAAACCCTACAACGCATCCTCCGCATTGTGGGCCTCCTTCTTCAAAGGAGAACGCAAGATAGTAAATTCCTGTGGCAGATATACGCACCCCGATCTGATCCAGGAAACGATTGCCTTTTTTATCGTGGCTGCTTACCAGTTGTTTTCTGTTAGAGTCATACAAGGTAACCACCATATTTTTATTTTCACCTTCTTTGTTACAAAGTGTTAGCAGGTAGTTAGTGTCTTTACTAAACACGTACGATACTTCTACCTTATTGCTTGGGTTCTTGGCTCCATCCACACTATAGCTTTTCAAAAAGGTATAGCCGTCTGCCAGTTTTGCGTTACACTTATCCATAAATTTGTCTGCATCGCACTGCGCATACGTCATACCCGGTAACAGGGCAGCTATCATAAAGACAGTCAGGGCTAATATAAACTTCTTCATACCTCAATAATTATTAGCTTTTAATGATTTTGTTTCTGATCTGGTTGGTGATATCAGTTATGTTTTTAAGTTGTTCGTCTGTAATGTATACAGTACTTGAACTCTTGTCTACCATCATCATGATACCGTCTACTTCTTGTAACTCAGATTCTTCATATGTATAAACAATCTCAATCTGATTAAAGGCTTTTTGTAAGTCAGCCATATCTTCTCTGAGTGCTTTAATGTTCGAATCATTATCGTATACAGAAAGCAGAAGCATAATACGCTCCATTACAATTTTTTGCTCGCCAATCTTTTCTTTAAGCTTTGGGTTTGCTTTGTCTGTAGTAGCTACGTTACAAGTAAGGTGTAGTGCCTCCAGCCATCCACCTGTTAAGATCAGGATGCTCAGGTTAGAGCGGTTCTTGTTCTGCAGGTGAGAGTTGATTTTTTGAAAATTAGAAGTAGTGATTAACAGCAGCGAATCAAGATCGTTGGAGTTGGTAGCTAAACGCTTGATTGTGTTAAAGTCAAAGAACTGGCCAATGCTAAGGCCGTCTGCCATTTCGCGTACTGCATTCATGTAAATAACACCATCCTGGCTCTGGTTGTATATGTTTGTATAGCCAAGGTCGGTGCCGTAAATACCGAGGTTGAGCGCCTTTTTATAATTAGAGTTGTAGCTACCAATGTTCTCGGTTGAGTTAAGCATGCTCTTGTTATAGCGCGTACCTGACTCTTTGATCATCATTGATATCTCTAAAGGAGCGGGGATAGACTGGATTAAGTCTACAACTACTTCCTGAGATAACTGAGGGCCAGCACTTGTACTTTCATCAAGCTGCTGCTCAATACTTTGCTCTTTTGGCCGGCTACCTGTGTCGCATCCGCTCATCAGAAGCACAAGCCCTGCCATTGCGTAAAAAACTTTTTTCATAAACCTGTTAATGTTAGTTCTCGCGTTTTATTTGTGGGTTGTAAGATATAAGTCTTGTTTGTTACTTATTTCATCTCCAGAACAGAGGGCGCTGTTGGCTGCAAACTCTGTTGTACTTACTTAATCAGTTGGTAATAGTGCCTGTATAATGCTGAAAACATTAGTTTTGAAGCTTTTCTATTTTTAGGCCAGCTGCTGATACCCTTAAAGGCAATTCCTTTTTCAAACATATACGTTTACATATAATTGCAAAAAAGGACCTGTTAAAAGAGTTGGAAGTTGCTGTTAGGTTTATGCCTGATTTGCAACTTCAACTTCTTTTTCCTGCTTTTTAGGCTTTGCTTTGGTTTTGGTCGCTTCAGCCTTCTTTTCTTTTATCGATGTGCTGATCTTTTTAATTTGCCCTGTGTAGCTGGCTATCTTTTGTTGAGGGCCACTGAAATCCAGGTTGCCCAGGTAATCCACTCCTTTTTTTAATAACTCAAAATAGAGGGTAACATATAGCAAAAGGGTCATAAGCCAAATTACCATTATATTGAAGTAAAATGTATCGAAATACATTCCAAACAGATGCTTTTGAGGTGCAAAGAAGTGAGCCCTGTAATCTAAGGGACCGCTTACATGCTGTGGCAAGGTGTAGATAGGATCGATTTGCTGCACAATTCTGCCATTGCTTTCAATGATCTTGTTTTTGGTATTAACGCCTCTTACCAGTTCTGAAAGTGTTTCATTGTAATTATGGTTTTTAAGCTCTGTCAGGTTTATTCCTTCAGTGCCACTTTCCAGTTTGGTAATAATTGATTCTTTCAGGTCATCTGCTTTGTTAAAGCGCTCTGTATAATAACTTGTAGCGTTTTCAATGGCATACTCCAGGTCACTAGCCAGTTCATCATCAAATGTTTCTGATGTTAATGCAGCCAGGTTAATGCTTTCAAAGAATTTACTAAATTCAGGTCTGCTTAACTCATTGCGTAATACTTCGAGGTTTTTTAACACATCTGCTTTTACCTTCTCATCTGTGCTTTTAATGTTGCGGCGGCTATACTCCAGCCTGGATTGCAACTCTGGAAAAAGGTAAACCTGGTTAAAGTTTGCTACACTGGCATAGTGCTCTACATCAAAAAGGTGCTCTTCGTATTTATTATTCTTGAACTGGTTTACAGCCATTGCTTCATATGCCCAGCGTGAGGCCATTCCATCAGCAATAAGAGGCACCTGTCCCTTTGTGCTGATGGAGTTATTTAATTTATCAAAGCTAAATATAGCTCCGCTCAATATCATTTGAGGGATAAGCAGAAGCGGAATAAGAATATAAATGGTTACTGCAGAATTAAAAGCTGCAGAGATGTTTAAGCCAAGTACGTTGGCAAAACAAGACATAGTAAACAATACCAGCCAGTAGCTTAATGTCATGCCTTGTATATCCAAGATACTGTTACCGATCAGTACAAAACAAAGTGTTTGTATAGCCGAAAGCTTAAAGAGAATGGTAAGCTTAGAAAACAGGTAACTGGTTCGGCTCAGGTTAAGGAAAGACTCCCTGCGCTGGATCTTTCGGTCACGAATGATCTCTTCCGCACTTACAGTTAAGCCCATAAACAGCGCTACAATAACGGCAATAAGCATAAATGCCGGAATGTTATCATTGTAGCGGAACAGGTAACTATCGGAGTTCGGATCGTTTTTAAAACGTATAATAAATGCAAGCAATAAGGCCAGTAGGGGAGCTTCCAGCAGGTTGATGAGCATATACTGAGTATTGCTGATCTTGCTCAACAGGTCGCGGGTGGTAAATACCAGGAATTGCTTAAAGCGAGAGGGTATGCTCAGCATATTGGCTGGCAGCTCTTCTACATCTTCCTTTCGTTCAAACTTGAAGTTTTCCTTATATAGGCCATGCCATTGCATGGGTGTTACCTTACGGGCAGCCGTAAATTCACCGTACTCGTTAACTACCCTTGCCTCTATAATATTAAAGATCTGCTCCGGGTTTACATTACCGCAAGAGCCACATTGACCGCGTTCGCTATCTACCTGGCTTGTAGCCTTTTTAAAATACGTTACAGCTTCAACTGGGTGGCCGAAGAATATTGGTATTCCCCCCGTATCCATAATAAAGATCTTATCAAACATCTTATAGATATCTGACGAGGGCTGGTGTATAACTACAAAGATCAGCTTTCCTTTTAGGGAAAGTTCTTTGAGTAAGTCAATAACATTTTCGGAATCGCGAGAGGAGAGGCCTGAGGTAGGCTCATCAACAAACATTACAGCAGGCTCCCGAATCAACTCCAGGGCGATATTGAGGCGCTTTCGCTGCCCCCCGCTGATTTTTTTGTTGAGCACGTTCCCAACGGTGATGTCTTTGATATGGGCAAGGCCCAGGTTATCAAGTGTAGCTAATACTCTTTTGTTAAGTTCTTCTTCGCTTAGGTCTTTAAAGCAGAGCTTAGCGTTGTAATATAGGTTTTCGTAAACAGAAAGTTCTTCAATAAGCAGGTCATCCTGGGCTATGTAGCCAATCATGCCCTGCACTTTTTCTTTTTCTGCGTGGAGGTTAATGCCATTAATAAGCAGCTCACCTTTAGAAGGTTTCTCTAAACCTGCCATTACATTGAGTAGCGTAGTTTTACCTGCGCCACTGGCACCCATAATGGCTATCAACCTACCTGCTCCTTCGGAAATATTTATATCGCGAAGGCCAAGTGCTCCATTAGGGAAACGGTACTCCAGGTTGGTAACATTAAAAGAAAGGGTAGAGAAAGTAGAGGCACTCATAAAGTGGCTTACTACATCTGCATAGTACAAGGGGTCTCCTTTAGGCGGCTTCATTGTACTACCTGGAGAGAACAGGTACACCTGGTTAGGTACTACCTGGAAGCCATTAAGTACGATGCTTGATGCACCCAGGTATTTTACAAAATACATATCCACACTACCTACGCTAAGGAAAACGATCTCGCCTTCTAGCCCTTCAGACGTAATATGCCGGGAGCTTAGTGTTTCAAGGGGTGGTAATGCATTTACTATAAGGATATCACTGTTATCCAGCGTTCCTGTGTTTTCTGAAAGCACAAAGCTTTCAATTTTCTTATATTCCTCGTTGCGTATGTTAAAAACGTCAGATACCGTATCAATAATCTGCATCCGTTGTGGAGTAAAATTATTGTCGGTAGCTACCAGCTCAAGCAACTTGATCAAAGCAATTACTTTCTGTGGCTGGGTCAGGGTTTTGTTAATCTTCTTGCATATAGCAAGGGTTTTTACCGAATCCCGAACAGAGGTAAGCTTTTTAGGTTTTTTAACAGTTGCTGCAGGATCTGCTTCTTCCAGAACTACTTCTTCCGGCTTTATGCCGTAGCCTGCAAATTCATCATACAGCTTTACATATTCCCGTACCTGGTCCTGATTGAGTTGTTGTTGAAAAAACTTTATAACAAACTCTCTCTCTCGTTCAGAAACCCCATCATCTTGCTTAGTGATAATAGCAAACAGCTGTGTTAACGCTTTTAATATCTCCTCACTCATATGTTATTGGTTTTGCACTATAGTGCCGGCAATTTCTGCCGTCAGGTCAGGCTGTAATGGTAAAAATGTATGCAACTATTAAATTGGTAGTGTAAAAAAGTGGAGGCCGGTCAGCTGGCAAAGCAGTTAAATGTTACTCTCAACTTGCTGACCGACTAATCATCTACTTGATTAATATGTTTCGAATTCGAAAGGTATTTCAACCAGTTCAGAAAACTCTTCGCCAGCTTCTTCCATATCTTCATCATCTTCATGAAAGTACCACATTACAGTAGTATTTTCCACATCTTCCAATTTAGAAAGAATATCAAGGATTAATTTTGAAGAGGCTGTATTGAAGTACTCCAGCTTGAAAACAAATTTGGTTTCAGCGTTTGGAGATTCAGCATAGTTATCCAGCCATTCCAGGATGGGAGCGTAAAATTCAGCAGAGTCTTCAGGAAGTGAGCGACCAGATATCTCAAATATTCCGTTTTTGCTATCAAGAATGATCTTTGGGGTATCTTCAGTACCTTCTAGGCTTATAATTTCCATTTGTTAGATAGTATTTTTTAATAAGTTCGAGGTTAATTAGTGTTATTCAGCCGATTTGGTGCGTGGAATTCTTGTCTTTAACATAAAGAAAGAGGTGCTGCCATCCATTTCTTCAAAGTCAAACTCCAGTTTTTGGCCAGATTTACGCGCCATATCAACAAAGCCAAGGCCTGCACCTCCTTTGTCTGAAAGGTCACCGTTTTTAATGATCTCTTTGTAAAGGGATTTTAAGCCATCTTTATCAAGGCTGTTGATCTCTGTTAGTTTAGAGCGAAGTAAATCTACTTTATCTGTATAAATGGGGTTGCCAGAAGTAATAATATACTCATCGGCTTCTTTACCAATCATAAAGATGGCTGAGTTCTTAAAATCAGCATGGTTGCTGAATTCGTCAGAGTGTTTTACAATGTTCTGCAGGCATTCTACCATCACATTGAAAACTTTTCTTTTTATACTGGATTCTTCGCCAATGGAATCCATATTACGTTCTGCCATAGCAAGAACCGATTTGGTGATCTCTTGAGTAAACTCTCCTTCGTACACCAGTATCAGACTCTTGGCGACCATCGTCTTATGCAGGTCATAAACATATTTCATAGTGTCTTGACTGTTTGGGCTTATAATGTGGTTATCAATTTTCGCGGTTAGCATTGTACTCGTAGCTTAAGTGTGCAATATAATTTAAACTTAAAATATACACATGTGTCACTCTTAAGGCCTATTGTAATGTTTGATATAGAAATAGGTTAAAATGTGACTTTTTAATCGTTTTTATGTCCTATTTCTCCCAGAATCTAATGCCGATCATCAGCACGTCATCTGTCTGTTTGCCGTCTCCTTTCCAGTTTTCGAACTCCTCATCGTAGATATTGCTTACCTGGTTCATTGCTACATCAGAATGATTTGTAAAAATCTCACGTATGCGCTTTGGACCAAATTTGCGATTATCAGCGCCACCAAACTGGTCAGGGAAGCCGTCTGAGAAGAAGAGTACAGCATCACCTATTTCGTAGTTGATGGTTGTATTCGTAAAGTTTACCCTGTTTTTGTACTGGCCGCCACCAATCGGGAATTTATCACCTTTGATTTCGGTAAGTTCACCATCTCTCATGAAGTACAGAGGTCTGTGTGCACCGGCATATTCGATGGTACGCTTTTTCTTGTTGATTTTGCAAAGCGCTATATCCATACCATCACGTGTAGAACCATCAGCACCAGATTGCTTCAATGTATTAGTTACCCCTTCATCAAGTTTATCAAGGATAACACCTGGATCGGAATGGCCCTGGCTGCTAACAATGTCATTAAGCAGGAAGTAACCAATTAAAGAAATTAAGGCACCTGGTACACCATGTCCTGTACAATCTACAGCGGCAATAAAGATATCGTCACCCCTTTCAATGTACCATGGGAAATCACCACTAACTACATCGCGCGGCTTGTACAGGATAAATGAGTCTGGTAAGGCTTGCTGTATGGTTTGGTTGTCTGGTAAAATAGCAGACTGGATACGTTTTGCATAATTAATACTTTCGCTGATCTTCTTGTTCTTGGTTTGTATCTCAAGTTCAATAAGCTTACGATCGGTAATATCATGCGATACAAGCAGGATAGACTCCATCTGCTCGTTTTCATTGTATTCAGGGATTGCATTAACGTGCATTACCCTTTCACCCATTAGCGATTTGAAGTCTACCTCAGAGGCTACTTTATCGCCTTTTTCAGCTACTTCTTTGATAATGCGTAGCCATGATTCTGTAAGCCCGCCATCAAACTCTACTTCTTCAATAGGCTTTTGCAGGAAGTAATCTGGCTTGTAGCCGGTATATTCTTCAATGATCGGGTTGATATAGAAGAAGGTACCCTCGCTGTTTACACGGGTAATAAGATCCAGTGAGTTCTCAGAAAGGGCTTGCATCTGTCCGCGCATACGGGCTTCTTGCTCAGCACGGCGTCTTTCAGTGATGTCTCTTGAGTTTACTACAATACCCTGAATGGATGGGTCAGATAGCAGGTTTTTACCGTTCGCTTCCAACCACATACTTTCACCATCCTTACGGGTATAGCTAAACTGTATGGTTACCTGTTGGGTTGGGTTTGCCAACAGGTCCTCAAACATATGCTCAACTGTTCTGCGGCCATCCGGATGTACATACTGTATATCCTTAATCCCAAACATTTCTTCTGGTTTATAGCCCAGAATTTTCTCGACAGAAGGGCTTATATAACGTATAGTTGCGTCTTCTTCATAAATGGTAATTACCTCAGAAGCATTTTGCAACAGGGTTTGCATTCTGTTTTGCGTACGCTCAACTTCAGCTATCTGCATTTCCAGCTGTGTGTTGGTACGTTTTAGTTCTTCCTGGGTAGCTTCCATTTCTTCAGCATTCTGGCGAAGCTCTTCCTGCTGCTGCTGAAGCTCCATACTCATTTTCTGAGAAGCGGTAAGAAGCTGTCGAGTGCGTTCGTTTACCTGTATGTTAAACAGGGTACGGGCAATGATCTGGCTTACTTCCTGCACAAACTTCACGTGCATAGGAGAAAACTTTTCGAAAGAGGCAAACTCCAGCACACCGTTTACTTCTTCGTTAGTAATAAGGGGCACTATAAGCAAACATGATGGTTTTTTGTCGCCTAATAAACCCGAAGTAATAGTTACATAGCTGTCTGGAATTTCGGTACGTAAGATCGTATCCTGCTCTATAGCTGACTGCCCGATAAGACCTTCTCCAAACTTGAAGCGTGCCTGCAGGTGCTTTTTCTTGTTATAAGCATAGCTGGCTTTCATTTCAATAACAGGCTTGCCATTCTCTGGTTTGTCTGCAATATAAAAAGCACCTTGTATTGCGTTGATCTTACCGGTAATGAAAGCAATAATTTCATCACCAAGTGCATTGATCTCGTTGTGGCGGCGCAAAATTTCACCTATTTCAGCAACTCCGCGGATGATCCAGTTGCGCTCATCGTCATTACGGGCAGCGTCCTGGAGGCTGTTTCGCATTCCTACAAGAGCAAGACCCAAAGTATCGTTTTCACTTAAAGGCTGGTACTCTGCATCGAAATCACCTTCACCAATCTTATAGGCAAAATCTGCAGTACGTTTTAAGCCGCCCACCAATTCATTAACGGTGGTAGCCATCTGCCCGATCTCATCTTTGCTCTTTAACTTGGTTTCTTCAGGAAGTATACCCTTTCCTAACAGAGCCATTGTTTGTTTTAGAGTAAGAAGGGGATTGGTAAGGAACCGGGAGAATGCCAGGGTCAGAACTAAAGAAGCAAATATTACAATAAGTGCTATCCCTGCAAACGTATAGATAAGTTGCTTAACGGGTGCGTTTACTTCGTCAATATCAACTTTTACAACCAGCCCCCACTTTGCAGAAGGAATATAGCGCCATGTAGCAAGAGTACTCTTGTTACGGTAGTCTTCCTCTACAATATAGCCGGTTTTACCTTTAGCCGCTTCCTGAAGTGCCAGGTTAGCCTTTTCACCTAAACGAACTTCTCTTCTGAATGCACTATTTTTATCGTGTCTGAAGGGGTTTTGTACAATTACCTTGTTATTGTAAAGCTTGCCTAGCATGGTTTCGCCAGTAGTGCCTAGGCCTGTGCTATCCTGCAGAGAGGCGTATACGCCTGCCATGCTCATTTCGCTTACTACAAGGCCTACAACACGACCACTCTCGTCCTGCAGTGGAGCAGAAGCAGAAATGTAATACCCGGAATTTAAAGGGTAGATAATGCTGAAGTAAAGACTGTCTTTGCCTTTTTCAAGGGTGAAACCATCCTGATCTTTCAAAAAGCTTCCTGCCTCCTTTATATCGCCTCTTAGGTTGCCATTATATACAATTTTACCAGAGGGAGTTACCAGGTACAAATTGTGTAATTGGTAATTTTTAATAATAGGCTGTAACAGGTCAGATAGCTGCTCGTTATTCTCTTCATATCCGGCAGTATTGCCAGACTCTAAGGCATTGGATGCAGATACAAACTTTTCTCTGACTGCAGGTAGTTCCTGGATCAGGTGTACTTCCTGGGCAGCAGTAGTAAAAAAGTTTTCTATTTTCTGGACTTTAAGGTCTGCAATAACATTGAGGTTTTGCAATGCCTTTTCCTGCACAGAGCGCTCGCTTAAGCGTATAGCCATTATGCTAACTGCACCTACTGCAACAAGTACAAGGCACAGTACCAGAATGGTTATTTTAGTTCCTACAGTAATTTTACGCAACATAAAATAATATTGAGAATGAACACTTAATATTTAGCCAGATTAGATTAGCTAAGTTCTGGGCTTACTAAATCACTTTGTACCGCCTCAGGCTTCCAGGAGGCAAGTAACAGGGCAGCTGCTTCTATTACTTTTTCTTGAGCGGGGCCAAACGCTTTAAATGAAGCAATTTCCATAATTGATGGTATCTGGCCATTAGCTTTTACTGGATAAATCATAAGGTGAGCTGGCTCAGACTGACCAAGGCCTGACAAAATGGTTAGGTAACCCTCTGGTACTGCAGTGATGTTTAAAACTCGGCCTTCTTTTGCTACCTGGCCTATAAGGCCTTCGCCTATCTCATACACGTTTTGTGTGGCATCGTTATAAAAGTAGGCATAACTGGCAGCCATACGGTAGGTGGCCTTTGCAGCGGTAGCATCTTTGTAAAACAAGGCTCCCTGTACAGCTTCCAATTCGTTGCACAACAACTGTAGCAGCTTTTCGCCTATTAGGGCCGGGTTGTTTACCTGTTTTAGCTGATCCTGAATACGGACAATTTTTGATTCTGCTTCCTGCATTGCTTCAGCAAGCAGTACAGCTTCATCAACTGTTGCGTCCTCTTCTTTTTCCTGTTTTGTTTCAATTTTCTTTTCAACCTCTACAATCCTAACCTGGCTGTTAGAGCTAAATGCCATTATTGCCAGAGCAATAGCTGCAATGCCTGTAAGGCCCAATAGTATAGTGTGCAGGTAAAGGCTGTTCACAAAAGGAGTCATCTTTTCAAGGTCATTTAAATTGCTAAGGCTAACCGTGCCCGCAATTACACCTTTTAACCCTGCTATTTTAGAACATGTAACGATTATAATGCCTATAAAAAGCAGCATAAAAATTACACTAGCCCATTTTTGTATAGTTTTCGTCATACGATATATTTTTTGTTGAGCTCTGTTAAAAACTTAATGATCTGGTCAGTTTTAAGTATATAATCTATCTGTGTAAGCTTCAGTGCCGATGCAGGCATGGTATCTATCATACACTCAGAAGGTTCCTGCACTATGGTCAATCCACCTCTGTCATGGATACGCTTCATTCCAAAGGCTCCATCTTTATTTGCGCCCGAAAGCAGAATGCCGATTAGCTTATCCTTATAAGTATAGGCGGCAGTTTCTAAAGTAATATCAATAGACGGTCTTGAGTTATTTACCATTTCTTCTGTAGAGAGTGAAAAGGTATTACCCAGCTCCACACACAAATGATAATTAGCCGGGGCAAGGTAAATATTGCCCTTGCGTATGTTCTCTTTATCATCTGGTTCGCTTACCGGTACATTGCTTTTTATAGAGAGCGCCTCCACAAATCCATGCCTAACATGTTTAAGGCGGTGCAGACTCAATATAACCGGTAACTGAAAGTCTTTAGGCAAACTCGACAGCACTTTTGTTATAACCTGAAAGCTTCCTGCTGAACCTCCAATTACAATAGCCTTGTATCGATTATGTAAATGTTCTTGCTTCATTTGCAACTAGGTCTCAACAGGGACTATTCTTTTATTTTTTTATAGATCTTTTCTTCGTTATTGGCTACAATAAACTTGTTGGCAATCTCACACCAGATCAATGATTCTTTAGAACCTATTACCAGGTAACCATATTTAAACAAACTGTCATGCAGTAAGTGCAGCACCCTGTTTTGCAGGTTCTGGTTAAAATAGATCATCACGTTACGGCACAGTACCAGGTCAAACTTAGAAAAGGTGTTACCCATTACCAGGTCATGCTCACGGAACGATACATTTTCGAGAAGCGACTTATCCAAAATAGCAAAGCCATCTTCTTCTTTATAGTAGCGTTTCATATCGCTATGCTGCCCCTGGAAGCGGATATAATTCTTTTCATTCAAATCCATGTTTTTCATGGATATTTTGCCGGCGCGTGCTTTTTGAAGAATTGACTTATCTAGGTCTGTGGCTACAATTTTTGCTTTATCCAGCATGTTCATTTCTTTGAGCAATATGGCCATTGAAAGAACTTCCTCGCCAGATGAGCAGCCTGCATGCCAGATACTGATCTTATCGTGGTTTAGTAATATTGTTGGGATGATCTTATCGCGTAATACCCTCCAGAAAGAAGGGTCGCGGAACATCTCAGTTACATTTACAGTGATTTCTGATACAAAGGTCTGAAAATAAGCAGGGTTTGTTTCCAGTTTCTTTAAAAGAACATCAACAGACCCTAGCCGGTCAAGCTCTAAAACACGCTGTATCCTTCTCTTAAAAGAAGACATAGCGTAGTTGGTAAAGTCATAATTATATTTATCCTTTACCAGGCTGGTTAGCTTTCTTAAGTCTGCAATTTCTATTTCCTGCTGCATGTTGCTCTGTGAATTAAAAAATTCGTTACCTGCTGCTTCATTTGGTCTTTCACAACGAAGGGTACTATTACTTTATAAAAAATAATCAAATAGTTAGTCTGTACATAAGAGCATTAGTGCCTTTATGATTTTTTAAAATTAGATATTATTGTTGGGATAATAGTATAGTGAAGTACACGTGAAGTTTGAGTTGTAGTAAAAGCGATGTAATGTTTTAAGGTGTAATAGGGTGGATGTAGCGCATTTCTATAAACTTTAACTAACCCTTGCTTTTAAAATAAGCAGAAATGGCATGTTTTGCTTGTGCAGGTTGGCTTTGTAAAATTATATTACAAATTAAAGTAATTTACTGTATGGGAGCTTTTGAGATGGTAAAGTATAATTTGGGTGCTAAAAAGTCGATGGTACAGAGGTTTCTAACAGTAAATAAAATGGAATGGCTTACATCGTAAATAACAAGTAGGTACACACAGTAAATAGTGCTTCCTTCGTTGCCCTGTACACGTTGGTTAACTCTGGTACTACCAATATATCAGAAATGAGTAATGGTGCTATTAACAGCCAATGGAAGAGAAAAAAATACCTTATTGTTTTAGCCTGGAAAGCTAAGCTAGAACAATAAGGCAAGGTATTATTTGTTTTGTAAATCTTTGCTGGTAAACATCATTGGTAAGAGGTTAGAGGCCGATGATGAAATATTTATTTTATTATCGGTACCCTGCATAATCACCCTGATCGGGCTGTTTTGCCGACTCTCATACTCAATAAGTACCTGGCGGCAGCCACCGCATGATGTTACCGGTAAAAAATTTTTGCTATCGGCACGGCGGGCAGTTATAGCAATACTTTCTATAACCTGTCCCGGGTATGTAGAGCCAGCATAAAATATGGCTGTACGCTCGGCACACAAGCCAGAAGGATATGCCGCATTTTCCTGGTTAGTACCAATAATAATGGTGCCATCTGCCAGGCGCAGGGCAGAGCCTACATGGAAATTGGAATAGGGTGCATAGGAGTTATCGGTCGCTTCCTGGGCTTTAACAAGCAATTCTTGATCAAGGGTGCTTAGCTCTCCCAGTTCTGCAACTTCCAACGTAAATTTCCACTCTAGTTTTTCTGGCATATATAATCTTGGTGTTAAATGTTTTAAGCTGTCTTTCCCTTCTGTAGGACCGCAAAAAACGGGTCTAAATCTAACCTAAAATTTATATTTTCCATAACAACGCCGTAAAAGATTGTATTATTTCTTTTATATTAGATCCCTGACAAACTCTCCAAGGGCTTAAAATCAGGATCAGGCCTGTTGGCAGAGGATTTTTATTACTACACCAATTCACCATGAAAAACATTCTCATTATAGGTGCAGGTCGCTCTTCTTCTGCATTGATACGCTATATATATAAGGAGTCGCTTACGTACGATTGGAACATTACAGTGGCAGACCAGCAGGAATACCTGGCAGTGGAAAAAACACGCGAGTTTACAGGCATCCAGACTGCTGCTATTGATGTGGCAAAGGTAGAAATTAGGCAAAGACTTATTGCAGTCTCAGATATTGTTATTTCGCTCCTGCCCCCAGCATTGCATATTGAAGTTGCGCATGACTGTTTATTGTTAGGCAAGCATCTGCTTACTGCCTCTTATGTAAGCCCAGCCATGCAGATGCTACATGAGCAGGCAAAAGAAAAAGGATTACTTTTTGTAAATGAGGCAGGCCTGGATCCGGGCATAGATCATTTATCTGCCATGAAGATCATAGACCAAATTAAGAAAGAGGGAGGCAAAGTACAATCGTTTAAATCATTTTGCGGTGGCCTTGTAGCTCCCCAGTCTGATGATAACCCCTGGGGCTATAAATTTACCTGGAACCCACGCAACGTGGTATTG
>FPIC01029626.1_pt1 | contig 37840 bp, 30 predicted proteins | sample 1504481 | NCBI WGS metagenome assembly FPIC01 (sample SAMEA4475357, study PRJEB15587) | soil metagenome | biome: Soil; feature: Field | place: India | collected 2015-03-11 | depth 0 m
CCGGCATATAGGCATCGGCATAGTAGGCCGCATGCCAGCGTACTTCTCCACCGATCTGAGCTACCAGCGCATTGGCAAACAAGCTCCTTTCGTAGTAAAGCCTGCTGCGTATGTACTGCTGTGGTACACGGATCAGGTCCTCGCGGGAATTTAAAGTAAAGCGATACAATGTTTCGTTGCGAAGCCCTCCCAACCGTAAAGACAGGCTACTACCCACAGAAAACATAGTAATTAGTGCATTACTCTGCCGGGGCAGGGCCAGACTATCAAAATATATGTAATCGGTTAAAAAAACATTTTCGGCATACGGTGTAAGAGTAAACCACCGGGTAGCCAGTGTGGTACTTAACAGAGTACGATCTGCCTGCGTACGCCTGAAATCGTTATTCCACCGGAAGTGGTTGCCTACATAATATTGCTCCAGAAAAGTAGGCGAATACACCATACGGGTATGCGAGGCTTCCAGCCAGCGGCTGTGGAAGCGAGCCTGAAGAGAATAGTCTCCCAACACCCTGCCCTGGCTTTGAACACCCTCTGCATCTATTATAATAAAGCTGCGTTCTGTAAAATCATATCGCAAAAATCCGCCTGCATAATTTTCGGCAATGCTAACCCTGGTAGAATCAAAACGGTTTCCTACCGAGTAGAAACCATTGTTTTCGGCACGTATATCCCTACGCCTTATATGCAGTCCATAATTAAACCCGGATATTCTGCCTTTTACACCTACGGTATTTTGAAAAGTCCGGAAATAGCGCTGCTGGTTTGTAGAAGCGGTATCTTCATAGAAGTAACGTGCGCCATGTGTAGTATCGGGCCTTACAATCGGGTAAAAGGCCTGTATCGGCCTGTTATCTGCAGCATGAAAAGAAGCCTGCACATTAGGATCGGCAAAGAAGTTTCGCTGCCGAGCATGATCTACAATATGATAAATCTGCAATCCGCCTCTGCGCGCCAGGTTATAATGATGATACAAATGCCAGTTGGATTGAAGCTCATGAGTTCTTGCCCGCAAGCTTAGCCAGGTAGCTGCATCTCTGTACAAAAAGTTTTCCCTGCTTTCGCCTTCGGGTTGTATAGGCGTAGACGGCCTGAAACGTACTCCGCCTGTTTCAAAGGCAAAATGGCTAAGATATGTAAAGTTGGCTAAAAGCCTGTACCGGTTATCGGCACTGGAGTAGTTACCCTGCCCCACAAAACTATGATGGTCTACCAGCTTTTGCTGATCGCGTTGTGGAGGCACCTGCAATTGCCGGTCAGCAGACATACGCCTGTATTCAAAACCAAGGTTAAAGCGAGGTGTAACGTTGCGGCTCAGGCCTGAAACCAGCATCTGCCTTCCATCTCCCCCTTGTACATAATCTAAAAAAGTATAGGGAGAGCGGGTGTTATAATATTTTACCTGGTAGGGGTTATAGCCAAAGTTATTGTAGGCTTCGTACCCGGAACGCACACCCAGCCGCCCTGGCAACCTATAATACAAAGGTTGCATAGCGGTACCCATCTGCCCAAGATCCTGGTGGTGAATAGAGTCCAGGTAGGCAAAATCATACTGATCGAAACGGGTAAGGCTTGTATCAATAGTATAAAGGCGCTCCAGGTTATGGAACACATCGCTTTCGGTTACATAGCGGGTGGTTGAAGGTCCATAAATCAGACGGGTAGTATCATCAAGTATCTGGCTATATGCCGGAACTACCAGGCTGCCCACCAGCAAAGCAAGTACAATAAGTATTCTGAAAATCACGGACAAATCTAGCTAAATCCCTGTTAAGAACTTAAAAAGGGATTGTTTATTATCTTAATTACGCTGCCATTTGGCATTTCTTACTTTCTCAATTGTATAAACTACATAACGCTCAAACTCTCCCTGTTTATCTAGCAGCTTCATTTCAATGGGTAAGTAATATACAGGCTGGTTGCTCAGCATTTTTTTAAACTCCGGCGTTTGCAGCTTTACGGCATCTTTTTCGGTTGTGAGCCAGGTAACCTGCTTCCCTTCTGTTAGTTTCTGGAGCTCTTCAATATTTTTTTCTGTATACTGGTGGTGATCTGCCCACTCTTTATGGCCTGCCAAGGTAAACTCATTTTTGCAGTATTCTTTTACAGGGTCAGCGTTGGCAATACCTGTAAATAAAAAAACAGTCTGGCTCATTGGCGGTGTATCTTCAAAGAGCGGCTGTGGTGTACCGTATACAATTTCAGAAAAGAACACTGGCACCCTGGCCCGGATGTACTTGCTTATTTTTTGTTCAATCTGCTTTTTTTCTGAGGCTTGCATACCTGCCGGGCATTTGCTTACTATAATGATATCAGCTCTTGCTGCCTGTGAGCGGCTTTCACGCAGGCGCCCGGCAGGCAAGAGGTAATCTTTATAAAATGGCCTGCTACAATCAGTAAGCATTATGTTCAAATGCCGGCCTATAGCTCTATGCTGGTAGGCATCATCCAATAATATTACTTCAATATCGCGCTGATGCATTAGTGTGTCTACGGCGTTCACCCGGTTCTCTCCTACGGCTACGGCTACTTTATCGCCAAACTTGCGGTACATCTGCATGGGTTCATCACCCAATTGCATGGCGGTGGAGTTTTCGTTGGCCAAAAGGTAACCACTTGTTTTGCGGCCATACCCCCTGCTTACTACTGCTACCCGGTAGCGATCTTGTAGTAAGCGAACGAGATACTCCGTACAAGGTGATTTACCTGTGCCTCCAACCGTAAGATTACCAATACTAATAATGCTAATATCAAAATTAGAAGCTTTGGTGATGCGGGTATCATAAAGCCAATTGCGTAGCCTGGTTACCCCCGCATAGGGTAAAGCCAAGGGCATTAAAAGAGCACTCGTAAATTTCAAGACCTGGGTATTTTACAATATTCTGGAGAAGTTTTTTAATCGAACAGCTTTGCCTGCATTATAATATCTTCGGTTACATTATAAAACTCTCTGTGAGAGTTAAAAGGCTCCTCCCCATCTTTAGGCTCCAACCGAACGTAAGAGCCATCTTCCTGCATGAGGTAAGCATTTACATTATCTTTAAGATTATAAGCAAGGATGTTAATGGCTTCCTGCTTGATTTTTCGGTTCTCAAGCTGAAAGAGCGATTCCAACCTTCTGTCAAAGCTCCGGTTCATCATATCAGCACTGCCGCAATATACTTTAGGGTCGCCATTATTGTGGAAGTAGTAAATACGCGTGTGCTCCAGGTACTCTCCCACAATAGAGCGCACAGTTATATTTTCACTAACCCCTTCGCGGCCTGGCCTCAGGCAGCATATACCCCTTATAATAAGCTTAATGGGCACACCAGCCTGTGAGGCAATGTACAGCTCATCAATACAATAACTATCTTCCAATGAGTTTACCTTTATTACTATACCGCTGGGTAAACCATTGGCAGCATTTTCGGCCTCATTGCGAATTAACTGTATAAGCTGGTTGCGCAAATCGCGGGGAGCCGTAAGCAGTGATTGGTACTCGCCAGGCTGCGAATGGCCTGTAATTACATTAAAGAATTCAGACACATCATGCGCATAGATCTCGTTGGTTGTAAGCAAACCTACGTCTGTATACAGGCGGGCCGTTTGCTCGTTATAGTTACCACTCGATAGGTGTACATAGCGGGTAACTTTCTCCTCTTCTTTGCGCACAATAAGCAACAGCTTGGTATGTGTTTTATAACTACTGATGCCATAAATCACAAAGCAACCGGCGCGCTGCAAACGTTGTGCTTCACGTATATTATTCTCCTCATCAAATCGGGCTTTGACCTCAAACAATACCGAAACGTGTTTGCCGTTTTCTGCCGCTTTTAACAGGGCGTTAGTAACGCGCGAGTCTTTAGCTAGCCTATATATGGTAAGTTTAATAGCCAGCACATAAGGATCTTCTGCAGCTTGTTCGAGCAATTGCAGTACCGGCTCTATGCTGTTATACGGATGGTGCAACAGCATATCATGGTGCTTAAGATACTCAAAGAGCTCTCCTTCACGCACAACAGTTTTACAACTAACCGGGCTTACAGGAGCCGGTGTGATTGTTCTGCGATTACGGAACTCAGGATGACCGATGATCTGCCAAAGCCCGGTATAATCAATTAGGTTGCGGTTAATAAATACGTTATCAAAATCCAGCTCCCAGCGCTGTTTAAGCACCTTCATCATATAGCTGGAGTGGTTATCTTCTACCTCTATGCGCACCACACGGCCTGTACGGCGGGTTTTAAGTTTGCGCTTTACTTCATCAATAAAGTCAGCCTCAATATCATCACTTTCTTCCAGGGTAAAATCTCCGTTCCGGGTAATACGGAACAGGTTTACTGATAAGATTTCAATGTTGCGGTAAAGCTTATCTATCTGCCAGCGAATAATTTCTTCAATAGGCAAAAAGAGCATCAGGCCATCTCTTTCCAATTCATAGAAACGAGGCAGGTTCTGTGGAATCTGCACAAATGAAAGCTTCTTCTGGTTTTTGATATCATCGGGGCTGCTTGTAACCACACCAAAAATCAGGATCTTGTTCATCAGGATCGGAAAGGTGTGATAGCCATCAAAAACCATGGGCGTAAGCATGGGATAAATGGTCTTTTTAAAATAAAGGGCTGCCGTATCCCGCTCTTGCGGATTAAGGTCACTGATCCCGATAATATCAAAACCATTTTTTACAAACTCCGGCTTTAGCAGGTTGGCATAACAATCGTTCTGCTCGTTAAAAAACTTCTGCGCTTCTTCCAGTAAAAGAGCTCTGAAAGGCTTTTCGCGCAATCCTGAATAATCGATACGCTCTTTGCCATAATCTATATAATTATATAAACTACCCAGGCGTATCATACAAAACTCATCAAAATTAGAGCCTGTAATCGCCAGGAACTTAAGCCTCTCGAAAATAGACTCATTAGGGTCTACTGCCTGATCAAGTACACGCATGTTAAACTTTAGCCAGCTTAAATCACGGCTAATGTAATTACTAAGGTATATCAGGTCAGAAACTTTTGTATCAGTCATTTTTCCACTAAAAACAGAGGCAGCAAATTTGCTGAAATTAAAAAAGGGATCAAGCGCCTTGAACCCCTTAGACTCTTCGTTCTTATACATAAGCCAGGTGTCAGTTTGTAAGCATCTGCAATACGGCTATTAAAAGCGTAGGGGCTTTCTGCTGTTTATAAACGTGTGCACAAAGATATATTTTTAGCTGTATTCTTTTATAAACAAATTCTGTAAATACTCACATAAGACTGTTTATATCACACAACTCCTATTACGGAATCAGTACCGACAAGGTGATATCACTACAATAAAAAAAGCCGGAAGAACAATGATCTTCCGGCTTTCTATATTTTTATTCCAAATTAAGCATCAATTTTAGCGTATTTGGCATTTCTTTCAATAAAGTCTCTGCGTGGAGCTACCTCATCACCCATCAGCATAGAAAACAAGTGATCGGCCTCTGCAGCAGATTCAATCGAAACCTGCTTTAAGGTACGGGTGGCAGGATCCATGGTAGTAGACCATAGTTGTTCAGGGTTCATTTCACCAAGACCTTTGTAACGCTGTAACCCTACAGTCTCTTCACGGCCATTACCCAGCTCCTGAATAGCGCGGTCTTTTTGGGCATCGTCCCAGCAGTAACGCTCCTCTTTGCCTTTTTTAACCAAATATAAAGGAGGCAATGCTATGTACAGGAAGCCTTTTTCAACCATCTCGCGCATATAGCGGAAAAAGAACGTTAAAATAAGGGTACGTATGTGGCTACCGTCAATATCAGCATCCGTCATGATGATGATTTTATGATAACGTAGTTTACTAAGATTAAGCGCCTTGTCATCTTCAGGAGTACCGAAGCTAACTCCAAGGGCAGTAATCATGTTCTTAATTTCTTCGTTATCGTAAATTTTGTGTTCCTGGGCTTTTTCAACGTTCAGGATCTTACCGCGCAAAGGCAGAATAGCCTGGAACTTACGATCACGGCCCTGCTTTGCAGACCCACCTGCAGAATCACCCTCTACCAGGTAAATTTCGCATTGTTCCGGGTCAGACTCTGAGCAATCGGCCAGTTTACCAGGCAAGCCTGTACCGCTAAGTACGTTTTTACGTTGCACCATTTCGCGTGCCTTGCGGGCTGCATGGCGAGCTTGAGCCGCCAACACTACTTTGGAAATAATTTGCTTGGCTTCACGAGGGTGTTCCTCTAAATATTCGGCCAGCATATCGGCTACACAAGACTCTACAGCCCCCATTACATCGGAGTTACCAAGTTTGGTTTTGGTCTGTCCTTCAAACTGGGGTTCGGCTACTTTTACAGAAATTACAGCGGTAAGACCTTCTCTAAAGTCATCGCCACTAATTTCAATTTTAAGTTTATCGAGCATTCCCGACTTATCTGCATAACTTTTTAAGGTCCGAGTTAGCGCTCTGCGGAAGCCCGATACGTGCGTACCGCCTTCAATAGTATTAATATTATTTACATACGAAATAACATTCTCTGTATAAGAGGTATTATAAAGCATGGCTACTTCAACCGGAACACCTGCCTTGTTACCTTCCATGTAAATGGGCTCAGGTATCAGCTTTTCGCGGGTAGAGTCCAGATAAAGTGCAAATTCTTTCAAGCCACCCTCAGAGAAAAACTCATCTTTGATCGGCTCTCCATTGTCATCTTTCTCACGCAGATCGGTAAGGTGAAGACGCACCCCCCTGTTCAGGAATGAAAGCTCGCGCAAACGAGTAGCAATGGTTTCGTATTTGTATTCTGATGCAGTAAATATGCTGGTATCAGGCTTAAAATGGACAGTGGTACCGGTACGGTCACTTACGCCAATCTCGCGCACAGCATATAAAGGGGCACCACAAGAGTACTCCTGCTCAAATATTTTATTATCGCGATGAACAGTTACATGCAAGTGGGTAGATAATGCATTCACACAAGAAACACCTACACCATGCAAACCACCCGACACCTTGTATGTATCTTTATCGAACTTACCCCCCGCATGGAGTACCGTCATTACTACCTCAAGGGCAGAACGGCCTTCTTTGCTGTGAATACCTGTAGGAATACCCCTACCGTTGTCCGAAACGGTTACAGAATTATCTTCATTCACCTGCACCCAGATGGTATCGCAATAGCCAGCCATAGCTTCATCTATGGAGTTATCTACTACTTCCCAGATCAGGTGGTGTAAACCTTTTATACCAATATCACCAATATACATGGCAGGGCGCTTACGCACCGCTTCCAAACCTTCCAGTACCTGTATATTATCTGCAGAATAATCCTGCCGGTTAGCAGGTAGAGTATCTTTCGTTATTTCTGACACTTGTTCTTTGGTTTTGTACTTACTAATTCGTAAAAATACGAAAAAATTCTATTAATTTAATTAAAACACCCGTATAAGTTTAGCACTTCCTGGCAAATTCAAAATATGAAAAAACTGTGTTTTCTCTTATTCTATATTACCCTTAGCCCTCTTATGTTTGCCCAACCCCGGCAGGCGCTTTCTAAAGGATATTTGAAAGGATTGGAGCAAGCAAAGCTTTGCACCCAACCCGATACCGTTACCACTTTAGACCTGAGCGAAGAAAACCTGCAAAAAGTGCCTAAGGAGGTACTAAGGTTTAAAAACCTTCGCAGCCTTAACCTTTCGCAAAACCGGATCAGGAAAGTTCCTGCCCGTTTAAACCGGCTGGACTCTTTAACAAGACTAAATCTCGCTCAAAATGACCTGGCTGGCCACAAGATAAGATTTGGCAAAAATCATACCTTAACTCACATCTTTTTACAGGATAACAAGCTTAGCAGCTTGCCACACTCTTTAAAAAAACTACGCCAGCTCCAGGAAATAAACCTTAACCGCAACAACCTTACGGATATACCTATAACACTAAAGCACTTAAAAAAGGTCAAAACACTCAATTTAAATCACAACAGGATCGAGTTAACAGACAACTCTCCCTTTGCCGCCATACAACAGGTACAAACCCTTAACCTGATAGCCAACAGCATTAAACAGATTCCAGAGCAAATAGCCCAACTGCAGGAGTTAACTTCGGTTTCATTTGCTGCCAACCAGATAGAGGCCATAAATCCAGCCATAGGCACTTTACCAAAGCTCCAGTCTTTGGGACTGTATAAGAACAAGATACGAGAGATACCCGAAGAAATTTATACTTTGCCTACCCTAAGAGAATTGGATATTTATTATAACGAGATTTATGAATTAAGCCCGTCTATAGCAAAAATGCAAAGCATAGAGGTTTTATACCTTTCACATAATAAGATCATAGAAATACCCAAGGAAATTGGAGAATTAACCCAGCTCAAAAAACTTTACCTGCATCATAATGCACTTTCTGATGTTCCGGACGAACTGAGTAAATTACAGCAACTGCAGGTACTGCATCTCAACAATAATTACCTGTATGATTTTCCTACTCAAATCCTGGATCTACCCTTGCTGGAAGATCTGAATATTGCCAACAACCAATTACGGAAAGTACCTTATGCCATTACCACACTGCACGAGCTACAGTTTTTCTTTTTTAACGGAAACCCTATAGAAGTAAATGCAGCAGAACTAGCTGAGCTGCAGCAAATGATAAACACCCTGGTTAACCGGGGCGTACGCACCGATTCTATTTTGGTTGATTAATACAATGGGCCTGGGAGCAGACTTAATGCCCGGTAACCCAGGCATTAACTAGCTATCAATACTGGCCAACGCTTAGCATTACCAATGTACAGCCTTGTACCGGATCAATTCCTTTGTCTATAGCCATGCGCTCTAGGTCCAGGTTTTCGGTACCGGGATTAAAAATTATTCGTTTAGGGTTCAGGCTTAATATATAATCATACCATTCAGATAAGTTGCGGCTTCCTACATATAATGTTACTGTATCCACATTTTCTACTTGTGGCCGGTCGGTCTGTATATCCAGGCCACCCACCTTACCTTTTCTGATACCTACCGGCACTACTTCATGTCCATATTGCTGCAGCTTGTGCACGGCCCTGAATGCAAAACGCTCCGGGTTATCGGTAGCTCCTAAAACAACAGTCTTTTTCATATCAAAATCAATTTACAAGATCACAAAGCCCTGTTAAGCAGCTCCATAAATCTAATTTATAAAAGTATATACGTTAAAAAAGTAATTGGGTAACAGCCATTAAATTACTATCGGAACACGAACTTTACCATATGCTTCTGCAAGGCGTTCTGCGCATCGCTCTCCATCCATAGCTGCAGACATAATACCTCCTGCATACCCTGCACCCTCACCACAAGGATAAAGGCGTTTTACCTGAACATGCTCCAGGGTTTCTTTATCGCGGGGAATACGCACCGGTGACGAAGTTCTGCTTTCCACCCCTACAATTTGAGCCTCGTTGGTTAAGTACCCCTTCATCTTCTGGCCAAATGATTTAAAACCAAAACGTAACCGATGGCTGATCGCTTCCGGCAAAACCTGGCGCATGTCTGCAGATACCAGGCCGGGTACGTAAGAGGTAGAAGGTAAATCTTTGGAAATACGATTATCAACAAAATCACCCAGCCGCTGCGCTGGTGCCCACTGGCCACCTCCAGCCAAAGAGCAGGCCTTTTGTTCAATACTTTTTTGCAGGTACATACCTGCTAAAGGCCCTAAATGCGCCCAAGGCTTCCAGTCTGCTTCATCTACTGATACTACAATGCCAGAATTAGCATATTTGGAGTCGCGCCGTGAAGGCGACATACCATTAACCACTACCTCTCCAGGAGCAGTGGCAGCCGGTACAATAAATCCGCCCGGACACATACAGAAGGAGAATACACCTTTATCTTCTCCTTTAAAAGCTACCTGGCTTACCAGCGAGTACGAGGAGGCTGGCAAAAAAGGCCCTCTGTCCGAACAATGGTACTGGATGCTATCAATTAAAGGTTGTGGGTGCTCTACGCGCACACCCAGTGCAAAAGGCTTGGCCTCTATGTACACCTGGCGTTGGTGTAAAAGCTCAAAAATATCGCGGGCTGAGTGACCGGTAGCCAGTATTACGCCAACACCTTCTATCTTATCGCCCTTTTGGGTAATAACGCCCTGCATTTCACCATCTTTAATAATAAAGTCGGTAACCCTGGTATCAAAGTGCACCTCTCCACCTGCAGCAATAACTGCTTCGCGCAGGGAGGCAACGAGGTTAGGGAGCTTATTGGTACCAATATGAGGATGGGCATCAGCCAGGATATCAGGGTTACCTCCATGGGCTACAAGTATCTCCAGAATACGGCGGATATCGCCTCGCTTTTTAGAACGTGTATATAGCTTGCCATCAGAATAAGTGCCAGCCCCGCCCTCACCAAAGCAATAATTGGACTCGGGGTTTACTTTGTGTTCTTTATTGATAGCCGCCAGGTCTCTACGACGGGACCTTACATCTTTGCCTCTTTCCAGTAAAACAGGCTTAATACCCAACTCTGCAAGGCGTAAGGCTGCAAACAAGCCTGCCGGACCTGCACCAATAATAATAGCCTGATCAGCTCCTGCTACAGAGGCAATATCTTTCTGGTAATTAATTAAGGGAGGAGGAGACTGCATCAGGTAAGCAGCCGCTGCAATATTAACTTTTATGATGCGCGAACGTGCATCTATAGAACGGCGTAGCGTTCTGACTTGCCATTCTGCATTATTGGGGAGGTGCAACGCTTTTAATACATGCGAGCGCAATACTTCTTCCTGAAAGGCCACTTCCGGGGCCACTACAAGCTCAATTTCTTTATACATGCCGGGTAAGGTATTTATCCTTAAAAAAACAATTATGTCTATTTAGAAAGCCTCAAAGGTATAGATTAGTTCACTTATTTACCACAATATCCCTCCTCAGCCCAGCCTGTTTTAAACCCGCAAAGAACCACAAACCTAATATAAAGCTCTAAATAAAATACAATACACCACCCAACCCACTCTTTAAACAAACCGTAACCAGTTCATATACAAATACTAACAAATTTTTAAGAACAAATTACTCTACATGGAGCAACTACGGCATACATGGATAAACTCTGGCAGCTACCGGATTTTTACCCGCATTGGTAAACCAGCATTATGCACTGGCAATGAGCTCCCTGTAGTTCTGGTTCATGGCCTGGGTGTATCGGGACGGTATATGCAAAGACTGGCCCGCCGGCTGGCCCGCCACTGGCCTGTATATGTACCAGACTTGCCTGGCTTTGGCAAAAGCAGCAAACCTGCGCATACCTTAACTGTAAATGAGCTTACCGATGAACTGGCATACTGGATGAACGCGGCAGGATTACCCCGGGCAGTATTAATAGGAAATTCGTTTGGTTGCCAGCTAATAGCTAACCTTTGCATGAGGCATCCGGGTAAAGCAACAGCTTGCATTTTACAAGGGCCTAGTGTAGACCGGCATGCCTGCTCACGCACCAGGCAGGTTCTTCGTTTTTTATATGATGCATTGTATGAAGACCCCGCTATAATCCCCATCGTTTTAAGAGATTTTATTGATTGTGGCTTTGTAAGACTGTGGAATACCTTCAACTACATGCTACAGGATAAGATAGAAGATAAACTACCATATATAAAAGTGCCAAGTTTGATAATATCGGGCACACACGATCCTGTAACACCTCCGTATTGGGCCACAGAGTTAGCACAGCACCTACCTCAAAACAAACTTATCATTTTTAAAAATGCTCCTCACGCGGCACATTATAGCAACCCCGATAAAATGTATACTGCCATTGTGAGGTTTATAAACCAAAATATTAACGTACATGAAATCACCTATTCATAAAGCTATAGGCACTCTGCTTCCTAACTTCGCAGTAGGGTTCGACTCTGGAACAGCTATGGTAAAAGCCCTTTCCGGCTACTTAAAAGGCCATGACTTTACAGGGGCAGGTGTAGCCCCCTCCAGCGAGCTTCTGGCCTCGGCTGTAAATGCAATGCCCAGAAAATTAAAGGAAACTATATACATAGAAAGCGGGGTACTAGAAGCTTTAGAACCAGAGGAAGCCGGTAGAATTAATGCAGAAGAGTTTACAAAATGGGTAGTAAACTGTTATCCGGAAAGGCAGTATCCAGCCATTCTGGTAGGGTCTCCAAGTGGCGCCATGATCCACCTGGCAGCCGCCCTTAGCATACCCTGGCTGCCGCAAACTTTTTTAGTGGCCCTTAAACGCCCCCGGCATATGCATGTTGATAAGCCTGAAGCAACCATGGAATGGGCTATACCTTATGCAGAAGCGTTTTTAAAAAATAACCCTAACCTGCAGCTGCACCATATGTTTGATGCAAGCCAGGACCGGTTAATGGTAAGCGGCATGACCTACTTTCGTTCAAAGTTTACCACGCTGGGTACCGAGTACGAGCGCTTTATTTCAAAGAATCTACAAAAGGGAGGTACCGTAATTATTGTAGACTGCCAGAAATACTGGCCCGCAACCCGCATAAGCAACCGGCACTATTTCCAGTTTGGAGGCGTAGGAGGGCTAAAGCCAGAGGAGTTTATAGAAGGCAACAGCCAACGTGTTAAAGATTTTTTAAAGAAGTACAACTCTCCTTTTGATGGTTGGAACCCACCCCGCCCTGATGATGAAATGCCTGAATCGGAATGGGGCTTTGAAAGTAAGATGACCCAGGACATTGAGCGGTTTACCAAGGCAGAGGGCTTTGCTCTAAAAAGACTGCGCTTTACCGAGCCCGACCATTTAAGCCCATTAGTAGCAGACTTGTACCGATGGTGGTATAAGAGAAGACGTATTATAGCCAACCGCCTGGTTGTGGAGAGCTTTATACTGCATGAGCCTTTCTGGACATTACGTACAGGCTCAGTTCCTTTTTGGGTAAAATTTGTCAAAGAGCCTTCTTTTGATAAAATAATGCAGTACCTGGATGCAAGAGATGCTTTCGATGAAATTTTTATGATGCTTTTTTCCCATGGCACCGAATCTGTTGGCCTGGTGCCTATAGAAAAATGGAAAGAAATATTAGCAAGAGCACTAAAGCGTGGTGAGTTTATGGGAGTCTCTGAAGAAAACTACCCTTTTGACTTTGGCTCTTTTGTACGCTTCAATACCGAGTTTGAAAAAAAAATCAGATCGCGCTACCCGCTGCCTGCTCCTTTAAGTATGGCTGAATTTGAAAACTTCTTAAACACTAGCACTTTTAGTTACCAGGCAGAGTGGACTGACCGATTAAGAGATAGTGAAAAACAACTGGTTGAAGAAGAAGTTGTAGGTCCTTACAGAAACCGGTAAAAAGTAGCAGCTTCTGGGTGTAAAGCCGGGTGCTGCTACTTTATCAACTTGCTTCCAGCTGATGTTTTTCATCATCTGTCTTTTTATCTTCCTTTCCTTTATAACCTGTACTACACGAATACCAGAAGGATATTGGATAGGCAGAAAGCCCATGCAAAACAACTGAGCTAAATACAATAAGGCTTACATACGGCCATGCCTCCCTTATATCGGCTTCGTGAATTACGTATACACTATAGTAAATTGCAGTTACCCCAATGGGACCAAACCAGCCCATTACCAATACATCAGCTGTTTTTTTGAAGTCTTTTAGTAAAGGCTTAAGCGCCAGCAATACTGGCAACCTTCTAAACAGATGGATAAGGATAATTATACTGAGGACACCCAAGCCTAGCTTTTCCCATTCCTGCCAGGGCAAAACCAGGCCAAACAGTACAAAAATAGGTATCACAAAAATACGCTCCATCATTTCCTGTACTTTTTCTTCCTGCAGATCTTCATTTCGGCTAATCTCCTTATTGATCATGAGTCCTGCAACGAATATTCCGATAATGCTATTGGTATGGATCAAGCTTAGCCCTCCTAATATTACAAAAGAGAAAGCTACCGAGAACGATAGTATGCTTTTATTGGTAGTAAGCTCATGCTTATGAGCCAGGTGCAGCAATTTACCTGCTCCCCATCCCAAAGCCATACCTAATATTATAGCAATTATTGTTTCCCAGAAAATACCCTGCAGCAACCACTCTTCCCAGGCTTTAGAGGGGCGGGATAAAAGCAACATTGGCAGCATAACAAAAGGCAATGCAAGCCCGTCGTTTATACCCGATTCAAAAGAAATACTGTTTCTGAGATAAGGAGGCAAATACCGTTGTGCTGCCGTACCTGAAACCATAGTAGAGGCTACTACCGGATCGGTAGGTGTAACAATTGCACCTAGTAATAGGGCAAGAACAAACGAAATATTAAACACAAAGTAAAATGCCAGTGTGGCACACAGCCACATACCCAACATAGCACCTATTACAAGTATACTTTGGCTTTGCCAGTTTGAAGTGAGAAAATTCTTGGGCAATCGAAGTGCGGTAGCCATAAGCGCCATGCCCATGGTAAACCGACAGGCCGTTTCAAGAATTTCTTCCATGTTCCCCCATGTATACAGATTAAGTACACCCAGCATTTCCGGGCCTAATACTATACCCAGCCCCACTGCCAGCATTGGTTCAGAAAAAACAGACAACTCAAGCTTGCGCTCAATGAGCCCGGTAGCTACTACCAAAAGGCTTATCGTAACCACAGTCAGATCTAATTGCTCCATGTAACACTCTCTAATACAGTTTTTAACATTGCGCACTGTAATGAGTAGGTTATGGGTTATACTGTATTTCTAACAAAAAGTTAACACTATATAAAAGGTGGGCAAGCTTATTTAAAGTAGTACCCCAGGGTTAAACCTAACCTAACGGGTATGGATATAGGCTGGCGGTTTATATTTGTAAAATAGTTATCAAAATCTGCGTTTACACCTTGCCAACTTTTGTTTACCTGCCTGTAGCCTACGCCTAACCCTCCAAATACATCCAGTGTAAAGCCACCCTTTTTCTCAAGCGGAGCAAACAACCGGCTGCCAATCAACAAACTGTACTCTGCACGGGTGGTATACAAGCCAAGCTCCTGCCGCTCAGGTTGAGTGTTTACATCTGTAAGGTATACTTCGTGCCCGGTATAAGTAAGGCGCAGCTCGTGTCCAAAATACCAGGTATCAAATAAATAGTGGGGATGATAAAATTTTTGACGTACATCTACCGCCAAACCGGTACGGAACATTTCGCCGGGTTGTATGGAGGTATATCTGCGTAAAAAAGGATTACGAAGGTACGTAAAGCCTATTTCGTAGCCTAAGCGCTCTTTCATATAGTATTCTACAGATACAGGTAAGGCTCCTGCAAAAATAGCTAACGGGTTAGTAGAAATTATAAACGTTTTAACCTCGTTAATGGCAGGCCTGAAATACCGAGGCTTTTCTTTTCGTAAAATCAGGTCGGGTTTACGGTGCGATATTACCTCTGCTATGGTGTCGGGTGCTGGCACAGCTTCTTCAACTCCCTCAAAAAGAGGCACATCTCCCTGGTAATATGCCTTGTAATAACCAGCCAGAGATCCATCCTCGCGATATAGCTGCCAGATACCAGACCGTCGGCCATCAATGATCCGGCCCTGCATCTTTAGGGTGCCGTCTTTGTAAAAGCCACTATAAATACCTTCGCCCTCGTTATAAAAAGCCGAGCCTTCCAGAGAGCCATCTTCATAATAGTACTTCCAAGCGCCATCACTTTTACCTTTTTTAAGCTGCCCGCTTACTTTAAGCTTACCACTTTCAAAGTACTCTTTGTAGGGTCCGTCTCCTCCCTCAAAATTGCCCTCTCCTTTTAAAGCGCCATTATCATAAAACAGTTTCCAGTAACCTTGCTTTTGGCCTTGTTCTTCTTCACCTTGTGAGCTTATGGCTCCGTTTGTATGATAGTATGTCCAAGGTCCTTTGCTTTTACCATTCTCAAAATTACCTTCGCCGGAAATTTTGCCACTTGGATGGTAAAACACCCAATAACCTTCTTTTAAACCTTCTTTTTCGTTGCCTTCTGCCTTAAGTCCTCCCTGCTCGTAATAATACTGCCATAAGCCAGTACTTTTGCCATCTACTATAGTACCGCGCATTTGCAAGCGGCCAGAGGCATAATAACCATTAAAACGCCCAATGCCCTCTTCAAAAAGCGTAGTAGCTTTGAGGTGTCCATCTTCGTAAAAATATTTCCAAAGGCCTATGTTTTTATCATTAGCGTACTCACCAGAACTTTCCAGGGTACCGCTTTCATAATAATGGTTCCAGAGGCCCTCTTTCTTACCCTTGCTCCAGGTGCCTGTCTGGCTAAGGTGGCCGTTTTCGTAGTAGTAATTCCAGAAACCATCTGGCTTGCCGTTAAGCAGGCGCCCGGCCATTTTAGGCTTACCACTTTCATAAAAATACTCCCAGTAACCGGTGGGCTCATTGTAAGTATATTGGCCTTGCTTGCTTATATTGCCATTAATATAATAGGCTTTAAACGAGCCATGCAATACCTTGCTGTTACGGGTTAGCACTGCGTACTCCTGCTTTAAAAGCTTACGGCTATGGTCATACCACTGCTGCTGCATACGCACAGTTTGTGCCTGCACTTCGCATGCCAGTAACATAGACATACAACAAACCAGTAAAAACTTTTTAAGCATACTCCCCTAACGTTCAAATTAAGCAGGGCGTATACCCCACTCTTCTATTTCCTGCTCTGTCCACAGGCTGGGATAAAAGATACGTCTTTGAAACTTGGGAGGCAAATATTTCTGCCAGTTTGTGCCACCTGTGGCAGCAACCGAATCCGGATCGCGATAAAGGTATTTAGAAGCAGAGCGGAAGTGCGTTAGTGGCCATCGCACATTTACATTAAAATCAAAAGCTTTAAGGGCATCTTTGAGAGCTGTAGTCTGCTCTTCGGCAGGCAGGGCTTCCCATTTCTTTTTAAGGTTTATATCTTTGTAATAAGCAATGTGCTGCAGCAACATTGTATGGTACTTTTCTTCGAACTGGCGTAGTGTCAGGGTTTTGGCTCCCGTAGTTAACTCTGTGGCACCTTCGCGCCAGTAAATATGATCAAACTGCTCTTCAAGACTGGCATCTTTCAACTGCTCGCGCACCTCTTTATTTACAATCTGGATAAGGTCTGTGGCGGCAAGTTCTATTTGCCGGAACTGAGCCGACTGAAATCCACTCGCTGGTGTTAATGACATGCGGAATTTTCTGAATTGCTCCGGATCCATTCCTTCTGACATGACATCAAACGACTCTACCAGAATATCCATATAGCGGTTAATACGCCTGAGCCTTTTAGTGAACATCTCTGCCGTTAAAGCCGTATCATCTGCTATCTGTTTCATTTCAGAAAGGATCATTTTAAAATACAGCTCCGTATTCTGATGATAAATAATAAAAATAAGCTCATCCGGAAAAGTAGTACGCGGTATTTGCAGTCCCAACAAAGCATCTGTCTGAATATAATCCCAATAGGTTAAATATTCATTATGCAGCAGCCCTTCCAGATAGGTAACCAGGTTTTGTCCTTGCTTTCTGTACTTTTCTTCCAAAGCTTTGATTAGCTCTGCTATTTCAGGGTTAGTGCTATGTTGACTCATAAATCAGCGTGATCTAAAAATTAAATGTTGTAAATTTGATTATTAATTCAACGAAAACCAAAACAACCACCACTACGATATGTTAGCAACTGATGCAAGTCCTAAAAAGAAGAACAAAGCTGACCTTTTTGAGTCTCCGGACTTTTATGCTATTGATGATCTTTTAACAGAAGAGCATAAACTGATCCGCAGTTCTGTACGCGAATTTGTAAAAAGAGAAATATCGCCTATTATAGAAGAGTGTGCTGAAAAAGCATATTTCCCATACCACCTGGTAAAGAAGTTTGGCGACATTGGAGCTTTTGGCCCCACCATTCCTATCCAGTATGGAGGCGGAGGCCTTGATTATATTTCGTACGGGCTTATTATGCAGGAAATTGAGCGGGGCGACTCAGGCATGCGCTCTACTGCCTCAGTACAAGGCTCGCTGGTTATGTACCCTATTTATAAGTTTGGCTCTGAAGAGCAACGCAATAAATATCTGCCCAAACTTGGATCTGGTGAGTGGCTGGGCTGTTTTGGCCTTACCGAGCCCGACCATGGTTCTAACCCATCCGGCATGATCACTAATTTTAAAGATATGGGCGATCATTACCTGTTAAATGGAGCAAAAATGTGGATCTCCAACTCTCCTCAATCTGATGTGGCAGTAGTATGGGCTAAAAATGAGGAAGGGCGCATCCATGGCCTAATTGTAGAAAAAGGCATGGAAGGCTTTACTGCTCCGGAAATTCATGGAAAATGGTCGCTACGGGCTAGCGTTACAGGTGAACTGGTTTTTGACAATGTAAAGGTACCTAAAGAAAACCTGTTGCCGGGTAAAAGCGGCCTGGGTGCCCCTATGATGTGCCTGGACTCTGCCCGTTATGGAATAGCCTGGGGATCGCTGGGTGCTGCTATGGATTGCTATGATACAGCACGCCGTTATGCCTTGGAGCGTGAGCAATTTGGCAAACCTATTGCCTCTTTTCAGCTTACTCAAAAGAAGCTAGCCGAAATGCTTACAGAAATAACCAAAGCGCAGCTGCTTACCTGGCGCCTGGGTAATTTAATGAATGAAGGCAAAGCTACTACTGCGCAAATATCTCTTGCCAAGCGAAATAATGTGGATATGGCGTTACATATTGCACGCGAAGCCCGCCAGATTTTAGGGGGTATGGGCATTACGGGCGAGTACCCTATCATGCGCCATATGATGAACCTGGAATCAGTAATAACCTACGAAGGTACACATGACATTCACCTTCTTATTCTAGGCAATGAAATTACCGGTATACCTGCTTTCAAATAGTGTATACCTTTGCTTAAACAAAAAAACCTGCCTTTTGAGCAGGTTTTTTTGTTTAATACTACTTGTTCAACAATTAGCTTTCCAGCACTTCACCTTTAATAGAAATGGTCTGCGTAGGTGCAGCAGGGTCATTTGTATAAATAGTTACTGATTGTGTTTGCGCACCTTTTTTACCGGCAGAGTTAAATGTTACTTTAATTTTACTGCTTTCACCGGGTTTAAGAACTGTTTTATCAGGATTGGAAGCAGTACAGCCGCAGCTTGCTTTAGTTTTATGGATTTTTAACTCTTCCTTACCATTGTTGGTAAATACAAATTCAGTGTTTATAACTTCACCTACTTTAATTTTACCAAAGTCATACATGTTTTTATCAAGTGTTAGCTTTGGAGCTTTGGCAGCCTGTTCAGGCGTAAGTGTTTCAGGGCTATCTTCAATAGAAGCAGTTACAAAAAGAGGAAATTTTTCTGCACCCGCAGCCAGCTCAAGAGCATCCTGAACATAACCAAAGTCATTACGGGCTTTGCCATTATAAGTAACTTTAACCTCGCCATAGGCTTTAGGCTGTACGGTTTTAGGCACCACTGTTACATTCATATAGCTGGCAACAGCGCCAGAAGCAGTAATGGTAAGGGGCTTGTCGCCTTCATTGTAAAACTTGAAGGTTTGCGTGGTTGGAGCCTTTGTACCTACTCTGCCCATGTTAAGGTACTTGGAACTAAGGCGTATGCTGCCTTCTTTGTGAGGGTACTGGTCGGCTACAGTCAACACCTTAGGGGTAACATTACCTTTAATAAATACCTGCATTACCGAAGGGTTTGCATTAGAGGTAACCGTAAGCGACTTATTAAATGCACCTGGGCGGCCCTGAGGATTATATTCTGCTTCTACATAGCCAGTTTTGCCAGGCATTACAGGTTCCTTAGTCCAACCAGGAGTAGTACAGCCACAAGAGGCCTGCACATTAGATACAATAAGAGGTGTAGTACCTTTGTTGGTAAACACAAACTTGTACTTCTGCGGGCCACCTTCTTCTTTGATATCACCAAAGTCGTGTGTAGTGGTTTTAAACTCTATTACCGGAGCTTGCTGTGCCCATGCAGTATACGCTACCAGCAGGAAAGCAAAAAGTACAGCGATCGATTTTTTCATGAGATATTGTATTGTTTAATATTGCTTGATACTAATTAAAAATAAGTACAAATTGTTTTACAGAAGTTATTTTATTTTCAAAACCTCTATGCTAACAATTATACAAAGTAAGAAATTGATCTGCTAAATTTCAAACGTAATACCTTTTATAAATTGCATTATGCAGGTTTAATGTAAGGTATTTTGCAAGATAAATCATATAGCATCTGCAACAGCCAGTCATCTATACAGTGCCTGCTTCAGGCAAAATCTACATCCAGTAAAAACTTTACTTGCTTTTCGCTTACGCTTGCAGGCATATTTCTAAAAAAGGCATTTCGAAGTTTGCATAACAGCGGGTTTTCCAGGTGAGCTATCTGCCCCACTCTCCAGGAAGTATTTACAATACGGGTAGTACGGTTTATACGCTTTTTTTCAAAACTTCTGAAGGCTTCTGTTAAGCCTGGTATTTTATCTAGGCAATTAGCCAGCACCACAGCATCTTCTATCGCCTGGCAGGCCCCCTGGCCCAGGTTAGGAGTAGTAGCATGGCCGGCATCCCCTATCAACAAAGCTCTTTCAAAAGCAAACCTTTTAACAGGCTCAAAATCAATTATATCATTCCAGATAAGTTGTTCATCTTGTGTAGCCTTCAGCAACTGGGGTATGGGTGCATGGTAATTTTTAAAAACATGAAGCAAATCCTTAACCTTTAAGGCAGCCATTTGAGGGTCATTTTGCGGAGCATTAATGCATGCAAACCAGTATACTCGGTTGCCAACCAGAGGCACACAGCCAAAGCGCCCGGCCTCACCCCAGGTTTCACTGGCAAGAGGCCCACGTATAATACCCTCCTTGTCTTCTATTACAGCCCGCCAGCATGTATAGCCTGCATACCGTATCCTGGCACCAGGCACAAGTTGCTTTCTTCCAGCCGAATGTATACCATCTGCAAAAATCACAGCATCACTTTGCACGGTGGTACCGTCTTCAAAAAATACTTTTACATCGTTGCCCTGCTGCTCAAAATGTGTACATCGCTTGCCTAACATCAATGTGCCTGGCACCAACTGCTCTATTAAAATACAATGTAGATCGGCACGGTGAATTGCAAAATTCCGTGTGTTGTAACCCAGGCTTTTTAAGGCATCGCTTGGCTGTGAAATAAGCCTGCCTTCTTTATCCAGGATATCCATGCGTGTGAGTAAATGCCCAGCTGGCTCTATAGCCTGGCCTATGCCAATTTGGTGAAGGGCTTTCATGGCATTTCCGGCAAGTACAAGGCCAGCACCAAGGGCTTTAAGTTGAGGTGCATTTTCATATACTCTAACTTCTATACCCTTTTTCTGTAGCGCAATGGCTGTGCATAAGCCCCCTATGCCCCCGCCTATTATGATAATCATGTGTAGTACTGTTTGATGTTAAAACAACACTAAATGGCAAGACCTAAATCCTGAACAAAAGTAAATATTTAAATTTACATGGTTGCAAACAAAAAGCAGGTAGAATTTAACAGCCTGTAGGGTGCATACCAAAATAAAAATTAAGCCCATTTAAAGGCTGTTAATTATATGATATTATTATTGCTATACCGAAGAGGCCTGCAAAGCTTATGAACTCCTGCCATTTTTTTGATACCTTGCGAACGTTTTTGTTACAAGTAGCCCCAGGTTCTGGCCAGCGATGAATTACAAAACAGCAAATTTCACAAAATTGCCTGCATAGGCATCTATATAGTTAAACTTTATGGCACGAATACTTACCGGCATTCAAAGTTCTGGCCGGCCCCATTTAGGAAACATTTTAGGCGCAATAAAGCCTGCTATTGAGCTATCGCGCAATGCACAAAACGAATCTTTATTTTTTATTGCAGACCTGCACTCTTTAACCACTATTAAAGATGCACAGGAACGTATCCACAATGTAAATGCAGTTGCTGCAGCCTGGCTTGCCTTTGGTTTTGATACCGAGAAAAACATGCTCTACAAGCAGTCGCACCTCCCTGAAGTGTGTGAACTTACCTGGTACCTGAGCTGTTTTACACCTTATCCAATGCTGGCTAATGCGCACTCTTTTAAAGATAAGTCTGACAGGCTATCTGATGTAAATGCAGGTTTATTTACTTACCCGGTACTAATGGCTGCCGATATTCTTTTATACGATGCCAATTTTGTACCCGTAGGAAAAGACCAGCGCCAGCATCTTGAAATTACCCGCGATATTGCTACTACTTTTAACAACCGCTATGGTGAAGTTTTTGTGGTTCCGGAGGCACAGATTGATGAAAAGGTGATGACTATTCCTGGTACCGATGGACAAAAAATGAGCAAATCATACGGAAACTTTATTGACATTTTCCTGCCCGAAAAACCATTACGTAAAGTAGTAATGTCTATTGTTACAGACAGCAAGGCATTGGAAGAACCTAAAGACCCTGCTACATGTAATGTATTCAAAATTTATGAACTAGTAGCTACTACAGAACAAACCGAGGACCTTCGCAGCAAATATATAGCGGGCAACTTTGGCTATGGCCATGCCAAGCAAGCCCTGTTTGAAGTATTGCTGGACAACTATAAAACTGAGCGCGAACGCTTTAACTACTACATGGACAATACTAGCGAACTGGACCAGGTATTGTTAAAAGGCGCAGAAAAAGCCCGGACGATTGGTAGCAAAACACTGACCAGGGTTAAAGAAAGCCTGGGCTTTTAATTACACAACTGGCTAATAGACAAACTTTTTGCTAACAAATAAAGCCCTTTGTTATGAAATAAAATAAGCACTGCAGTTTAAATTGCAGTGCTTATTTTATTTACCTGTTGCTAGAACCAGCCAGGTAAAATACAGGCAAAACTTTTTTAACGGGATAGAGCTGCTGCATTTACATTAAGCACTGCATACCCGTTAGTGCCGCCTCCCCATTTATTGGATACTACCCTTACAGCATACTGCGTTGCCTGCTCGGGCTGCTCCAGGGGCAATGTATATTCTTGATGCACTTTACTTGCTCCAGGTGCTGCAAAAGGAACCCGGTGTTGCATAACCAGTTCTTTAAAACGATAAACACTAAATTCAAGCTCCAGCATATCATCAAAAGTGCAACTGCCCAGGTAAGCTGCACGCTCTGCAGCCACTGTAACATGTACCTGGTTATTTTCAATTCTGCTCTCCAAAATTTCCAGGCCAATGCCTGCAATAGAGGTTGCATTATCAAGTTTTGTTACATTTTCTTGTATAAAATTTCTGCCTTGCACTACGGGCCCCTCCAGGTGGCTGTTTACATAAGCAATATCTCTATTGCAAACAGCACTATCCAATTGCCACAAGCTATATTGATTGGCTCTACCGTTTATATTAAGAGCGGTAATATAATAGTCCTTATCAGTATAAAAGTTAAGCAATGAAGCTGATTGGTAACTATTTGCTACGATAAGCCTGTTGCCTGCCAGGGAATCTACCTGCTGTGCAAAGCCTTTACTGAGGTGAAAGTCCCATACCCGGTCTCCTTTAACTACCCAGAGCGGATGCATTAAATGCACTTTTAAAAACAATAAAATACAGGCAAACACAAGGCATAGTACATGAAAGCTTTTTTGCCACTTGCTAAGCTCTATGTACCTGTAGCCTAAATACAAGAGCGGAAATACGCAAAACAACGTCCAGTTTGGCTCTATAAACTGTCCTTTAAAGGTTATAAAGAAAAAGAAGGCGAGCGTACCGTACAGGTTCCATTTTAAAGCTTTTTCCCACGGGGTGGCAGCTGTATAATAAAAAGAGGCTATAAATAGCACTAAAGCTACCAACCCGCCATGAAAAGGCAGGTTGCCAGCGGCATAATCGAGGGTTTGGTTAATACTGTATGATGTTGCACGTGCTACCAGGTGGTAGTTTAATGAAGGGAAATTATGATTAACCTGCCACCATATGTGTGGACTAAATAATAAAAGAGCAAAGAGCCCTGCTGCCCAGAACCTATAATTTATAAGTAACCTGGTGTTGCTTAACACGGTAAAACCAATTACCAGTACGCCATGGTACTTGCTATACAGCATCAAGGCAGCAGCAGTGCCGAGCAAAAGGATGTTCAGCCAAGACTCTTCTTCCAGAAACCGCTTATAAAGTAAAATAAATACTAATGCAAAAAAGAAAAAAGGAGTATCGGGCAGGCTTATAAAACCCAGCAAATGCAGGCTTAGAAAAGAAAACACACAAAGGCAAAAGGTAAGCACTCTTTTAGGCTGCACCAGGTAATACATTATGGTTATGGCGCCTGCAGTAAGTAATATATTTACTATACGCACAGCCATTTCGGTTTTGCCAAATATAGTCCCCAACCAAATCATTACGGCCACCATAGGCGGATGGTCGAAATAACCCCAATCCATAAATCGGGAATACATCCAATAGTAGGCTTCATCAGAGTAAAGCTCAGTAAAATACGCAGTTAAAAGACTCTGCAACACCCAGAATCCCAAAAAGAACCAGAAAACAGTAGAGGATTTCACAAATTAAAGGTTATTAAATAATTCAAAACAAAATTCCACACAAACACCATAAGGGTAGCAGCCAGTTTTGCAACGTAAAAATTGCGCTTGTAATAATGATGCAGCATGTAAAGTATAGCCTGGTTAATAGCCAACCCTACCAGCGCTATTATAAAAAACATAGCAAACTGCTCCACAACCGACTCGCTGGTGTCTCTAAACGTCCAGATTTTATTAAGAAAGAAGTTAGAAGTAGCGGCTACTGAAAACCCGATAGCATTAGCCACATATTTATTAATACCTGCTTTTTCTTTGAATAAATAGGTAAGCCCAAAATCTATAACCAGGCCTGTGCCTCCTACTACTCCAAACTTTAGCAGCTTAATGATAATCTCAAACATATTAACCTGTTTAAAGCCTTATCCAATGATCTCTCCTGTTCGTATAAAAAACAGAGAGACATCAATGAGTTTATTTACCCGTGTTGCACCTTCAAAGCATTGCATACACATGTACAAGCTTCAAAGATAGATCGTTTTTATTATCTATCATAACAAGCCGCATTGTGAGCACCAAGTGTATAAGTAAGTAAGCCGGTACATTAATCGCATAAAAGAAAAGGTCTGCAGGTAAACTTAGGTTTACCTGCAGACCTTTTCTTTTATCTGCCTGCCAATAGAATTATCGGGCTTCCCAGGCAGTTACTTTGGGCTCGCCTTCTACTACCAGCATAATGCGTGTAGGGTTAGGCACTATGGTAATACGGGCATCGCGACTTGGAAAATCGTCTACTTCTACCAACACACCATCCTTATAATCTACATCGTACATGGGCTTACCACCACGAGTCTGGCCTGTTTTAATATAATGATTCGCCAGGTAGGCAGTAGGGAGTAACACATCATTATCAGGGCAAAATTCATCATGTACATCCTGCAAGGCTTCTTCCAGGTAAGTACCATAATTCTCAATTAGCTCATCCTCAAGATCATGAAGCTCATCTTCTATCTGATCGTAGCGCTCATCGTTATAATCTATTCCTTCCAGCTGAGACTTTTTATCTACAATCTCAAGCAGTGCATTATCTAAACTTTGGATATCAATCATAAAAATAGTGTATGGTTGTTGATACAAAACTGAAAATACTCGCGGAATCTTGCAAGTAAAGGCCCAAAAATAATAAAAGCATAGTATAACATCAGGCTTTAAATTATATTTAATACAAAAGCTAACCTTTCATATTTCAATCTTCGTACCTACTGTAAATAATCGACTTGTTACGTTGTACCTGCAGATTATGTTATCTACAGAGGTTCCTCTTCCAAAATTCACAATGATCCTGAAATAAAGAAAAGAATAAACCCTTACCTTTGTTTCAGAAATAACAAATCTAAAATACTAAACAGTATGAACCACCACACTGCTAATGCTCCTGCCCCTGCAGCAGCAACTACACATGATTTTTTGCCGCTCAATGGCACCGACTATGTTGAGTTTTATGTAGGCAATGCCAAACAGTCTGCTTATTACTATCAGGCTGCGTTTGGTTTTGAGCAAATAGCCTATGCCGGCCCCGAAACCGGCATCCGTGATAGAGCCTCTTATGTATTGCAGCAAGGCAAAGTAAGGCTGGTACTTACCACCTCCTTAAAGCCAGAGTCTGAAATAGCTGAACACGTAAAGCTACACAGCGATGGCGTAAAGGTACTGGCTCTTTGGGTTGACGATGCTACACAAGCATTTAAAGAAACCACCAGCCGTGGCGCTAAGCCTGCACAGGAACCACAGAAACATGAAGACGAATGGGGACACGTGGTTACTGCCTCTATCCATACGTATGGCGATACCATACATACCTTTGTAGAGCGCAAAAACTATACAGGCCCTTTTATGCCAGGTTATAAGCCACTAAAAAGCTCTGTACCTGTTACGCCCGTAGGCCTTAAATATATTGATCACTGCGTTGGCAATGTTGGCTGGGGCGAAATGAACCAATGGGTTAAGTTTTATGAAGATGTAATGGGCTTTAAGCTCCTTATCACTTTTGACGATAAGGATATTGCTACTGATTATACTGCGCTTATGTCTAAAGTAGTATCAAACGGTAATGGCTATGTAAAATTCCCGATCAATGAGCCTGCAGAAGGTAAAAAGAAATCGCAGATTGAAGAGTACCTGGATTTTTACAGGGGAGCCGGTGTGCAGCACATTGCCATTGCTACCGATGATATTATCCATACTGTAGGCGAACTAAGAAGAAGAGGCGTAGAGTTTTTACAAGTACCCGATACCTACTATGAAGACCTTACAGCCCGTGTAGGTGAGATTGAAGAAGACATTAAGCCAATCCGTGACCTGAATATATTGGTGGATCGTGATGAAGAAGGCTATCTCCTACAGATCTTTACCAAGCCTGTAGAAGACCGCCCCACCCTGTTCTATGAAATTATTCAGCGTAAAGGCGCCAAGTCGTTTGGCAAAGGTAATTTTAAAGCTCTTTTTGAGGCCATAGAGCGCGAACAGCAGTTGAGAGGCAACTTATAAGCATTATAAGTTGCTCTGTTTAAGCGCCTAACAATTTATATCAAAGAGGATTGAAAAATTTTGCAATGCAATTACTGATTTTGCGTTAGTATAGTTGTATTATAAATTTCTTCAATCCTCTTTTATTGATGGCTCTATCTGTGTAAAGGTTATGAACCACACTTCTACCCTATTTGCTTTACTATTTTTACTGGTTGCGCTTACTTCCTGTCGCGATACTCCTCCTACCCCACAGCAAACCGGCACACTATCACTTGACTTCAAACACCTGGCTGGCACTCAGCAAATAGAACTTGGCCCTAAAACCTATACAAATAGGCATGGCGAAGTATTTAATATAGACATGCTTCAGTATTATATAAGCAATATCATATTGAGGCAAGCCGATGGCTCCGAATGGGCCTATCCACAGGACTCATCCTACTTTCTTATCAAAGCACACGAGCCTGCTTCTATGCAAATTAAGCTCAACAATGTACCGGTTGGTGAGTATAAAGAAGTTAAATTTATGATTGGGGTAGATAGCCTGCGCAACACCATGGATGTGAGCAGAAGGATCGGTGTACTTGATATTGGAGGCGAAGGCAGCACCATGTACTGGAATTGGAACTCAGGGTATATATTCTTTAAAATGGAAGGTACATCCCCACAGGCACCACCCGATAATACCGGCCAGAACAAATACCGCTACCATGTAGGCTTGTTTGGTGGGTACAGCACTCGTACCCTTAATAACACGAGGGTGACTACGCTAAACTTTGGCAGCAAAACAGCCGAGGTTAATACAGGCTTTTCACCAACAGTATACATAGATGTAGATGTTTTGGGGCTTTTTGAGGGCAACCCGGCTGTAAGCATAGCAGAAGAACCTACAGTTATGACAAGTGCCTACTCTGCAAGGGTAGCAAACAGCTTTGTAAACTTGTTTCGCTTTAACCACATCCACACTAGCCACTAAACAACTTTAATAAAAGAGGTTTATAGAAAATATGAGAAAAACGCTTCCGGTAATTGTGTTGATTTACATAGGTATTGTGCTGCAAAGTGCTTGCGGTGAGAGACCTGTGCCCAACCCAGAACCAGAGCCACCTTCTCTCACAAACATATTTGCTAAACCCTCGCACTTCCCTGATCCGGTTTATAAGCTTGAAAACAACCCAATAACAGAAGCCGGCTTTCAGTTAGGCAAAGCCCTTTTTTATGATGGCATCCTCTCCCGCGATGGAACCATTAGCTGCGGGAGTTGCCATATACAAAGCTGGGCCTTTACACACCATGGGCACGATGTAAGCCATGGCATAGACGATAAACTGGGTAAACGAAATACACCAGCAGTGCAGAATATGGCTTTTTACAAAGAGTTTTTCTGGGATGGAGGCGTACATGATCTGGACCTGCAACCGGTAGGCCCTATTGAAAACCCGGTAGAAATGGATGAATCCTTAGCCAATGTGCTAACCAAGCTCAGGGCTCACCCGCAATACCCCGAACGTTTTGAAAAAGTATTTGGCAGCCGCGAAATAAGCACCACTCATTTCCTGAAGGCACTCTCACAATTTATGGTGATGCTGGTATCGTCTAACTCCCGATACGACCAATGGAAACTCCAGAAAGGTTCGCTTAGTGCCACCGAGCTGGAAGGCTATGAAATTTTTGAGCAGAAATGCGGCTCTTGCCACAGCACAGAGCTATTTACAGACCAGAGCTACCGCAACAATGGGCTTAGCATAGAAACCAACCAGGATCCGGGCCGCTTTGAAATTACCCTACAGGAAACGGATCGTTATAAATTTAAGGTACCAAGCCTGCGCAACATTGCCCGAACCTGGCCCTACATGCACGATGGGCGCTTTACTACCCTGCAGCAAGTGCTGGATCACTACGATCGCGATGTGCATGATACTCCAAACCTGGATCCGCTTTTAAAACAAAACGGCCGCCTGGGCATAGCGCTTAGTGCAGATGAGAAAAATAAGATCATTGCCTTTCTGCACACCTTAACCGATGAGCAGTTTCTGACCGATCCCCGTTTTGCCGAATTTTAGCATTTTCTAAATCCGTTAACATACCTGGTATATTAAATTAATCTAATACATACATTAATTATGGTAATACATTGCATAAATTTTAAGAATAGTGCTATTATTGCTTAAGAAGTACCCATAGCCGGAAAGCTAAAGACCTATTATATGATTTTTGCAAGGAAATTCATATAAACAAAAACCTCTTGGCTCTATTCCGTATAAGTCTACGTTATCTAAGTCACACACCGGTAAAACATCCCAAACTGTTTAACAATGCCGTGATGCTCACCACTCCAAACACATACAAAGCCACCCACTTTATATGTGATCTGGCCTTAAAGGTTAGCGATCCGAACTATTACAAAATCACCCTTAGAAGCATCTAAATAAATAAAACATTAATATTTATACTTGAACAATGGAAGTAGCAATCAGAGAAAAAATTGACAAAGTACTGAACGGCAATTATGACAATGAATTTAAAAGCCAGATACAAACGCTACTGGATCAAAATAACGAAAACGAGCTAATTGATGCCTTTTACAGGGACCTTGAATTTGGCACAGGTGGCTTACGTGGCCTGATGGGCCCAGGCACGAATCGTATGAACAAATACACCGTTGGTTTGGCTACACAAGGCCTTGCCAATTACTTGCTTCAGAACTTTAAAGGCGAGCAGGTAAAGGTGGCTGTGGCACACGATAGCCGTAACAACAGCCGCAAATTTGCAGAGATCGTAGCCGATATATTTTCTGCCAATGGCATACAGGTTTACTTGTTTGAAGACCTACGCCCTACCCCAGAACTGTCTTTTGCTATTCGTAAATTAAACTGCCATGGTGGTGTAAACCTTACGGCCTCGCATAACCCTAAAGAGTACAATGGCTACAAAGCCTATTGGCAAGGTGGTGCACAGCTGGTTGCGCCCCACGATAAAAACGTAATAGCCGAAGTTCAGAAAATAGAAGACGTTAGCCAAATAAAGTTTGAGGGCAACAAAGACCTTATCACGCTTATTGGTGAAGATATGGACGCTGCCTATGTAGATATGATCAAAGGCCTGTCGGTAAACGGAGATGTTATAAAGCGCCAGCACGATATTAAAATTGTATATACGCCCCTGCATGGAACAGGCATAACCCTGGTACCACGAATATTAAAAGAGTTTGGCTTTACCAATGTACATATTGTAGAAGAGCAATCTAAACCCGATGGCAACTTCCCTACAGTAGTATACCCTAACCCCGAAGAGTCAGAAGCCCTTACTATGGCCCTTAACAAAGCCCGCGAAATAGATGCAGACCTTGTACTGGCTACCGACCCTGATGCTGACCGTGTAGGCATAGCCATAAAAAACCATGTAGGCGAGTGGCAGCTTATGAATGGCAACCAGACTGCTACCTTACTGTTTTACTATATGCTTAACGCCTGGAAAGAAGCTGGCAAGCTAAGCGGCAAAGAGTACATTGTTAAAACCATTGTAACGTCTGATATTTTAACAGACATGGCCGAAGATTATGGAGTAGGGCATTACAATACCTTAACCGGCTTTAAATACATTGCTGATATTATCCGCGAAAATGAAGGCAGCAAGACCTTTATTGTAGGTGGTGAAGAAAGCTATGGTTACCTGATTGGCGATAAAGTACGCGATAAAGATGCCATTTCTGCCTGTGCTCTAATAGCAGAACTGGTTGCTTACGCAAAAGATAAAAACCTGTCGCTTTTTGATATGCTGATCGAGATCTACAAAAAATACGGTTTCTATCAGGAAAGCCTGATCTCTATTACTAAAAAGGGCAAAGCTGGTGCAGAAGAAATCCAGAAAATGATGGCCGACTTGCGCAGCAACCCTCCGCAGCAAATTAACGGGCACAAGCTGGTTACGCTTATCGACTACCAGGCACAAACTTCTAAAGACCTGGCCAGCGGTAATACTACTGAAACCGGCATGGAAAAATCTAATGTTTTGCAGTTTATTACTGATGACGGCAGCAAAATTTCTGCACGCCCATCAGGCACGGAGCCTAAAATTAAGTTCTACTTTAGTGTACGCGAGCCGTTGGCAGATAAGGCTAACTACGATGCAGTAAGCGATAAGCTTGATAAGCGTATACTAGGCATTATCCGCGACATGGACCTTGCTTAACCTATTAAAGGCTTATATAGAACAAAACCCTGTGAGCAAGGCTTACAGGGTTTTGTTTTAATTTGAACTTGCAGAATATTTTAAGTGAGTGGGTTTTGGGGTACTACTTAATACCAGGAGGGTGTTCAACCCATACCTGGCAGGCAATATCTGGCAAGTCGGCTTTAGGGGGTATCGCCAACCTCATCAAAGGCAATTAGTACTAAAATATAATTGAAACAGGGAGTTACAATAACTTAAATTAGGGCTAAAAGCCTTGAGGATTCAGATTGCAATGGTAAAGGGAATTAGATTCTCTCCACGTTAATTGCATTCAGGCCTTTTTTGCCTTCCTTTACCTGGAAAGACACCCTGTCGTTTTCACGTACTTCGTGCACTAGGCCGCTAGTGTGAACAAAAATGTCTTCACCAGACTCATCATTGATAATGAATCCAAAACCTTTGGCCTGGTTAAAAAACTTAACTTTTCCTGTTTTCATAATAATTAAAGTAATAATTGTTGAACATTGTAAAGGTAAAACTATTTAAAACAAATAAAAACTTTTTAAAAAAAAATATTGTGAAACATATTTGGAAAATTAAAATAGCTGTTATTTAAAGCTTTAAGCACTATCTTTACTTTTTCTCAAAAAAATTTTACAGGCCGAGCAACCATTCGCGGCAAAGCTCCATCTTGTTAATAGATCACCAAATAAGATGCTATTCAAAACCTCTACACAAGATAAAGAACAGGCGATGATAGAAGCCTGCAAGCAGGGCAACCGCACTGCGCAGAGGCAGCTTTATGAAAAATATGCATCGCGTATGTATGCCTTGTGTTTACGGTATGTAAGGGCTGATATTGAGGCAGAAGATGTATTAATGAGGGGGTTTATGAAGGTATATACAAACATACAGCGTTTTGAAGGGAAAGGTAGTTTTGAAGGATGGATACGCAGAATTGTAGTAAATGAAGCACTGGAGTACCTCCGTAAAAACAAGACCCTTTTTCTACAGACCGAAATAGAGGCTGCCAGTTACCAGCTAGACTACCAGAGCCTGGAAAGCTCGCTGGACGCAGAAGATCTGCAGGCGCTGATCCGTCAGCTTCCACCTGGCTACCAAACGGTGTTCAACCTTTACGCTATAGAAGGTTATAGCCATAAAGAAATTGCTGAGATGCTGGAAATATCAGAGGGTACTTCCAAATCGCAGCTAAGCAGGGCCAGGAGCCTGCTTCAACAATACCTGGCAGAAACAGAAATAAAGCCAAACGTTAAACCAATAAGCCATGAAGCCATATAATCCAATAGATGAACTGTTTGCTTCCAAGCTTCGAGAAAAACAAACTCCGCCTCCACCCGCTTTATGGGACAAGCTGGAAGAACAATTACCCGGGCAAGCTAAAAAGCCTTTTGCTTACTGGTATTATGCTGCTGCCAGTGTATTGCTTCTTGTACTTGCACTTGCCGGGGGCCTGGCTGGCTACCAATACAGAAGTGAAGAACTAGCGGCTACTACCCCACAGGAAACCTCAGTGCCGCATCAGCAAAAAGCTATAGATTCTTCTCCGCTGGCCGGTAACACACCAGCTGTTGTACACGAACCTTTGGAGGAAGAACCGGAAAGCCAGGCTAACGAAGCTACCCCTGCCATAGCAGTGCCGCATAATGCAAACAAAGCCCCTAAAGCAGTTAATAAAACTGTTGCGCCCAAACCAAGCAAAGCGGCTCCTTTGCTTGCTCAACAAGTAGAAGAAAAGCCCACACAACCACAGCCAAAGGTTACAGAAAAAAAACTGGCTGTACAGGAGGCTCCTCAACTGGCAGCAATTATCCCAGCGCCTGCTATGCAGGCTACACAACAGCCAGAGCCCACCACTACCATAGTTGTAGAAATACGCTCTGGTGCTGCACCTACTGCTCCTGAGGAGCTGCTGGCCATGGCCAACGATAACGGTATGAACGCACAGGACCAACCTCACAAAAAAGTAGGCCGGTTTATTAAAAAGCTCAACGACCTAAGAAACGGTGAAGAAGAAGAAGTAGAAGAGTTCAGGCAAATGAAAGATAACCTTATTGGCCAGCTTCTAAACAAGACAGACAAGAAATAATTACTCAACATTTAATATCCTTAATCCGGAAGCTTTGCGCGCAAAAGCTATCCTAGTAAAATATTGCCTTTACTTTAACAACTACAACTATGAAAAAGCTAATTTTAAATACACTTATACTTGCAATTATTCTTGTAGCAGCGGGCTTTGGTAATACACTACAGGCTATGCAACAAAACCGCCAGGTAAACGATACGCTTACCCTCCGCTTTGGTAATACCAGCCGTATGATTCTGCTGGTAGACAATACAGGTGACCTTAAAAAGCTACGCCAGTATGACCTTAATGCTTTAGTAGCAGAGCTAGACTCCCTTATTGAAGCTGGATTGATAACCGAAGGGTATACCCTGGATGGAGAAGGCCGCCGCATACCCCTACGTGATACTACCATTACCCTAAGCACAGGTAGCAGAAGAGATGCAGCTAAAACCGTAGCCCGAATCCGTTTAAACAACCTGAACCTGGATGTACGGTACGATACCCTGACGAATACTCTTGAAGTAAATGAGCTAGGCAGAAGACGCAGCAGAGAGCGCACTAATGTTATAATAGAAAGCTCTCCCGAAGAGAAGTCAGAGGCATCTGGCAAAAAGCGCAAGCGTAGCGACCGCCGCACTGTCAATAACTGGAACCTGGACCTTGGCCTGAATAATTACCTGCAAAACGGAGAATTTCCTGATGCTCTAGGTGAACCCTGGGGGCTAAGGCCACTAGGCTCACGCTACGTAGCCCTATCAACCATAAATAAAACACGGCTTGGCCAGCCTGGCAGCATTGCACATCTACACTGGGGATTATCTGTAAACTGGTATAACTTTATGTTCCAGGATAATGTGCAGATACAAAGAGGACCAGAGCAAGCCATTGTAGCAGAACCAGTAGTAATGGGCCGCAACCTAGACAAGAGCAAGCTTACAGCAGCTTATGTAAATACACCCCTTATGCTAGTACTTGATTTTGGCAAAAGCCGCAACAGAGGTTTTAATATAGGCTTTGGAGGCTACACTGGCTATCGAATTGCAGGTTACTCTAAAATACGATACGAAGATAATAACCGCACCCGCAGAGAGCGCAACCACGATAATTTTTATCTAAATAACTGGCGCTATGGCTTAACCGCACAAGTTGGATACAGAGGCATAACCCTTTTTGGCAACTATGACCTTAACCCATTATTTAGCGAAGGCCGTGGCCCCGGAGGGCAAAACCTTAACGCAGTAAGCTTTGGCATACGACTTTAATTAACCAATGCCATATAAAAAGCTCTTTCCAAAATTAGGAAAGAGCTTTTGTGTTTAATGAAAAAGATTATATCTTCATGCGATTTATTTTTTCTAACAAAGATTTGCTAACGAACGTTAGGTTATTTACTTTTGTGTATGGCCATCAAATCGCAGATCACAAAAAAAGAGAACATCGAGCGTAAAGCAACATCTCTTTTTAAGAAGAAAGGCTATTCTGCTGCATCAATGCGGGATCTGGCGAGTGAAATTGGAGTAGAGCCAGCAACTCTCTACTCTCATATACGGTCTAAGGAGGAAATACTCCAAAAAATATGCTTTGATATTGCCAGGCTTTTTTTTGAAGCAATCACTCCTCTGGAACATGCAGAAATGAGTGCCTCACAAAAGTTGAGAAGTTACATAAGGGCCCATGTGGAGGTTGTAACAGGTCATACAGACTCATTTGCTGTATACCTTAATGAGTGGAAACACCTCACCGGCGAAAACAGGCTTGAGTTTTTAAAAATGCGCGATGTATATGAGCGTAAGTTTAAAGAAGTAGTACTGGCCGGCAAGGCCAGTGGAGAGTTTAAGGCACTTGATGAATCATTGGTAGTACTTACTATACTGGCCGCCCTTAACCACATACACGAGTGGTACAAGCCTACAGGTAAAATGGGCCCTATAGAAATAGCAGATTACCTGGCTAATGTATTACTGGAAGGCTTGTATAAATATTGAGCCTGTAATTGAGCTTAACTAAATAAAGATCTTTTGATCAGACCTGACCACCACCAGGTCTGCGAGCACTTCCGGACTATCCGGAAGTGCTCTCTGTTTACCCCCATTCCCTAAAATTATATTTTAAGGTATAATATTAAATTTTAATTTTGCCTCTACACATGTTCCTACAGGGCATCTAACAAACTTTGCCTCTTAATGGCTAACATTATACTCTTTCTGTTTTTAATAAGCCTGTTTATTCAACTGTTTTTTATGCTGGGCGTGTTCAGCCGGCTGGCTTATTTCAAAAGCATTTCTCCTACTGAATCTCCTCAGCCTGTATCAGTAGTAGTTTGCGTACATGGCGAATTAGATAATCTCAAAGAACTCCTCCCCTCTCTGGATGCCCAGGATTACCCAGAATTTGAAATTATTATTGTAAACGACCGCTCTGGCGTTGCTGTAAAAAACTATCTGGAAGAACAACGTGCCAATATATCTAAATTAAAAATACTGCATATTGAGGCTACTCCCCCTGGTACCAACCCTAAAAAATGGGCATTGACCCAAGGAATTTTAGCAGCGCAACACGAACTAATTCTGCTTACCGATGCAGACTGCCTGCCCGCCAGCCAGCAATGGATCTCCCTTATAGCCAGACACTTTGACTACAAAACAGACATTGTACTCGGGTACGCCCCTTACCAACAAAAAGCAACCTTGCTAAATACCCTTGTAAGATATGAAACCTTTTTTGCAGGAATTCAGTTTTTATCCTTATGTATTGCGGGAAGGCCTTATATGGGAATTGGCAGGAACCTGGCTTACAGAAAAAGCCTATTCTTAAAAAATAATGGTTTTCAGAAGCATATGAGCATAACAGGCGGAGATGACGATCTCTTTGTTAACTCCACCGCTACAAAACATAACGTTGCCATTTGCATTAATGAACAAGCCCAGACAGTTTCACTGCCTAAAACAACCTTCAGGAGCTGGTATAAACAAAAAAGAAGACACTTGTCAGTTAGTAAACACTACCGGTTTACAGATAAACTGATCCTTGGCTCGTTGTCCATGTCGCACTTTTTGTTTTGGTGCTGTTTTGCCGTTTTAGTAGCATTACAACAATACCAGTGGATAGCCTGGCTTGGTTTATGTGGTAAAGTACTGGCCCAGGTTTTTATTTTTAATAAAATTTCCCGTAACATCGGTGAAAAGTTTCATTGGTTAGTGTATCCATTTCTGGATTTAGTATATGTATTTTATTATTTAATTTTTGGTATACCAGCCTTACTCTCAAAAAGAATTAGATGGAATTAGACAAAGAATTTTCTGACAAAGCGCTGCGCGATTTTGAACTTATCAGGCTCGCCAAAGATGGTGATGAAAAGGCCTACGCTGAGTTAATGAAAAAATATAAGAAATCGGTGTACCACACCCTGCTCAAGATGGTGCGAAATGTGGATGATGCTGAAGACTTAACCATAGAAGCCTTTGCTAAAGCCTTCCGTAACCTTGATAAGTTTGACCCCAAGTTTACGTTCAGCACTTGGCTTTTCAGAGTAGCCACCAATAACTGTATCGACTTTATCAGGAAAAAGAAGCTTGATACCATGAGCATCAGTTCTGCATACATTGATGATAACGGATCAGATGTTGGCATGGATCTTCGCGATACTACCCTCAACCCGCAGGAAGAAGTTATAAAAGATCAGAAAATAGAACTGATCCAGATGATTGTTACCAAACTTCCTGCCCGTTACCAGACACTGGTAAAGCTACGCTACTTCAAAGAGCTGTCTTACGAAGAAATTGCAGTAGAACTGCAAGCCCCTTTGGGTACAGTTAAGGCACAGCTCCACAGAGCCCGCGAGCTGCTGTATGACATGGTAAAACACCGTAAAGACGCTATTTAATATCCTCACAAACACTAAAAGCCGGCAATAGCCGGCTTTTAGTGTTTACTGTAGATCCTTCATACAAGCAATGCGTATTAGTAGCAATTTGACTCATTACCCTTATCTTTGCCAAAAAGACAATAATTGTGGAGCTGATCAAGAAGTATTTCCCTGACCTTACCGAAAAACAGTACCAGCAATTTGAAGCCCTGGAAGGCCTCTATACAGACTGGAATTCTAAAATAAACCTGATTTCGCGCGCTGATATTGAGCACTTATATGAGCGGCACATCCTGCACTCCTTAAGTATTGCCAAGCTGATACAGTTTAAAGAGTTTACAACCGTTCTGGATGTTGGTACAGGAGGTGGCTTTCCAGGTATACCTTTGGCTATTATGTTTCCGGGAACAGAATTTCACCTGGTAGACTCTATCGGAAAAAAAATAAAAGTGGTTAATGCCGTAGCAGAAGGTGTTGGTCTTACAAACGTAAAGGCAGAACAGGCAAGGGCAGAACAACTTCCCGACACCTATGACTTTGTAGTAAGCCGGGCCGTTACCCAACTTTCGGAGTTTGTAGGCTGGGTTAAACATAAGTTTAATAAATCATACCAGCACGATTATAAAAATGGCATTTTCTACCTCAAAGGAGGCGATTTGACAGAAGAACTTAAAGCCGCCCGCACCAAACATAAGGTTTATAATATAAGCGATTTCTTTGAAGAAGAGTTTTTCGACACCAAGAAAGTAGTTTATGTACCGATGATCTAGAAAAAGCCCTGCCAGGATCCTGGCAGGGCT